>UEXO01000010.1_pt1 | contig 108281 bp, 101 predicted proteins | sample 4301131 | NCBI WGS metagenome assembly UEXO01 (sample SAMEA4773185, study PRJEB27434) | metagenome | biome: 2259; feature: agricultural soil; material: soil | place: USA | collected 2014-09 | depth 0.25 m | reverse complement strand
CCGGCAGCGCCTTCTGCAGCGCGCCGAGGATTTCGACCCGCTTGATCGAATCGATGCCGAGTTCGGCTTCGAGATCCTGGTCGAGGCCGAGCATGTCGGTCGGGTAGCCGGTGCGGTCGGCGACGATGCCGAGCAGCAGGCCCTGCACCGCGGCGCGGTCGAAGGCCGGCGCTGGAGCGGCGCTGGCAGTCGAGACGGCGACTGCCACCGCGACCGGAGCACCGACCGCAGCGACGTTGGCCGGGATGATCGCCATCGCGGCGTCGAGGATCGCGTTCAGCGTGCGGGCGCGAGTGAAGCGCTCCATGCCGGCCTGCATCGCGTCACCGGCAGCCGCCGGCAGCGCCTTCTGCAGCGCGCCGAGGATCTCGACCCGCTTGATCGAATCGATGCCGAGTTCGGCTTCCAGATCCTGGTCGAGGCCGAGCATGTCGGTCGGGTAGCCGGTGCGATCGGCGACGATGCCGAGCAGGATCGCCGACACCGCGTTGCGGTCGACGCTCGGCGCGGCAGGTGCCGCGCTGCTGACCGACACCGAGACGGACACGGCGGGCGCGGCAACGAGGCTGGCTGCTGCCGCTGCGGAAACGCCGAGCCTGGCCAGATCGGCCTTGGCGGTGTCGAGGATGGCGCTCAGCGTGCGGGCGCGGGTGTAGCGCTCCATGGCGGCCTGCATCGCATCGCCGACGGCGGCCGGCAGCTTTTTCTGGAAGGCACCGAGAATTTCGACCCGCTTGATCGAATCGATGCCGAGTTCGGCTTCCAGATCCTGATCGAGGCCGAGCATGTCCTGTGGGTAGCCGGTGCGGTCGGCGACGATTTCCAGCAGGGCAGCGGTCGGATCGAAGCTGGCCGCCGCGGCGACCGGCGCCGGCGCTGCGACGACCGCCTTCGGCGCTTCGACGCGGGCAGTCACCGCGGGAGCCGCCGGAGTTGCCGCGGCGACGGGCACGACCGGGATCGGTGCAGCGACCGGCAGCACGGGCATCGCCGGCACGGTCGACGGTGCAGCGGCAGCATTGCCGCCGCTCAGGTATTGCGACACCACGCGTTCCTGCAGTTGCAGGAACTGGCGCATGGTCTGCTGGTAGGCGGAGAGTGCTTCGGCGCCGAGCGCCGGAGTGATCGCGGCCGCCGGGTGGCTGGCGGGCGGCGCTGCCGTCGTCGGTGCGACGAAGCTGGGCGAAGCTGGCGATTGCACGATGACCGTGCGCTCGCTCTTCAGCTTGGCCTGCATCGCGGCCAGCGACGCGGCGTCGTAGGCCGGCAGCTTGCCGGTGCGGAACGTGCTGTCCGACTGCTCGCGTGCGCAGCCGCCGCTGACCATCCAGGCGTGCTTCGGAATCACGTCCGGCTTGATCAGGTCGGCGAGCTTGCCGAGGTCCAGCGCCTGCGGATCGCGGCCGTCGAACAGACGGGTCAGGGCCACCGGCACGCCGGCGACGACCAGGTCGGCCAGGCCGAGCAGCAGGCCGCGGATGCCGCCGCCGTTGCCATCGAACGATACCGAGACTGACTCTTTGCCGGCGAGCGTGGCCCTGGCCATGTTCGCGCAGGTGCCTTTCGGGCCGAGCTCGGCGAACACGCGCACGCCAGCGGCGTACATCGCTTCGATCTCGGCAACGAATTCGACGCTGTTCAGCAGGTGGCCGTCGAGCGTCTTGCGGATGCCGGCGACGTTGGCCGGATAGGGCTGGGCAGTGGTATTCGAATAGACCGCGATGCGCGGGACGCTGATCGCACTGGCAGCGATCGCTGCCGACAGGCCGGTCTGTGCCGAGGCGACCAGTTCGGTGTGGAAGGCGCCGGACACGGCGAGCCGGGTGACGCGCACGCCGATGGCTTCGAGTGCCTTCACGGCTTGCTCGACACCGGCGGCCGGGCCGGAAATCACCGCCTGCTCGGGCGCGTTGTGATTGGCGATCTTGACGCCGGCAATGCCGGCGATCGCTGCGGCGACGGTTTCGCGCCGAGCCTGGACCGCGGCCATCGCGCCTGGTTCAGAGGTCGCGGCGGCGTCGGCCATGCATTGGCCGCGGACTGCTGACAGCTTCAGGAAATCGGTCGCCGACAGAGCGCCAGCCGCGTGGAGTGCTGCGTATTCGCCGTAGCTGTGGCCAGCTGCGGCCACGGCCGTCAGGCCCAGGCGCTCGGCAAGACGGGTGTAGCCCAGCGACAGCGCGCCGATCGCAGGCTGCACGACGCGAGTATTGGTCAGTGCCTTGCCTTGTGCAGCTTCGGCCTCGGCATCGAAAGCGGCCGGCGGCAGGATTGTCCGCGACAGCAGGGCCGGGAACTCGCTGCGCAGGGTTGCGTCGGCGAATTCCAGCGCGCCGCGCAGTTCCTCGACGTAGAGCGCGGTTTCGCGGCCCATGTTGACGTACTGAGAGCCCTGGCCCGGGAACAGGAAGCCGAGCTGCGGCGCGGTCGTCGGCACGTTCTTGCTGAAGCGCGCCGACGGCGGCAGCGGCTTGCCGTTGCCGGCGAGGCTGGCGATGGTCGCTTCGAGGTCGGCGAGCAGGCTGGCGAAATCCTTGGCGACCAGGGCCAGGCACAGTGGCGAGCCGCTGCGGCTTTCGGCCTGCTTGGTCAGCGAATAGGCGAGGTCGCGGAAGCGGACATTGGAGCCCACGCGAAGTGCTGCGACGAAGCGGCCGAGGTCGGCGGCGAGCTGGGCCTCATCCTTGGCGCGGAACACGAACAGTTCCTGCGGCCAGCGGGCGGCACCGGCCGGCGAGGCGGAGCCGAAGTTGCCGGCGTACTCCTCGAGCACCGCGTGAAAATTGGTGCCGCCGAAGCCGAAGGCGGAGACGCCGCCGCGGCGCGGATGGTCAGGATGGGCGAGCCAGGGCCGAGCGTCCTTCAGCAGGTACACCGGGGCGTTCGGGTCGGCAATGATGTCGATCGGCTTTTCGACGCCGTAGTGCGCCGGCAGGGTGCGGTGATACAGCGACATCGCGACCTTGATCAGGCCGGAGACGCCGGCGCTGGCCTTGGTGTGGCCGAGCAAGGTCTTGACCGAGCTGATCGCGACGGTTTTCGGCGCAGCACCCTCGGCCGCGAGGGATTCGGTGATGGTCCGGGCTTCGGCCTTGTCACCGACCGGCGTGCCAGTGCCGTGCGCTTCGGCCATGCCGAGCGTGGCCGGCGAGAAACCGGCGCGCTGATAGGCGCGCTTCAGCGCCAGCTTCTGGCCTTCCGGACGCGGCGCGGTCAGGCCGAGCGCTCGGCCATCGCTGGAGCCGGCGACCGACTTGATCACCGCATAGATGCGGTCGCCAGCGGCCTCGGCATCGGCGAGGCGCTTCAGCACGATGACCGCCAGGCCTTCGCTGATCGCGATGCCGTCGGCATTGGTGTCGAAGGTCTTCGGCTTGCCGTTTGGCGACAGCGCCTGGGTCTTCGAGAAGCACAGGAAGCCGAACGGGCTCTGCACGGTATCGATGCCACCGGCGATGGCGACGCTGGTGCGGCCGGATTCAAGCTCGTTGACGGCGATCGAGATCGCGGCCAGCGACGAAGCGCAGGCGGCGTCGATGGTGAAGTTCAGGCCGCCGAAATCCATGCGGTTGGTGACCCGGCCGGCGGCCACGTTCAGCAAGGTGCCGGCGAACGATTCCTCGGTCCATTCCGGCAGGCGTTCCCAGACCGTCTTGTCGTCGATATCGACGAAGCGCGGCAGTTCGGCACGCACCGCGTACTGGGTGCCGAGATCGCCGAGGCCGCCGCCGGCACCGAGGATGACGCTGGTGTTCTCGCGATCGAAATCACCATCGGCCATGCCGGCATCGGCGAGTGCACGGCGGGTGACTTCGAGCGTCAGCAGCTGCATCGGGTCGATCGACTTCATCGACTTCGGCGGAATGCCGTAGGAAATCGGGTCGAAGGCCACTTCGTCGAGGAAGCCGCCCCAGCGCGAATAGACCTTGTCGCGGGCGCGGCGGTCGGCGTCGAAGTACATCTTCCAGTCCCAGCGGTCCTTCGGCACTTCGCCGATCACGCAGACCTGATCGACGATGTTTTCCCAGTACTTCTCGGCGTTGGTCGCTTTCGGCAGCAGGGTGCCGACGCCGACGATGGCGATGTCGGAAGGCTTGGCTTCCTGCTTGCGCGTTGCCTTGCCGGCAACCACGGCACGAAGCATTGCCATTCCGCCTTCGGTGACTTCGCGGTGCAGCGCGTCGAGGGTCACGACGTCGTTCCGCATCGTCGCGACCTGGCCGATCATGAACATGCCGTCCTTGTACTGGTCGGCTTCGCTGACTTCGACGATCTGGCCGCTGGCGTCGCGATTCAGGCCCTTGGAGGCCACGCGCATGCGGCCCATGTTCATGTCTTCGAGGCGGTCGCGCAGCTCGTCGGCGCCGACGCCTTCGCGCAGCAGCTCCTTGCGGGCATCGCGGAATTCCCTGAAGAACGGGGTATCGACGCAGCGCGTCGAATGGCCCGGGCCGGTCTCGAAGTTGACGGTCTTGTCGCAGCTGATCGCCGCGTCGCGGAAGCCCTTGACGACGGCGCCGCTGTCGACGATTTCCTGAGTGAACAGGTAGGCCGTGCCCATGATGCAGCCGACCTTCATGCCGCGCGCCGCGAGCGGTGCGGCGAGGGCGGCGAGCATCGCGCCGGATGCGGCGTTGTGGATGCCGCCCGCAAACAGGATGTGGTAGCCAGCCTCGGTGCCTGGCTTCACGTCGGCGAGCAGCACTTCGATCATCTGCTCCCACAGCGGGAAGCTGGCCAGCGGGCCGATGTGGCCACCGCACTCGCGGCCTTCGAACACGAAGCGCTTCGCACCCTGCTCGATGTACATCCGCAGCAGGGCCGGAGCCGGAGCATGGATGTAGGTCGGGATGCCTTCTTTCTCGAAGTGCGCGGCCTGGTCCGGACGACCGCCGGCGATCAGCGCGTAGGTCGGCTTGCACTGCCAGACGGCGGCAATCTGCTCTTCGCGAAGACTGTGCGGCACGAAGCCGAGCAGGCCCACGCCCCAGGGCAACACGCTGCCGTCGGCCTGGGTCATCCGTGCTTTGGTCTGCTGGAGCATCTCCAGCACCTGCGGGCCGCGGTACAGCGCCAGCGCAAGGAATGGCAGCGCGCCGTTCTTCGACACCTGATAGGCGAACTCGGGGGAATCCGAGACGCGGGTCATCGGTCCCTGGGCGATCGGGAAGCTGGTGCCGTGCGATTTCGCCAGCGCGCCACCCGGCGCCATGAAGCCGGTCGCGACCGCGGATTCGACGTGCTTCAGGCTGGCCTTGCGAACTGCCTGGATGAAGCGGCCGACGCTGCGGTACTGGCTGCGATAGGTCGCTGCCAGACCGATGCCCTGGCCGATCGGCATGAACTGCTCGCCACCGTTCCAGCCAAGGTTCGCGGTCAGCTGGCGGCGCCAGTCGGCCAGCGACAGATCGCCGGATTCAACCTTGTTGTTGTCGCTTTCCGCAGCCTTCAGCGCTGGCGTGCCCGGACGCGAATAGACGCGGCAGGGCAGATCGACCAGTTCGCCGAACAGGCGGGTTTCGGCACCGTTCAGACGCGTTAGTTCGTTCTGCAGCGCTTCCGGCAGCGGCGACTCGGCGAGCAGCAGCAGCTGGTCTTCGAAGATCACGCCGGCGGCGCCCATCGCTCGGCAGGCGGCGGCGCTGTGCACGCCGATGCCGCCTTGCATGTAGACCGGGCGCTCGGTGTTACCGAGCAACTTCTGGGCGAGGATGTAGCTGGTATCGGCACCGACCCAGCCGCCGGCCTCGTGGCCCTTGGCGACGAGGCCGTGATGAGCGAACGGGAAATGGCCGATGTGGTCGACATCGATCACTTCGGCCAGTACCCGATGCTGGCCGCCCGGGGCGAGCGCGGCAGCGGCCTGGGCTTGCTGGGCCGGCGTGCCGCTGAGGATCAGGGTGAGGCCGCGATCGCCGGCCAGATCGATCAGCGTGCCGGCGAGAGCGACATGGGCGAGGTCGGTGCGCAGGCCGACGCGGGCGTCGGTCGCGGACAGCAGGCGGGAGAAGCAGGTGGCTGCGTGGCTCTCGTCTCGGCTGAATTCGAGGTCGAGCAGGCCGACGCCTCCGGCTCGCGCGGTTGCAGCGGCAGTTCCGGGGTGCGTGGCATCGGCCGGCGCTATGGCGAATACGTCGAAACTGTCGTGAAGCACTGCCGCTCTCCCGTTTTCCATTGCTGTTGCCACCTGACATTGAACCCCGGTGCCGCGCTCAAAGTTGAGCCTGCCGCCGCTTGGTCCTGATGCAACGATGAGCGGTTAGCGTTTTTTTCCTTCCAGAAACGGTACCTCGAGCACTTTTTCGTGAACGATCGGGCCGTGGCCGAAATATCCGCCTTCACCGAAGCACTCGCCATGGTCAGCAGTGATCACGAAATGCGTGTTCAGCGGCGCCTTCGCGATCAGGTCATCGAGCACTTCGTCAACGTACTCCACGCATTTGATCTGCTGCTTGTGCAGATCGCGCATCTGCTCGTCGTCGAAGAACTTGTCCTGAGTTTCTTCGCCGAGATTGTCGTCCATGCGCTTGAATACGCCGTGCACGCCGGAGATGTGCGGCATGTTCTTCGGGTCGAGCATGAACGGGTAGTGCGTTTCGCCGAGGTTCAGGAAATAGAACTGGGGCTCTGACTTGTCGAACTCGATCTGCTTGACCATGCCGGCGAAATCGTTGTGGTTCGCCATCAGCTTGTAATCGTCGAAATGACGATTCAGGTGCGAGAACGGATTCAGCACCGGCAAGGAAACCTTGGCCGAGGTGCGATACCCGTTTTGCTGCAGCACATGCGGCAGCGAGAGTTGTGGAATGAAGCTCTTGAACGAAAGATCCTTGACGGCCAGCCGGTCAACCCAGAGCGAAAAATCCTTCTTGTAGACCTCGGAAGCGAACACGCCCTGCGGGCTCGTGTGCGGAATCATTCCCATCAGATACGTGTAGTGCGAGGGGCTTGTCCACGAGGCAAAGGAATAGCGCTTCGAACCGACACCAATCTTGTCCATGTTGGGACGCTTGGCGGCGAGATAGCTGTCATAACGGCAGCTGTCCATGACAATGAAAACGAGGTTGTTGGCAGTCATCGCTATACTTTAGCCGAATGTTTCGAGAGGAGGGAAAGTTTACTGACGGTTTTTTACAATTAAGCAGTGCGGCTTTGGCTTTCTTGGACAAGCTGTCGATCCTGTTGAGCCGGGCTTTTGCGGGCTGCCGACGAGATCGCCAGATTCAGGAATTCTTGCGAAATCGCGAGGCCTATTGGAAGGTCGCTATATTCGCTGCTGATCCGTGAAATTTTCATGGACGCTCGTCAGTCGGGAAAAATTGGCTTCGATGGCGGTTAGCAATAAACGCACCATCGATAGCATTTTCCGGAATTTCCCCGATCACGCCAGTTGTCTCATTCATTTCGTCGTTGATTCCGAGGCAGTTGAGCTGCGTCGCAGGGGCCCAATCAACAAGAAGGCCGCTCTCTGGCGGCCTTTAAAAATGGTGGTGGAAACGGTCGTTTTGAACGAACCGCCTCTCTCTGCGCCAGAGAATACAGGAATGTTGCGCCGAACTGCGGGGTTACATGGAGGCGCCTGATGCGGTTCCTCTCAGGCCCGCTGGCACTGAACCGCCAATTCGATTCCGGACGTGGGAACTGAACCCGCGTCCGAGCCACGGGCACGGCCCGCCGTTCGTGGGTGTCAGTCCGAGGCCCACAGGCGATCGTCGTTCTGGGTGGTTGCCCAGAAGTCGTCGAACAGCGCCAGCTTCGCTTCGTCCTCGGTGGCGTAGGTCTTGGTGCTGAAGCGAGCGCCAATCCGGTAGCCCCATCGCTTGAACTTGTTCGTGTGCACCCCGAGGTTGTGCCCGTCGATGTTCAGGAAGCTGTTCCCCTTGGCGGACACTCGCCACCGCCGCTGCAACCATCGGTTACGCCGAACGGCTCGGTTGCGTAGCTTGGTTTCGCGCTGCCGCGGCCCGTCATAGTCGTCGCTCATCTTCTCGGCGCAGACGCACCCGACTTCAATGGTCTCGTCGAGGTCGGGGTGTTCCATTAAGTGGACGTAGCGAATCTTCTCGTTGCCGCACATCTGGCAAGTCGCGTAATCGGTTTCATCCGCCGGCCCGCCATCGGCCCGCAGGTCGACCACGTCAACACAGTGCCAGCCCTTGTGGGGTACGCCCGGCTGGTTCCATCGGTTTCCGCTCATGCCATTTCAACCCGGGTCCGGAGCCGAAGGCCGTCAGGGAATGACGCCGAGTCTGATTTTCGTCCTGATGCCGGACAGCCAGTCCTCGCGATACTGCTGCGCGAGCGCGTCGAGATTGACTCGGGCGACGCCGGCCGTGCGAGCCAGCGCCTCGAGGGAAGTCACGCAGTCAATCCAACCCAGTCTGTGCGCGGAAACCAAGGCTGCCTTGTCGGCGGTGGTGACGACAATGACCTTCGATGGCAGAAGCTTGTTGGCCAGCAGCCAGGCGAACAGGTGCTTCTCACCATCGTCGAGCGTGCTACACGATGGATGCAAGACCAGCGCGGCGAGTTCTTTGCGGGTGACCGGATGTCGACCAGCGAGTCCCGCATTCAAGTCGGCGGGCGGCACCGCGATATGGCGGGGGTCGTCCGGATTGCCGGTCAACGTCTCCTCAACACATTTCTCAACTGTCTCAACGGCAAAATGCGTAGTGATCGCCGTCCAGCAGCTGGTGCGGAACGATTCGAGGATGACGTTCGTATCGGCAAAGACCCGGATTTTCGGCATGCGACACCCGGGTTACAGTTCGAACGGCGCGGGCAGGTCGTACTGGGCGAACAGCTCCGTCAACGCGCCTAGACCAAGGCCCATCGCCTTAGCGGCCTTGCGCGCCGAAAGCCTTCCGTTCTCCAGTGCTTCATGCAGCATCTTCACGAAGGCTGTTGAGAAGCGCTTTGGCGGGCCAGACACCGAAGGCCGCTGCTTCTCCTGCGAGAGGCCGCGGCGCGTGTCCTCACTGATGAGCTTGAGGTTGTACATGCGCCAGGCCAGCGTCACGGGCGCCACGCGCAGAAGCGCGGCAACTTCGCACAGATGCGCGACGTCATTGATGCGTTCCCGGTCGATCAGCTTGTCGAGCGAGGCGCGCGGCATCAGCAGTGCTGCGGCGAAGCTGTTCGCCAACTGCTCAATGCGCTTGCCCTTAGTGCGGTCCTCGACGGAGTTCGACTCCCGGTGCTCTGGCTTCATCGCATCCCAGGTTAGGGCATGAAACAGCTCATGGGCGAGGTCAAAGAAGCGTCGAGCCTCGCTCTCATTGCGGTTGATCAGGATGACGCCCATTTCCTCGAGGTGGCAGGTGGCACCTGAGATCGACTGGCCGTCGGCCGTATCTACGGTGTCGACGAAGAGGATAGGGATATCCAGCTCGCGCTCGACCTTGTCAATCAAGCTCTCGGCGGGAATGACGCCGAGCCCAAGTTCAGCAACGAGGCTTTCAGCGCGCTCCTGGGCGTCCTCGAAGGAGGACTGGGATGAGAGGCGCAACGCGCGCTTGAGCACGCTAGCCCGGCTGTCGCGCTGCTCGCGCATCCATCGCAGCAAGCCAATCCACTGGCCAGCTTTCAACTCGAAGCCGTTCAGACTGTCCTCGGGCACCTCTGCCGCGGCACGCCACGAGAACTGTGCTTCGCCAGCGACTGCGAAAGGGTCAATGAAGAACTCGATGTCTCGGTCCAGGATGTCGGACAAGGTGAGCATCTCTTCTGGCTTGAGCCCGCGCTTGCCGTTCTCGATGTCGGACACGGACTGGCGGTCGTTCAGGCCTAAACCCTTGGTGAGCTCATCCTGCGTCCAGCCTTTGGCTTCGCGCGCCGCCTTTACGCGATAACCGATCAGTTTCTGAGAGATCTTTTCGTGCATGGCAGGGTCCTCCGGAAGGGCATTTTAGTCTTGCGTATTAGGAAACGCAAGAATATATTGCATTTTGCGTTACGCATGCAGTTGCAGCTGTTGGTTGGCCCTTCGGAATATATTTGGAATAAATTGACAAGGTAATTGTAAATCGCCTAAGCTTCGAACATGGCAGCCCAGGACTGGCCTGACGCAGCCCCCGATAACCCAAAGAGCGAGGTAGCAATGGCCAAGAAACCCTCCAACCATCAGCAGGAATGGACAGCAGCGCAGGCGCGCGAACTGGGGCGCCTCGCCGACGGAAACACGCCGACGCGGGTGATCGGCCTCAAGCTGGGTCGCACCCCGGCTGCCGTGCAAAACAAGGCGAGCGAACTCGACATTTCGCTGCGCCCGACCAACCAGTCGCCTTACAACCGGCGCAAGTAGACGCCAGCACAGGCATCAGAGGACTGATCCATGCGCAGCCAGGAAGAAGTACACACTCTCCTAAAGCCAATCCACGGCGCTCTGACCAGCGTAGTGATGGAGGCTTGGGAGGACTGGCGCAAGGTCGCACCGATGATTGGCCGTCGTTTTGCCCGCACGCCGGCCAACGTCATCTATGAACGCATGATCGCCCGCGCAGTGCCCGAGTTCGAGTCGCTGCCGGGCATGCACATCGCGAATGGCCATCAGACCGTTCATTTCGTTTACCAGGATGCCGTGCGCTTCCGTTTCAAAAAGGGTGACGAGGCCGGATTGAGCAGAAACTATCCGACTCAAATGGCGCTGGCATTTAACGACCAGACGAGCGATTTGTTTGGGGCACCGAGCATTACCCGCGTCGATGTGGTCTACCAGCTGGACGCGCTGGCTACGCGGGTGACGGACGTCGCCGTCGTGGCGCGCCACGACATGAATGTCTTGTGGTCGTACTCAATCACTGCGACCGGCATGAGATCGGCGGAGGTGATCGAACTGATTCCCAAAGGGCCGTCGCCAGTGGAGTCGCTCGTTCGGCCGAAGGCACAGCCGCCCGGAGAAGAAAAAGCAGAGGGCGAGAATTCATAATGGGGAGCTATGACAAACACTTTCAACCCAGGAATGCTGCAAGTCGCACGGCAGCTTCGGGGCATGGGTCAGCAAGAGCTGGCCGCCGCTGCCGGAGTGTCGCAAGCTACTCTTTCTAAGATCGAGAATGGGCTCAAGCAGCCCGACGACGAACAAGCAGCAAGGATTGCGGGAGAGTTAAATCTCCCGCTCTCTTTTTTTGCGCAGTCCGAGCGCGTCTACGGGTTGCCGCTGAGCGTGCACCATATGTTTCGCAAGCGCGCTTCCGCAGGGGTGCGTGTGCTTGATCAGCTTCAGGCGGAATTGAATTTGCGCATCATGCACATGCGGCGGCTCATGCAAGCTGTGGATCTGCACGCCGAATTCGAACTGCCGCTTCTCGACCTCGAAGACTTCGACAATTCGCCGACCGCCATCGGGGACGCGGTGCGCCGTGCGTGGTTGATTCCCTCGGGGCCGATTCCGTCGCTGGTTGATGTCATCGAGCGCGCGGGATGCGTGGTGATCCCATGTCAGTTCAAGAGTGGCGCCGTTGATGGCGTAAGCCTGCGTGTGCCCGGTCTTCCCGGACTCATCTTTCTGAATTCCACCCAGCCCGTGGACCGGCAGCGATTCTCGCTTGCCCACGAACTCGGCCACCTGGTCATGCATCGCCAGCCGAGTCCGGCGATGGAAGAAGAGGCCAACGAATTTGCGGCGGCGTTCCTTATGCCGCGCAAAGATATTGCTGGAGACTTGTCGGGTCCGCTCACTCTGGAGCGCCTTGCGTTCTTGAAGCCGATTTGGCGAGCGTCGATGGGTTCGCTCCTTTATCGAGCGCAGAGCCTCAGATTCATCACCGAGAATCAGTCGCAGTATCTGTGGCGCCAAATGAGCACCGCTGGTTACCGCAAAGTCGAGCCCGTGGAAATATCGGCGGAGCCTGATCAGCCGAAGTTGCTCAACACGATGCTTCGGTACCACCTGCAAACGCTCGGATACACGATCGAGGACCTGAGCCAGGTCCTGCACATCCTGCCGGGGGAGTTGACGCAGCTCTACTCGGTGGCTGCTTCACCACAGCCTAAACAGCATCTGCGAATCGTGAAGTAGAGACGCGTACCCGACATCGCTGGGTGTTTGGCGTCGACCGTCCACCCCGGTGTTGAACAGGACAGGACCCTAGCCGGACCTGCGGCTGAGGTGTACCCCTTGCGGCACTGACAGGTTGTCGTCGGACTGAATCTCGACAAGCTCGAGTTTGAATCCGGTGTCGTGCATCGCGCCGAATGGAACCTCAAGATACTCGTGCGAGCCATCAAAGCTCGGTGATATGCCGTCGCCCGCCCAAACCCGAAATACGGCACGTCGCTCGAACTCCTTCGAATACCTCGCTGGTAAGTAGAACCCGCACAGGCGAGAGATTCCGGCAAGGATGAAATGACGTCGGTACTTGGTCAGGATGGTTTCGGTTAGTTCCTGCAAGACGGGGATCGGCTTTCGGTCTGTGCCGCCGTAAACGATCTTCCGGAAGTTGGGATTCCTCGACGTGATTCGAATGGTCAGTCGCGCGCCGGCGCCTTTCCCAAACTCTGTCCAAAAATACCGTTCTTCATCGTCATCCAAGAATGTCGAGGTGAACGAGGCGTAGAAGGTGTTTGGCAGTATCAGATGCCTGTATTTCGGGATCCCATTTTCCAGTTCCAGGTAGCCCCTGAGGCCATGCACTTCGCAGAACTCGATGACCTCGCTCTCCGTGTAGCGTTTCAGTAGGCAATAAAGCCGCAGCGCACCGCCGTCGACGATCTTCTGCGCGACATCGCTGGTCGTGTAATGAAAAACGGTCTCCTGCGGGATTCGTGGCCAGACGTGATCGATGATGGCTTCCGACAGGGGATTTCCTTGGATGACGCCATCAGACACGACCTTGTCCGTGATCGTGATGTCCTCCAAGCGAACGCGGTAGCTGACCCCATGTTTCCCGAGAATCCCGTTGATATCGGCCACGAGGCCCTGCTGCTCCTTGAACTTCTCAATCGCATTCACGCAGGCCGGCTCCACAAGTAGAGGGCCTATGGCGCCCTCAAGTATTGCCGTGCATCGTCACACAGTTTCCATGCGGATTTCGAACATGGAGACCATTTCATGGAAAAACGGCTGTGCGCTGCCTGCAGGCAACTTTTCAGGCCTCGTCCTCAAAGCCCACGCCAGACGTATTGCCGATCTCGGGCATGCCAACGGGAGCGTCGGCGGCGCTGGCAAGAAGCGAAGCTGCGTTCAGATCCGGACTACCGGGAAAACCAACGAAACGCTCAGGGTGCGTGGTGTGCTCGCAATCCTGACTACTGGCGCGAGTATCGCCAGGCGCATCCCGAGTATCGGGAGCGCAACAGGGCCCAGCAGCGAGCTCGCCGGCACGCTGAAGGAATCGTCGATGTTGCAAAGATGGACGCGTCAAAGCCCGCTGGTTCCTTGAGGCCGGGCCTGTACCGGATCGTCCCGGCGCCGCGGAACGGCGTTGCAAAGATGAACGTGTGGATGGCGGAAATCACTTGGATCTCAGGGCTTTCCGGCCCGACGTGCGCCCGTTGCAAAGAGAGGACGCGATAGGTGTGAATGCGGTGCGCTGCTACCGTGATGCTTGCGCGCGCTATCGAAACACGACGCGGGAACTACAACGCACCATCGCATCCCCTGGCCGAAGCAGGGTCCAGCGAATGCCGCTGTCACCGGCAACGTGTCCGAGCGCCACCCATCACGACAAAGGCGACCGGAATGATGCAAAGAGAACACAGCAACGGGGAGGCGGCCCCGACCCCGAAATTCCGGGCGGTGGAGTATGTGCGCATGTCTACCGAGCACCAGCAGTACTCCACCGAGAATCAGGCCGACAAGATCCGCGAGTACGCCGAGCGACGCGGCATCGAGATCGTCCGCACCTACGCCGATGCCGGCAAGAGCGGACTGCGCATCGACGGCCGCCACTCCCTGCAACAACTGATCAAGGACGTGGAGTCCGGAAATGCCGACTTCACCATCATCCTGGTCTACGACGTCAGTCGTTGGGGCCGCTTCCAGGATGCGGACGAGAGCGCCTACTACGAGTACATCTGTAAGCGCGCCGGGATCCAAGTGGCCTATTGCGCCGAGCAGTTCGAGAACGACGGCTCGCCGGTGTCCACCATCGTCAAAGGCGTCAAGCGTGCGATGGCCGGGGAATACAGCCGCGAGCTGTCGGCCAAGGTGTTCGCTGGTCAGTGCCGACTGATCGAACTCGGCTACCGGCAGGGCGGACCTGCTGGCTACGGGCTGCGGCGCATGCTCATTGACCAGCACGGCTCGATCAAGAGCGAGCTCACACGCGGCGAGCACAAGAGCCTACAGACCGACCGCGTGATCCTGATGCCGGGGCCGGAAGGCGAGGTGCGGACGGTCAATCAAATCTACCGTTGGTTCATCGACGAGGGAATCGTGGAGGCGGAGATTGCCGAACGCCTCAACGGCCGCGGGATCAAGACCGATCTCGACCGCGACTGGACCCGCGCCACCGTTCACCAGGTCCTCACCAACGAGAAGTACGTCGGTAACAACGTCTACAACCGCGTCTCCTTCAAGCTCAAGAAGCTCCGTGTGGTGAACACGCCCGACATGTGGATCAAGAAGGAGCACGCGTTCGAGGCCATCGTGCCGTCGGACGTGTTCTTCACTGCGCAGGGCATCATCCGCGCCCGCGCGCGGCGCTACACCGACGACGAACTGATCGAGCGCCTGCGCCAGCTCTACAAGAACCGAGGGCTGCTCACCAGCTTGATCATCGACGAGACCGACGGCATGCCGTCGTCGTCGGTGTACTCGTTCCGGTTCGGCGGACTAATCCGCGCTTACGAGCGCGTCGGGTTCACGCCCGACCGCGACTACCGCCACATCGAGGTCAACCGCATTCTGCGGCAGATGCACCCCAGCATCGTCGCGCAGACCGAGGCCGAGATCGCCCGCGTCGGTGGCCAGGTCTTCCGGGATCCGGCCACCGACCTTCTGCATGTCAATCGAGAGTTCACGGTGTCACTGGTCCTTTCGCGCTGCACGGTGCCGGCCTCTGGCCGGAACCGCTGGAAGATTCGCTTCGATACGAGCCTGCTGCCGGACATCACCGTTGCCGTGCGACTGGATGCCAGCAACCAGGTGCCGCTCGACTACTACCTGCTGCCGCGCCTCGACTTCGGCCACACGCGACTGAGCCTGGCCGATCAGAACGCAGTCGAGTTCGACAGCTATCGCTTTGAGACCCTGGACTACTTGTACGGCATGGCGGAGCGCACCCGCCTGAGGAGAGCGGCATGAGCAAGATCGGCAGCGGCGAAATCCGGATGATCCCGGTGGACCGCATCGAGGTCCTGAACCACCGCGAACGCAACGCCAAAGTGTTCGAGGAGATCGCCGGAAACATTCAAGCGATCGGCCTGAAGAAGCCCATCACCGTAACGCCGAGACCAGGGCCTGAGGGCGAGGAGCGCTACCTGCTGGTCTGCGGGGAGGGCCGCTTGAAGGCCTTCAAAGCGATGGGGCAGCCGACAATCCCGGCGCTGGTGGTCAACGTCAGCGATGAAGACGCCTTCATCATGAGCCTGGCGGAGAACATCGCGCGCCGGCAGTGTCGCCCTCTGGAGATCTTGGCCGGCATCAAGGTGCTGCACGACCAGGGTTACGACAAGAAAACCATCTCCGCTAAGACGGGTCTGACCGCCGAATACGTCGGCGGCATCCTGACGCTATTGCAGCACGGCGAGGAACGGCTGCTGGTCGCCGTCCAGAAGGGGCGAATCCCGCTCAATACGGCACTGTCCATCGTTGGCTCTGGTAGCGATGACCGCGCCATCCAAGCGGCCCTGCAACAGGCCTACGAGTCCGGCGACCTGCGCGGTAAGCAGCTGCTCGAGGCCAAGAAAGTACTGGAGCGGCGGATGAATCTGGGCCGCACCGTGGACCGCGGCACGCCGCGCAAGCGTACCAACGTCACGCCGTCGAGTCTGGTCCGCACTTACCAGCGCGAAGTCGAACGCCAACGATTGCTGGTGAAGAAGGCGGAGTTTGCGCAGCAGCGGCTGCTGTTCGTGACCGGTGCACTGCGCCAACTGTTCTCCGACGAGCACTTCGGCAATCTGATGCGTGCCGAAGGCCTGGACACGCTGCCGAAGTACCTTGCCGAACGGATCGGCGCGCAGGGCGGTGCAGTGTGAAATCGGTCGCCCTGGGATTCTCGCTGGAAGCCATGTCGGTGCCGATCGCCAATCTGCTGCCGTCCCGCAAGATCCCGGAGGGGCTCGACGTCTCGAAGAAGTACAAGCAAATCCGCTCGTCCATCGAGGAGATCGGATTGATTGAACCCCTCTCGATCACGCCGGAGATCCAGAAGTCCGGCAACCACATGGTGCTGGATGGGCACGTGCGCATGATCGCCTTGCGTGAACTCGGCCACGCCGAAGTGCCGTGCCTCGTCGCCAAGGACGACGAGGGGTACACCTACAACAGCCGCATCAACCGACTCTCGACCATCCAAGAGCACTACATGATCCGCCGCGCCATCGATCGCGGTGTGTCGGCCGAGCGACTGGCCAAGGCGCTGAGCATGGACGTCAGCCATGTCAACAAGAAGATGCGCCTGCTCGACGGCATTTGTCCCGAGGCGCAGGAACTACTGAGAGATCGGCAGTTCTCGCCGGAGCTGTCGCGGTTCCTGCGACAGATGAAGCCCACGCGCCAAGTCGAGTGCATCGAGCTGATGCTCTCCGCCAACAACCTGACCGTCGCCTATGTTGAGGCCATGCTCATCGCGACGCCGGCCGAGATGCTGGTCGAGGGCAAGAAGCTTCGGAAGTCCTCGGGCGGGGTGACCCAGGAGCAGATGGCCAAGATGGAACGGGAGATGGCGAACCTTCAGGGGCAGTACAAAATGGTCGAGGAATCCTACGGCCAGGACGTGCTGAACCTGGTGCTGGCCCGTGGATTCCTGATCCGGCTGCTGGAGAACACCGCTGTCTCTCGGTATTTGAAGCAGCGGCAGCCGGACGTCGTGAAGGAGTTCGAGGCCATTGTGAAAACGGTGGCGCTCGACCAATAGGTCGGCATCGCATTGCTTCACCGCTTGACCGATTGTGTAGTGTGTAGTAAATAATACACATGAGCTTCGGTAAATTTGTCCGGGACAGGCGGGAACAGCTACGGGAGGGCGACTCGCGGTATTCGCTGCGCCAGGTCGCTGACCGCGTCGGGATCGAGCCGGCCTACCTCAGCAAGATTGAGCGAGACGAGTTTGCGCCGCCGGGTGAAGGGACAATCCGGTCCATCGCCCACGAACTGGGCGAGGACGCCGACGTGCTGCTCGCGATGGCAGGGAAGGTGTCGAGCGACCTGCAGGAGGTCATCCGTCGCCGCCCGCAGCTGTTCGCCGAACTGATCCGGCAGCTCAAAGACATGCCTGACCACGCAGTGCTCCGGGTGGTGCGCGAAGTGCGTGACGGCGAATGGTGAATAGGAGGGTGACGTGATCGAATTACAGAACAATCGGTTGTCGGTGAGTTTTCCCGAGGTGCATCCGAAGGCGAACTGCTCCGTGGAATTCCAGCGCACGCTCCGCGTGCCGGACGACAACCAGGACTACCCGCTACCCGCTGGGCTTGGGAACTTCCCGATCCTACCGGTCGACGATTTCGAGGTGCCCGCTGCCTGGAAGCAGCATGGCGGTGTGTTCTTCCCTATGCATCAGTCCGAGGCGATGTGGATCAACTTCAACTCCTGGGGTGATCGTTACCCATTCGCGGTAAAGATCGCGGCCGGCAAGATCAACGCCGTCACAGGCCAGGCCTGGACCAATGCACTGTCGGCGGAGCCGCAGGACTACGTTGTGATTCCCGAGCAGCCCTGGCTGGATGGGTTCTGTGTCTCGAAGGATGTCGTCCGGCAGTTCGTCGCCATGCCGCTCGGTCAGGGCGTGACCGCGGAGGAGCAGATCACTGGCGAAGGGGAATGGGGCGGTCTGCAGCTGATTTTCTACCCCATGAAGGCTGAGGAATACCGCAAACGGTTTGAGCGTCCGCGTCCAGAAGTCGACCACATGCTCATGGAAAGCGTCGCATTCTGCCGATCCGCGAGCTACGACATGGGCCTGGCGCCCGGCGGTCGGATCAAACAGGAGATTGCAGAGGATCCCTTTGATATGGACGTCTGGGACACGACCGTCTCTTCGCGCTGCTACGTCCATCTCCTCAATTCGGAGATGTACCGCAAAGTCACTGGCCAGACCCCGCCGACCAAGCCGATCACGGCGAAGCAATACGCCGACGCTAACGTGCCGTGGTTCGACTACTACCTCGACGGCAAGGTGTTACCGGGATCGGGGATTCTGGCGGGCCTGGATGGCATCGCCTCGGCGCTGATGAAGAAGGGCAAGAAGCTCGACGACAACACGCCGATCCCTATCTCCAAGACCGTGACGTTGTCAGCCAAGTCGCAGGTCGTTCGCGACGGCTCCTTCTGACCGGGCAATGTGGGCGGGTCGGTACATATCGCCCTGATTTAGATGGACATCAATATGATTAGGATGATATAAGAAAAAATACGACAATACGTCAAAACAGGCAGGCGAATGGGGAGCAGCCGACAACAAGAACGAAAGCCTGCACGGGTGGGCGAGGCGCAGAAGGAGCGCCTCGCATTCATCGAGCTGCACGCCTACTTCTGCGGAGAAATCCGCCGCGCTGACCTGGAAGCGCGATTTCGCATCAAGCCTGCGGCTGCAACGCGCGACTTCCAAACTTATCGGCTCGTCGCGCCCAAAAATCTGGACTACGACACGTCGGCAAAAAACTACGTTCCGAGCGCTGCGTTCGAGCCGCTGTTTGAATTCGAGACCTCTCGGGTTCTCTCCTGGCTCGTCCGAGGATTCGGCGATGGCCTGCAAGAGCGTTCAGGTCATCCCATTTCAAGTGACAGCGTCCTGCCGCTGGCGAAGCCGCGTCTCGACACCCTCGCACTGGTAACCAGGGCGATACATCTGGGTAGGGCGCTCACGATTCGTTACTGGTCTGTCTCCAACGGCGAAAGCCAGCGCGTCATCGTTCCATTTGCGCTTGTGGACAGCGGGCCGCGATGGCACGTGCGTGCTTACGATCGCTCTCGCAACCGCTTCGCCGATTTCGTCCTGTCGCGGATCAGTGAGGCAAAAACTCTCGATGGCGGGCTTGCCGATCACGAGCGCCCGTCCAGCGACAACCAGTGGAACCGAATGGTCGATCTCATTCTGGTGCCGCATCCGGGATTGAAGCACCCAGCCGCAGTCAAGGCGGACTACCAGATGAGTGGCAAAGCGATTCGTCGCTCTGCTCGTGCGGCAGTCGCCGGGTACGTGCTGCATCGCTGGCAAGTCGACTGCAGTGCAGATCACAGCCTGGATCCGGCCGCTCACCACCTCTGGCTCGAAAACACGCAGACCCTATACGGGGTCGAGAGCGCGGTGATGGCGCCGGGTTATGTGCCCGCTGCTGAATCAGGCGCTGAGGCAAGCGTAACAAGGCGAGGAAGCAAGAATGTCTGAAAAATATTTGTGGACGCTGCTGCGCATCAGGCTACTTGTCAGCCTGCTGGGGGAGCGTGCGAATTTTTCCTGGTGGCCGACAGGTTTCTACGAGGCTTCGAGTCGGCTATTTCTGGAGCCTGTGTTTTCAAAAACATCGCGCTTGGCGCAGTACCACGGAGCATTAGAGGCTGCTCGTCGGCTCCATGACGAGCATCTCAGCGTCGGCAGTTACCACCTTTTTCGTTTGCCGGAGGAGGTTGAGCAGGACCTGCATGGCTTGATGCTGAGCACAGACGGTGACGATATCGCGGCAAAAATTCCGCAGGAACGAGACGCCGCGCTCAGTGCGCTAAAGGCGGCTGCGGTCAATGGCGTGAAACTGAGCGAGGGACCGACTGCAGTTGGCAGCATCAAAGAGCTGGATTCGCCTGCAGTCCTAAAAGCTATCGCTGGCGCGTACCTGAGCGCGTTCCAGCAGAACGCCAAAAGCTACCCTTACCTGGTGAATTGAGTGGCGGACAGCAAACCCTATACGACTCAGCTGCAAGCAGGTCTTGGTCTCGTTAACGAGACCAAGACGCTGCTGGAACTGTGGTCGCCAGGGATATCGGCTAACCAGCTGTACCAGGCTGCTCTGGAATCCGGACGGTTTCCGACCGTTACCGCGCGTCGCTTGCGGAACATTGTCGCCGAGTGCTTTGCGCCTCGATACATGGTGGCTGGTGGCGCACCGGCCAAACACCTCAAACGACTCTCTGCAACGATTGCAGGCGCTGATCTGACACAGCTCATGCTGGTGTTCACGAGCCGCGCCAACCCCATACTTGGTGACTTCGTGCGTCATGTGTATTGGGCGCGGTATGCCGGTGGATATACGCACATCACCAACGATGACGCTCGCCAATTTGTCGAGCGCGGCATAGACGACGGCAAGACCTCAAAGCGCTGGTCCGAAACAACGGTTCGGCGCGTCTCCGCCTACCTCACCGGCTGCTGTGCCGACTACGGACTGTTGGAACGCGGCCTGCGATCCAGCCGCCGCATTCTGCCGTTCCGGATTTCGTCGTCCGTCGCGGCATACCTTGCCTACGAACTGCATTTCTCCGGCGTCGGCGACAACGCGTTGCTGACGCACGAGGACTGGCAGCTGTTTGGTCTCGCGCGCGAAGACGTGTTGGAAGAGATCAAACGACTGTCACTGAAGGGTCTGCTGATCGTGCAGGCCGCCGGTGATGTGATTCGAATTAGCTGGAGACAACAAGACATGGAGACGCTCTGCGATGTCCTCACTCAAAGCTGATTTCGACGAGCTGCGAGAGCGCATTCGCCAGGGGCGTGAGCTCGGCCATGCGAGCTTCGAGCCGATCTATTACCTGGTCTTCCCGCCAGATCAAATTCTGGAAGTGAAGCGGCAAACGCCGGCTTGGACGGCGAAGCTCCATCAGGAAGGCTGGGATGTCCATACCTTCTCGCTCGCTGAGCACGTCTGGGCGCTGCTCAAAAGCGATCCGTTCTGGTCGTTGTGCGTCACGGAGGATAAGTCCGCGCCGCTCGACTGGGCCCGAACCAACAAGGCATTGGCCGACATTCTCACTGCGGAGAACGGTCTGCTCAGGCGCCTCGAAGATGCGCTCAAACCCCTGGAGGGGCAAAAGAATGCATTGCTCTTGGTCACGGATCTCGAAGCGCTACATCCGTTCCTGCGCATCGGTGCGATCGAGAGCCAGCTCCAGGGCAAGTTCCATGTTCCGACCGTGTTCCTGTACCCAGGCGTGCGAACCGGAAAAACCCGTCTGAAGTTTCTGGGCTTCTACCCGGAAGATGGGAACTACCGCTCCGTGCACGTTGGTGGATAAGCAGCAAAAGAACTCAGGGAAACCGCTATGACTATTCGATCACTCTTCGACCCTAGCAAGGACATCTACCGGACCATCGAGAAGGTCATCACCTACGGTGCGTCCCAGGAGGACCGCCTGAAGGCGGAAATCTCCGAGTACGTGGTGACCGAGAGCATCGAAGAGCAATTCCGCAAGCTCCTGGATCGCATGCAGCTGGCGATGGAATCGGGCGGTGAGAACGAAATTGGTGTCTGGGTTTCGGGCTTCTACGGCTCGGGTAAGAGCTCGTTCACCAAGTATCTCGGCCTGGCTTTCGATGACCGGCGCACGATCGACGGCACGCCGTTCATTAAGTATCTGCAGGATCGCCTGCACAAGCAGCAAACCAAATCTCTGCTGGGTGCTGTCTCCAAGCGATTTCCCGCCGCCGTGGTGATGCTGGACCTGGCCAGCGAAATGCTCGCGGGCGCGACGATGGAGGATGTATCCACCGTCCTGTACTTCAAGGTTCTGCAATGGGCCGGGTACTCGCGCAACCTGAAGGTCGCGGCCTTCGAGCGCATGGTTGAAAAGGATGGCCGCACCCCGGAGTTGCACGACCGCGTCGGAAAGGCGCTGCCTGGCGCAACGTGGGCCCGCGTGCAGAACAACCCACTCGCGATCGACGGGTTGATCCCCAAGATCGCGCACGAGATGTATCCGGGGCTGTTCCCCGAGGTGAAAACCTTCTCATCCAGCACCGAGGGCTTCTTCCAGTTCGAAGACCAGCGCGTCCAGGAGATGATCGACATCGTCCGCGAGAAGAGTGGAAAGCAGAACATCATCTTCATCATCGACGAGGTCGGTCAGTACGTAGCCTCGCGCGACAATCTGATCCTCAATCTCGACGGCCTGGCCAAGAACCTCAAGCGGCTGGGCAACGGTAAGGCCTGGATCATCTCAACGGCGCAGCAGACCCTCACCGAGGATGATCCGCGCGCGGCGCTCAACTCCGACAAGCTCTACAAGTTGAAGGATCGGTTTCCGATCCAGATCGACCTGGAGTCGAGCGACATCAAGGAGATTTGCTACCGGCGTTTGCTGGGCAAGTCCACAACCGGCGAGACCGAGCTTGGAAAGCTGTTTGATGCGCACGGCCAGGCGCTCAGGCACAACACCAAGCTGCAAGACGCTAAGTACTACGACGCGGACTTCAGCAAATCGAGCTTCACCAATCTGTATCCGTTCCTGCCCGCGCACTTCGACATCCTGCTGCATCTGCTGGGTGCGCTGGCCAAATCGACGGGTGGCATCGGCCTGCGTTCGGCGATCAAGGTGATCCAGGATGTCCTGAAGGGTGAAGGCGGTTCCAAGGCGATGGCAGACCAGCCGGTGGGTTGGCTGGCCACCACTGTGACGCTGTACGACGAGCTGGAAAAGGACATTCGCCGCGCATTCCCATCCATGCACCAGGCCGTCGGCAAGGTGCAAATTCGGTTTCCCGATTCGCAGCTTCATCAGGACATCGCGAAGTCAGTCGCGGTTCTGCAGATCCTCGGGAACTTGCCGGTGTCGGTGCAGAACGTGGCCAGCCTCATGCATCCATCGGTAACGGCATCGTCGCAGATGGATACGGTGCGCAAGGCCGTGGACGACATGCTCAACGATGTCCACGTGCCGCTGGGCGAGAAGGATGGCAGCCTGGTGTTCCTTAGCGAACGGCTGCGTGACATCGAGCAGGAGCGCGGGGCCATCGCGCTCCGCACTGTCGACGTCAAGCGCATCTTCAATGACGCGCTGCGCGAGTCCTTTGATCCGCTGCCGCGTATCAGCCTCCACGGGACGATGGCAGTTGCCACTGGCCTCAAGATCCAGGCCGGTAGCGCTGTCACCAGCCTGGCAGGCGATCAGAACCCCATCCAGACCATCGTGGAACTGGTCGCAGCCGGCGACTATGAAACCGCGAAGAATCGCATGCTGGACGATTCGCGCAGTCGGCCTGGGCGTAACACCATCGGCCTGCTGGCCAGATCGAACCCCGAGCTGGACGATCTGGCTAACGAGATTTATCGATGCCAGCGGATTGCTGAGCTGCACCGCAACGAGCCCGATCAGGAGGTCAAGGACTACTGCTCCAGCCAGTTGGATCGTGCGGCAAATCTCGCCAAGCAGCTCCAGAGCAAGATCAAGCAGAACCTGCAGGCTGGATCATTCGTGTTTCGGGGGCAGGCAACTGCAGTATCTGCGCTCAACGCGGATCTTCTTGAAGCGTCGAAAAAACTGCTCACGGATGCGGCTGAGCAGGTGTTCGATCGCTATGTTGAGGCGCCGGTGCGGGCCGGCACCGATACCGCCGAGAAGTTCCTGAAGGTCGCAAACCCGGCGGCCATCGGCAGCAGCCTTGATCCGCTGGGCCTGGTCCAGATCGTTGCGGGTCGCGCGTCATTCAAGACCGACCACAAGGCGATGATCAGCATTCGCGACTACATCGACAAACGCGGCACGGTCGATGGCAAGCGGCTTCTGGACGACTTCAGCAACGACCCTTTCGGCTGGTCACCGGACACCACGCGCTACATCGTCGCGGCCATGCTGATGGCGGGCGAGATCAAGCTCAAAGTGTCGGGCCGGGAGGTCACTGCGGCCGGGCAGCAGGCCGTAGAGGCACTGAAGACCAACAACTCCTTCAAGCAGATCGGCGTCGCGCTGCGAAATGACAAGCCGTCCAATGAGGTATTGGCACTCGCGTGCAGCCGACTGTCCGAACTGATCGGCGACACCGTCGTTCCCCTGGAACAGGAGATCAGCAAGGCAGCAGCCAAGCATTTTCCGCGCTTCCAGCACGACTATGGCTCGCTCTCCGAGAAGCTCAGCGGACTGGGACTGGCGGGTAGCGACCGCATCCGGACCCTGAACCAGGACATCGCGGACGTGCTGTTCACAGACGCTTCGGACGCTCCGCAGCGTCTCGGCGCACAGACATCCGCGATTTACGACAGCCTGAAGTGGGCCCAGGAAGTGAAGCGAGCGCTCGACAATGGGCTCGACACCACCTTGCGAGAGCTTCAGGCCCACCGTCGAGATATCGAGGGACTGCCCGACAGCGGCATCCCCGGCGAGCTTCGTAATGAGCTGAGCGAGGACTTGGCGACTTTTGCCGAGCGGCTGCGCAAGGAAGATTTCTACAAGCATGCCGCGGACTTCAACTCGCAGCTGACCCACCTGAAGGGGCGAGTGCGCGAGGCCGTCATCAAAATGGGAGAGCAGCAGAAGCTGCGCCTGAAGGAGGGTGCAGAAGATCTGCAGCGCGTGCCCGAATGGGAAGAGTTGACCCAGGAAGAGCGCGGCAACGCCGTCAACCGGCTTGAGAGCCTCGCGCTGGCCGCGTCCCAGGACATTGCAGGGCTCCGCAAGCTGTTGTCGCGGGACTACGACATCAACAGCACTCTCGAAGAGCTCAAGCGATCGATTCAGCGGCAAGGCCAGGAGCGCCTCCGCCAGCGTCTTGAGGAAGAGCGCGCGAAGACGGGCGACAAGGGGCCGGCCAAGCTGACCAAGACCATCTCGGTTCCCGCCAAGGTTACGACGGCGGCCGGCATTGACACCCTGATTCACCAACTTCACGAAATCAAAGCGCAGGCTGGGCTCTACGCCGAGATCGAAATTTCCTTCGACCTGGGCGACCAGGCGAAAGGAAACGGAGGAGCCTGAGCCATGGCGTTCCCAGCCGAGATCAAACCGCACATCGAGGAGGTCGCCGACGATACGCTGAGCCGCTTCGAAGCCATCGCGGACGCCGCCCGACGTGGTTTGCGAAATGGCAGCTCGCTGCGGGCGGACTCCCTGGCGAGCATCAATACGCTGACGTCCGGCGCGGCCGTTAGGAATCTCGATCAGATCAGCCACGAGAGCAGGGAAAGCTGCGAGAAGCTCGCAGATGAGCCTGCCATCGCACGCGTGACGGTGGTCGACGATCAAGGCCAGGAGCGAACCTACTACATCTGTCGTACCAGCCCGGTTATGGGTGTTCCCAACCTCGCGAGCTACCGCGCACCGGTTGGGCGCCTGGCCTCGTTGGGCATCGGCGAAGAGTTCAAGCTGCCCAATGGCACGACGGTCGAGGTGCTTGAGCGTGCTCGCCTCCGGCCGGTCAAGCGTCCGGACGGCTGGGACTCGCGGGATACCGTCATTGAAGGAGAGCAGTACGGCCCGCTAACGATCGAATCCCTGCGGGCACTGCTCACGGAGACTGCCCGGGAAGAGGTTACAGAAGACCTCCTGGGGCAATTGCTCGCGGAAGAGGCGGCGAGCGCCAACGTCATCGAAGGTATTCGCCGCACGGTGATCACCAAGATGGGGCTACGTGACCAGCCGGTGCTGGACCGCTACCAGGACGAAATCTTCCGCCTCCCCCTCGACGGCCGTCTGCTCATCCTGGGCCCGCCGGGATCTGGTAAGACCACAACTTTGATTCGCCGCCTCGGCCAAAAGATCGACTCCGAATTCCTAGAGGAACACGAGCAACGCCTCGTTGAGGTTCTGCAATCGGTCCATGACACGCCGCACAGCAGCAGTTGGCTCATGTTCACGCCGACCGAACTGCTCAAGCAGTACCTGAAAGAAGCGTTTGCCAGGGAAGGTGTGCCGGCCCCCGATCAGCGCATCGTGACCTGGCAGGACTACCGACGCGAGCTGGCCCGCAACGAGTTCAATGTGCTGCGGACGGCAACCGGAGGCGGCACATTCGTCCTCAAGGACGGATTGACCAGCCTTGGCACTGATGCGCTCGATCAGCCGATCAAGTGGTTTGAGGACTTCCAGCGGTGGCAGGAAGAAGTATTTGCGCTGGATCTACTCGAGGCCAGCACGTCTCTCAAGTCCAACGAACTGTCTGCTGCGGTGGGCAGCCGCGTTGATCAGATCGTGGGGAAGATTCTCGACGCCGGCTTAGCGACGACATTCGGTTTGCTGGCCGCCGAGGTCCCGAACGTGCAGGCCTTGGTCAACAGCCTCAAGGACGCTACCGACGGCAAGATCAAGGGCGCGCTCAATCTGCAGCTCAACCGCAATCGGACCTTCCTGGACGAGCTCGCGCGTTACCTCGACGGCCTGCAGCAGGCGCCGTCTCAGGAGGCCGACGACGCAGATGATCCGGATGCTGAGGATGACGAGGAGGCTGCGCCACGTACCGGCCGCGCCGCCGCGGTCAACGCTTACATTCAAGCAGTTCGTGCGCAGGCCCGCGCCGCGTCGTCGAAGCGCGCGGTCAGTAGGACCTCACGCAACGGCAAGATCATTGAATGGCTGGCAGATCGCGGACTCGCAGATGCTGACCGAGCGGGCGTGGGCGCAAGCCTCCTGGTGCAAACCCAAGCTCGGCGCTTCATCAATCCGGTCAAGCGCTACCTGGACGGCATCCCCAAGCGGTACCGCGCGTACCGTCGAGAAAATCAGCAGAAGGGACGCTGGTATCGCGCCGATGGCTTCGAGGCGCGAGATATCCATCCGCTGGAACTGGATGTGGTGCTGTTGTCCATACTTCGCGCCGCCGCCGATCTGATCAGCAAGCCCAGCGTCCAGCGCGACATCAATGAGCCGGCATGGTCGGCGCTGCGGCCTATTGTCGGTCAGTACCGCAATCAGATTCTGGTGGATGAGGCGACCGATTTCTCGCCCATTCAGTTGGGCTGTATGGCTGCATTGACGCATCCGCGTCTGCGCTCGTTCTTTGCCTGCGGCGACTTCAATCAGCGGCTCACGACCTGGGGCGCGCGCTCGTCCGATGAATTGAAGTGGGTCTTCTCCGACTTCGAGATTCGCGAGATCAGCGTTTCCTACCGACAGAGCAAGCAGCTCAACGAGCTGGCTCGCGCCATCATCCGCGCAGTGGGCGGCACGGAGCAGACGGTGAGTTTGCCCGCGCACGTGGACAACGATGGCATCGCTCCCGTACTGATGGAGCACACGACCGAGGCGGCGGTGGTGCCCTGGTTGGCGGAACGCATACGCGAGATCGAACGCTTCGTCGGCCAGCTACCGTCCACGGCGATTTTCGTGAACGCCGAAGATCAAGTCGGTCCTCTGGCCGATGCGCTCAAAGCCGCGCTGGCCGAGCACAACATCCAGGTCGTGGCCTGCCGAGAAGGACAGGCCGTCGGGCAGGAGAGCAGCGTCCGGGTCTTCGATATCCAGCACATCAAGGGCCTGGAATTTGAGGCGGTCTTCTTCGTCGGCGTCGATCAGCTTGCGGCGATGCATCCCACGCTATTCGACAAGTACCTGTACGTGGGCACCACGCGCGCTGCGACCTACCTCGGCGTGACCTGCAATCAAACCTTGCCTCCGGTGATGGAAGTCCTGCGCCCGTTGTTCGGCCAGCACTGGCAAGTGCCATGAGCGACCCGCAGAAAGAATCATGAGAACCTACTGATGGCCTTCGACCAATCCACCCGCAACCGCCTGCAGCGCTTCGTCAACGACGCGCGCCGCGTGCTGGAAGAGGAATTCACGCGGCAGTTGCAGAACGACTATGGCCTAGACCCAGATTCGGGCACGGTCACGGAACTTGCGAACCTGCGGCATATCGACGATGCGCAGCGAGAAACTGCGCGCATCCTGCGCGACACGGTCGCTCACTACTGCGCCAGTGGCGAGATCGACGCGCGACAGGGCCTGGACCGCATCGTGCGTGAGCAGGCCTTTACCGTGCTCAACCGACTCGCGGCGCTGCGCATGGCGGAGGCCCGCGGACTGCTGATCGAGTCAGTGGGCAACGGTTTCCAGGCCAAGGGCTTCCAGCTTTACGCCCGACTGGCGGGCACGGGCCTGGGCGAGACGGGCGATGCCTACCGCGTCTACCTCTTCAGTGTTTTCGACGAGCTGGCTCAGGATCTGCCCGGCCTGTTTGATCGCTACGCGCCGCAGGGCCGGTTGTTCCCGCGCGAGACTGCGCTGCTCGCCGTGCTCAAGCTCATCAACGACGCAGAGATCGACGCTCTGTGGGCGGAGGACGAGACCATCGGGTGGATTTACCAGTACTTCAACTCCAAGGAAGAGCGCAAAGCGATGCGCGAGGCCAGCCAAGCCCCACGCAACAGCCGCGAGCTGGCGGTTCGCAACCAGTTCTTCACGCCGCGCTATGTGGTGGAGTTCCTGGTAGACAACACGCTGGGCCGACTGTGGTTCAACGCCACGGGTGGGCGGACAGCTCTGCGGGAGCGTTGCCAATATCTCTTGGTCAAGCCTGACGAAGTGCCTCAGGCCGTATCTCACCCGCGTGATCCACGCACCCTCAAGCTGCTGGACCCTGCGTGCGGTTCGATGCACTTCGGGCTCTATGCATTCGACCTGTTTGCCGAGATCTACCGGGAGGCCTGGGCCTGGGAGCAGGCTCATGGCGCTGGCTCATTGGATGTTTCAACTCAGCCAGCGCTCGGCCTCAAGCCACTCGCTGAGACCTACGTGGACCCGGGCGCATACGAGCGTGACATCCCGCGCCTGATCATTGAGCACAACATTTACGGCGTAGATATTGACCCACGTGCAGCGCAGATTGCGTCGCTGGCATTGTGGCTGCGCGCTCAGCGCGCCTGGCATGCAGCTGGCATAAAGGCAAAGGACCGGCCGCTGGTGGGTCGTGGCCATGTCGTCGCGGCGACCGCGCCACCGGCGGAGAAGCAGCTACGGGAGCAGTTCGCCGCCCGCCTGGATCACCCGGATGCCGAACTCTTCAACAAGACCCTTCAGTTGCTCAAGGGCGTCCCGGAGCAGGGGGTCTTGCTGCAAGTCGAAGTGGAACTACCCAGCCTCATCCGTCAGGTGTTTGGCGAGCACGGCAAGCTGTTCAAACAGGCCGACATGGAGCAATGGCAGAAGGCGGAGGGCCGACTGCAAGTGGCTCTGAGTGAATTTGCGCATGCGGCAAAGGCTAGCTATCGCGGACGTTTATTCGCTCAAGATGCCTTGCAGGGGCTTCGGATACTCGACATCTGTCAGTCAGTATTCGATGTCGTCTTAATGAATCCGCCTTTCGGCGTCGCTCCGGATGCGGTATTCACGAAGCTAAAGAAAGAGCGGCCTACTGTCTACACCGAACTGTATGCAGCATTCGTGAAGAGAGGGATCGAGCTATTGGCCCCTGGGGGAAGGCTTGGGGCTATTACCTCGAGAGCATTTTTGTACATCGGCCGCCTGCAAGAATTTCGTAACATTGATCTTGAGTCGCGCATTAACGTTCTGCTGGATCTTGGCGCCGGAGTAATGGACGACGCCTTCGTTGAGGCGTGTGCTTACACGGTTAGCCATGACGAGAAGCATGAGTCGCTTTTCGCTATTGATGCGAGAAGATGCCGGTCGAAGTCAGATATTAAAGCAGTTATCAAGAATCGTTCGTCGATGAGTGGAATTGACGTCTACGATGTTCCTTGGAACCGGTTGGCGAAAACGCCCGGAAGTAAATTTCTCTATTACCTTCCAGAAGAGATATTCCGGCTGCTCAGGTCAAAAGATTTGCTTGAACCTGATGTAGCAACCGTTCGTCAAGGAATGGGTACATTTGACGATTACCGATTCGTGCGATTGCTCTGGGAAGCTGATCCAAGAGCGATTGGAGCAGGCAATACATGGGAGCCATTGGCAAAGGGAGGGCCTTATGCCAAGTACTACGGCCAAATTCATCTGCTTGTGAACTGGAGAAACAACGGTGCCGAATTGTGTGCTGTCAATATCTCGCGAAATGGTCAGACAGCCCAAGTCCGTCAGGCATCGGATTTTTGGCGACTAGGCGGATGTACCTATTCCAAGCGTAGCGTGAAGGGATTTAGTGCCAGAGCGTTGCCGAAGCAATGCATCATGGCGGGTAAGGGGCCGGCGATTATTAGTCAAAGTGACATCCCAGAAGATTATCTTCTCGGCTGGCTAAATTCACGGCTAATAACTGGATTAATTCAACTACAAGCAAATGCCTCTGAGTTCAACACTGGTATTTTGAAATCTCTGCCATGGATAAGTCCATCTAGAGAGAAGCTGTCAGAAATAGGATATTTGTCCCATAAGACTTCAGGCGAGGCGCGATCTTTGTTTGCTTTCGATGAGACGGATGCTTATTTCTACTTTAAGCCAAAAGTAAATTCTGATCTCCCAGCACAGCTCCGCGACGTTTGCAGTGAAATGGAGCGAATAAAACAGAATATTGCTGCAGCAGATCTGAAGATTAGTTTTGAGATGGACGCACTTTACAGTGTTGACTCGACATCCTTAGTAGAAGCAGGCGACGGGGAACTGGAAGATGTCGCTGAGGATGACCCGGAAGAGGGTGACTCAAGCTCTCCCGGGGAAATCGAACGCACGTATTGCGTGCATCTTGTTTCTGGGTGCATTGGCATCCTTGTCGGGCGATGGGACCCAAAAATAGCACTGTCGTCCGCCTGCAAACCTGACATTCCTGATGTCTTTGGTGATTTGCCATTTGTCCAGCCAGGACGCTGGAAAGGGCCTGATGGGTTCCCTATTCAATTGAGTAAAGCGGTCGAACAGGAGGAATGGACTCGTCCGGTTGATGTGAGAGTTTCTTCGGCCGGAATTCTTGTGGACGATCCCGGGCATCAACTCGATGCGGAAGGGCAAATTGATTCCCTGCTTAGATTGTTCTGGGGTGGAGAATCGGAAAGTAGTGACCGAACGCTCTGCGCCGTCTTGGGCTTCAAGAGTCTTCGAGACTATCTGAGGTCTCCCAATGGATTTTTTGGAGATCATTTAAATAGATATTCAAAGAGCCGCCGGCAGGCTCCAATTTATTGGCCGTTATCTACTGCATCAGGCAGTTACACCCTGTGGATTTATTTTCACAATCTGAGTGGTCAAACCCTTTATACGGCCGTCAACGACTTTGTGGAGCCCAAGCTCAAGCAGATCGGTGACCAGGTTGCGGGATTGCGTAACAAGGGCAATGCCCGCACCCGCGAAGATGAGAAGCAGTTCGAGGGCTTGCAGGCATTTGAGCTTGAGGTGATCGAACTGCGCGACGTCCTGCTCAAGCTCGCGCCCCACTACAAACCCAACCACGACGACGGGGTACAGATCAGTGCTGCACCCTTGTGGTCGCTATTCCGCCATAAGCCGTGGCAGAAAGTGCTCAAAAACACCTGGGAGAAGCTGGCGAGCGGTGATTACGACTGGGCCCATCTTGCGATGAACTATTGGCCTGATCGCGTGCGCGAGAAGTGTATGACCGATAAATCTCTGGCCATCGCCCACGGCCTGGAGTCGCTGTATGTCGAGCCCGAAGCGAAGCCGAAGAAAGCGCGGGGCCGCAAGAAAGCAGGGGACGACGAATGAGCATCGCTAATTTCATCCGAGAGAGTGTGCTGCGGCCGCGGGTAGTCCAGGCAGGATGCCTGGTGGTTTATGACGCTGATCGGCGATATCGGGAGCAATGTTTTGATCTCTCGGCAGAGAAGCTGCGCGTCATTGACGCGGCTGACAGCAGCATCGAGAGCCGCGAGGCGGCACTGGCGGCTCTGCGAGAGGTCGGGCATCCGAAAGCAGCGTTGCAGGGCGTTCTCGTGTACGTGCCAGCCCGGCGCCCAGAGACTGATGAGCAACGGCAACGGGATCCGTTCTCGATCTACGCGGCGTGCGGCGCGATTTTCCCGCAGGACGACGGGGATGAATACCTGAGCCTGTGCCTCCGGGCACGGCCTGATCACGCGACGGCGATTCGCCAGATCTTTGCGAATGCACCATCGGGCCCGAGCTTCGCCGTGATTGATGCCATTGGCGGGGGCGTGAGTTGGCCCCAGCTACGGGCGACCCTGAAGGTAGAATCGGCACGCGAAATTCTGGCAGCACTCCTCACGCCATCCGCGTCGCAGACGGACGCGCTCAAGGCCCAGGAGGGTTGGGTGCAGGAAGCGCGCGATTTCCTGCGGGCAACGGTCGGCCTGAACGTGAAGACGCGGGGCAAGACCTGGTCGGCACTGGCCGACGAGCTGTGGCGGTACGTGCTGTTCAGCGAGTTTGTGTTCGATCTGCCCGGGCCGCTGCCTGAGACACTGAAGGGTGTTCCGCACGCGCCGAAGGAGGCCGAACCGGTTGTCGAGGACGTTTGCGATCGCCTGCGCAGCAATCCGAAGACCCGCTCGTCCTACATTGACCGGGCTGAGGCCATTGAGGCCGAGCTGAACCTCGCCGAAGTTTGCGGCGCAATCGAAGACCTGGGTGCCCGCGATACGTTCCCATTCGAGGAGCGGACCTTTCTGCGCACGGCTATTAAGGGCATTGCCACAGGTGACACCGACGCCACGCGGCGTGTTCTTGACCATCGCCGGAATTCGGTGTGGCTGGGCAAGGGGGAGAGCCAAGCGCAGTGGGATTTGGTGCGTACAGCGCTGGGCATTGTCGAGGCTTGTGACGACTATGAGCGTCTGTTGCCGGACCATGCGCGCTCCCAGGCAGATCTCATCGACTTCTACTTGGGCAGTCTGCGCGAGGCCGACCGGCTACAGCGCGAGTTTGAGCAGGCGGCAGGGGATTTCCTGGATTCGCATGGGCTGATGGCCGAGGTGATCACGCAGGCTCGCGCTCGATATCGGCGGCTGTCGGAGAAAGTCCAGGGTGTGTTCGTCAAGCACGTTGAGACGTCGGGGTGGCCGCCCGCAGGCCGACTCGCAAACGCGGATGTGTTTGACCGCCTGGTTGCGGACCGGCTCAAAGAGAAGGGGCGCAAGATCGCTTATGTGATGGTGGACGCGCTGCGGTATGAGCTAGGTGTTGCGTTGGAAAAGCTTCTGGCGGAGGACGGGCCGGTCGAACTGCAGGCCGGCTATGCGCAGATGCCCACGATCACCTTGGTCGGAATGGCGAGTCTATTGCCAGGAGCGCGCGCAGGCCTGAGCTTGGCGTTGGAGGATGAATCATTCGTGCCAAAGCTGGATGGCGCGACGGTGGGCAATGTCCCGCAGCGAATGGGCGTACTGGCCAAGCGCTACGGCGACCGCTTCGCAGAAATGCCGCTCAATGATTTCGTGCGCGGCAAGGTCAAGATCTCCGAAACCGTCGATCTACTTGTGTTGCGATCCACGGAAATCGACAGCCAGCTGGAGAACAATCCAGAGACCACGCTGGGTCTGATCCCCGGCACGCTGAAGCTCATCCGCGTTGCGCTTCACAAGCTGCGGGGCTTGGGCTTCAAGGAGGCGGTGATCGTTACCGATCATGGATTCTTCCTGAACGCTCAGGCGGAAGCCGGGGATGTCTGCGTCAAACCCCAGGGCAAGTGGGTCAATGCCCACGATCGCATGATGCTCGGGAGCGGTTCCGCAGACGGGCACAGCCTGGTCGTGAGCGCGGACAAGGTGGGAATTCGGGGTGATTTCTCGCAGGTGGCGATGCCGCGGAGCATGGCGCCGTATCGTTCCGGGCACTTGTACTTTCACGGTGGCGCTTCGCTCGCGGAAGCGGTCGTGCCGGTGCTAGTGGCACGCCTCGACAATGCCAGCCACGCCGAGGTTCGGCGTGTGACAGTGGAGCTGAGCTACAAGAGCGGCGCCAAGCGAATCACTACGAGAATGCCGGTCATCGAAGTCATACTGGTGTCTGACGATATGTTCTCGCAGGATCAGAGCGTTGAGATTTTGTTGGAGGCCCAGGATGCCAAGGGCAATGTGGTGGGCGAGCCGCGGCCAGGCGGTGAAGTGAACCCCGCGACGCGCACCATGATCTTGGTGCCGGGTCAGCGCAAACAGATTGCACTGCGGATGGATGAGGAGTTCCGGGGCAAATTCTCTATCAAGGCGCTGAACCCCACGACGCTTGCCGCGTACAACGCGCTGGCGCTCGAAACTGATTACACGGAATGAGCCCTATGGATGAACTCGACAAAAAGCTAAATGAAGCCTTCGACGGCAAGGTCCTACGCAAGGACTTGCTGCATCGAATCAAGAAGGGCACCAACGTCCCGACGTTCGTCTTGGAATTTCTGCTGGCGAAGTATTGCGCCAGCAACGACCAGGCCGAGATGGATGCTGGAATGGAAGCGGTGCTGTCTTCGCTGCAGGAGAACTATGTCCGGCCGGATGAGGCCAACGCGGCGCAGTCGAAGGTTGCTACCAAGGGCAAGCACCGTTTCATCGACAAGGTCCATGTCCGCTACGTCGAGAAGGAAAAGCGGCACTGGGCATCGCTCGAAAACTTCAACTCGCAGCGTATCGCCATCGGGGAGAAGTTCTACCGGGACAATGATCGCCTGCTGGAGGGCGGAATTTGGGCGGAAGTGACGCTGGCCCACAACGATATCGACGAGGACGACTACGCGTTTTCCGTCGAGGAACTGCGCCCCATTCAGCTCTCGCGCTTCGACTTTGGTCGTTACACCGAGGGACGGGCGGCGTTTACTCGGGATGAGTGGATTGCGGCGGTGCTGCGTTCCGTCGGTCTGGAGCCGACGAAGCTGTCCAAGCGCGTGCAGATGCACTTTATCGCGCGCCTAGCAGCACTGATCGAGCCGAACTACAACTACATCGAGCTGGGCCCACGAGGTACGGGCAAGTCCTACTTCTTCAGCGAGTTCTCGCCTTATGCGACGTTGATTTCCGGCGGGCAGGCGACGAAGGCGACGTTGTTTTACAACAATGCGCGACGCAAGGTGGGACTGGTTGGTTACTGGGATACCGTCGCCTTCGACGAGGTGGGCGGAATCAAGGTGCGTGACCCGGACACCATTCAGATCATGAAGGACTTCATGGCGAACGGTCGGTTCTCGCGCGGGGCGGAAGTCATTGCCGACGCCAGCCTGAGTTTCGTCGGCAACATCGACCTATCAGTGCATCAGGTCGTGAACTCGAATGAGCATGACCTATTTCAGCCACTACCCCCCGAGCTGGACCTCGCAGTCATGGATCGGTTCGCGGCCTACATCCCTGGCTGGGAGATGCCGAAGAACAGCAGCGAATTCCTGACGAATCGCTACGGCTTCATCACCGACTACCTCGCTGAGGCATTCCACTATCAGTTCAAGCACACGAACCGATACGAAGAAGTCAGCAAGCGAATCAAGCTGGGTAAGGCCATCGAGGGGCGCGACGAGAAGGGCGTTAAGAAAACGGTTTGCGCCTTCTTGAAGATTCTGCATCCGCACGGTCCGCCAAGCGACGAGGAGTTCGAGGAATACGTCGCCTACGCGGTTGAGTGCCGTCGGCGCGTGAAGGAACAGATGAACAAGCGCAAACCCGATGACGAGTTCGCGCGCATCAATCTGTCCTACTTCAAGGCCGGTGGCGAAGAAGTCGTCGTGTACTGTCCGGAATCGAAGGATGCGTCGGCAACCCAGGAGCCGGCCCGCCGAAAGTTGGTCCCCGGCGTCGGGTCAGAAGCTCCAAGCGCCGAGCAAAATTCGCAGGTGGTGACTTCCGCAGCAGCCACGACGACGGTGGCACCAGCACCAGTATCGCCGCCTGCGGAGCCGTCACGACCGTCGTCCGCGCTGGATCCGAGCGCGGATTTGAATGAGCAGCACTACACCATCTTGTACGGTGACAGCGGGCACAGCTACGAATCCATCATGGGCCCGTATCTCCAGGGCGCCAAGGAAGTCGTGATTGAGGATCCGTACATCCGCATGCAGCATCAGATTCACAACTTCGTCCGGTTCTGCGAGACCTTGCTGAAGGCCGGAACGGTCAAGCGGATCCAGCTCATCACGGGTTACGACGACAAAACGCAGCTGGCGGATATCGCGCCTAAGATTGAAGAGTTGAAGCAGAGCCTGCTGGAGCTCGATGTCGATCTCGAAGTGAAGCTCAACCCCAACATCCACGATCGCGAAATTCGCCTCGATAACGGCTGGATCATCAAGATTGGTCGCGGCCTGGATTTCTATCAGAAGCCGGGGGGATGGTTCGAAGTGGGCGCCAACGATCTCAGCCTGCGCAAATGCCTGGAGACCAAGGTCGACATTTATCGGGCTTAGACCGACAGCAGGGAAATCTCGGCTTCCCGCCGGAGCACGAGTCCTGGCAGCACTTTGCCTCCGCCATGCACCCAGCGGCGGAGTTCTCTGGCTGCACTTGACCAGTCCCGCTGGTTCACCCGCCGTCGCAAAGTCGATGTCTGCAAACGCCCGCCGCCGAGGTTGAAGGTGAAGTCCACGATGGCCGCGAGCCTAGATTCCGGTTCTGTGGCCAGGGCCGGGCAATGGCGCAGCGTGGCGGCCAAGGCGGTCTTCATGTCGCGGGCCAGATAGGCTTCCGCCTCGCCTTCGGTGATCGGCGGGTGCTGTGCGTCGCACAGGTGGCCGTAGCCGATGGTCCAGAACCCTGCCGGACAGATGTACGGGTACGCCCGGGCCAGGTCGTTCTTGGGCGCGCGATGGAAGCCCTCGAACCGCTTGGCCAGATCCACGGCGCCAAGCGGCACGGAGATCACGGACGCACCCGATCGAACACCCGCCCCAGGAACCAGAAGTTCAGGACGCCGGCCCACAGCGCCTGGTCGGCCTCGCTCCAGGCCGCTTGAATCGCAGGAATCCACTGCGTGCCAGCATCGAGCGCGCCCATAAATGCGGCGGTCTTGGCTGCGCAGTACAGCGCCATGAACCAGTACGTGATGATGGGCCGCACGCTGCTCGACATCGCGTCGACCCACCGAACGCCCGATTTCTCGCCCTGACCACGGACAGCATCGCGTAAGGCTTCAATCGCGCCGTTATTCCATGAGGCGTCTGCCGCCGCGCCGATCTCGGCCATGCGGCCAGTGCCGCGCACCTTCTCAAACTCCAGGGCCTTGTCCTGCATGGCCAGTTCGTGGACGCGCTCGCCCTTGCGATCCAGCCATTTGAGCCCTTCCGGCGCGAGCCGGAATAGGCCGCCGAGTAGCCCGCCGAGCAGTGTCTCGATCATTGGCCACCTCCATAGAGCTTCAGTTTGATCACCAGACCGGTGAGTAGAAGCATTAGCACCGCGGTCGTGATGATCTTGATCGCCGTGTGCTGTGCAGTCCGGCGGGCGTCACGCCAGGCATCAAGCAGATTTCGCAGTGCTTGGATGTCCTGTGCGGCATCGTCGCTTTCGAGTCCAAGTCGCTTCAACGCGAGGGCGGCGCCGCGCTCGGCGGCGCGGTCGAGCAGGTCCTCGACGTCATCCTTGCGTCGCAGGCCGAACTTGTCGGTTGGGACGTTTCGGTCCGGTTCGTTCATGTTGATCTCCAGAAACAGAAAACCCGCCTTGGGGCGGGATCGGTAGGGTTGTACTAGGGGTGGGTCAGACCGCCAGGCCAGGACTCCAGCCGGTGGCCTTGAAGGTCGAGAGCACGCTCTCGTCCTCGATGAAACAGGTCCAGCCGATCTTCGGCACGAAAAAGGACCAGGCGCCCTCGACGCGGGCGGCGATCTGGCCTGCCTTGCCGGTCCAGGCACCAGTGGGGCTGGCCGCCACGATGTAGCGGTCGCCATTGGCAGGGGTTGCGGGCGGCGTCGCTTGTGCGCGCGATTTCACCGACAACTGCAGCATCGCGTCGAGCAGTTTCAGGTTGTTGTCCATGCCGGTGTTCCAGCCGGACTCTCGGGATGCCCAGCCGTAGTTGATGCCCAGGTTCGGGCCTTGGATTGCCGCCATGTCATTCTCCGTAGGTACCGCCGTAGAACATGCCGTAGCCACGGCACTCGGGGATGTCGATGCGTTGCTGCTGCCAGCTGGTGATGCCGTCGCGTAGCGATTCGACGGTCACCGCGAGGCATTCGTGGGGGCGGCCGATGCCGCCCTCGGCGATTTCGGCCGAGATCGCGTAGGTCCAGGTGGTGCCGGTCAGTCCGGCTTCGGTGTGCACCAGCGCGCCGCTCTCGCCATACACGCGCACCGTGTAGCTGGTGCCAGGCTCCGGCCCAATGCTGGTCTGCGATTGGCTGATCAGATCGGCGGTCTGCTGGATGCGGCTGCGGTGGGCCCAGGTGACCGTCAGCGGCCCGGTGATCCACGCCACGTCGTAGCTGGATCCATTGACCCTGAATCGTCCTGGGGCATAGGGCCGGAGTTGCCGGCGCGCGAAGGTGAAGCTGTCGATCGCCGCCAGCGACGGATCGAGCCGACCCAGGCCGCTGGCCGGCAGTACCTTGGCCTGGACGGTCTCGCCAGACAGGTACTGGGTCTGCGTGTAGAACTGCCAGCCCTCGGTGAAGTACAGCCGCGTGCCAGCCGCGTGCTCTGTCGGGACGGTGTCGAGCACGCCGCGATCCACGGTAATGGTCGAAGCCAGGGTGTCGATACCGCGAACCGCGACGAGTTCGTCGCCGAGCGCGGCATAGCTGCCGATCACCACCAGATCCAGGTCGATTCCCGAGGCGTAGGGGAGCACGCTGACGGTCTGGTCGAGTTCGGTGGCCATGACGCAGGACGGACAAAAGTCACCGTTACCGATATCGGTGAACGCGGCGCTACCTTGCCGGGTCTGGACGCCGAAGTTGATGCAGCCGCTGGTGGGGCGCACGGCTGCAATGGCCAGCACGCCGCCATCCGGATCGACCTCGGCCTGAGCGCTCGCCGACTCGCCGGTGATCTCACGCACAATCGTCCAGTACGGCAACTCGCCGACGTATCGGAAGTTGGCATTAGTCGGCGGCTGACGTGGATCGTCCCAGCCGCTCGGCTGCGGGGTGACGTAGACCGCCTGGGGCAGTCCGAAGACATCCTCGATGCAGTCGATCTTCACGCGACCGTCGGTCAGCGTGCCGAAGCTGATCTGCGCGACGCGCAGGACCAGGGTGTCGATGCCCAGTTCCGGCCAAGAGAGGCGGAAAACGTCGCCGATGTTGAGGCTGGCGGCGACGCGGCTGGCGACCAGCGTGGCCTTGGCCAGAGGTGACGACAACTGCCGTAGATCGCGCATCGCTACGCGTGCCGCGAGCGCCCCGTTGGAGATGCCCTCGTAGCTGACCTTCGCGTCCTTGAGCTCGCCAAGTGCGATCTCGATGCCGGCGATGTCCTGGACCGAGATCGACACCATCTTGTCGGTGGTGCGGTCGTGATAGGACAGCGTCAGCTGATTGACCAGCTCCTCGGGCAAAGTCCGCTCGAAGGAATCGAGGCTGATCATGTTGCTCGGGTCGAGCAGCAGCAGGGCTCCGGCGTCGTAACCGTCGCGGGTGAGCACCAGCGTGAACAATCCCGTGCGCGGACTCACGAATAGCGAGCCGTCGATGTGCTGAAGGATGTTCTCGATGAACTTGTCGATGTCGCGCTGCTGATCCCACAGCAGCGACAGGCCGAATCCTTCCGTGTGTAGCGTGTCGGCAGCCGCGCGGAACGCGGTGTCGTCGATCTCGGCCGGACTGTAGCCCCGGCCCCAGACGCGGTCGACCAGGCATTCGCGGATCATATGGGCGGGATTCATGTCGCCGCCGATGTCGGCTTTCTCCGAGTACCACTGCGGACTGCCGTCGGCCTGCCGCAGGACGCGCCTGCACTCCACGCGCCAGGGCTTTACGTAGGGGTTCATCGCCGACAGCTGCACCTGGCGTAGCACCAGGGAGACGATGCCGCGGAACGCCGGGACCAACGCCCCCAGCTTGCTGGCCAGGTAATCGTTCTGGCCTTGTGACGGATCGCCCATCAGCAAGTCGACGTCGCCGACGATGCCGCCTTCGCGATCATCGCCGCCGAACAGCTCCGGCTGGTTGATCGTGATGCGTCCCGAGGTCGTGCGTTGACCCGTCCAGGCTGTGCGCTCGCCCACCACTATCCTCGTCACGGCATCGACCGGGCCGTGGCACAAGGCGAGGTGCATGCCGGCGTAGTAGCGATAGCCGATCGTGACCTTCTTGCTCTTGCCACCCATGGCTCACGCACTCACGGCGGGCACGGCGACGCGCACTTCCACCGACTCGGCGAGCTTGATCGCCATCGCGTCACCGCTGGCGCGCAGCCACTCGGTAGTGACACCGATCCGACGAAAATCCTCGAAGCTCACGCCGTCGCGAGGAAACCAGCGACGCAGGCCGGCATTGCAGTAGCCCAGGGTCTTGGCATCGACGTGGCGAACAATCACTTCTTGCCTCCGGATGTGCGAATCGGCGTCGTGCGCACATCGCCGTACCACACGCAGTTCGGTTGTTTGATCGTGCGCGTGCCGAACAGCACCGGGATCGGCGCATCGGTGGAAGCCATTGGCGCTTCGAGCTGCCCGGCCTCGGGCGTGGTCGTTTTCGGCCGGGGCGTCAGCAGGGCCGACACCACCATCGAGACGACCCAGACGATCAGGTAGGCCCACATGGGTGATCCTCAGATGATGGCGTCGCCAGTGAAGGGATTCTTCACTGGCGTGTAGGGGAAGCCGCCGTAGTTCAGGTGGTTGGCGAATTTCGACGCGCAGGTCGCCAACGTGTGATCGCAGCCGGGGTACGCCTCGAAGGTAAGTCCGGCCACCAGGCTGGGAATCGGTGCCGAAAGGCTCACCGTGCCGCCGGAGCTCGCGACCACCATTCGCTGGCAGCCCAGGGCGGCGAAGCGTCCGCCTACGAACCATCCATCGGGCTTGGCCAGAAACTCCGGAGCCGAGACCGCGTTGCCAGCGACGGCCTGCACCAGCCCGGTCACCCGGTAGTCGGCGGCGTTCACGCGACACCCGCCGTTGTAGAGCGGATGCCGGCAGCCGATCTGGTAGTGCGCGCGCAGGCCGGAGCGCTTGAGCGTGGTGAAGATCGGTTCGCAGCGCAGCTGAACGGTGCCAGGGCCGAAGGCGACCGACACCACACGGCCTTTCCACCAGGTGATGAACTCGCCGTCGCCGGCATGCTGGCGAAACACGGTCAGCGAGAGCACGCCATCGGGCGGACTGACCACGAAGGGCTGTGCGACGGGCAGGTCTTCCGCGGCATCGAGGGTCAGGCTCGCGCGCCCGAACTCCTTGGTCTGCTCGATGGCCGAGCGCCGCAGCGGCGCCGGCATGTAGCTCTCACCGCTGTAAGTGAGCGGCGCGCTGACGGTGGTGTAGCGCCAGATCGTGTCCCTGAGCACGAAGCGGTACAGCTCCTGAGGCGCCGCATCGAAGGCGCTGTTCTCGATGGTGGCGTAGCTCATCCGTCGACACTCCGCGCCGCCAGCGTCAGCCGGGCGATGCTGTCGGTCTCGAAGAACAGTTCAACCGCGTCGCTGTCCAGGCGAACCCGCTCCAGGAAGCAGCACAGCGCGAAGTCGCTCGGCTGGCAGGCGCGGCCCAGGGCTTCGTCGATGACGATGCGCTCCAAGACACCACCGGCGTATTCGAAGGCGGTGATGTGCCGGAAATACCAGGTGCCGTCCCGGTGCAGCAACGCGATGTCCTGACGACCGGGCAAATCCTGGAAGTAGGTGGCGAATCCCTGCGAGCCGATCAGCAGGCTCACTGCATCGATCGCTACAGGGCTGACGATCTCGAAGTTGCGCTCCCAGGTTGGCATCCAGAACGGCACCTGCCGGCCTGCGCGGGCGTAAAGCCAGGCGCGCATCGCAGCGATGTCGTCGCGGTCGCGCAGAAGGTACTGGTGACTGCGCACGACATAGGGCCGATTCGGAATGTCGGCGACCACCGGCAACCCGGTGTCGTTGTCGAAGACGTCAACCAGGCGCAGGTATTCGGCCGTGATGTCCTCGATTCGGTTCGGACGGCGCACCAGTACATCGGTGCCGCGGTACGCGGGCGCATCCACGACGCCGCTGGTCGATGCCAGATCGTCGAGATCGAAGCGCAGGCGGGCCAGCGAGAGGGCCGCCGCCGGCCGCGTGATCGATTGACGGCTCGGTAGCCGGCCGAGACGAGCGGGTGCGATCCAGGCGCCGGCAGGCCAACTCTGGAGCGTTGCCCGCTTGAGCGTGATCAAGCCCGAGTCGATTGCGGCAATCTCAAGCGCCTCCGTCTGGCGTGCACCGACGCCGACGATGGCCAGACCGCCATCGTGATAGTCGTCGTGGGCCGTGTCGATCGCGATCTGGGTTGTTCCGGCGGGCAGGGGCGCGGTCAGCGCGCTGCGATCCGCCCACACCGGTACCGCGTAGACCCGCGACTGCCAGGCGCACAACAGGAGATCGATCAGGCCGACGTCGGTTCCGTGCTCCCAAACCTCGAACTCGAACGATCGGCGCGGATCGGTGCGCAAGCGCACCCGTTGCTCGCTGCCATCGCGCATCGTCATCACATCGGTCAGCCACTCGATGCGTTCGTTGAGTCCGACGGCCCAGTTGGGTGGTAGCCCGAACACCAGCACGCGGCCATAGCTGATCGCGACGCTGCGTTCGCCGCCCTGCGAGAAGTGCAGCGTCAGCGCGGTGTCGACGAAGCTCGGGCCGTCGAGCGTTGCCGTGACCGGATAGAAGATGTCCTCGAGACCTCGCAGGCGCTGCGGCGGTTCGAAGCCGACCGCGAGTCCGGTAATGTCGCCGACCAGCACATCGATCGTGACGGCGTCGGGGAACGCGTTCCACACCTCGACGGTGCGCGTGCTCTGCGTGACGAGGTTTCCGAACTCGATCCGCGTCGGCTGTAAGTAGATGCGGTGGTAGTAATCGTCGGAGAACGCCCCGGCATGTTCGCCCAGCTGAACCGCCATCGCTTCCGGTGAGGGTTGGCCACTGACCTGGATCCCGACCGCAATCTCGATGACCGTGACTTCGGTCGTCGGCGCGTAAAACTCGGGCCTTCCGTTGTCCCAAAGATTGTTCATGCCCAGGGCGGCGGCAGCGCCCAGAGGCGCAGCGATTAGCACACCGGTCCAGGTGCTCACGTCAGATCACCTTGCGGTAGGCCAGGCCGTAGTCGTAGCTGATGGGCTCCGACAGCGGCGTGTAGGCCTTGTTGAACAGCGGGAAGATCTTCCAGACGTCCGTGCCGAGCGTGAGCTCGTCGCCCGGATTGAAGTTGGAGATGTTGAGAAAGCGCACGCCCGGAAACTCGCCCAGCAGCGTCCAGTTGCCGTTGTAGGGCGACCGCATCGCGCCCACGTAACAGGGCATCATCGGCGCCAGTCCGTTCCAACTCTGTGGCGCGCAGTGATAGCCAATGTCGTGAATCAGGCTGCTCTGCGACTGCGTACCCGAAGGGCCGCCGCGCGATTTGGTGGCGTTGACGTAAGCGGCGCAGCCGTAGGCATCACCGCTGCCGGTGCCGCTGTCCAGACCGGTTGAGAGGATGCGCCAGCCCACCGTCAGTCCGTCGATATCGGCGCGCACGAAGGTTCCCGGATGGCCGTAGATAGTGAGCGCGGTTTTCGAGGGACTCAGGCCGTTGCCTCCGAAGGGCATCATCGCGTTGGACACGTTGAAGTCGTACGGGGTCGTGGTCGCGCTCTCGATCGGACAGCCTGTCGTCAGGTACTGACCACCTGTGAAGCTGCCGTAGGGTGTGATGAAGCCGAAGCTCAGGTGGCGAAAGCGACCGGGCGTTTCCTCGATCACCACATGGATGTGATCGCCGGTCGAAAACAGGTGGTACGCGTAGAGCGAGGTCGCCAGCGGGCCAACCAGTGAGTATTTGCGGTTGTTGCTCTGCAGGTGTGCGGCGACCCCCGCGTTCCAGCCGTCGCAGACCCAGGCCTCCAGGCAGGCATAGGTGCCGCTGACGCCGTTCTTGAACAGCTTCTTGTGGAAGGCGAAGAGCTGCCAAGTCACCCCGTTCCGGGTCAGCGCGACGCGCGTAGCCGAGAGACTGGTTTCGCCTTGGCGGTCGTAAGCGTTTGAGGTGCTGACCGACGACACCATCGACTGCGTGTTGTCGTGTCGTGATTGGCCCGATCCATTGACCGAGGAAAAGGTGAGCGTGTAACTGTCGTTGACACGCTCTGTCCAGCCGTTGGCGACGGCGAAGTTCTTGATCGCTGCGAGCAGCGTGCCGATGTCGGCGGATGCGCCGGTCTGGTAGGCCATGATCGACTCACTGCAGATGGATGGCGGCGTAGCGCGCCGCGTTGGTCGAGGTCGCCTGCTGCACGACCAGGTGCGTCTGCCCGGCCACGGTCACGGTGTCGCCGGCCGCGATGCCGATACCCGGCAGTGCAGAGACACCCTGCAACTCGCCCCACACGGTGAAGGGGCGCGAAGTGGCGCAGTCGTAGACGATGGCGGGCAGCAGCGGGGTGGACCCGTTCGGAAGCTGCGTCAGCGTGGCGAGCTCGTAACGGCCGAGACTCGACTTGCGTGCCTGTGACGACAGGGCCCACGGCCAAGTCCGACCGGTGTTGGAGGCGTCGAAGCGGTTGGTACCGATCCAGCCGCCGGAGGGCGACAGGATCGCGGCGCTGTAGACGTCGTTGCTGATGATCGTTTCGCCATCCGTTCGCCAGAACGCGCAGCTGGCGATCTGCGCCGAGGACGACTGGTAGTTGTCGCCGGTCGCGCTGTTGGCGCCGATGAACAAGGGATACGGGTACTGCGTCGGCGTGCCGTAGGGCAGGATGAAGCCGGCGTAGAGCGATCCCCAGTACGCGCTGGATTTCGCCACGACGATGAAGCGCCGCCCGTTGGCGATGAACCAGTAGCTGATTGCGCTGTTGAAGATCGGCATGCGCGGCAGGATGCCGAGCGACCCGGCGCCAGCGAGCAGGCTGCCCGGCTGACCCTCGGGGGTGGTGATGGCGATCCCGCTCTGCCAGGCCTGGGATCCGAGCACCTGGATCGAATAGGCCGGCGCGGCGGCATCGATGTAGAGCGCCAGCTGCACATAGATGGTGTCGTTCGCCGACGAACCGGGGCCGCGCAGTTCGACCAGATCACGCTTGGGATCGAGCGCGAAGCTATCCCGCCGCAGAAGCGTCCAGGCCGCGTTGTCGGCAACCAGGCCGGCGTCCGCAGTGAGGAAGGCGATCAGGCGGTTGAACAGGTCGGTGGCGTTAGCTGCCGTTCCGGAGGTCCAGGCCATGCTCAGGCTCCCAGAAGCGTGCGCATGGTTGAGGCGTTGCGCTGAATGAGGTTCATCACCACGCGCTCCCCGGCGCTGCTGTTGAGGTAGTCCGCCGCGAGTGCGGGATCCAGGACGTTGACGATGCGGATACCGCCACCGGCCGAAGTCGGCGCCGCCGCGGGTGACGGCACCATCCCGCCCTCGGCCAGGGCCAGACGTCCGCCGCTGAAACGCGGACCCGTGGAGAGGCCATTGATCGCGTCCAGGAAGGCAACGCCGACGCGGCGCACCGCGGTGGCACGCAAGACGTATTCGCCGGCCGACAGGCGCGCCGGAATCGAGTCCGAGGTCGAGGTGCCTGGGCCCGACACGAAACCGCCTGCCGCAAAGCCCGCACCGCCACCACCACTGGCGCCCGCAAAGGCTGAGAAGATCTGCTGCGCGAGTTTCTGCGCGGCGATGCGCGCGATCATCTGCAGCACGCTCTGTCCGAACTGCATGAACGCTTCACGGGCAGTCGCCGCACCGGTGGCGATGCTCTCGAACATCCGCGCCAGCGCATCCTGCGCGCCGCCACTGATGGCGACCGCGACCTCATCGATAACCAGCCGCGTTCGCGCCAGTTCGTTGCTGAACGCCTGGACCCGCGTCACTGCCTCTGGACCGATCGCAGCGGCGGCCTGCTGCATGGTCGGCAGCAGTCGCTCCATTTCGTCCGCTGACTGCTGTTGCAGTGCCACGATCTGCGCACGGGCCTGAGACTCGGTGAGCAGGCCGGCCTGCTGCTGCGTTCGAATGGCGTCCTGCGCATTGCGCAGTCGCTCCGTGACCTGTCGCCACTGGCTTTCCAGCGCCGCGAGATTCGCTTGAGCCGCCTTGACGTCGATCAGGCGGTCGACGAGCGACGCGCCGTCCGCATCATTCTCGGCGAGCAGCCGCGCCGTTAGCTCTCGATAGCTGCGCGCGATGGCCGCCCGCCGGTCGTCGTCGGTGGCTGTCCCGGTGATCTGCGCCAACTCTTCGCGGGCGCCAGCCAGGGCCTCAGTGAGCTCGCGTTCGGCCTGCGCGGCCGCGCGGGCATTAGCCTGCTCGACCTCCGTGCGCCGGTTGTTGAGCGTGATCAGTTCCGCTTCGGTCTTGGCGACCTCAGCCTTGGCGCGTAGACGATCGGACTCCGAGCCACCGGTGTCGACAACCTGCTGGCTGCGGGTGAGTTCGGTCTTCTTGCGGTCAATCTCCGCGTCGATCGCTTGCTGCTCGATACCGGTTTTCTGCCTGTAGTAGTCGCGGATCGAGATCAGATGGTCGCCGAGGGCCTCGTCGAGTACCGCCTGTTGGCGCTCAAGTCCTGCCTTGAGCAATCCCAACTCGGCGTCGAGCTGCGCCTTCACCAGGCCGGTTCGTGCCGTCGCGGCTTTGGCGCCGGTTCTGTTGCCGGATGGTTTGGAGAGTTTCTCCAGCAGTTCGGGATCGGCCTGGATCCTCGGCGCCTTGACCTCGATCGGCTTGGGGTCGAACAGGCTGTCGCGGAACGTGGCCAGCTCGTCGAGCCGGCGGACCAGATTCCCCTTGAGGTCGGCAATTACGGCTTTGGCCGCATCCACGTTGCCGGACAACGCCAGCACTGCCGCGGCGGTACCGCCGCCGATGGCTTCGCCGACCGCCACGAAGGCCTTGCCGATGGTGGCCGCGCCCAGGGCCAGTACCTTGAGGGCCAGGACGATGCCGTCGAGGACGGCGCGCAGCGTGCCACCCTGTTTGGCGGACTCGACCATGCCACCGGCCATGTCGTTCAGCGCTGGCAGGAGTGCGGTGACGATCTGATTGCCGATGCTGCTGCCGGCAAGCTTCAGTTTGTCGAGGGCGTCGTTGAAGTTGCCGGCCTGGGCGGCCGTCTCCGAACTCATCTGCACGCCCAGAGCCTGCATCTCGGCGGCGAGCGCATTTATTCCGTCGCGTCCCTGATTGAGGAACGGGATCAGCTCCGCGCCCGACTTGCCGAAGACCTGCATGGCCAGCGCCGTCTTCTCCGCGCCGTCCGGCATGGCATTGAAGCGATCGGCGAGGTCGAGCAAGACCTGGTCGGTGGCGCGCAGCGTTCCGTCCTGGTTCTTGAACTCGACGCCCACCGCCGCGAACCTGCGCGCGGCATCTTCCGATCCGGATGCTGCCTCCAGCATCGTCGTGGCGAGCTTGCGCAGGCCCTTCTCGAACCCTTCGCCGGAGATGCCGGATTGCTCGGCCGCTGGCTTCCACACCGACAGTGTCTCAACGCTGACACCGACCCGCTGCGACATCTCGTCGAGCGCGTCGCCGGTGTCGATGGCTGACTTCACCATCGCGGTGAGGCCGGCGACTGATACGGCGGCGCCGAGATTGGCCAGCACGCCGTTGACGCCCCGGGCGACGTCCGTGAGTCCGCCCAGTCCTCGTTTGATCGAGTCGAACGCCGTCTTGGTCTGATCGATGGCACTGATCAGGATCTGGGCACGATTGCTTGCCATCAGGTTTTGTCCAGCTCGTGTTGAATGGCCTGCGCCAGGCGCGGCAGTGACCCGCGAACGCTGCCGGCCAGATCCAGGCGGCGTTTCAGATCGACCCGCCGCACGAGGACGGCGATCGGGATTTCCTGGCCGCGTTTGATCTGGCGGGTACCGGTCCGCGCACGCTCCGCACGCCTGAAGCGCGCGAGGTGGCTCGCGTTGTCGCGGATGTTCTCGGCCATCAGCAGGACGCGACCGTTCTTTTCGATGAACCAGGCGTTGCCGCTGCGGATCAAGGCGGTGATGACCTGGCGAAAGCGCTTGGGACCGATGCGTCCCGGCAGCAGCGGGATCAAAAGGTTTCCGCTCACCGTTCCGCCGGACTGGTGGATGCCAAGCCAGGGGATCTTGCTGCCCACCCACAGCGCCGGCAGGCGCTCGGGTTTCTTGTCCAGCACCTTGGCGGTCATCGACGTCACAAAGCTGCCGCGCTTGATCTCGAAAGCGCTGCGCATCTGCGTGCGCGCTGCATCGCGCACCTCGCGGCCACCCACGCGCATGCCGGTGGCCACGGCCGCACGCACCGCGCGTCGGCGCTCCGCGCTCCAGGCCGACAACTGACCGGGATCTAGCAGGCCGCTCGTGCTCAGGCTCAGTCGCATGTCGGGTCCGCGAGCAGTTCGCGCTGCAGCTGCTCGACGCTGCGCCGCTCGCCCTGTGCGCCGACGGCCACAACCACCAGCAGCCGCGCCAGGTGGTCACGTTGGCGTCGGGCCTCGGCGTCCAGGAACGCTTGAGCCTGTGACAGGGTGTAGGTCATCAAATCGGCGGGGCGGTGCCCGGCTCGGATCAGGCTGGCGACGGCGTCGTCCCAGCAGTACCCGGTAGCGTGCGCAGCGTCGGTTCGAGACGTCGCGCCGCGACCTGGACGGCCGGGATGACGTGGGCCACGAAAAAATCCGCGTTCACCTCGAACACGGCGGCGGAGAGTCGAACGGCATCGTCCAGGGACAAGCCATCGACCCAGGGCCGATCGCGACGGGTCGTGAGGGCCAGAAGCTCCAGGACGGCCTCGCCGTGACGGGCGAGCAGATCACCCCAATCCGGTTCGGACGACAGCGAGTCGGCGAAGGGCCGGACGATGGCGAGGAATCGCGGCAGTTCGCCCAGGCGTAGCGGGCTCAGTTCGACCGTGGTGCCGGCGAAGTCGAGCGCGATCGGTGTTGCCGGAAAAGTTTTGAAGTCGTCCATCACAGCAGCACCAGTCGGCCGAACTGACCGAGCTCGCCGTTGGCGGGCTTGGATAGATCGGCAAGCACCTGGCCCGACAACTCGAATTTGAGCAGCTCATCGGTGATGACCGAAAGCTCCTTGGCCGGATTGATCGCGACGCGGTAGAGATCGATCACGACCTCGCGATTACCATCCGCGGTATTCAGCCCCTCGAACCGGATCCAGCGTTCGGGCAGCGGCTGCGTGAACATGGCCGTGCTCCTGGCGGTTCCGTAGGCATAGTCGACCTTGAACGGCTCCGTGTACGGGCCGCCGGTGGTGGCATCCAGCATCACCAGGGAGCCGTGCTTGGCATTGACGGTGTACTGCGTGGTCGGCAGGGTCTTGGGCGTGGCCGCGGAGTCGCGGACCTGGACCGCCGAGACGTTCTGGAAGGCGAGTGGATACAGGCTGCCGACGGTGACCGGGTTGGGCAGCGCTTCGGCGGTGACCGTACCAGGCGTGATGTTCGTCGTGGTCCCGTACAGGCCCAGTTCGAGGTTGGTCGCGATCAGCTCTTCGAGCGTGCACGCGAACTCGCCCTTCTTGGTCTTGATCAGCTGAAGGTCGGTCAGGCGCTGACCCGACTGCGATTCCTGATGCTCGATGGTGTCGACCGAAAGCGAAACTTTGAGCTCGGGCACATTGCCGACGAACGTCAGGCCGGTCGGATTGCCGAGGGTGTCGCGGGCGCCGACGAAGACGCGTCCTTGTCCGGAAAAGTAAGCCATGTGTTCAGTCTCCTGATGGGGTGTTGGGGGCGCGATCCGATCGGGTCGCGATTTCCTGCGGGGGCTTGCCGGTGCTCGCGGCGGCGCGAGCCGCGCCCTGGACGATCAGCCAGCGGGCGCTGGCCTCGGGCAGATCAAGGTGATCGCCTGCCACGAGGCGGCGACCCTGATCGGTGTGGGGTTTGAGAAGTTCGAGGTGCATGAGGTCATCCGGTGCGGGTGAGATCGGCGGCATGGGTTCGGTAGCGGATGTCGTAGCGGGCGGGCAGCGCGACCGCGCCGGCATCGGCGTCGTCGATGTCCCACTCGCAATCGACCTCTCGCACTGTGATGGCGAGGCCGCCGAGGTTGGAATCGGCCAGCAAGGCGGCATGCGCCGCGACCATCGCGGCGTCCACGACGTCGAAGGCATCGGTTCCGCGCGCCACCACGACGAGCCGAACGGTGAGCGTCCGGTCAGCCAGATGGTTGGCATGTGCGGTGATCGCGTCGCCCTCCACGAACAGCAGCAGTGCCGGGCTCGATTCGCGGGTCACCGGCAAGGCGGACTGTCGATGCACCGGAACGGGAGCGACGGCAGCGGTCAGGCGCGCGACGATTTCGCGCAGGATGCGTTCACGAACGGAGGTCATGGCGCAGCCTCAGAGTCGGCTCAGCGACGCGCGCCGTTCCGTGCCATCGCCGACGGCACGAACCTCGCGCACCTGGTAGCTGTCGGCGCCGATCGAGAGCTGATCGCCTGGTGCGAGCGTGAGCCAGGCGACCGGATACTCGATTTGGTAATCGCGTGAGACCGCCAGGCCGTCGAGCACCGTGTCGTCCGGTGCACGAAATGCGCAGTGCACAGAAACGCTGCCCACCGTGACCTGCGTGAGCAGCCCAGCGCTGCGTGCCGCCTCGTAGAACGGAACGATCTTCATCCTTACGCGACCGTCAGTTTCACCAGCGTGGAGGGGCGGTGGCACATCGGCAGCGGATTCGACTGCGTGTGCAGATCCGTTCCGCGATCGAACTTTCGCGGCTCCTGCTTGGCGTAGAGCGGCTGGCCGAGGGTGTTGACCGTCTCGTTGAAGTCCGCAGGCGCGAAGTAGGTGGCGAAGGTGTCGACCGTGCCGGTCGGGAAGGCATGCGCCTCGCCCGCGGCGATGAAGCGACGCGTCTCTGTGGTGCCATCCGCCTTCAGGTAGTTCGCCTGGCCGCGATATTCCTCGAAGGTGATGCCGGCAAAAGCGAAGGCCGCGCGCATGTCACCAATCAGGACGGCGCCTTCCATCCAGCGCGCATACGCGGCTTCGACCTTGGCGTGCGTGGTGAACTGCTCGAAGAACTCGGGGGAGCACAGCACGTGCACACCGGTGGAGAACTCGCCGCGCATGCCATCTTCGATGGCGCGCAGCAGCTCGTAGGACTTCTTCTTGACATTGGTGGACGCGTTGCCGAGATCGAAGCTGATCGAAGTCTGCGCGCCGATCTGGAACTCTTGGAAGAGGTCGACCAACAGGCTGCCATCGGCATCGAGAATCTGCCCCTTGAGGGCACCCATGCGCAGGTGTTCAAGGGTGATCGCGTGCTTGTTGCGCATCGTGTCCAGGTGCCGCGCCATCACGCCGCCGATGGCTTCCATCTCGGTCTCGGAGCCAAACGCCCGCAGGCCCTGGACCTCCTCGGGCAGGACCACGTCGTCGTGCGGGATGTGGGGAATGACGAACGAGCGCACACGGCGCTGGCCACGCTCGCCGACCGTGCCGGGACTGCCAGCGGGACGGGTGGGCAGCAGGCTGAGCTTGCCGGCGTACTCCTCGACGATGATCTGACGCGTCCGCACCGGCTTGGCCGGGAACAGGTTGAGCTGTTCAAGGCGACCGTAGCGATTGGGCAGGAGGTTGATAGCGGCGGTGAGGCTGGCCATCGAGAAGCCAGGAGTTTCGAAGGGGTTCTGCATTTGGGGTCTCCAGAATTGAAAAACCCGCCTCGTGGGCGGGTTTCGGGGGGAAAGCTAAAGCGAAGGGATCAGGCGGAATCGCGCACCAGCACGCCGCGGGTCGTGAGCTGCGCCACGGCCTCGGCCTTCTGGGTCGGTGTGATGCCGCTCGGCCAGACCAGCGCGGTATTGGCGACGATCGCGTGCCGTGCGATGAGGATCGCGTCGGCGCGGTCGATCAGGGTTGCGTCGACGTCGTTGCCCAGTACACCGACTGCGACCTCGCTGCCGTCGGTGGCGGCGGGATCCAGCGCCTTGAGCTTGGCGCTGGTAGTGACGCGACCGACCACGGTGCCGAGCACCAGATTCTGGGCCGCAGCGACCGTGTCGCGGTCACAGGAGTAAAGGCTGGGCGCCTCGTACTTGAGGAGGTCACCGAGGGTTCGGGGTTGAGTCATCGAGGGCATGGCTTACTTCTCCTTGGACGTGAGTTTCTTGACGGCGGCGACGACCGGGCTGGTGTCGGTACGCGAGGGGGTTGCGGCATCCGGCGCGAGGCGCGAGGCGATCTCGGTCTGATCGGCGCGAGCGGCCAGCAGGGTTTTGCGCACCTGCGCCTCGCTTGCACCGGCAGCGAGAAACTCCGCCGTGCGGTGTGGCTGGCCGGCGAGCAGGCACATCTCGGCAATCGCCAGTGCCGCGCCACGATCCGGCGTCCGGCTGTCATCAGCGGGAGCTCGGGTCGGTGGTGGTGCGGGTTCGGCGGTGGAGTCGACGACGGGCTCCAGCGGTGGGGTGTCCTCGTGGGACGCAGGGGTTTCGGGGTCTTGCATGGTGTGCTCCGGTGGATTGGTGGAGAGGAACGGCTTCGCGCTGACGGCTTGGCTGCTGACGACACGACGACCGCTGTTGGCCTTTGCCGGCATCCCGGTCAGCGCCTGCGCAAACTCGGCGATGACCTGATCGAAACTGGCGACGGCATCGGCAAGCCCCGTCTCGACGGCGTCGTCGGCGAACAGCAGTCCGGCCTCGGTGGCGCGCACGGCATCAGGGTCGATCCCGCGCATGCGGGTGACGTGCTCGATGAAGATCGCGTGCAGGCGGTCGACCTCGGCTTGCAGCGCCGAAGTCGCCTGTGGCGAAAGCGGCGCGTGAGGCGAGAAATCGTTCTTGTGCTGGCCGGCGTAGATCGCGGTGTAGTGCACGCCGTCCTTGGCGTCCTTGACCGATTGATCGACATGCAGGGCGATCACTCCGATCGATCCGACCCCGGCAGTGCGCGATAGCGTCAGCCGGGTCGCGCTGGCCGCGATGGCATAGGCCGCCGAGTAGGCCGAGTCGTTGGCGTGCGCCCAGACCGGCTTGATGCTGCTGGCCGCGCGGATGCGATCGGCGAGCTCGAAGACGCCACCGGCTTCGCCGCCGGGCGAGTCGATGTCCAGCAGGATGCCGTTCACGCGGGGATCGACCAGCGCCTGATCGAGTTGCTCGGCGATGTCGCCGTAGGAAGTCAGACCAGAGGCCGCCTCGACGCCCAATGCGCGACGCACCAGCGTGCCGTGCACCGGAATCACCGCGATGCCCGGAGCTGTTGCGGCCGCCGGCGCGCGGGGCGTCGGCAGGGGAAGTGCCGCTTCGAGGTCCGGCAGGCCGATCCGGGATCCGAGTACCGAGAGGATGACTTCGAGCTTCGGGCGCGCGATCAGAAGCGGCGTCCCGTAGATGCGGGACGCCAGGTGTACGAGGGGCATGTCACGATTCCTGTGGGTCTTGCGGCGGCGCGTTTACGGGCGCACGCGGAGGTGCAGCTTTTTCGTGGCGCGGATCGGAATCGAGCACCAGGCCCAGCGCATCGGCGCGGCGGTTGTCGGCCGCGATCTCGCGGTCGATGTCCTCGGCGTCGTAGCCGAACGCAGAAATCGCTTCCGAACGGGACATCAGGCCGGCCCGGATCGCGGTGAGCATGGCGTCGAACTCCTTCTTCGGATCGACCCACTGCCAGCCCTGAGGAATCCACTTCACGGCCTGGTGGACACGGCGGCGCCGGCTGTATCCCGGCAACGGCAAGCTGCCTTCCAGGACGGCCTGGTCCATCCAGGCTTGCCAGATGGGACGGCAAAGCTGGTGCACGATCACGCCGTGCTGAATCGCTTCGCAGCGCCGCCGGAACTCCAGCAGGCCCGCGCGGATCGACGAGTAGTTCACCTGCGTCAGATCTCCGGTGAGCATCTCGTAGGTGATTCCCATCGCGGCGGCGACGGCCCGGAACTGCATGCGCAGGAACTCCGAGTAGCTCGCGCCGACATCGGCGGGCTGGCTGAATTTCACGTCCTCGCCGGGTTCGAGAATCTGCAGGGTTCCCGGTTCGAGACCAGCGATGGCCGCGCCGCCGGCATCGGCCAGACCTTCGCCCATGAGGTTGTCCTCGGGCGATACGCGCGTGATGAAGCCCGCAAACATCGCCGCCGTTTTCTTGCGGACCAGCTCGGCGTCGTCGTACTGGTCGAGCTCGTTGAGCTTGACCAGCGCGCGTGCGAGCCAGGGCTCACCGCGAATCTGACCTGGGCGCAGGGGTCGGAACAGGTGGACGATCTCCTCCGCCGGGACGCGGACCGTGTCCATGCCGCCGGCGCCGGACATGGGCGCCAGCGCTCCGTCGCCCGGATGCGAGCGATACAGGTGGTAGGCCACTCGGCGGCCGAGCCGATCGAACTCGATGCCGGCGCGGATGGCGTTTCCAGAAGGGGTTTCCGTGTTGAGCGTCAACGGCAGGTGTTCGGGTTCCAATACCTGCAACTGCAGACCAACCGCCAGACCATCTTCCGGCCGCCGGTAGCGCAGCCGCACCAGCGCTTCGCCGCCCTCGACCATCGCGCGGCAGGCCAGGGCCTGCAGTCCATAGAAATCGGTGCGCCCGGCAGCGTCCGCGTCCTCACACCAGTCGCGCCACAGCGCGTGGATGCTCTCGCGCTGTTCGAGGTCGAGCACCATCGACTGCGGCTTGATGCCCGTGCCGATGGCGTTCGAGACGAAAGCCTCGACGCCTGCGGCGGCCCAGGCGTTTCGCCGCACCAGATCGCGACTCTTGGCGCGCAGTTCGTTCTGGCTGTAGGCCAGCGCCGCGACGGCACCGGGATTGCCGACCTGCCAGGCGAGCGCGCGGCGTCCGGTGCCCGTGCCGTCGTACACCGGCACCTGCCCGAACATCCGGCGCCTCAGATTTCCGAACCAGCTCATCAGGTCGCCTTGCGGGTCTGCAGGCGGATCTGGCGCGGCGGGCGTGGCCACAGCCCGGTTGCAACCGCCTGTTCCAGGATGTCGCGCTTGACCTGGGCGATCGCCTCGACGAGTTCGTCGATGCTGCGGTACTCCACGGTCTTGTCCCCGAAGGAGACGCGCTTCTCGCCCTTGGCCAGCGCGGTTTCCAGGGCTTCGAGATGAGCTTGCGTGTAGGCCATCAGCGGTACACCACGAGATTGATTTCGGTGGAGTCGGAAAACGAGGTCGCGCCGGTCGCGCAGGAAACATCGACGTAGTCGGGGGTTTTCTGATCCGAAGTCGAACGGACGATGGACGTGCGCGCGGTGCCGGTGTTGACGCTGCTGCGCGCCAGCGCCACCCAGCAGTAGTCGGTGTCGGGCATCGCCCGGCTGAATCGCACCCGGTATCGACCGGTGCCAGTGCGCGTAACGCCGGACACGTTGAACGCCGCCTGCACAACCATTTGGTTGCCGACATATCCGAAGCAGACCCAGGCGCGGGCGAGGCCGGAATGTGAGGGATCGATCTTTCCCTTGAGCTCCCGCCCGACGCGCGCGGCCAGGTCGGCGATGGCGGCGACCAGGCTCATCAGACCAGCGCCGCCTCGAAGATCGCGACGAAGTCGGTGTCGGTATTGCCGACATCGGCGCTTGCGACGGCGCCGATATTGGTCCGCGCTTGCAGCTGCTCGGCAACGGTCAGTGTCTGCGCAGCGTCGAAGCGCACTCGCGCATTGACGGCAGCAAGCAGGGCATCCAGACCGCTGGTGCCGTTCTGCAGCAGCTGCTGGATTTCCACCAGCGTGTCGTAGGCGGCGTCGGCGCCGCCCAGAATCTCGCTCTTGAGTGCATTGAGCAGTGCGACGATCTTATTGGACGAGTAGGTCGTGGTGGTCGTGACCTGTGCGTCGTCGATCAGGACGGTGGTGGCGACTGCGGCCTGAAGTTCGTTGATCGCGGCAACTAGACTGGCCTTGTCCGTCGTGCTCAGGTTGGCGAGGTTGCCGACCTTGGATCGGACGTCGTTGAACTCCTGTGCAACGCGGACGACCAGGCTTTCGATGCGGGTACTGAGACTCATGGAGAACTCCTTTGACGATCAGGACAGCCAGCGGCTCTTGATCACGCGCCGGCCTTGGGGATTGCGTGAAGCAGAAAGGCCACCGCGTGGGGTGGCCTCGGGAGGTAACGCGTCATCGGCGTCGAGAGGCGGCGGATCGACGCCGAGTTGCCGCTCCAGCTCACGCCAGTGGCGCTCCTCGAATCGATCGAGGCCGGCGGCCGAAGCAGCTGCGCGGGCGTAGACGTAACAGTCGAGCGCCTCGTTGCGCTCGCGCATCTTTTGCCACTCGCGAACCGGGAAGCCGTTGCGGTCGCGGCGTGTAACCAACTGCTCGGCGCAGAGCTGCTGGATGAACTCGGCGTCGATTCTGGGCAGGTGGACGTAGCCTGCCGGGAACGTGGTGGTCGTGCCGTCGTCAGCGACGTCCGCGCCTTTGCGCAGGTTGTTGTATAGCTCGAGCTTGGCGATACCCACCGCGACCGAGTACAGCTTCATGCCGCGGCGCAGTTTCTTGCCGCCCTTTGACACATCGACGGCGGTTGGCGTGCCGATCAGTGCTGCACCTCTCGGCACGCCTTTGACCGGCATCACGCGCGAATCATGGGTGGCGCGCACGAAGGCATAGACCTCCTGGGTCGCATACCCGGTATCCAGTGCAAACCGCGCCAGCGGAACCTGGGCGCCGGATTCGTGGGTCCAGGACTCAGCGATAAGACCGGCCAGTCGATTCCAAACGTCCTCGCGCGCCGTATCGCCCATCAGCACACGGTGCTCGACAAGCCAAGCCTCTTTGCCGCGCCCGAAGGCCCAGATCGAAATCTCGATGCGATCCTTCTGGATGTCGGCGCCACCTGTCAGCAGCAGCCCCTTGAGAGGGATCGAGCCGAAGGCATAGTCCTCGCGGCGCTCGACCAGTCGCTGCCAGTCGGGAGCCTCACCTTCTTCCACCCAGGTCTCTCCGAGCTCGGTGTTCTTGAACGACTTGATCGCTGCGGCATTCCCTTGTGCCGCTTCCCAAGCGGCGGCAATCGCCGTCCACGATCGCCATCCGACTGGGCTGTAGAGACTCGACAGGTGAAAGCCGACGGTCGCACCGACGTTCTCCGGCGCGCAGGCCCGCCATTCGCCGTGCTCCAACATCCAGCTCTTGTGGTGCTCCGAGAGTGCGGCGCTGCAGGACTCGCAGACGTAGCGGGCGGTGGCAGGCTTGCCCCAGTCCCAGCGCAGCTGCTCGAACTTCAACCACTGGCGATGCCCGCAGTCCGGACAGGGGACGAGGTAGCGGCGCTGATCGGAAGCCTCGTACTCGCGCTCGATGGTTGAGGCGCCGGCAATTGTCGGCGTCGAAACGACGAAGATCTTCCGGCGCGCGAAGGTGCGAGTGCGTGCCTCGGCCAGGCCAAGTGCGTCACCTTCACCCTCGACGTCGCGGGGATAGGCATCCACCTCATCAAGAAACAGATACCGCACCGGCATCGACCGCAGGCCGACTGCGCTGTTGGCGCCGGTCAGCACCAGTACACCGCCGCGAAACTCCTTCGCCAGAATCGTGTTGCCGGAGTCGCGCGAGCGCGCCGGTGCGATCAAGCTGGATAGCGTCGGCGACTCCTCAATCAGCGGGTCGATGCGCTGCTTGGAATTGCGCTTGGCCATCTCGACCGTTGGCGCCACCGCCATCATGGGACCGGGCGCCAGATGGATGACATAGCCGATCCAGTTGTTGCCGCACTCCGTGCCGCCGACCTGCGCGCCCTTCATCATCACCACGCGCTCGATCGGCGAGGTCGGTGACAGGCAGTCCATCACTTCCTTGAGATACGGCGTTCGCGAGGTTCGCCAGCGGCCGGGCTCCGAGGCCGACTTGCCGGACAGCATCCGGTACTGATCGGCCCACTCGGAGACGTTGAGCAACGGGTCGGGGGTGAGGCCCTCGCACCAGGCGCGCTCGATGCTCTCGGCACCTTCGTAATCGAGCATCGCTTCAGTTCACGCGCGCCTGGAATTGGCCGAGCTCCTCGAGGTGCTTGCGCACTTCGCGCTCCATCGCTACGTGCATCGCATGCGGATCCACGTTCAGGTCGGCCGCGAGCTGCGCCGATACGCGCGCCGGCCAGTTCAGCCAGGCATCGCGCTCAGTGCGCGCCAGCTTGAAGACGTGAGCGATGGCCTGCGCCCGGTCGACGACCTCGCTTTTGAGCTTGGCCAGGCGCACCTTGCTGGTCTGCGCCTTCAGTACCTCGTTGGCGGTACGGGCCTGCAGGAAGGTCGTGCCGCCAGTGGCTGGTGAATCGGCCACCGTATCGCGCACGGCCTGAATTGCCTCGTTGGCGACCGGGCGCTGCTTGGCTTGATCGGTATTGCCACTCCACTGCCGGTCGGCGCGTGCTGCGTCAATCGTGCCGTCCGGCAACGGCGTAACGCGCCCGACCTTGATCGCCTTGCGTACTGCGGCCTCCGAAACCCCGCGCTGGCGGGCATAGGCGCGAATCGAGATGCCCATCGTCCGGGGACACGTCCGTAAGTGTTTGAGTTCTTGAGAGCTTCAGTTGCCCTGATGCGCTTGGCTTTCCGATGGAACAGCGCGTTCATGTGGTCACACACCCGCAACGGAGCACGACATGCAAAAGACCATCGAAAAGATCGCCCTCGACCACCTGTTCATCGACACCCTGGAAACCCGCAAGAGCGACTCGCTGGACTTCCACGACGTCTCGGTCTGGGGCGTCAAGTCGGCGCTCGAAGCGGCCTACCGCGCGGGATTTGAGGCGGCGCAGAAGCAGGCTGCCGAGCGCGCGAAATGAGCTTGGCTTCTGCATCGAACAGCGCGTTCATGTCCACACCATCACCAACGGAGCAGCACATGCAGCAATACACCAGCGGGCCCTTCACTGTCGACGAAGTCGGATTCATCCAGACCGCCGCATCGAAAGTCCTCGCCGCCGCAGCGCGGGGCGAGATCGACCTCAACCGCATCGCGCGCGAGGAGATGGCGAGCCGCGGGCTCGACCAGCACGGCAAGTGGGTCGGCTTCGACAAGGCCCGCGAGATCCACAAAGTCTGATTCACCCCAACGACCAGGAGATGCACATGAGCAAGATGAAACTGAGCGACACGCAGACCACCATCATCAAGGCCGCCGCAAAGCGGCCAGACGGCAACATCGAACCGCTGCCGGCGTCGCTCAAGGGCGGCGCGCGTCAGAAGGTCATCGAGGGCCTCGCCAACCGCAAACTCGCGGTGTGGCAATCCGATACCTGGGTGCTCACCGACGCGGGTTACACGGCAGTGGGGCGCACCCGGCCGCAACCGGCGACGGACGTAGCACCCGGCATTGAGGACGCGCCCAGCGCGCCCACGGTGGCCAAGGACGCCAAGCCGCGGCGCACCCGGGAGGGCAGCAAGCAGTCCACGATTCTCGGCCTGTTGGGTAAGCGCGAGGGCACCACGCTCGCCGAGCTGATGGAGGCGACCGGATGGCAGGCGCACAGCGTGCGCGGCACGCTCAGCATCATCGGCAAGACTCAGCCCATCACCTCCGAGAAGTCTGGCAACAGCCGCATCTACAAACTGGCCGCTGCCACAGCCTGATCCTCCTCCGTGTCACTCTTCAACCCGCCATCGATGCGGGTTGCTTTCTTCCCGGTGAAATCCTCCCAGCGCCGGACAATGACGTCGACGTACTTGGGATCCAGTTCCATCAGCCGGGCGCGCCGCCCGGATTTCTCGCAGGCGATCAGCGTCGTGCCGGAACCACCGAAGGGGTCGAGTATGATGTCGCGGCTCTTGCTGCTATTGCGCACCGCGCGTTCGACCAGCTCGACCGGCTTCATGGTCGGATGCAGGTCGTTCTTCACCGGCTTCTTCACGAACCACACGTCGCCCTGGTCGCGTGCCCCGCACCAGTAGCGATCATTGCCGTCGCGCCAGCCGTAGAGCATCGGCTCGTACTGGCGCTGGTAGTCGGCGCGGCCCAGGGTGAAGGTGTTCTTGGCCCAGATGATGAAGGTGCTCCACTTTCCGCCTGCAGATCGGAATGCCGACTGGAGCGTGTCCAGCTCCGAGGACGACATGGCGATGTAGAGCGCACCCTTGGTCACCGACATCATGGGCGCTAAGGCCGAGAGCAGGAATGCCCCGAAGCCATCGCCCAGCTTGTCGTTGAGGATGGGCCGGTGCTTGCCGCGCTGCTTGTCCTTGGCACTGTTGGCGTAGTCGACGTTGTACGGCGGATCGGTGAAGACCATGTCCGCGAGCTCGTCGGCGAGCAGCGCTTGATAGCTGGCCGGGTCGGTGGCATCGCCGCACAGCAGTCGATGCTCGCCCAGCACCCAGACATCGCCGGGCTTCGAGATCGGCTGCTCCGGCGTCGCCGGTACGGCATCCTCGTCTGTCAGGCCATCGCTGCCGGACTCACCGTCCAGCAGCCGGTCGAGTTCGTCGGCATCGAAGCCGGTCAACGCCAGGTCGAAGTCGCCGAGCTTCAGTTCGGCCAGTTCGACCTTGAGCAGTTCCTCATCCCAGCCGGCGTTCTCCGCGATGCGGTTGTCGGCCAGGATGTAGGCGCGCTTCTGGATAGGAGACAGGTGCGACAGTTCAATCACCGGCACTTGGTCAAGGCCCAGCTTGCGCGCGGCCAAGAGGCGACCGTGTCCGGCGATGACGCCGTTCGCGCCATCGGTCAGGATCGGATTGGTCCAACCAAACTCGGCGATGCTGGCCGCGATCTGCGCGACCTGATCCTCGGAGTGGGTACGGGCGTTACGGATGTACGGAATCAGCGACTCGACCGGGCGCATCTCGATGTGCAGGTCGTTCATGGCTGCGCCTCTGTCTGCCGCGCGGTCGCCACGTCCTGAAAACTCTGGCCGGTCGCGGCGAGCGTGACCGGCACATGCGGGAAGTTCTGCTGGAATCGTTGCACCGCGACATCGGTGTACTGCGGCGCGATCTCGACGGCGCGTGCACGTCGGCCCGTGCGCTGGGCGGCGAGGATCGTCGTGCCGGATCCACAGAACGGTTCGAATACGATGTCGCCATCGGCGCTGTAGCTCTGGAGCACAAACTCCGGCAGCGCCACTGGGAACACCGCTGGGTGGTCGATGTCCTGTCCGATCTTGCCCTTGTGCCGGATGATGCGGATCACCGCATCGGGGATCTTGAAGTCCTGCGTCAGGGTGCCGACATGGTTCCAGGCGGTCTTGCTGCCGTCCTTGTTGCGCATGCCGCCCGCGCTGGTGCCATCGCCACGCAGGTGCGTGTCCTTGCCGGCGTAGATGCAGGGTACGAACTTGTTGGGTTGGCGCGCCTGGCGGTTGAAATGGAACACGAACTCGAAAGCCGGCGCGAGGCGTCCGTTCCAGTCGCCGGGCAGGCCTGGCCCTTGGTCCCAGACGTACAGGCCGAAGCGCTTCCAGCCTTGCGTGCGCATCCAGTCCAGCCAACTTCTCCAGTACGGCTGCCATTCGTTGTCGCGGTGGACGAGACCGAGATTGACTAGCACCTGGCTGTCGTCGCTCATGGGCAGAGCCGCGAAGACGCCGCGCATCAGCACGTCCCAGTCCTGGACGCCTTCGCCGGTGTACTCGCGCTGCAGGCTGTAGGGAGGCGAGGTGAAGCAGAGCGGTGCACGCTCGTCTCCCATCAGTGCCGCGATGACGGAAGCATCAGCGGCATCACCGCAGATTAGGCGATGCCCGCCGAGCCGCCAGATATCACCAGGCCGGGACACGGCCTTGGCCGGTGCATCGGGCACCTCATCCGCGTCACCGGCATCGTCGGTCGGCTGGACGAGGTCCTCACCGAGAAGGTCGCCCAACTCCGAATCGTCAAAGCCGAGCACATCGAGCTTGAAATCCTCCTGGGCCAGCTGCGCCAGTTCCTCGGCCAGCAGCTTCTCGTCCCAGCCTGCGGATTCTGCGATTCGGTTGTCGGCCAGCGTCAGCGCACGGCGCTGGGCATCGGTCAGGTGCTCCAGGCGTACGACCGGAACTTCTGCAAGGCCCAGCTTTCGTGCCGCCATCACCCGACCGTGGCCGGCGATGATGGTGCCGCGCCCGTCGATCAGCACTGGGTTCACAAATCCGAATTCAGCGATGGAGCCCGCGATCTGTGCGACTTGTGCGTCCGAATGCGTACGGGCGTTGCGCTGATAGGGCAGCACCCGCTCGATGGGCAGATGCTCGATGGCGAGATTCAGATGGGTCATCGGTGATTTGTCATGCGGCCTGAGCCAGAGACGCACGCCGGTTTCGGTATCCATGTCCGCGGCATGCCAGATCCCGTACCGCATCGGCGTCCGCGCCGATCAGCCCGGCGAACCAGTCCACGCGTCCATCGACGAAGAAGCGCCGGGCGTCGCGACTACCGTGCAGCGAATCCTGGAAGGCGCGCGTGATCACGGCCGCCATCAGCTGCCCCTCGGGGCAGTGGACGCAATCCGCATGGCGCACGAGCACCTTGTGAAACAGGCGGGTCACGCGGGTTCGAGTCGATGCAGGCATGGGGGTCGGGCAGGCGTCGTCACTGCGCACCGGCTGCGAACCGGTGCGCACCAGGGTTGTTGTGTGGAGTCAGGGCGTCAGAAACGAAAAACCCGCGACAGGGCGCGGGTTTGGAATCGGGTTAGGTCAGTCTGCGGCGGAGGGTGCGAACCGGATGCGAACCCAGTGCGCGGACCTGTCGCTATCGAAATGCCGCGCTGTCGCCCCCCGTATTGCTTCTATGCCAGGAAGGACCCAGAAATTTGTAGTTACCTACTGGAAGTCCACTGGTCTGAGAGGCTCGGCACTGCTCGGTGCATTACGCACACCGACCGCGAGTCTGATGAAGAATGCTACGCAAACTAGGGAAAATGTTGCAGGGGGTGTTTGCCGCTGCCGCACGCCCCAATGCTCCAGCACTTGTCACGTCATGTCACATCATTCCACGATGTGCTGGATGCCTACGAAGGATGAGTGCTACTTCTTCTTGGCCCGTTCAGCCTTGCTGCTGCGCTTCACATCCTGGCCATGCGCGCGCTTGTAGGTCTGGATGTCCTTGAACGTGCCGTCAGCGTTGCGGACGGCGTAGAGCTTCGTGCCGGTCTTGCTGCGGTGCGTAGTGCGAGTAGTCATGAGTATCCCTCCTATGCAGTGGATGAAGCGTAGCGCGGTTCGGCTTGGCCGGCACTCGCTTTGCGGGGTCCGTTGTTCAAGCGCTCGGTGACGATCAGCAGAGCCTTCTTCCAGTGCCGCCAGGCGGTCGTGCGGTCGCAACCCATGCGACGGCAGATGTCACGCCAGTCGTAGTCGTCGGCACGCATCCACACCAGCTTGCGCTGCGGCACGGTCAGCCACAGCACCCAGCGCATCGTTTCCTCCATGCGGTCGATGGCCGCAGGCAAGGGCGGTAGATGTCCTGAGCTCTCTCGTGGGTAGCTCTGCACGATGGGTGGCCAGAGATTGAAGTAGCCCTGAACCCGAACAGGCGGGAGTCTGCGCGCTGTCTCAGCAGCCTCCCGAAACCGTTCCTCGACGGCTTCCACGGTCCAGGTCGTCATGCGCAGCCCTCCACGGTGTGGTGGGCGATGGCCCACAGGAGCAGGGCGATGGCGTCGGCCTCGTTGTCGTCGACGGGTGAGTAACCCCTGGCAGTCATTGCCGCGACCATCGCCGCCTTGTCGGCGTTGCCCTTGCCGGTGACATGCCGCTTGATCGTGCCGACCGGCACGCCCTGGTAAGGAATCTGGTGGTGCTCGCACCAGGCGGTGAGATGAGCCATGAACCCGCCATAAGCATGGGCGGCGTCCACACCCGCATGCCGACGTACCTCCTCGAAGTACACGGCGTCGAGGCCTTCAACCGAGTTCTTGATCTCGGTGAGCCAGCGCTTGAATCGGAGGAAGCGCATACCTCCGCCTTCGAACCGTCCAGGCTTGAACGATTCCGAGCCGCTGGTGATCGTCCCGTCGCGGTGCAGAACCGCCCATCCGGTGGTGGTTCCGAGGTCGAGTGACAGAAGTGACTCCGGATGTCGTAAGTCATCTACGCGTGCGCGCGCGTACAGGTGTAGGGGGTTAACGATGTTCGCGGTCACTTCAGTCACTCCGGTATTCGAATCGAGAGTCGGCATGGGTCAGTCCTCTGCGTAGGGGTAGCGGGAACCGGTGTCGCGCGGCTGCAGGCTCAGGCCGAGAAAGCCGCGGGCGCCGCCGGTCGCGCGATACCGCTGGAAGCGGCGGGCTTCGAGTGATTCGGTGAATCGACGAACGGAGCCCACGTATTCGCCGGCCCGCTCCGCCCAGTCACGCCAGTCGGCGTAGAGATCGGAGATCAGGGCCTTGGCCGAGACATGCAACTGGCAGCGCGCTTCCATCCAGTGCCCGAGCGCGTCCTCGGCCTCGAAATACTCGTCGGTCGCTTCGAGCACGGACTTAGGTGGGCGCAGACCTTCGCGCTGCCAGGCGAGGCAGCCTTCCACCATCCAGGCCAGGATGCCGTCGCGCTCTGCCAGCAATTTCTGAGGCAGCGCTTTGTCGCGATCAGCGGGCGGGATGGTCACCGTGAAGGGGATCAGGTGAAGGCGCCGCCGCATCGCCTCGTCGAGATTGCGGATGGCGGGCTTGTGATTGCCCGCGATCAGCAACTTAAACTGCGGGATGAAGTCGAAGAAGTCCTGGCGCATGAAGCGCGCAGAAATCTTGTCGCCGCCGGTCAGCGCCTTGATCTTGGATTCGGCCCAACGGCGCCCCTGTTCGGTTTCGATAGACGACACCAGGCGTGCGCCGCGCAGTCCCGCGAGATCGGTGGGGTGCCGGTCGGAGCGCGTCTCCATGAAGGTGTCCATCGGCGCGTTCGCGGCGTAGTCGCCCATGAGCGCCGAGAGCGTGTTGATGAACACCGATTTGCCGTTCGCGCCGGTACCGAACAGGAAGAACAGCGCATGTTCGTGCGTGCAACCGGTGAGGCAGTAGCCTGCGACTCGCTGCAGATAGGCCTGGCGCTCAATGTCGCCGCCGGTGACCTGGGCGACGAAGCTTCGCCACGTCGGGCAAGCGCCGCGCGGCGTGGCCGTCATGATTTTGGTCATGCGGTCATCGCGGCTGTGCTCGCGCCTTCGTCCGGTGCGCAGATCCACAACGCCGCCTGGGGTGTTGAGCAGCCAGGGATCGGCGTCCCATTCCTCAGCGGTTGCCGCGTGGCGCCGGTCCGTGCGGGCCATGCGCTCGACGCCGGCGACTGTGGCGCTGCTGGCGAGCTTTCCGGCCAAGCGCGGCGAATCCGCCTTGTGCGAGGCCTCGCGGCAGACATGGCGGATCAGGTGCAGCGCGAATAGCGTGGCCTCGGAGTGCCAGCGCTGGCCCGTCCACACCAGCCATTTGCCCCAGAGCGACACATAGCGCCAGTCGTAGCCGTACAGGCGGGTGAAGGCGAGCGCCAGAAAATCCTCGCTCGCCCACACGGCACGCTCGCCGTCCGGCGGTGGCTCGGTGAGATTCGACTGCGGCTGCATCACCACGCGCTCGCCGCCATCCAGAAAGCCGCGCACGTCGAAGCCTTCGGCCACCGCGTCTGCCCCGTCCCACCCCTCGGACTTGTCCGATGGCGGCATGAGCACGGCGCAGGAGGTTGCGCCCGCGGCCAGCACGGCGTCGGCGGCACGCAGGGCGTACTCCCAGCCCGGCTTGTCGCGGTCGGGCCAGATCAACACCTGCTTACCGGCGAGCGGCGACCAGTCCGTTTTCTCGATGGGCGCGGTGGCACCACCCATAGCCGTCGTGCCGCACAGGCCCAGGCTGATCAGGGCTTCCGCCGATTTCTCGCCCTCGGCCAGCACCACACGTTCGGCGCCGGCGATGCCTGGCAGATTGTAGAGCGGACGGAGCTCGGGCGGAGACATCTTGCGACGCTTGGCGTCCCACGGCCGGAACTCCTTTCGGCGGCCGGGCGGCTCGTAGCGATACACGCAGGCCAGCAGCTCACCGTCGACGGATAGGTAGTCCCACTTGGCCGTCGCCGGTCCCAGATCGTCGACCGCCGGCTGCTTTTTCCGAACCTTTCTCGGCAGCATCGTTGGCGCGCGACCTACCAACTGCTCAGCCATCTCCAGAACGCGACCGAAGTCCTGCTGGACATCGAGGTGATGATGGCCGGCAATTAGCGCGAAGACGTCGCCACCTTCGCCGGTGGCGCGGTCGATCCACAGTCCGGCCTTGTCGCCTTCGAGCATCACCTCGAGGCTGTCGCCAGGACTGCCGAGCACGTCGCCAACGAAGAACTTGCCCTTGCGGGTTTTGCCGGCGGGCAGGAGCGTCTGTAACACCGATTCGATGCGCGACACCAGGCGATCCCGAATATCGTCGCGCCGGGCGTTGGGGTTGGTGGTCGGTGGTGCGGTGTCGTCGGCGTCGTTGAAGTCCATCCACTCGGCGGTGTGCATCAAGGCAGGCTCCAGCAGCGCACGGCCCAGGGGCACGTGCGGCATTCGTAATGAGAGGAGTCGATGGCGATGCGTGGCAGCAGCTCGCCGGCGTCACAGGCGCGCAGGATCTCGACGGCACGATCCGAGGTCCGTTGCGCCAGCGCGGCATCGAAGGCGACGCGCTCGGCGTACACCTCCATCGTGTCGGCGTTGACCGCCGTGAACAGCGCAGGGTGTTCGTGCAGGCCCATGTAGGCCTGGTACAGCGCAACTTGCGCCGCGTAGACCGGACGGCTCAAGGCAAGGCGCTTGGCCTGCAGCTCGCGGAAGGTCTTGGCGCCGACCGCCTTGTTCTCCCATAGCGCAGGGACCGCGAAGCCGTCTGGGCCGGCGACGATCACGCCGTCGGAGTGTCCCTGGATGCGGCCATCCGCAGCCGCAAATCCGTACTGCTCACCGTTGGGCTTGCGCGTGCGCAGATCGAAACCTGCCAGACGCAACCATTTCACCATCAGGTCTTCGAAGTCGTGGCCGCGCTGGAACACGCGCAGGATGCGGCCCGGGGTCTGTTGGCCAGGATCGCGCGGCGTGGCGAAATACTGGTACTGCAGCCGTCGCGCGCAGGCCTCGCCCAGACTCGATGCGCCGAGATACGCGCGCGGCTTTGCCTCGGCATCTGCCGCTTCCATCGCTTGATCGAGCAGGCCGGACATCCATGCCGAAACATCGTGGGAGTTGAAGTCGAGCATGCTCATGACTCCCCACGGACACGTCGCGCGAGCCGCTCTTCGAGGAACGCGCGCTCCCGCTCCGCCATGTACTCGTGCTGCTCGGTCATGCGGTCTTGGTAGGCGGTGACGACCACCTCGATCAGGGTCAGTACCTCGTCTTTGCGGTAATCGGCCAGCGGACGCTGCATGCCGATGGAGCCGACGTACTCGCCGAGCGGCGCGAGGCAGGCGCTCAGGGCGGCGATCTCCATCTCGGATTTATCGATCATCTCGCCCCTCGTCTTGTCCATGATTCGGGAGAACGCGTCCTGGCAACGGCGCGAGCAGAAGACCTGGCGGTTCGAGAACGACTCGCGGGGCGAACACCAGCCGAAGCCGCGGGCCTGACGGAAGCAGACGGCGCATCTCAAGCGGCCTCCCGGTGGCCGTCGTTCGCCGCCATCACCAGGCGGCGGATGTCCGAGCGGTTGAAGCGAAATTGCAGCAGCGCGCTGGCCTGGTAGCGGGTCAGGCTCATGTCGGCGCGCAGATCCGCCGGCAGGTAGGCGAGCTGCTTGGGCGTCGGCGCTTCCTGCAACCAGCGCCGCGTCTTGTGCGCGGCGTCCGCCGATTCGCGACCGTTGATGAAGTCGTCGGCCTGCGCCAGACACACCGAGCGCTCGCCGATGCCGAGCATTCCTGTCGCCAGGCCGTTACCGCCGCCGACCGCGTGCCAGCGACCGTCGAGGAAGAACACGCCGGCCCAGGCGTTGAAGCCGGTTGCCATCAGCGCGGCACCGTCGCCATACAGATCGCACCACTGGAAGTTGGAGCGGCGCAGCAGCACATCGATTTCAGTCATGCCGAAATCGGTCAGCACGCCAGCCGGGCCTGACTCTCGCGGCGGCCAGACATGACCACACAAGGGACACTCGCGGCAGCCAAGCGGCACAAGCGCCTCGCACTGCGGACAGGACTTGGTGGGTGCGTCGCCGTCACCACCGACTCCATCCAGATCGATGTCCTGTTCCAGAGAGCCGTGTTGCAGCGTGGCCGTGCCGAAGTCCAACACGACGCAGTCAGTCTTGATCACGCCGGGGAACTCGGCTGGATCGACCACACGCAGGCCGCGGCCGATCATCTGGATCAGGGTCGACCGATGCGACGACGGGCGTAGCAGCACGATGCAGGAGGTCGGCGTGTAGTCGTAGCCTTCGGTGAGCACGGCGATGTTTACGACGACCTGCGCATCGCCGCGCTCGTAGGCGGACAGACGCGCCTTGCGCTCGGCATCCGGCAAGTCGCCGTGGATCAGCACCGCGTTGATGCCGGCCTGGACGAAGCCATCGCAGACGTGCTCTGCATGCGCGACGGTCGAGCAGAACACGATGGTCTTGCGGTCGCCCGCCTTGTCCTCCCAGTGCCGGATGACCGCTTCGGTGACGACGGTTTTGTCCATGACCTTGGCCACCTCGGTCATGTCGAAGTCGCTGGCGGTCTTGCGCACCCGCGACAGGTCGTCGGTGGTGCCGACATCCACGACGAAGCTGCGCGGACGCACCAGGTGGCCGGAGGAAATTAGCTCGCCGACGGTGATCTGGTCGGCGACGTTGCTGAATACCTCACGCAGTCCCTGGCCGTCGGCGCGGTTCGGCGTGGCGGTGACGCCGAAGATCGCGGCGCGCGGATTGCGCTGCAAAACACGCTCGATGATGCGGCGGTAGCCCGGCGCGGCGGCGTGGTGCGCCTCATCGACGATCAGTCCATCCACGGCCGGCATCTGGTCGAGGTTCGCCTCGCGCGCCAGCGTCGGCACCATTGCGAACACGGCGTTGCCGTCCCAGGATTTGATCGAGGCATCCACCACCGAAGTGGTGACGCCGTCGTTCACACGAATGAACTTGCTGCGGTTCTGGGCGGTGAGTTCGTCGCGGTGCTGCAGCACGCAGATCTTCGCGTCGCGGTCGATCAGCAGACGCCCGCCGACCGCCGACAGGATGATCGTCTTGCCGGCACCTGTGGGCGCGACACCGAGGGTGTTGCCGTGTTCACGCAGCGCGGCGAGCGAGCGCTCGACCATCTGCGCCTGGCGGGGACGGAGCATCATGGAAAGGCCCTCCGTTTACTGCGCCCAGGTCGGGCGGGCGGGAGTGGCCGCGCGCCCGGTCGCCTGTGCATAGGCGGTGGCCGTGGCTGCGGGGGTGCCGGTCGCCGCCGGCGCGGCGCGGGGGGCGCCCATCAGCGCCGCGTATTCCTTGTTGTCGGGCTGGATCGCGGTCTTGATGACGTTCTTGAGATCGCCGCGCTGATCTTTCTCGACGTCGATCTTGGCCACGAACTCGATGCCATCGAGGTCGGCGAATCCCTTGATGCGGCGCGCGTTCTGCGCGGCGGGCGAGTCGTCTTTCGAGCTCAGGCCGCGCGCCGAGTTGAGGAGCGCACGGACGAAGGCTCGGCCCATGTTGGCCCACTCATCGCTCTTGGGGCTGTGCAGACCAATCAGGCTCCAGACCTTGCGGCGAGCGAACGGCCCTTCGAGGATCACGAACTCCGCCGACAGGTAGACGCTCCCGGTCTCGCCGTTGCGGGTGGCGTAGCCGCCGGTCCAGCCGCGCGACGGGTCGTCGAAGGCGCCGGGCTTGATCGTCATCCGCACTTTGGCCAGCGTACCCTTGGGGATCAGGTCGTACTCGGACTGCGCGGGGGCATCGTTGAAATCGTTCCAGGTGGACATGGTTCAGGCTCCTTGTGAATCGGGAATGGAAGGGGTGTCGGGTGTGAATGCCGGCGCGGTGGTGATCGCGCGGATCAGGCGGCCGAGGTCGGGTTCCTCGACCATCTGCAGTCGGCCGGAGCGATCCTTGGCGGGGAGGCCCCAGGGGTTGTCGGGACGGCAGACAAAGCCACGGAACAGCGAGCCGTCGTCGGCCTTGAGGATCGCCAGCGTCACGACCTCATCGACGATGCCGGGCAGCTCCAGGCCGGTCTTGCTGCCCTCGAGCTGGGCGGTGTAGACCTTGCGACCGAAGTCGTCGGTACGCTCTTCGAGAATTGCGACGTAGACGACGTGCTTGTCGCGGGCGTGCTGCAGGTGCGTCAGCGCCGAGATCATCTCGGTGCCGAGCAAGCCGTAGGCGCCGCGCGTGTCCGGCTTGCCGGTCTTCTCCGAGAGCGCAGCGGGCTGGGCCTTGCACCAAGCGAGGCACAGCCGCGACAGCACCGTGAGGCTGTCCACGAAGTACGTGTCGTACTTCGCGAGCTGCGCCGGATCGCCGTAGCGCTCGCAGACGTGCGTGTAGTGCGCGGCCGAGTACGGCTGGTCGGCGTGGGCGACCGGGTTCGGGCCGGCGAGGAACACCACCAGGTCGCGAAACTCCGGCCAGGACTGCGGCCGCAGGGTGTCGCCGCGCCAGTCCTGGACGGCGAGGTCGCCGGACTCCAGGTCTACGAACAGCGTCCGCTCCTCGGAGAGCTTCTTGAGCTGCGTGGTCTTGCCGACGCCCGCGATGCCCTGCAACACGATCTTCGCGGAGCGCCGCTCGCGCAGGCGTTCGTCCGCGGAAACGATTGGGAGCGTCATCACGCGCGCTCCTTCTTGCCGATATCGGCAAAGGCCTGACCGACGCTCGTGGAGCCGAGCGCGCCGCGCTTACGCGCCTGTGCGTAGAGATCGCGCAGGGCCTGGATGCGGCGGAACAGCGCAGTCGATTCCAGCTCCAGCGCCTGGATGCCGAAAGCGACGTCGTCGAGGCTGGCGTCCAGCAGCGGGCGCAGCACCTCATCGTTGCACTGGCCCGGCACTGCTGGGATGCGGATGCTGGCGGGCAGGTCCTTCGAGTAGATCTGCGGCAGGTCGCGCAGACGATCCAGCAACGGCTTGGGCTGGAGAACGGGCTTGATCTTGGTCGTGAACATGACGATTACTCCTGGGTGATGAGGGCGAGACGGAATCCCGGTTTGCCGGGCTTGACGGTTCTGGCGGCGGCGAACGCGCTGCGGATCGCGTCAGGCCAGGCGCCGTACTTGGTCTCGGAGACGCGGTAGTTGGTCTCGATGTACTGGGCCGGGTCCTCGCCGCTCTCGCGGATGCGGGCGACGATCTGTGCGAGCTGCGACTGGTCCCACTCGACGCGCTTGGGCAGTTCGGCGGTGACGCGCACGCCGTCGTCGTCGAAGTGGGTGACGCCGAAATCCTTGCCCTGGGCGCGGCGCAGTTCCTGGGCTTTGTCGGCGAAGCGCAGATCCAGGGCGCGGTCGAGGTGGTCGTTGACGGCCTTGGCCAGGGCGGTGAGGTCGCTGGCGAGCTGTTTGAGCTGGAACAGCTCGATGCCAGGGCGCTCGGAGAGCTGGCCCACCGGCATTTCGAGCAACGCCTCCGGAGTGAGCCGGCTCATGCTGCACCGCCTTCGGCGCGGCGCATGCAGTCGCTCTTGCGCAGGCTGCGCTGTACGTAGGCTTCGATGTCTTCGAGGCGATAGACGACCTTCGCGCCCAACTTGAGGTAGGTGGGGCCCAGGCCGAGGCTGCGCCATTTCTGCAGCGTCTTGCGGCTTACCCCGAGATGGTTTGAGAGTTCGAGTTCGTTGAACGTGCCCCGCGTCGAACTGGTCGCGGGCGGCTGGTTTCTGGTCGGTGTCACCTGGGGCTCCTGTGTGGTTTCCAAGTGCGGCCAAGGTATGAATCGGAGCCGGGTTTTCCTGTGGGGTCTGTTACGGGAAATCGGTCGATTCGTGTTCTGGAGGCCCAGAACGCAAACGCCCCGCTGGGGGCGGGGCGTGTGGTGTCGCGGAGGACGGCGAGATCAGGTGGGCTTCAACCAATAGAAGCCTTCGTCGTCGTGATCGACAAGACGTTCAAACGCGCGGAGGTGATCGGCGTTGTGCCGGAACAGTTCGCGCGGAGACTCTTGGTTCGATTGCGTGTGCGACATGATGGTGGTCTTGTGCGCCTTGGAGCCGCCGAGCCCCTCCATGTGCTCCCAGAACTCGGCCTGGGTGGCGCCGAATGTGAACTGCTCGCCGTCGACAATAGCGGTGCGGAAGCCTTCGAAAAAAACACTGCTGCGCTCATGGTTCCGCAGATGCGCCGGTTTCAGGCACCACTGCCACAATCCGTCGTCGAGTTCGAGTTTGCCCGCGCGCCAACGAAAGAGTTCGGCGAGGTGGACATAGGGCAGCGACAGATGCTCCAGGGGATTTGCCGATCGCGATGCCGTGCAGATGACGACGCCATTGTCCTTTTCTATGTGGTCGTTGAAAGCCTTGAGCACAGCGCGATGCGTGGATGGGTCGGTCAGGCGTCGGGCGAACACCACGCGCCGCCTTCGCGTCTTGCCTTCGGGGATATCGCCGACCTTCCACATCACACCGTCGACCAACGCTGAAGAATCTTGGCGCTGATCCATGCCAAGCGCCTGTCGCATGCGCTTGAGTAGCCAGTCCACGTCCGGCACCAGGATGTTGAGGGAGTCGTCGGTGATCGGCACATAGCCGCATTCGGGGCACAGCGCGCGCAGACCTTTGCCGTGCCGTTCCGGTGCCAAGTCATGGCGCTCGCAGCAAGGACAAAGAACGGCGGCAGGATCGCCGCCGTTCTTGACCGCGCCAGCGTCATGAAGCGCTTTCAGCGCAGGCTGATCTTCCTGATCCAGCCAGGCCGGTGCGGTACGTCCTATAGGCGAGTCTAGTAGGCGCGCGAGCAGAGCCATTGCACGCGGCGCGACCGCACTCACGCCGCATCTTCCATGTGCGGGTCGTTGGCCGGGCCGTTGGGGTCGGGAACACGCGAGACCTTGGGTGCGTCCACCAGACCCCACTCGACCAGCAAGGGCTCAACCAACGCCCGGTCGGCCTCGCTGAGACTGTGGAGGTTGCACTCACCGTTACGGTTGAAGCGCAGCGTGAGCTTGCGGCCCTGCCGGCGTCCGGCGTCCGGGAAGAAATGCAGGCAGATCTGGGCACCGATGATGACCCAGCGATCCCAAAAACCGGGACCGGGGAAAGCGATCTGCAGCTGCTCCATCACGGCGTTGCGTGTTCGGGCCGGCGCCTTGAAGTCGGCATACAGGTTGGTGTCGGGATCCCACACCGTCAGGCCACGGAGCCGCACGCAATCGAGGCCGACCGTAGCGGGATTCTGCACGCTGATTCCGCCACGGAGAACCGAAAGCCGATAGCGCTGAGGCTGGATGCGCTCCGGCCTGACCTTGTGGTGCAGGAGATGTTCCGACACCGCCGCCGCCAGCATCATGTGGTAGTCCTTACCGCCGCGAACAACGGTGCGGGCGATGCCGGTGGCGGGGTTGAAATTGAGGGCCAGATCCTTGACCGGGGTGGAGCGGCGGCGAGTCAGCTCGCCATGCTCAAACTCGGTGCGGTGGTTCGGCAGATCCGCAACATAGACCGTGACCTGGGTGGTGCCTTCCAGGTGGCGGTCGATCAGTTCGACCAGCACGTTGTAGCCGCAGCCCTCGCGCTGCTTGTAGAACGCTGAAATGGCCGCCTTGAGCGCGGCCTGCGCTTCCGGAGTACGGTCCAACGTCTGCTTAATTTTGAGGTCGTGGGTCTGGGCCCAGGCGCTTGCGGCCTGTTCGTCAAAGAACCGGGCCTCGAGGGCGTCGTCAAACTTGGTGGGGTGGTTCTCGAACAACCAGAGTGCGCGCTCCTCCGAGGTGGTAAGCAGCTCCATCGCCGCGATGATTTTGGGATCGCCGCCAGAGACCGTGCGCATCTGACGGTCGCCGTTGGGATCGCCGAGCTGAGCAACCTTCTCCAGGTCGGCGATCACAGCCTGGCGAATGTCGTCGTCGGCCAGGTTGCTAACGAGGTCGGCAAGATGACGAGCGACCGTAGATTCGGTGTCCGACCAGTCGAAGTCGGGGCCGGGATCGAAACCGCGTTTAGTGAGAAAGTCTCGTACCAGCGGGGCTTTGACAGGGAGGTGACGCAGGACGTGACGGAAGTTCAAGGACATGGTGTTTCTCCAGAAAGGCCGAGTCCGTCGCTTCGCGCCTTTCTCCTGGGTGGAGCTGGCGGCGGTTATCGGTTGAGAGTCGAATAGCCGTAGCATCCATTCGTGGCCTAAAAGTTCACGAACGGCATACTGACGATGATTATATCGTCAGCACTACGCTCGTCAACCCCAGAGTTCTCTATCGTGGTATCGTTTCCGCCAGCGTCCGATCATCGATCTCAGAGAACTATTGAATGAAAACTGCGCTGGGCGAACGCCTGCGACGATTGCGGCAGGACAAAGGCCTGACAATGGAAAAGCTGGCGGAGGCCGCCGGCACCAGCAAAAGTTATATCTGGGAGCTTGAGAACCGGCCTGCCCAGCGGCCATCGGCCGACAAGTTGAACGGTATTGCCAAGGCTCTCGGAGTGACCTTCCAAGACCTGATGGGTGAGGCGCCGCCGCTCGATGCGGAGCCGGAGGACGTCCGGTTCTTTCGCCAGTACCTGGGCATGAACGATGCCGACAAGGATCGCTATCGCCAGATGCTCGATCTGATGAAGTCTCAGAAGAAAAGATGAAAGCCCTGGCGCGCGACTTCACCGGGTTCAAGGCCGCGAACAAGATCACGGGCCATTTGCGCCTGCTGGGGCCGCAGACTTTCCCGGTCAAGATCGACGACATCGCGCGCACCTGTCACGGCAACTATGGGTGGAAGGATCCAGTCACCGAAATCTACGGCGATGCCTGGGATAGTTTCGAGGGAATGTTGGAGCGCAACGAGGACGGGCAAGGCTGGCGAATCCTCTACAACAAGAAATCGTCGCCGGAGCGCCAGCTCTTCACCAAGGCGCACGAGCTCGGGCACTACCTGATGCATCGGAAGAGTCAGACCATCAGTTGCTCCAAGCAGCAGGTATGGGAGCGGGATTCCGGCGAGGTCAATATCGAGGCACAGGCCAATCAGTTCGCGTCCGCACTCCTGATGCCTGCCGATGATGCGCGCAAGCACATCGAGAGCTTGCCGCTGACGCTCGAGGCCCTGGGTGAACTTCGCATCCGTTACGGCGTGTCGCTAGAAGCGATGGCGATCAAGTTCGTCGAGCTCACGGATCGTCGCGCGGTGCTGATCTATTGGGACAACGGGTACATGCGCTGGTGCATTCCGAGTCCCAGCGCGCGGAAATCACGGGCGCGGTACCTGAGCAATCAGGGTTTGATCGAGCCGCCGTCCGGATCTGTCGCCGCGGACTCGTCCATTGCGCACGAGCGCGAGGGACTCGATGTGGATGCCAACCTGTGGTTCAAGACCGAACCCCCGGGCACGAAGCTCCGAGAGATGAAGGCAACATCGGAGAAGCTGGAGCGCGTGCTTACGTTATTGATCTTGCCCTCAGCGACGGCGCCCTGGGAGCGTGATGATGACGAGAGCGACGCTGAGTCGCTTGGGGACTACATTCGCAGCGGACAGTTCTCGCGGAGCTGAAACGCCGCAGTGGTGTTTGGCTCGATCAGGCCACGCGCGCTCCCCAGCTTACTCCGCAGCATGCTGCCGTCGGGTTATGGCGGTGCCGGTGGGTCAAGACAATGTCCTGACTCATTCGACATCGCGAGATTGCCACCCAATGCAGCACATCAAACACCATGATCCAGCCCGGATGACACCGGATCAGCGTCGCCTGGAGGTGGCTTTCATCCTGGCAGAAGGTCTGATTCGCGTGCGTAACCTCGGCGCCATTCCAGACACAGGGTCGTTTTCATTTGGCTTTTCTGGTGACCAGCGCGTTCATGCAAACCCCAACGACCCTAACGTCCAGGAGGTTTCGTGAATCAGGATCACCCAGTTCCACAAATTCCCAAGAGCGTGCTCGCCCAAATCGGAGGCCTCTCGGTCATGCCGATGGAGAACCTCCGCGCATTGTGGAAGGAGCTTCATGGCTCAGAGCCGCCGCATCACATCCGCGGGTTCCTCGAAAAGCGTATCGCCTATCGGCTGCAGGAGGCTGAATACCGCAAGCAGGATCCGGTATTGCTGAATCGCAATGAGCGCCGGATCGACGCGCTCATCCGCACCGGGCGGGTGGCCAAGCGTGACGAGGACTTCAAGCCGCTGCCGGGTACCGTGCTCTCGCGGGTCTACCTCGATGAGGAGCACCGCGTGACGGTGCGCGCTGACAGGCAGTACGAATATCGGGGGCGCCTGTTCCGCAGCCTGTCGAAGGTGGCTCGCGAGATCACCGGCACGCAATGGTCTGGCCCGCTGTTCTTCGGCCTCAAGAAGAGCGGCAAGAAACAGAGGGCGGGCAAATGAGCGATCCGATCAAGCGTCGCCTACGCTGCGCCGTCTACACCCGTAAATCCACGGAAGAAGGCCTTGATCAGGAATACAACTCCATCGCCGCGCAGCGGGACGCGGGCCAGGCCTTCATCGCCAGCCAGCGTCACGAGGGTTGGATCCCGGTAGGCGACGACTACGATGACCCAGCATTTTCCGGTGGCAACATGGAGCGGCCCGCGCTCAAGCGGCTGCTTGCCGATATTGAGAAGGGGCAGGTCGATGTGGTCGTCGTCTATAAGATCGACCGCCTGACCCGCAGCCTCACCGACTTCTCCAAGATGGTCGAGGTGTTCGACCGACGGGGCGCTTCGTTCGTCTCGGTGACCCAGCAGTTCAACACCACGACCTCGATGGGACGGCTGACGCTGAACGTCCTACTGTCCTTCGCTCAGTTCGAGCGCGAGGTTACCGGCGAGCGCATCCGCGACAAGATCGCCGCCAGCAAGCGCAAGGGTATGTGGGTCGGCGGCGTGCCGATGCTCGGATACGACGTGATCAGCAAGAAGCTGGTCGTGAACGAGAAGGAAGCCAAGCTGGTCCAGCATGTCTTCCGTCGCTTCGTGGAGCTGGGCTCGACCACCAAGCTGGTGCGAGAACTGCAACTCGACGGCGCGACTTCGAAGTCCTGGACGACGCAGGAGGGCCGCGAACGTGCGGGCAAACCTCTGGACAAAAGCATGCTCTACAAGATGCTCCACAACCGGCACTACCTGGGCGAGATCAGCCACAAGAGCAACTGGTATCCCGGTGAGCATCCCGCGATTGTGGAGCGATCGGTTTGGGATGCCGCGCACGCCATCCTCGCCACCAACCGGAATGTCCGTGGTGCCGCCAACCGCACCAGCAAGACGCAGTTCTTGCTCAAGGGCCTGGTGTTCGGCGCTGACGGTCGGGCTCTGACCACCAACTTCGCCCGAAACCGCTTCGGTCGGACGTACCGCTACTACATCAGCACTCGCGAGACCCGGGAGTACGCTGGCGCCTCCGGTTTGCCACGCTTGCCCGCCAACGAGCTGGAATCGGCGGTCATGACCCAGCTGCGCGGACTGATGCGCGCGCCGGAGATGTTGGATGACATCACCAAGCGCGCGGTCGAGCTCGACGCGGAACTGGACGAGGCCCAGGTGACCTGCGCCATGACCCGCCTCGACGAAATCTGGGATCAGCTATTCCCGGCCGAACAGCAGCGCATCGTTCGATTGCTGGTCGAGCGGATCGTTGTCGCGCCGGACGGACTCGAGGTAAGGCTGCGTTCGGCTGGGCTCGAATCTCTGGCACGTGAGCTCAGCCCCGAGCGCGAGGAGATTGCCGCATGACGAAATCAGATCCCAGACATTCCACGGTCCGGGCCAGGGACGCGATCAGCACCCGGATTCAGGCGACGGGGCAGGCGACCCTCACGCCGGTCAGCGACGGCGGCATGACCATCGCGGTGGCGATCCGAATCAAGCAGCGCAGTGGTCGGAGACTGGTCTCGATGCCAGGCGCGGACGCGGGAGCGCCGCGCCCTTGGGACGACAGACCGTCGGCGTTGCAGCAGGCCCTTGCACGTGGGCATCAGTGGCTGTCCTGGCTGGAGTCCGGCGAGGCCTCCTCTCTGGCGGACATCGCAAAGCGAGTCGGGGTCGACAACAGCTACGTCAGCCGGATGGTCAACCTCACGCTGCTCGCACCGGACATCGTCCACGCGATCCTTGAGGACACCTTGCCAGAGCACATCACGTTGTTCGATCTCGCCGTGGATCCTCCGTTGCTCTGGGCCGAGCAACGGGCGCGGCTCCAGCGGCCGGTACCGGCGGCGCCCGCCGGGCAGGCGGGTGTCTGCGCTCTCGGTTTCGGGCGCAGGCGATGATTGGGTAGTGATTGCGCCGGAAAAAGAGTCTGAATCGTCCGGCGATAAGTGCCTGTTTCGTGGGATCTTTCCCAGATTAGGGTCATGGACTTCCGCCAGACGGGTCCGCGCCCAGAACAGAGAATATGGCGCGAGAGAGAGCGAGAACCTGGCAAAAAGACGGGTGAGTGTTGATTCAGGAAGTCCGACACCTTCCGCCAAAATCCCACACATTTCGCCGACTTACCCAAGAAAAAAGGGTCAACGGAGAACCGTTGACCCTTTCAATTGGTGGAGGTGGCGGGAATCGAACCCGCGTCCAACAACCTTCCGTTCTTCGCTCTACATGCGTAGCCAGTCTTTATTTTTCATCGAACGCTGCCGGACGGGCACGGAACGCGTTCGCTTATTCACTTTGGGGTTTTAGCGTATTGGCCAGTGACCTGCCTTTATCGCGAGTTGATGAGAGTCGACGGCCGATTCGGAGGCATCAACACCTTCCGGTCGACCGCTCGCCGGGATTAAGCGGCGAGGGCGTAGTTAGCGTCGTTCGCAACTAGCTTGGTTGCTTTCAAGTTTTACGAGGAAGAAAGCACCTCGGCATGCACGTCAAATTTCCAATCGCTGTCGAAACCATGTCACCCCCAGCGATGTGAACAGTATCACAGTCGCGCATAGTTCGAGGGTGGCAAGTAGCAGTTAATGATCTCCAGGGAAGCCAGCGGTCGACGTCTGCGGAATCTTCCGCCGAGATGGAACATATGTTCGCAAGTGCCTGCCAGGAAATAATTTTCCGGCAATCTTTGAGATCTTTGGGGCCGGACTGCGGCCGAGCGTTCTGACGCCCAAGTCAGATTCTTGCGGATGCCGGAAAACGGCATGTTATCGACCCGTTTCAGATAACCCGCAAAAGCATCCTGAAAAGCAAGCTTTCCTATATCAGCTGCCCCAGTGCCGTGCGCCTGCACAACGCAGGGGGGCGGATTGCTCGAATATTGTGCAGAAGACCGAGTACAGGTGGTGTTCAGCCGTCATGGCGCATCGCGCGGCCTTTCTCCCGCTGCCAGTCGCGATCTTTTTCGGTGGAGCGCTTGTCGTGCAGTTTCTTGCCTTTGGCCAGGCCGATGTTCAACTTGGCCCGGCCGTGGCTCCAGTGCAGATCCAGGGGCACGATGGTATAGCCGGCGCGCTCCACCTTGCCTCTGAGCAGGTCTATCTGCCGCCGCGACAGCAGCAGCTTGCGGGTGCGGGTGGCATCCGGCACAACGTGGGTGGAGGCCGACAGCAGCGGGTTGAAGTGGGCGCCAAGCAACCAGGCTTCGCCGTTTTTCATGATCACGTAGGCCTCGGTGATCTGGGCTTTGCCCACCCTCAGGCTTTTGACTTCCCAGCCAAGCAGCACGATACCGGCCTCGAAGCTGTCCTCGATGAAGTACTCGAAGCGTGCCCGCCGGTTCTGGGCGATTTCGCGGTCTGCCGGATTTTCCTTCTGCTTGCCACTGCGCTTGGGCTGATTCATCGTGGGATTATAGAAGCCTGCGGGAAGGTGCCGTCGACGGAGGACGCGTGAAGATCGAAGTGCTTGCCCACGAGGCGCTAGGCGTTGGCAGACTCGAAGTCGACGTCGCTCAGCCGGCGACGGTCAGCACGGTACTGGCCGTTGCTGGCCTTGGCAGCGGCTGGGAAGGGCGTGTCGGAATGTTCGGCCGGCTCTGCGGACTCGATGACGCGGTCACCGAGGGCGCCAGGATCGAGCTCTACCGACCCTTGCTGGCCGATCCCAAGCAGGTGCGGCGCCAGCGTGCCCGGGTTCGCAGACCCCAGGTCTGAGCCTTATTTGATCGGCGAATCCGCAGGCGCCTGCGCCGGTATCGGTGCAGTGTCCGGGGCATCGCTGCTCTGCTCGCGGGCAATGCGGTCGACTTCTTCGCTGTCGAGCACCTTGCTGGCATTGGCGATCTGCACACCTTCCATTCGCGACAGCTTCTCGCCGTCGAAGAACAGGCTGATCGTGCGGCTCGATTCCTTGCCGCGCGGATCCTTGTAGTAGCCGAAGTAGTCCCAGCGATCATTGCGGAAAGGTGAGCTGGCGATCGGCGTGCCGAGCAGGAACTTCACCTGCTCGCGAGTCTGTCCGACCTTCAGCAGGTCAAACTGCCTCTGCTCGATGACATTGCCCTGACGCGTCGGCAGCTTGTAGACGATCGAACAGCCGGCAAGGCCGAACGCGAGCACGGGAAGCAGGATCAGACGCATGGGCAGGGCTATCAAGGTTGTGGCGGATAAGCGAGGTGCGATAATAGCGCAAGCCTCATTTATTCATCCCCGCCGAAGGAAAGCACATGGAATCGCAGGATCTGCGCAATGCGGGATTGAAGGTGACGCTGCCGCGTCTGAAGATCATCGAGATGCTCGAGCACAGCCCAACCCGGCACCTCTCGGCGGAAGAGATCTACCGGCGCCTGATGGATGGTGGCGAGGACATCGGTCTGGCCACGGTATACCGCGTGCTGACCCAGTTCGAGGCTGCAGGCCTCGTCACCCGTCACCATTTCGAAGGCGGTCACGCGGTGTTTGAACTGGAGCGCGGCCATCATCACGACCACATTGTCTGCATGCAGTGCGGCCGGGTCGACGAATTCGAGGACGACATCATCGAGAAGCGCCAGCGCGAGAAGGCCGAATCACTGGGTTTCAAGCTGGTCGAGCACAATCTGATCATGTACGGCGAGTGCCAGAAAACCGATTGCCCTCACCTGAAGCTGGCGAATCACCGCCGCCTCTGAGGCGGCCGTATCGGCCAACGCGTTCAGGCGTCGGCTGCCGCTTTGTCCAGCAGTTCCCGGGCGAGGCTGACGGTGCTGCCGCCGCTGCCATCGCCACCGAGCATCCGTGACAGCTCTCCGATCCGCGTCTCGGCATCGAGCCGGCGCATGCGGGTGTAGGTGTTGCCGTCCTGTACCGACTTGGCGATGCCGAAATGGTCGAGACCGCGGGCCGCGACCTGGGCCAGATGGGTCACGCACAACACCTGGCGGCGTGCGCCCAGCGCGCGCAGCTGACGGCCGACGACGTCGGCGGTGATGCCGCCGATGCCGGCGTCGACCTCGTCGAAGATCTGCGTCGCGGCGCCCGCTTCCGACAACAGGCTGACCTGCAACGCCAGGCTGATCCGCGACAGCTCGCCGCCGGATGCCACCTTGGCCAGCGGTCGCGGCGGCTGGCCCGGATTGGCCGAGAAATCGAAGCGCACCAGATCGACGCCGTGCGCGGTCGGCTTGTCACGGCCGAGCGGCTCGACGGCGACCACGAACTCCGCGTTCGGCATGCCGAGCTCGCGAACCCGTACGGTCACTGCTTTTGCGAGGCCCTTGGCCGCCTCGATACGGGCCGCCGTCAGCTTCGCAGCGGCACTGGCATAGGTCGCGAGGGCGGCTTTGCGGGCGGCTTCGAAACGCGAAAGCGCGGCGCCGGCATCTTCCAGCCCAGCCAGTTCCTGACGCAGCGCCTCGTGACGCTCGACCAGCTCGTCGGCGCGCACCCGATGCTTGCGGGCGAGGTCGTGGATCGCGGTCAGGCGGCTCTCGACGACCGCCAGCCGTTCCGGGTCGAGATCGAGGCGGTCGATCAGCCGACGCAGCAGATCCGCCGCTTCGCGGACCTGGGCCTGGGCGCCGGCGGCCAGCGTCTCGGCCTCTGCGAAGCCTTCGTGCAGCGGCATCAAGCCGTGCAGCGCCGACAGCGCGCTCGACAGCTGGTCGTAGATGCTGGACTCGCCGCCATACAGCAGCTGCTGGGCGCCGTAGCCCTCGTCGATCAGCCGGCCGGCATTGGCGAGGCGGCGGTGCTCGGCGTCGAGTTCCGGCAACTCCTCGGCGTTCAGGCCCAGGGCGTCGAGCTCCTGCAACTGGAAGCGCAGGTAGTCGAGCTGGGCCGGATCGCGGCTCTGGGTATTGCGCAGATGTTCGATGTCGCGCTCGATGCGCTGCACGGCCTGGGCAGCGACGGCGACGGCGGCCAGCAGCTCGGTGTGACGACCTGCTTCGTCGACGGCCTGACGCTGGGCGTCGGTCAGCAGCAGGCTGCGGCTGTCGCCCTGGCCGAAGATCTCCACCAGGCGCTCGCCCAGCTCGCGGAGTTCGCCGGCGCTGATCGGGCTGCCATTGACGAAGGCTCGCGTGCGGCCTTCGGCGTGGACGATGCGGCGGATCGTGCAATCGTCGCTGCCAGCATCCAGCAGTTCGCGCTCGGCGAGCCAGGCCGCGGCTTCGGCGCAGTCGTTGACCGAAAACTCGGCCGACACTTCGGCGCGATCGGCACCGGCGCGGACCAGCGACGCGTCGGCGCGCAGGCCGATGACCAGGCCCAGTGCGTCGATCAGGATCGATTTGCCGGCGCCGGTCTCGCCAGTCAGCACGGTGAAGCCGGACGACCAGTCGAGGCTCAATTCGTCGATGATCGCGAGATTGCGGATATGCAGGCTGCGCAGCATGGTCAGGGCGTGTTCGCACTAATGAGATTGCTGCGGCGGAGGTCATTTCTGCGCAGTGCAACGAATGAGGAGCGATCAATGGTTGTGCCATTGGCGCAACGAATGAGGCAGCAATACGCAGGAATGGCCTCGCCCCGAAGGGTTGCGGCCAAAAAATCGCCGGACTTCGTTGCGAACCTTGGCCATAGGTAGGCTATGGCCTGCGGTTCGCGCCTCGCTCGGCGGCTTTTTGACTCGCGACGCAGCGATCCCATTAGTGCGAGCACGCCTTATTTCTTCGGTGTGATGCCGACCGGCGTGCGGCCCCAGTCGAGCTTGTCGCGCAGCAGTTCGAAATAGCTGTAGCTGCGCGGATGGATCAGCAGCAGATCCTGTGCCGAGCGGCGGATCTCCACCGCGTCGGACGGATTCAGCGCGGTGCCGATCTGGCCGTCGCAGGTCATCGTCGCGCCGGTCTCGTTGGCGCCGAGCACGATGCGCACCGTCCGCGATGCCGGCACCACGATCGGGCGATCGCTCAGCGTGTGCGGGCAGATCGGCACCAGGGCCAGCGCCGCCAGCGCGGGATGGACAACCGGGCCGCCGCCGGACAGCGCGTAGGCCGTCGATCCGGTGGCGGTCGACACGATGAAACCGTCGGCACGGTGCTGGCTGATGAATTCCCAGCCGCTGCCGTCACCGACATCGCTGGCCAGATAGGTCGCGAACTCGACCATCCGGATCGCCGCCTGGTTGCGCACTACGACGTCGTTGACGGCGAGCCAGGGCAGGCTCAGGCCGCCGTCGGCGCGGCGCACCCGGGCTTCGAGTACCAGCCGCGATTCGCGGATGTACTCGCCGCGGAACAGGGATTCGAGTGTCGCTGCCATGTCTTCCGGGCGAACATCGACCAGGAAGCCAAGCCGGCCCTGATTGACGCCGAGGATCGGCACGCCGGCACTGGCCAGGCTGCGGCCGGCGTCGAGCAGGGTGCCGTCGCCACCGATCACCACGATCAGCTGGCAGCGCTTCGCCAGGTCCTCGCGGCTGGCAGCAGCGATACCGCTGCCGGCAGACAGCAGGCGGGCCGTCTCGGTTTCGACCAGCACTTCACGACGATGCTGGCGCAGCAGGACGCAGAGCTGGCGGAGCGTGTCGGTGACGCGCTCGTCTCGGCGTTTGCCGATCACCCCGACGGTCTGGAAAAGGCTCTGGGACACGAAGGGCGTATGGGGCGTGCGAAGAGGCGTGCGGGCTGCTTGAAGAAACGAAGTGGGCGCAAATTATCATGAAACCAGTGCATCAAATCCGACGCGGCACAGGCAATGCGTGCAATTCTTGACTGGCGATTTTCTCCGTTGCCAGCACCTTTCGAACCCTGAAGCTGCCATGTCCGACAAACTCGATCCCCGTGCCGCTGCGCTGCTCAAGCTGCTGATTGAACGCCACGTCCATGACGGGCAGCCGGTGGGCTCGCGGACCCTGGCGCGCGCCTTCCAGGTCGAGCTTAGCCCGGCGACCATCCGCAACGTGATGGCGGATCTCGAAGACCTCGGCTTCGTCGCTTCGCCGCACACCTCGGCGGGTCGGGTGCCGACCCAGGCCGGCTACCGCTACTTCGTCGATGCCCTGCTGGCGCCGGAACCGCTGGCCGCCGAGGAGCAGGCACGCATCGCCGATGAACTGGTCCCCGGCAACAAGTCCTCGGCCGACATGCTGCAGACGGTGTCCGGCCTGCTGTCGCGGCTGTCGTCGATGGCCGGCGTGGTCACCGTGCCGCGCCGCAACGTCACCGTGCTGCGTCGGATCGAGTTCCTGAACCTGTCGGGGGGGAGGGTGCTGGCGATCCTGGTGGTCAACCAACGCGAGGTGCAGAACCGCGTGCTCGACATGGGCCGCGACTATACGGCGCAGGAGCTGGAGCGCTACGCGAACATCATCAACGAGACCTTCGCCGGCCGCGACCTGCTCAGCTTGCGCCGCACGCTGGCCGAGGAACTCAGCGAGGCGCAGAGCCGAGTCAACCAACTGCTCGGGGAAGCGGCCAAGCTGGCCGACGCGGCGCTGCGCAGCGACGAGGCGGATGACTACGTGATCGCAGGCGGCACCAACCTGCTCGGCTTCCAGGAACTGGCCGACGTCGGGCGCCTGCGCCGGCTGTTCGACGTGCTCGACCAGAAGCGTGAGCTGCTGGAGCTGTTCGACCAGTGCCTCGGCGCTTCCGGCGTGCAGATCTTCATCGGCGGCGAATCCGGCTACCAGGTGCTCGACGGCTGCAGCCTGGTCACCGCGCCGTACACCATCGATGGCCAGGTCGCCGGCGTGCTCGGCGTCATCGGCCCGACGCGGATGGCCTATCAGCGAATCATTCCGCTGGTCGCCGAAACGGCGCGCACGCTGGGCGAGCGGCTCGGTAACGGCTACTGAGCCCTGCTATCGAGGATTGCGACGGAAAGGCATGACGGCGTTGCCGGGGCTGAGCAGCGTTGTCGCAGTTATGTCAAAACTTGCGTTGAAATTCCGACTCGACGGTCGTGCCGGAAAGTATTCTCTTGCGCGGGCCGCTGGCTTGGCGGCAACAGCCAATCGCTCGGGGTCAACCATGAAAGGTTCTGAATTCAGGAACAGTAGTTCCATGCTGTCGGTGACAGGAGGCAGCGGGCAGCGTCGAATCAGACGGGCGTTGCTGGCACATCTGCTGTTGTTGCCAGGCATCGCGGCGGCCCAGCTGGGGCCGGAGTTCGTCGTCAACAGCACGACGGTAGGCAATCAGACCCAGCCCGACGTGGCCGCTGATTCGGCGGGCAATTTCACCGTGGTCTGGACCGGCCCGGACGGGGCCGGAAACGGCGTTTTTGTTCGACGCTTCAACACCGATGGCAGCCCGCGCGGTGCGGAATCCAGAGTCAACCCGGACATCGCCGGCGAGCAGAGCGAGCCGAGCGTGGCGGTGGATGGCAGCGGCCGCTTCGTCGTCAGCTATACCGCGGCCGATTCGGATGGCACCGGCATCTACGCCAGGCGCTATGCGGCGACCGGGCTGGCGATCGACAGCCGACCGTTCCGGGTCAACTTCAAGGCGGCTCGCAACCAGACGCTATCCAAGGTCGCGCTGAGCTCGAGCGGTGCCCTGGTCGTCGCCTGGCGGCGTTCCTCTTCGGCTCCCGAGGAGGAAGAGCAAGCTGCGGAATTCCGCCTGTACGGCGACAACGGCAAGGCGGTGACCGAAGATGTCGTTGCCGGCACGGCGCTGGCTATCACTGGTATTAACGACGGCATAAGAAGCCTCGCAGTGGCGCGGCACGGGGATGGACGCTTTGCCATCGCTTACCTGTATTGCACCGATTGCGGCGACGAATTAGGCAGGACCTTTGTGAAGTCTTACGGCGCAACGGGAACCCTGCTGGGCACCTCGGCTTTCTACATGCGCTTCCAACCCTCCATTGCTGCTTCCGGTGCCGGCTATGTCCTGGTGGCTGATGACTCTGGCGACGACATTACTGAGGATGAGGTGTATGCGACTCGACTGGATGGCAATGGCGCTGTCGTTTCAAGCGAACTGAGCGTCAGCGGGCTGCCGGGCCGGAGCAGCAGCAGGGACGCCGATGTGGCCGGTACGCCGAGCGGACAGTTTGTCGTGGTTGCAGAGCACATATCCAACATCAGTGGTCGCCGTTACAGCGCCGAAAACACGGCGTTGACGCCTTATGTCCGGGTCGGTTCACCGGGCACACGTTATCGCTACTCACCCAGGGTGGCGCTCGGTGCCAATGGCAACGGTGTCGCCGTCTGGATCGACGGCGGCTTCGGCGATCACGGCCTCGACGGTGACGCAGGCGGTATCACTGCGCGTCGACTGACATTCGGCCCTTGATGGTCAAAGCTTGATCGCCGAGGCAAGCAAGCGCATGCAAGCCGCCCGCCCGGGCAATCGGGTGCGGCGGTTTTGTTTCTTGAACCCGGCATGGCTGCACCAAAGGCCATTCGCCGAGCCAAACGGCTGCCGCGAGTGCGCGTGAAATCTCCGCGGCCTGCCTTGAAAGCGACGAAGGCGTGCCCAATAACGGTGACAGAGGCAAGCGCGGGGACGCTCCGCCTCACCCCCTGCACCTGAACCCGAGTAGAAAAGCATGACGGATCAATCCGATATGGCGTCGGCTGCGCCCGACAACCTGAACGACAACCCTGTGTCGATCGAGGAGTACGAGGCCCTGAACGCGAAGCTGAACGAGGCCGAAGCTGCGGCCACCACCGCCCGCGATGGTCATCTGCGAGCGCTTGCCGAACTCGACAACGTGCGCAAGCGCGCCGAGCGCGAGATCGACAGCGCCCGCAAGTACGGCAGCGAGCGCGTGCTCGGCGACCTGCTGGCGATCAGCGACAGCCTGGAATTGGGCCTGAAGGCGGCGAACGCGCCGGAGGCCACCGTGCAGTCGATCCGCGAAGGCATGGCGCTGACCCAGAAGCAGCTAGCGATGTTCTTCGAGAAATTCGGCGTCGCCGTCGTCGATCCGGCCGGCCAGGTCTTCGATCCGACCTACCACGAAGCGGTATCGGCACTGCCCAGCGCGGATGTCGCCCCGAACCACGTCATCAGCGTCATGCAGAAGGGCTACCGCTTGCACGAGCGCCTGCTGCGTCCGGCGATGGTCATCGTCGCCAAGGCGCCGCCGGCACCGTAAACGCAGCCGTTCACCCGAATCTCCGCGGCCTGGCTTGAATCCGCGGCCCGCGACAACAGATAGCCGTCATCTACAAACCCGAACACTGGAGTAACTAGCAAATGGCCAAGATCATCGGTATCGACCTCGGTACCACCAATTCCTGCGTCGCCATCATGGAAGGCGGCACCGCCAAGGTCATCGAGAACGCCGAAGGCGAGCGCACCACGCCGTCCGTCGTCGCCTACCAGGAAGACGGTCAGACCACCGTCGGCCGCCCGGCCAAGCGCCAGGCCGTCACCAATCCGCACAACACGCTGTTCGCCGTGAAGCGCCTGATCGGCCGTCGTTTCGACGACGCCGTGGTGCAGAAGGACATCGCCATGGTGCCGTACAAGATCGTCAAGGCCGCCAATGGCGATGCCTGGGTCGAGGCGCGCGGCAAGGCGATGGCTGCTCAGCAGATCTCCGCCGAAGTGCTGATCAAGATGAAGAAGACCGCCGAAGACTATCTCGGCGAGAAGGTCACGGAGGCGGTCATCACCGTGCCGGCCTACTTCAACGACGCCCAGCGCCAGGCGACCAAGGACGCCGGCAAGATCGCCGGCCTCGACGTCAAGCGCATCATCAACGAGCCGACCGCGGCAGCGCTGGCCTTCGGCATGGACAAGGTCAAGGGTGACCGCAAGATCGCCGTCTATGACCTCGGCGGCGGCACCTTCGACATCTCGATCATCGAGATCGCCGAAGTCGACGGCGAGCACCAGTTCGAAGTGCTGTCGACCAATGGCGACACCTTCCTCGGTGGCGAGGACTTCGACATGCGCGTCATCGACTACATCGTCGAGGAGTTCAAGAAGGAATCGGGCATCAACCTGAAGAACGATCCGCTGGCGCTGCAGCGTCTGAAGGAAGCCGGCGAAAAGGCCAAGATCGAGCTGTCGTCGACGACCCAGACCGACGTCAACCTGCCGTACATCACCGCCGACGCGACCGGCCCGAAGCACCTGAACATCAAGCTGACCCGCGCCAAGCTGGAATCGCTGGTCGACGACCTGATCAGCAAGACGCTCGAGCCCTGCAAGATCGCCCTCAAGGATGCCGGCCTGTCGGCGTCCGAGATCCAGGAAGTGATCATGGTCGGCGGCCAGACCCGCATGCCGAAGGTGCAGGAAGCGGTCAAGGCGCTGTTCGGCCGCGAGCCCCGCCGCGACGTCAACCCGGACGAAGCGGTTGCCGTCGGTGCGGCGATCCAGGGTGCGGTGCTGACCGGTGAAGTCAAGGACGTGCTGCTGCTCGACGTCACCCCGCTGTCGCTGGGTATCGAGACGCTGGGCGGCAAGATGACCAAGCTGATCGACAAGAACACCACGATTCCGACCCGCAAGTCGGAGACCTTCACCACCGCCGACGACAACCAGGGCGCGGTGACCGTGCACGTGCTGCAGGGCGAGCGCGAGATCGCCGCGGCCAACAAGAGCCTTGGCAAGTTCGACCTGACCGACATCCCGCCGGCGCCGCGTGGCGTGCCGCAGGTCGAGGTGACCTTCGACATCGACGCCAACGGCATCCTCAACGTGTCGGCCAAGGACAAGGCCACCGGCAAGTCGCAGTCGATCGTGGTCAAGGCCAACTCGGGTCTGTCGGAAGACGAGATCAAGAAGATGATCAAGGACGCCGAGGCCCACGCCGAGGAAGACAAGAAGTTCAACGAGCTGATCACCGCCCGCAACCAGGGCGACCAGATGATCCACGGCGTCGAGAAGTCGCTGAAGGATCTGGCCGGCGAAGTGCAGGACGACGAGAAAAAGGCCATCGAGTCGGCCATCGCTGAACTGCGCGAAGCCCTGAAGGGCAGCGACAAGGATGCGATCAGCGCCAAGACCGAAGCGCTGGCGGCAGCCTCGGGCAAGCTTGCCGAGCGCGCCTACGCCAAGGCCGGCGCTGCGGCAGGTGCCGGTGGCGAAGGCCCGGCCCAGGCCGACGCCGGTGGCAAGGACGGCGATGTCGTCGATGCCGAGTTCACCGAAGTGAAGGACAAGAAGTAAGTCTTGGCAACAGGCGGAAGGTGCGAGTCGCCGTGAAAACGGTCCGACTCGTGCCTTCCGCCTTTTGCGTTTTCCCCGATTTCCGTTGCAAACCTCCCTGAAGCCTCACGACGAACATGAGCAAGCGCGACTATTACGAAGTCCTCGGCGTCGCCAAGACCGCCGGCGACGACGAACTGAAGAAGGCCTATCGCAAGCTGGCGATGAAATGCCATCCGGATCGCAATCCGGGCGATAAGTTGGCGGAGGAGTCGTTCAAGGAGGCGAACGAGGCCTACGAGGTGCTGACCGATGCCAACAAGCGCGCGGTCTACGACAAGTACGGCCATGAGGGCCTGCAGCGCGGTGGAGGAGGCAGCGATTTCGGTGGTGGCTTCGCCGATATCTTTGGAGACGTGTTCTCGGACATCTTCGGCGGCGGTGGCGGACGCGGAGGTCCGCGCCGCGGCGCCGATCTCCGCTACCGCATTGAACTGAGCCTGGAGCAGGCGGTGTTCGGCACCACCGAAACCATCCGCATCCCGACGGTGCGCGACTGCGAGCCCTGCAACGGCAACGGCACTGCCGACGGCAAGGCAGCACCGACGTGTAGCACCTGCCGTGGCGCCGGCCAGGTTCGCGTGCAGCAGGGTTTCTTCGTGCTGCAGCAAAGCTGCCCGGCCTGCCGGGGCCGCGGTACGGTGATCACCGATTCCTGCAAGAGCTGCCGCGGCGCCGGCAAGACGCGCAGCGAAAAGACCCTGGAAGTGAAAGTGCCGGCCGGCGTCGACACCGGCGACCGCATTCGCCTGAACGGCGAGGGCGAGCCGGGCGAGAAGAGTGCTCCGGCGGGCGATCTCTACGTTCAGGTGGAAGTGAAGCCGCACGAGATCTTCGAGCGCGACAACAACGATCTGCACTGCCAGGTGCCGGTCGGCTTCGTGGTCGCGGCCCTCGGCGGCGATATGGATGTGCCGACGCTCAATGGCCGCGCCAAGCTGACCGTGCCGGAAGGCACCCAGAGTGGCAAGGTGTTCCGCCTGCGCGGTCTCGGCGTCAAGCCAGTCCGCGGCGGTCCGCAGGGCGACCTGCTGTGCAGCGTCATCGTCGAGACGCCAGTGCATCTGACTCGCAAGCAGAAGGATCTGCTCAAGGAGTTCGGCGAGACCGTCGACAAGGGCGGCGAACGCCACAGCCCGGCGGCGAGCAGTTGGCTGTCGAAAGCCAAGCAGTTCTTCGAAACCCATATCAAGCCGGGCTGAGCCGGAAAACTGCGTCGTTCGTCACCTCGGGCGGCCCGAAGGCGCGTAATCTAGCGCCCTTTCCGGCTGCCACTGACTTACATGACTCAACCGCTTTCCGTGGCCGTCCTCGGCGCCTCCGGGCGCATGGGGCGGGCCTTGGTCGATGCCTCCCTGCGCAATGCCCGTCTGAACCTTTCAGCTGCTGTCGAACGCGCCGGCAGTCCCTCGCTCGGTATCGATGCCGGCGTGATGGTCGGCCTCGCGGCCACCGGCGTGCCGGTCAGCGCCGATCTGGACGCCGCGATCCGGCAAGCCGCGGTGGTGGTCGATTTCACCGCGCCCGGCGCCACGCTGGCGGCGATCGAGGCCTGTGTGGCGGCCGGCACGCCGATCGTCATCGGCACCACCGGCTTCACGCCGGAGCAGAAAGCGCGGATCGCCGAAGCGGCAACGCGCATTCCGCTGTGCATCGCGGCGAACTACGCGATCGGCGTCAACGTGGCGCTGAAGCTGGTCGAACTGGCGGCGCGCACGCTGGGTGCCGACTACGACGTCGAGATCGTCGAAGCCCACCATCGCCACAAGGTCGACTCGCCGAGCGGCACCGCGCTGGCTTTCGGCGAAGCCGCCGCCGCCGGACTCGATCGCGACCTGCGCAGCAACGCCGTCTATGGCCGCGAAGGCCAGATCGGTCCCAGAGGCAAGGAAACCATCGGCTTTGCCACCGTGCGTGGCGGCGACGTGGTCGGTGATCACACGGTACTGTTCCTCGGCGATGGCGAGCGGGTGGAGATTGCCCACCGCGCGACCAACCGCGCGAACTTCGCGAACGGCGCGTTGCGGGCCGCGGAGTGGCTGGTCGGCAAGCCTGCCGGTTTGTATTCGATGCGTGACGTGCTGTCGCTGAACGACTGATATCGCCCTGGACCTGTTAGCAATCACTTTGATCTCTGCGTTGCAGGTCAAAAAGCCGCCGGGCGAGGCGCAAACCGCGGGCCATAGCCACCTATGGTCAAGGTTTGCAACGAAGTCCCGGCGGTTTTTTGGCCGCAACCCTCGGGGGCGGGATCATTTTGCCCCTTGCTGCCTCTCTCGTCGCGCCAATGGGTTGACCATTGGCCGCTCCCCATTCGTTGCACTGGGCAAAAATGACCTCCGCCGCAGCGATCCAAGTGATTGTTAACAGGCCCTAGGCGTATCGAGAGACATGCCCACCATGCGTGACCGCAAGACCCTGCCGCTGAGCATTGCCGCGCTCGGCGTCGTCTATGGCGATATCGGCACCAGCCCGATCTACGCGCTGCGCGAGTGCTTCTACGGCGAGCACAGCATCGCCAACACGCCGGCCAACGTGCTCGGCGTGCTCAGCCTGATCAGCTGGGCGCTGATCCTGGTGGTGACGATCAAGTATCTGGCGATCGTGCTCAGGGCCGACAACAAGGGTGAGGGCGGCACCATCGCCCTGGTCGCGCTGCTCAACCCCTGGCGGGCACGGCGCGGCTCGCAGCGCTACGTGTTGATGCTGCTCGGTTTGTTCGGTGCTTCGCTGATGTACGGCGATGGCGCGATCACGCCGGCGATCTCGGTGCTGTCGGCAGTCGAAGGCCTGAATGTCGCCACCCCGGCGTTCCAGCCGTTCGTGGTGCCGATCACCCTGGTGATCATCGTCGGCATCTTCCTGATGCAGAGCCGCGGCACCGCCGGCATCGGTGCCCTGTTCGGGCCGGGCATGACCTTGTGGTTCCTGGTGCTGGGAGCGCTGGGCGTCCACGGCATCATCGGCAACCCGGCGGTGCTGGCGGCGATCAATCCGCTGCATGGCATCGTTTTCTTCATGAACAACGGTTTCGCCGGCTTTATCGTGCTCAGCTCGGTATTCCTGTGCGTGACCGGCGCCGAAGCGCTGTACGCGGACATGGGTCATTTCGGCCGCTCGCCGATCCGCCGCGCCTGGCTGGCCCTGGTGCTGCCGGCGCTGCTGCTGAATTACTACGGCCAGGGCGCGCTGATCCTGACCGGCAGTGCGGACATCCACAATCCGTTCTATCAGGTGGCGCCGGACTGGATGGCCTATCCGCTGGTCGGCCTGACCACGTTCGCCACCATCATCGCCTCGCAGGCGATGATCACCGGCGCGTTCTCGCTGACCAGCCAGCTGGTCCAGCTCGGCCAACTGCCGCGGATGAACATCGTCCAGACCTCCAGCGACGAGCAGGGCCAAATCTACATCCCGGCTGTGAACTGGCTGCTGATGCTGGCCTGCTGCGGTCTGGTGCTGGCGTTCCGCTCGTCGAGTGCGCTGGCCGCGGCCTACGGCATCGCCGTATCGTCGACGATGGTCGTGACCACGATCCTGACCTTCTTCGTTGCCCGCCGCTACGACTGGCGTGCCAGCATCACCTATCCGCTGGCGGCGCTGTTCCTGACCATCGACGTCGGCTTCTTCAGCGCCAACCTGTTCAAGATCATGGATGGCGGCTGGGTGCCCGTGCTGCTGGCGATCGCGATCTTCACCTTGATGACCACCTGGAGTCGCGGCAAGAAGCTGTTCCAGAGCCGGATCGCCGACAGCGAGGAATCGACCGGTGAACTGGCACGCCGGGTTCGCGAGAATCCGCCGCACAAGATCGCCGGCACCGGCGTCTTCATGACCGGCGGCGACCATGCGCCGGCCTATCTGCTACGCCATCTGGAGCGCAACCGCGTGCTCCACGAGCGGATGGTGCTGCTGACCGTGCAGACCGTCGACGAGCCGAGGGTGCCGGCCGTCGAGCGCCTGCGCGGCTGGGGCGTGGCGCCGGGCATCTACCGGCTGGTGATCCGCTACGGCTTCATGCAGACGCCGAACGTGCCGGTGGCGCTGCGCTTCAGCGAACAGCTGGGGCTCGACATCGATATCGACAATCTCACCTATTACCTCGGCCGGGCGACGCTGATCCCGTCGGACGATCTGCCGGGCATGGCCTTGTGGCGGGATCATCTGTTCGCGTTCATGGCCCACAACGCGACCCGGGCCACCGATTTCTACGGCCTGCCGCCCGAGGACGTGGTTGAACTGGGCTTCCACGTCGAGATCTGATCCGTGCTGACCATCACTCCCGCGATTGCAGCCGATGTGCCGATCATCCTGCACTTGATCGAGTCGCTAGCAGCGTACGAAAAGCTGTCGCATGAAGTGATCGCCACCGAGGCTGCGCTGCGCGAGGCCTTGTTCGGCGATCGGCCGGGGGCCGAGTGCCTGATCGCCCGCGAGCACGGGGCGCCGGTCGGCTTCGCACTGTACTTCCATAATTTCTCGACCTTCCTGAGCCGTCGCGGCCTGTACCTGGAAGACCTGTTCGTCGAGCCGGCCCATCGCGGCAAGGGCTATGGCAAGGCGCTGCTCCAGCACCTCGCGCAGTTGGCGGTCGCGCGCGGCTGTGGTCGCATGGAATGGTCGGTGCTCGACTGGAACGCATCGGCAATCGGCTTCTATGAAAGCCTGGGTGCTGCGCTGATGAGCGACTGGCGGATCTTCCGCCTGACCGGCGAGGCCCTGCGGGCGTTCGCGGCCAGCCCGCGCTAATCTCGCTGCCGGATCCTTTCCCCGGCAGGCCGACGATGACTCGCAGCTTCCGCCTGACGATATTCGCGCTCGTGCTGCTCCCCGCCGTGCCGGTGTCCGCTGCCGATACTGCGTTGCGCAAGGACGCCGAGGCGCTGGTCGCTGCCGACGGCGACAACCTGATCGCGACGCGCCGCTACCTGCACGAGCACCCAGAGTTGTCGAACCGGGAGGCGGAGACCTCTCGCTATGTCGCCGGCCGGCTGGACGCGCTCGGCTACCAAGTCCAGACCGGCATCGCGAAATACGGGGTCGTCGCGGTGCTGAAAGGCGGCAGACCGGGGCCGGTGGTCGCGCTGCGCGCCGACATGGACGGCCTGCCGGTCACCGAGGAAGTGGCCCTGGCCTTCGCCTCGAAAGCCCGGTCGACCTATGACGGCAAGGACGTTGGCGTCATGCACGCCTGCGGCCATGACACGCACATGGCGATGCTGCTCAGCGCCGCCGGCGTGTTCGCCAAGCTGCAAGCCCGGCTGCCGGGCACCGTGAAGCTGATCTTCCAGCCCGCCGAGGAAGGCCGGCCAGCTGGCGAGGAAGGCGGTGCCGAGCTGATGGTCAAGGAGGGCGTGCTGAGCAGCGCGCCGAAGCCGGAGGTGATCTTCGGTCTGCACGTGCTGAGCCAGTACGAGAGCGGCCAGTTCGCATTCCGCGCCGGCGGCCTTATGGCGTCGACCGAGAACCTGAACATTATTGTTCGTGGCCGCCAGACCCACGGCGCGATGCCTTGGAACGGCGTCGACCCGATCGTCATATCGGCGCAGATCATCAATGCGCTGCAGACCGTGGTCAGCCGCCAGCTCGACATCACCCAGGGCGCGGCGATCGTCACCATCGGCAAGATCGACGGCGGCGTGCGCAACAACATCATCCCCGACGAGGTGCGGATGAAGGGCACCCTGCGCTCCCTGGACCCGGCCTCGCGACTGAAGATGATCGACGCCGTGCGGCGCATCGCGATTAAGACCGCCGAAGCTTCCGGCGCCACCGCCGAGGTCGGCATCGGCGACGAGTACGCGTACCCGATCACCTACAACGATCCGGCGCTGACCACGAGGATGCGTCCGACTCTGGAGCGCCTCGCCGGGCGCGCGAACCTGATCGAATCGACGCCGCAGACCGTCGCCGAGGATTTCTCGTTCTACCAGCAGCAGATTCCCGGCCTGTTCGTGTTTGTCGGCGTGCGCAAGCCGGGCGCCTCGATGGATGAATATGCACCGAATCATTCGCCGCGCTTCCGGGTCGACGAAGCGGGGCTGCCGCTGGGTGTGCGGGCCCTGGTCGGCCTGACGCTCGACTACCTGTCGACAACTGGAAACAAACCATGAAAGCGATCTGGAACGGCAAGATCATTGCCGAAAGCAGCGATACCGTTGTCGTTGAAGGCAACCACTACTTTCCGGCCGATGCGATCCGGCGCGAGTACTTCGTCGACAGCGACACCAGCACCGTCTGCGGTTGGAAAGGCACGGCCTCGTACTACTCGCTGAACGTCGATGGCAGTGCCAACAAGGACGCTGCCTGGTACTACCCGGACCCGAAGTCCGCCGCGGCTGAAATCAAAGGTCGGGTCGCGTTCTGGAAGGGTGTGAAAGTCGAGGCCTGAGGCTGACGATGGCTGTGCTGCGCAAAGGGCGAGGTGCCGGCTCGAACCAGGAAGGGCGCTTCGAGTCGCGCTCGGTCGAAAAAGTCGACGACGGCTGGCAGTTGGACGAGGAACCGCTGCCGGCCTTCGAGACCATCGTCCGGCCGGTGCAGGCGAAATCGATCCTGACCCGCAACACCTCGCCGGACATCGGCTTCGACCAGACGATCAACCCCTACCAGGGCTGCGAGCACGGCTGCATCTACTGCTATGCCCGCCCGAGTCACGGCTATCTGAATCTGTCGGCCGGGCTCGATTTCGAGACCCGGCTGTTCTACAAGGCTAACGCCGCCGTGGTGCTGGAAGCCGAACTGCGGCGCAGGAACTACAAGCCTGAATTCACCATGCTTGGCGCCAACACCGATTGCTACCAGCCGATCGAGAAGGATTTCCGGATCACCCGCGCCATCCTTGAAGTGCTGGCCCGCTTCCGGCATCCGGTCGGCATCATCACCAAGGGCACCCTGATCGAGCGTGATCTCGACCTGCTCGCCGATCTGGCCCGGGACCGTCTGGTCACCGTAGGCATCACCCTGACTACGCTCGACCCGACACTGAAACGCACCCTGGAGCCGCGGGCTGCCTCGGCCCAGGCGCGGCTCAAGGTGATGCGCAAGCTCGCCGATATCGGAGTCCCGGTGCGGGTGATGTTTTCGCCGGTGATTCCATTCGTCAATGACGCCGAGCTGGAGCGGGTGCTCGAAGCCGGCCGCGATGCCGGAGCGACGTCCGCGAGCTATGTGCTGCTGCGCCTGCCGCACGAGGTCAAGGACCTGTTTCGCGACTGGCTGGCGAGCCATCTGCCGCTGAAGGCCGAGCATGTGATGAGCCTGGTCAACCAGAGCCGCGGCGGCAAGGACTACGACTCGGGTTTTGGCACCCGGATGAGGGGCGAGGGGGTCTTCGCTGACCTGATCGCCCAGCGCTACCGGCTGGCGACCAGGAAGCTGGGTCTTGACCGTTCCCGTTTCGAGCCGGATTTCAGTCGCTTCCGCGCACCACCAGAGGGCGGACAGAGCGCATTTGCGTTCTGATCAAAGCAAGTTGCGCACCGATAGTGCGCGGATTCGATGGACGCCATACGGTGCAGTCCGTAAAATGACGTCTTAATCCTGCGAGGGGGGCCAACGATCAAAAGTCCGGCCCCCCTTCGCGTGTGCGCGACAGGAGAACAACCTTAGCCATTACAAGGACCTCAGCCGCCTCATGCTCCAAACGACTCCGGCCCTCCTCGCGCTCGCCGACGGCAGCACCTTCCACGGCGTGTCCATCGGCATCGAGGGTTCCACGGTAGGCGAAGTGGTTTTCAACACCGCCATGACCGGGTACCAGGAGATCCTGACCGATCCCTCGTACCGCGAACAGATTGTCACGCTGACCTACCCCCACATCGGCAATGTCGGCGTCAACCCCGAAGACGACGAATCGGAAAAGACCCAGCTCGCCGGTCTGATCCTGCGCGAAGTGCCACGCCCGCCATCGAATTTCCGCTCCAAGCAGTCGTTCAGCGACTATTTGCTCGAACAGAAGGTTGTCGCGATCGCCGGTATCGATACCCGGCGCCTGACCCGCATCCTGCGCGACCAGGGCGCCCAGAACGGCTGCATCGTCGCCGGCGCCAACATCGACGAGAAGGCCGCGATCAAGCAGGCCCGGGCCTGGCCTGGCCTGAAAGGCATGGACCTCGCGAAGGTCGTGACCACTGCCGCGCCCTACGCCTGGACGCGTGGCAGCTGGGAGCTGAAGAGCAATGCCGAACCGGAGATCGCCGACGGCGTGCGCCACGTCGTCGTCTACGACTTCGGCGTCAAGCGCAACATCCTGCGCATGCTGGTCGACCGCGGCTGCCGAGTCACGGTGGTGCCTGCCCAGTCGACCGCTGGCGATGTCCTCAAGCTCAAGCCGGATGGCGTGATGTTGTCCAACGGCCCGGGCGACCCGGCGCCCTGCGATTACGCGATCGCCGCCGCCCGTGAATTCCTCGCCATCAAGCTGCCGATCTTCGGCATCTGCCTTGGCCACCAGATTCTTGGCCTCGCGGCCGGAGCACAGACCCTGAAGATGAAGTTCGGCCATCACGGCGCCAATCACCCGGTGCAGGATCTCGAGACCAGCCGCGTGCTGATCACCAGCCAGAACCACGGCTTCGCCGTCGACGAGGCCTCGTTGCCGGCCAATGCGGTGGTCACCCACCGTTCGCTGTTCGACGGTTCCAACCAGGGCATCCGCCTGACCGATGCGCCCGCATTCAGCTTCCAGGGACATCCGGAGGCCAGCCCCGGGCCACACGACGTCAGCTACCTGTTCGACCGCTTCGTGGCGATGATCGACACCGCCAAGGAGAGCGCCCGTGGCTAAGCGCACCGACTTGAAGTCGATCCTGATCATTGGAGCCGGTCCGATCGTCATCGGACAGGCCTGTGAATTCGACTATTCCGGCGCCCAGGCCTGCAAGGCACTGCGCGCCGAGGGCTACAGAGTCGTCCTGGTCAATTCGAATCCGGCGACGATCATGACCGACCCGGAAATGGCCGATGCCACCTACATCGAGCCGATCCGCTGGCAGACGGTGGCCGCCATCATCGAGAAGGAACGCCCGGATGCGGTGCTGCCAACCATGGGTGGCCAGACCGCGCTGAACTGCGCGCTCGACCTGGCCCGCGAAGGCATCCTCGACAAGTTCAATTGCGAACTGATCGGCGCCAATGCGCACGCGATCGACCTTGCCGAGGACCGCCAGAAGTTCCGCGATGCGATGACCGAGATCAATCTCGGCTCTGCGCGCTCGGGTGTGGCCCACTCGATGGACGAGGCGCGGGCGATCCAGGCGACGATCGGCTACCCGGTGATCATTCGCCCGAGCTTCACCTTGGGCGGCTCCGGTGGCGGCATCGCCTACAACGTCCAGGAATTCGAGGAGATCGTCACCCGCGGTCTCGACCTGTCGCCGACCACCGAAGTGCTGATCGAGGAATCGCTGCTCGGCTGGAAGGAGTACGAGATGGAGGTGGTCCGCGACCGCCTCGACAACTGCATCATCGTCTGCTCGATCGAGAACCTCGATCCGATGGGCGTGCACACCGGCGACTCGATCACCGTCGCACCGGCGCAGACCTTGACCGACAAGGAATACCAGATCATGCGCAACGCGAGCATCGCGGTGCTGCGCAAGATCGGCGTCGACACCGGCGGCTCCAACGTGCAGTTCGCGATCAACCCGGACGATGGCCGGATGATCGTCATCGAGATGAATCCGCGCGTCTCGCGTTCGTCGGCACTGGCCTCGAAGGCCACCGGTTTCCCGATCGCCAAGATCGCCGCCAAGCTCGCCGTCGGCTACACGCTCGACGAACTGCGCAACGAGATCACCGGCGGCGTCACCCCGGCCTCGTTCGAGCCGAGCATCGATTACGTCGTCACCAAGATTCCGCGCTTCACCTTCGAGAAGTTCCCGACCGCCGACTCGCGCCTGACCACGCAGATGAAGTCGGTCGGCGAGGTGATGGCAATCGGCCGCAACTTCCAGGAATCGCTGCAGAAGGCGCTGCGCGGCCTGGAAGTCGGCTCCGACGGTTTCGATCCGGTGGTTGCCGATTTCTCTGAAGCGAACCTCACCAAGATCCGCGAAGAACTGGCGACCCCGCGTGCCGGCCGCATCTGGTATGTCGGCGATGCCTTCCGCGCCGGCATGAGCATCGCCGACGTGTTCCGCTACTCGAAGATCGATCCCTGGTTCCTCGAACAGATCGAGGAATTGATCCGAACCGAAGCCGAGATCGCCGCCGAATCGATCAGCAAGATCAGCAAGGACAACCTGCGTCGCTACAAGCGACTCGGCTTCGCCGATCGCCGCATCGCGACCTTGCTCGGCGTCAAGGCCGCATCGGTGCGCGCCCGCCGTCACAAGCTCGGTATCCGCCCGGTCTACAAGCGGGTTGACACCTGCGCCGCCGAGTTCCCGTCGTCGACCGCCTACCTGTATTCCAGCTACGACGAGGAATGCGAGGCCAATGTCAGCGATCGCAAGAAGATCGTCGTGCTCGGCGGCGGCCCGAACCGCATCGGCCAGGGCATCGAGTTCGATTACTGTTGCGTGCATGCCGCGATGGCGCTGCGCGAGGATGGTTATGAAACCATCATGGTCAACTGCAATCCGGAGACCGTGTCGACCGATTACGACACCTCCGATCGCCTGTACTTCGAGCCGCTGACCTTCGAAGACGTGATGGAGATTATCGAGCTCGAAAAGCCGATGGGGGTCATCGTGCAGTTCGGTGGCCAGACGCCGCTGAAGCTGGCGCGGGCACTGGAAGCCGCTGGTGCGCCGATCATCGGCACCAGCCCGGATTCGATCGACTTGGCGGAGGACCGCGAGCGCTTCCAGAAGCTGGTCGATGAACTGAACCTGAAGCAGCCGCCGAATGGCGTGGCGACCTCGCTGAAGGCGGCATTGGCCGTGGCTCAGAAAGTCGGTTATCCGCTGGTCGTCCGCCCGAGTTACGTGCTCGGTGGTCGGGCGATGGAAATCGTCCATGACGACGCCGACCTGCAGCGCTACATGACCGAAGCGGTCAAGGTGTCGAACGACTCGCCGGTACTGCTCGACCGCTTTCTCGAAAACGCAATCGAAGTCGATGTCGACGCGCTCGCCGACGCCGAAGGCAATGTCGTCATCGGCGGGATCATGGAGCACATCGAACAGGCCGGCGTGCACTCCGGCGACTCGGCCTGCTCGCTGCCGGCCTACTCGCTGAGTCAGAAGGTGCAGGACGACATCCGCGAGCAGATGTTCAAGCTGGCGAGGGCGCTGAACGTGGTCGGCCTGATGAATGCGCAGTTCGCGCTGCAGGGCGAGACGGTCTATCTGCTCGAAGTGAATCCACGCGCCTCGCGCACCAGCCCGTTCGTGTCGAAGGCGATCGGCCGGCCGCTGGCCAAGATCGCCGCGCGCTGCATGGCTGGGCAGTCGCTGCCGAGCCAGGGCATCACCAAAGAGATCGTGCCGCCGTATTTCTCGGTCAAGGAATCGGTGTTCCCGTTCGCCAAGTTCCCGGGTGTCGATCCGCTGCTCGGCCCGGAAATGCGTTCGACCGGCGAAGTGATGGGGGCCGGCAAGCACTTCGGCGAAGCCTTCAACAAGGCGCTGCTCGCCGCCGGCATGACTCTGCCGTCGAGCGGCACGGCCTTCGTGTCGGTCCGTGAGGCAGACAAGGTCAAGGCCGTCGAACTGGCCCGCCTGCTGGTTGCCAAGGGCTTCAAGGTGGTCGCGACCGAAGGCACAGCGAAGGCGATTGCTGCATCCGGTGTCGCCTGTGAGCGGGTCAACAAGGTCAAGGAAGGCCGCCCGCATTGCGTCGACATGATCAAGAACGGCGAAATCCAGTTCATCGCCAACACCACGGAAGGCAAGAAGTCGGTCGAGGAATCGCATTCGATCCGCGCCGCGGCGATCGCCCAGAAGCTGTGCTATTTCACAACCATCGCCGGTGCCCATGCGGCAGCGATCGCGATGGATCACCTCGATCACGTTGACGTCAACCGTCTCCAGGATCTTCACAAGCAGATCAGCGCATGAGCACCAAGACCCCGATGACGCTGCGCGGAGCCGAGGCGCTGCGCGAGGAACTCCGCCACCGCAAGAGCGAGCTGCGCCCGAAGATCATCGCTTCGGTGGAGGAGGCGCGCGCCCACGGCGATCTCAAGGAAAACGCCGAATACCATGCTGCCCGCGAGCAGCATGGTTTCAACGAAGGCCGCATCGGCGAACTGGAAGCGAAGCTGTCGAACGCCCAGATCGTCGATCCGGCCTCGCTGCCGAAGACTGGCAAGGTGGTGTTTTCGACCACCGTCAACCTGGTCGACGCCGATTCTGGCGAGGAATTGCGTTACCAGATCGTTGGCGAGGATGAGGCCGATATCAAAAAAGGCCTGATCTCGGTCAACTCGCCGATCGCCCGGGCCTTGATCGGCAAATCCGAGGGCGATGTCGCCCAGGTCCAGACGCCGCGGGGCATCCGCGAGCTGGAAGTGGTGAAGGTCATCTACCTCTGAGACTGTATTGAGCAAACCGCGCAGCAAGAGCAGCACCCAATGGTTGGCCGAGCACGAGGCTGATCCCTATGTGCAACTGGCACGCAAGGAAGGCTATCGCTCGCGCGCGGTCTACAAGCTCAAGGAAATCCAGGAACGCGACAAGATCCTGAAGACCGGCATGACGGTCGTCGACCTGGGCGCCGCGCCTGGCGGCTGGAGTCAGTACGCACGCCCGCAGATTGGTAAAAACGGACGGGTGGTGGCGCTCGATATCTTGCCGATGAATCCGATCAAGGATGTCGAATTCATCTGCGGTGATTTTCGCGAGGATTCGGTACTGCAGCTGATCGAGGCCGCGGTCCCGGCAGGTTCGGCGGACCTTGTGTTGTCCGACATGGCCCCCAACATCTCTGGCATCGACATTGCTGACCAGGCTTCATCGATTTACTTGTGTGAACTGGCGCTGGACTTTGCGGTCAAGCGACTGAAGCCGGGCGGGGCGTTTCTGGTGAAGCTGTTCCAGGGGCCGGGGTCGGAGGTTTATCTGAAGGAAGTACGAAGGCAGTTCCGCACCGTGCAAATCCGAAAACCCAAGGCCTCCAGAGCCCGCAGTCCCGAGGTTTACGTGCTGGCGCGCAATCATCGCGTCGTGTAGTGTCAAAACGAATTACGGATTCAAGAATCCCGAGGATTATCCGTTGAACGATCTCGCCAAGAATCTGCTGCTCTGGTTGGTCATCCTGGTGGTGCTGGTTAGTGCCTTCCAGAGCTTTTCGTCGCGGAATGGCGCCCAGCCGAAGCTGGCGTACTCGGATTTTCTCGAACAGGTCAAATCTGGCCAGGTCGATACCACCGAGATCGAAGGCCAGAATATCCGCGGCAAGTTGAAGAGCGGCCAGACCTTTACCTCGACCAGCCCGGAAACCGATAACCGGGCGATGATCGGTATCCTGATCGACCACAACGTCAAGTTCGACGGTGCGGTGAAGCCGGAAACCCCGGTGCTGATGCAGATCCTGTTCAGTTTCGGCCCGATCCTGCTGCTGATTGGTGTCTGGATCTACTTCATGCGCCAGATGCAGTCCGGCGGCGGTGGCGGTCGCGGTGCGATGAGCTTCGGCAAGTCGCGCGCACGGATGCTCAATGCCGATCAGGTCAAGATCACATTCAACGATGTTGCCGGCGTCGAGGAAGCCAAGCAGGAAGTTTCCGAACTGGTTGATTTCCTTAAGGACCCGGGCAAATTTCAGAAGCTGGGCGGCAAGATTCCGCGCGGTGTGCTGCTGTGCGGCTCCCCGGGCACCGGCAAGACCTTGCTGGCCAAGGCGATTGCCGGCGAAGCAGGAGTGCCGTTCTTCACCATTTCCGGCTCGGACTTCGTCGAGATGTTCGTCGGCGTCGGTGCCAGCCGTGTCCGAGACATGTTCGAGCAGGCCAAGAAGCATGCGCCCTGCATCATCTTCATCGATGAAATCGACGCCGTCGGCCGTCATCGCGGCGCCGGGCTCGGCGGTGGTCACGACGAGCGCGAGCAGACGTTGAACCAGTTGCTGGTCGAAATGGATGGCTTCGAAGGCAACGAAGGCGTGATCATCATCGCCGCGACCAACCGTCCGGATGTACTCGATCCGGCGCTGCTGCGGCCGGGCCGCTTCGACCGCCAGGTCGTGGTGCCGCTGCCGGATGTCCGTGGCCGCGAGCAGATCGTCAAGGTCCATCTCCGGGCGCTGCCGCTGGCGGATGACGTCAAGCCGGAAATCATTGCTCGTGCGACGCCTGGCTTCTCGGGTGCCGATCTCGCCAATCTGGTCAACGAAGCGGCGTTGTTTGCTGCCCGCAGCAACAAGCGCCTGGTTGGTCAGGAAGATTTCGACCGTGCTCGCGACAAGATCATCATGGGTGCTGAGCGTCGCTCGATGGTCATGAGCGAGGACGAGAAGCGCAACACCGCTTATCACGAGGCGGGCCACGCCATCGTCGGCTTGAACGTGCCGGAGCACGATCCGATCTACAAGGTGACGATCATCCCGCGTGGCCGCGCCCTCGGCGTGACCATGTTCCTGCCGGAAGAGGATCGCCACTCGCGCTCGAAGCAGAGCCTGAACAGCCTGATCTGCATGATGTTCGGCGGCCGTATTGCCGAAGAACTGACCCTGGGGCCGGATGGTGTGACCACGGGCGCTTCGAACGACATCGAGCGGGCGACCAATCTCGCGCGCAACATGGTCACCAAGTGGGGGCTGTCGGACAAGCTTGGCCCGCTGGCCTACAGTGAGGATGAAGGCGAAGTGTTCCTTGGGCGCAGCGTCACCCAGCACAAGAACATGTCCGACGACACGGCCAATGCGATTGATCGCGAGATCCGGGAAGTCATCGACACCAATTACGCCCGCGCCAAGCAGATCCTGCTCGACAATCTGGACAAGCTGCATGCGATGTCCGATGCACTGATGAAGTACGAGACGATCGACAGCGATCAAATCAGCCGCATCATGGAAGGCAAGGATCCGGGTGCGCCTGGCTCTTGGACAGATGGTCCACGTGTGCCGCCGATGGGCAACAAGCCGAGCGGCTCATCGCCGGTAACGCCGTCCGCGACGCCGACGCCGGCCAGCCAGAGCTGACCGCTGACAATGCTTGAACCAGGGGCCGGTTGATACCGGCCCTTTTCATTGCTGAACCAGGATCCGTCTTGATACTTGAATTGCCGCGCGGCCGGTACCTCGATCTCGCCACGCCGGTGGTCATGGGCGTGCTCAACACCACACCGGATTCGTTTTCCGATGGTGGCCGCCACCTCGATCTGGAGTTCGCCGTCGCGACTGCACACCGGATGCTCGACGACGGCGCGGCCATCGTCGATGTTGGTGGCGAATCGACCCGGCCTGGCGCCGAGCCGGTATCCGCGACCGAGGAGTGCGACCGCGTGCTGCCCCTGATCGAACGCCTGTGCAGGGAGCGCGATTGCATCGTGTCGATCGATACGATGAAGCCGGAGGTGATGCGGGCGGCCTGCCGTGCCGGGGCAGGCCTCATCAACGATGTGCTGGCCTTGCAGGCGCCTGGCGCGCTCGAGGTCGCCGCCGACGAGCAGGCAGCGGTCTGCCTGATGCACATGCAGGGCGAGCCGCGAACTATGCAGCGGGCGCCTGCCTACACTTCGGTCGTCGACGAAGTCGTCGGGTTTCTCGATGCCCGGGTTGCCGCCTGCCGGGCCAAGGGGATTTCGAGCAATCGGTTGTTGATCGATCCCGGCTTCGGCTTCGGCAAGACGCTGGCCAACAATCTGGAACTGCTGGCCCTACTGCCACGCTTCGCGGTCCTGGGTCTGCCAGTTCTTGTCGGCATGTCGCGCAAGGGAATGCTGGGTCAGATCACTGGTCGGAGCGTTTCCGAACGAGTGCCCGCTGGGTTGGCCGCTGCAACACTCGCAGTGTGGAACGGCGCCCGTATCGTGCGTGCGCACGATGTGGCGGCGACCGTTGATGCCGTGAAAGTTGCGGTTGCCGTCCGCGAGGCGGCGCAAGCGCGACTGGCGCCGTCATAATGGTGAGATGAGTCGACAATATTTTGGTACCGATGGCATCCGCGGGCGCGTCGGTCAGGCACCGATGACCCCGGAGTTCGCGCTGAAGCTGGGCTGGGCTGCAGGCTGCGTGCTCGCCAAGACCCCAGGTGCGCGCGTGCTGGTCGGCAAGGACACCCGGCGTTCCGGCTATCTGTTCGAATCCGCGCTCGAAGCGGGCTTCGCGGCGGCCGGTGTCGAAACCTACCTGTTGGGGCCCCTGCCGACCCCAGCGGTGGCCTACCTGACCCGTGCGCTGCGCGCCCAGGCCGGCGTCGTGATCTCGGCGTCGCATAATCTCCACTTCGACAACGGCGTGAAGTTCTTCTCCAGTGAAGGAGACAAGCTCAGCGATCAACTTGAAGAGGAAATCGAGTCTTATCTAGGACGCGACATCGTTTGCGTGCCGCCGGAATCGATGGGGCGGGCGAGGCGGATCGACGATGCGCAAGGCCGCTACATCGAGTTCTGCAAGGGTGCCTTTGCGGGCAATTCTTTGCGCGGTCTGAAGCTGGTGGTCGACTGCGCAAACGGTGCCGCCTACCGGGTTGCACCGGCCGTTTTTGCCGAACTCGGAGCCCAGGTGGTGTCGATCGGGGTGAGCCCGAACGGCTTGAACATCAATGAAGATTGCGGCTCCACCCATCTGGAGGCGCTGCAGGCCGCCGTCATCCACCATCGCGCCGACATCGGTATCGCGCTGGACGGCGACGGCGACCGCTGCCTGCTGGTTCGCGCTGATGGGCAGGCGGTAGATGGTGACGAAATCCTCTATGTTCTGGCGCGCCAGCGGCAACTGTCCGGCAGCCTGCAGGGGCCGGTCGTTGGTACCGTGATGAGCAATTACGGGCTGCAGCGTGCATTCGCCGACCACGGCATCGCTTTCGAACGGGCGGCTGTTGGCGATCGACACGTGCTCGAGAAACTCCGCGCCAGCGGCGGCCTGATCGGCGGGGAGACATCTGGACACACAATCTGCCTGGATCGGGCCCGTACGGGCGATGGCATCGTGACGGCGCTGCAAGTGCTGGAAGCGATGCAGAATCGTGGTTTGTCGCTTGCCGAACTGGTTGGCGGCATGGTCAAGCTGCCGCAAGTACTGTTGAATGTTCCGGTGAGCGGCAAGGCCAAGCCGCTCCTGGAGCATGCGCTGGTGCGCGATGCTGCCTCCGAGGTGGAGCAGTGGCTCGCTGGACGGGGACGCTTGCTGCTGCGGGCTTCCGGTACCGAGCCGGTGTTGCGCGTGATGGTCGAGGCAAACGTGCTGATCGATGCGCAAAATGCAGCGGACCGGCTGGCTGCAGCTGTGTTGCAGGCTGCCGAATCGATGGCAGCCTGAACGAAAATCCAACAATCAAATCGACAAATCAATCGGAGGAAGCATGTCTCGGGGATATCTGGTCGCGGGCAACTGGAAAATGAATGGCACTTCAGTATCGAATGCAGCCTTGATCGAGGGTTTGCTGCGCGGAATAGCGGAATGTCCGGCGATCGACGTGCTGGTTTGCCCTCCTGCGCCTTACCTTGATTCGGTCGGCCGTCATCTGAGCGCCGCGCCGATCGCGTTGGGAGCCCAGAATCTCTGCGATCAGCCGGAACCGGGCGCCTATACCGGTGAAATCCATGCGTCGATGCTGAACGACGTCGGTTGCAGCCATGTGCTGGTCGGACATTCCGAGCGCCGGACGCTGTATGGCGAAGATGACGCCTGCGTTGCGCGCAAGTTCGTCGTTGCCCAGGCAGGCGGGTTGATCCCAGTGCTCTGCATTGGTGAAACACTCGCGGAGCGTGAAGCGGAACAGACCGAAACAGTGCTGCGGCGTCAGCTCGATGCGGTTATCGCGTTGGCCGGAATCGAGGCTTTCCGCAACGCCGTGGTTGCCTACGAGCCGGTCTGGGCCATCGGCACCGGACGTACGGCCAGCGTTGCCCAGGCACAGGCCGCGCACGCATTTATCCGTGGCGTCATCGCCGGCAAGGATGCTAAAATCGCGGATTCGCTTCGCTTGCTGTATGGCGGCAGTGTCAAGGCTGACAATGCGGCGTCTTTATTCTCCTGTGAGGATGTTGACGGCGGTCTGATCGGTGGCGCGTCGCTGAAAGCACAGGAATTCCTCGCGATCTGCGCGTCGGCCCAGATACTGGCCGCATCGTGCGACGCCTGACCTCAAATAACGATCGGGTTTCATGTACACAATTCTGGTAGTGCTGCACGTGCTGGTGTCCATCGCGCTGATCGGCCTCGTGCTGATCCAGCACGGCAAGGGCGCTGATGCTGGTGCTGCGTTTGGTAGCGGCGCCTCGGGCACCGTTTTCGGCTCGCGCGGCTCGGCAAATTTCCTGACCCGTATCACTGCGTGGCTGGCAGGTGCCTTCTTCCTGCTCAGTTTGGCGCTTGCCTATGTCGTTCACGGCAAGAGTGCGAGCAGCAGCGTTGTGGACGAGGCCCCGGCTGCGGTGGTGGCCGAGCCTGTGATCCCAGCGGCGACGCCGGAAGCGACGGTCACCCCGCCTGCTATCACCGAAACTGCGCCGGCAGCTGCGGCTCCTGCACCAGCCTCTGAAAATGATTCGACTTCGGGCTCGCCAAAGGCAGAGGTTCCGAAGTAAAATAGCCGACGCGGTAACGCCGACCGGAGACGGTGGCGTGGGATTTTTAGCAGCTGTAGAAAAGGCCGACGTGGCGGAATTGGTAGACGCACTACCTTGAGGTGGTAGCGGCGAAAGTCGTCCGAGTTCGAGTCTCGGCGTCGGCACCAATAGATACAGATGGGCTTCGTCAGTCGTTAGGGAAGCAGCAAGATTAAGTTGCTTAAGGGGATGAGGCTCGTTATACTAGTCAACTGAACGGTGCGGGGTGGAGCAGTCTGGCAGCTCGTCGGGCTCATAACCCGAAGGTCGTAGGTTCGAATCCTGCCCCCGCTACCA
>UEXO01000040.1_pt1 | contig 108331 bp, 100 predicted proteins | sample 4301131 | NCBI WGS metagenome assembly UEXO01 (sample SAMEA4773185, study PRJEB27434) | metagenome | biome: 2259; feature: agricultural soil; material: soil | place: USA | collected 2014-09 | depth 0.25 m | reverse complement strand
TCCCAGCCCTGATTCCGAGTCCGGCGGGCCACTCGCCCGCCATCCCTCTTTCGGAGCGCCTTGCCTGCTGGCAGGGCGCAGGAGCTGTCGATGAATCCGCATGCCATTCCCGGCACCGACCGCGCGTGGGCTATGAGCCGCTTGCGCCGCCTGTTCCCGGCGCCGTCGCGTCGTGCCCTGGCCCTGCTGCTGCTCGCGACCGGCGCCTTGCTCGCCGAAGTGGTCAGCGCGCCGGCGCCATCCGACGACACCGCCTTTGACGAGGCCCACCACCTGGTGCTGATCCGCATCGACGACGCGCGCTGACGCCTGTCGCCTTGTCCCTTTCCATTGGGCGCCACGCGCGCCCCGCTTTTTCCTGGAGTGTTCCGCATGAGCTGCAAAGAAACATCCTTCAATACCCACCCGATCGTTGCGCTGTCCCCGGCGCTCGCCCTGAGCTCGCTGCTGTTGGCGGTGCCGTTCGCCCAGGCTGCAGATGCTGAAACCGCCGTCGCGATCAAGACCGCCGGCAAGGAATCTGCTGCCGAGCGGGCCACCGACACCGCCGTCGCGCTCGATGCCATCGAAGTCAGCGGCGTGCGCAGCCTGAAGCCCGCGGCGGTCAATGTCGGCAACAAGAGTGGCCTCGCGCTGGAGCGGGTGCCGCAGAGCGTGCAGGTGCTCGATTCGGCGGAACTCGCCGAACGCGGCGTGCGCTCGATCGGTGACGCCTTGCGCGCCGTGCCCTCGGCCAACGTCGGCAATCCGCGAGGCGCGCGCTACCAGAGCTTCAGCCTGAAGATCCGCGGCTTCCTCGCCGACCAGCAGCGCAACGGCCTGCGCCAGCGCTACTTCGAGGATGTCGATGCTTCGGCGATCTCGAATATCGAGCGCATCGAAGTGCTCAAGGGACCGGGCGGCGTGCTTTACGGCCAGTCGGCGGTCGGTGGGCTCTTGAACATCGTCACCAAGACGCCGCAGGAGCAGTTCGGCGCGTCCGCCAATGCCAGCTTCGGCAGCTTCGACCAGAAGACGCTGGCTGTGGATGTCACCGGCCCGATCAGCCGCGAGCAGCGGCTGTATGCGCGGGTCACCGGCGAGATCGAGCGCAGCAACACCTACACCGATTTCCAGAAGCTGGACCGCGAGAACCTGGCGCTGAGCCTGTCCTGGCAGCCGCTCGATGCGGTGACCGCGCACCTGAACGGCGAGTGGCATCAGCGCGTTACTGCGAACAACCCCGGCCTGCCGGTGGCCGGCACGCTGGTCGGCAACGGCGTCGCCGAACTGCGCCGCGGCCTGTTCCTCGGCGAGCCGAAGTTCACCACGCTCAATGCCTACGCGCCGCTGGTGCAGGCCTGGGTCGACATCAAGCTCAGCGACAACTGGACCTTGACGCCGCGCGCCCAGTACTCCGGCTTCAACACCGATCTGAAGCAGATCCGGGTGCTGGCACCGGTCGCCGAAACGCCGACGGTGATCAACCGCAATGGCCGCAATGGTCAGGAGAACGACGGCTACTCGGTGTTCCAGGTCGACCTGATCGGCCGTCACGACACATTCGGCTACACCCACAACCTGCTGTTGGGTATCGAGCAGAACCTGGAACGCAGCCTGTTCACCCAGTTCAACCTGACGAACGTCACGCCGATCGACACCCAGAACCCGGTCTACAGCTACGACACGACCACGCCGGCGCAGGCCTTCGCGTTCCACTCGGTGCAGAACGTCGACACCCTGTCGTTCTACTTCCAGGACGTGCTGGCGCTGACCGACAAGTGGGATGTCACCGGCGCCGTGCGCCAGACCCGCATCCTCGCCAACAACATCTTCAACGGCGCCCCCGATGCCACCGCACAGGCGGCGACCACCTTCCAGATCGGCAGCACCTATCGCTTCGACAGCACCTGGTCGGTCTATGCCGGCTACAACACCGGCTTCGATCTCGAAGCCAACGCCGGTTCGCGCACGCCGAGCGGCGATGTCGCCCAGCCGGAGGAATCGGACCAGGTCGAGGCCGGCGTCCGCTACGCCACCGACAGGCTGCGGGCCAGTGCCGCGATCTTCCGCACGCGGCGCAAGAACTTCGTGGTGCCGGACCCGATCGATCCGAACGTCTTCGCCCAGGCCGGCGAAGTGCGCGTCGATGGCGTCGAGTTCGAGGGCGCCTGGCAGGCCACGCGCCTGATCCAGCTCAGCGGCGGCTACGCCTATCTCGGCTCGAAGGTGGTCCGTGGCGACGCCGGCGACGACGGCCGCCGCCTCGGCGACACGCCGCTGCACACCGGCAATCTCGGTGTCGAAGCGCGGGCGCCGTCGGCCTGGCTCGATCCGAAGCTCGGCAGCCTCAGCCTGCGAGTCACTGGCGCCTATGTCGGCAGCCGCGGCCTAACCAACACCAGCGCGGTGGAGCTGCCGGACTACGGCACGCTCGACCTCGGCCTGAGCTGGGCGCTGCGCGGCCTGACGGCCGACCTGTACGTGCAGAACGCGGCCGACAACCGCTACTTCACCGCCACCGGCAGCAGCAACTTCGTCTATGCCGGCGATCCGCGCACAGTGTTCGCGCGCATCGGCTGGCGCTACTGAGAAGGCGCCGGGCCATGACCTCGCAACTTGATCCCGCAGTTCCCGCAACGGCTCGCGGCTTGTACGGCGCGGTCTGGCGCTGGCACTTCTACGCCGGCTTGTTCGTCGCGCCGTTCCTGTTGGTGCTGGCGGTGACCGGTGCGATCTATACCTTCCAGCACGAGATCGAGGATTGGTGGTACCGAGATCTGGTGCAGACGCCGGCCTGCGCTTCGGCGCTGCCGGCGGCGCAGCAGGAAGCGGCCGTGCTCGCGACCTATCCGGGCGCCGCGATCAGCCGCTACACCGTGGCGCGCAGTGCCGAACACGCGGCGGTCTGGACGATCAGGCCGCCGCAGGCCGCGGCGCTGAACGTGTTCGTCGAACCGTGCACGGCGGTCGTGCGCGGCGCGGTCGACGCAAAGTGGCAGCTGATGAACGTGATCTCCGTTCTGCACGGCGAACTGCTGCTCGGGCAAGTCGGCGACTGGATCGTCGAACTCGCGGCGAGCTGGGCGATGGTGCTGCTGGTGACGGGCCTGTACCTGTGGTGGCCAGAGAAGGGCGAGCGCCTGCTCGGCACGTTCATCCCGAGGCTCAATGCCAAAGGCCGCGTGTTCTGGCGCGATCTGCACGCGGTGCCGGCGATGTGGAACGCGGTTGCGGTCGCCTTCCTGATCCTCAGCGGCCTGCCCTGGGCCGGCTTCTGGGGCGGGCAGCTGGCGAGCCTCGGCACCGTGTCGCATCTGACCACGCCGACGCCGAACTTCAGCGCTGCGCCGACGCTGGATGCGGCAGCACCGACCGATCCGCACGCCGCGCATCGGCTGGCGGCAGCGGAAAGCGACGACACCAGCATTCCCTGGGCGATCCGCCATGACGCAGCACCGGCTGGCGGCGCCAGCCGCATCACCATCGAGCAAGCTGAAGCCATTGCCCGCGAACGCGGCGTGCTGGCGCCGGGCCTGCGACTGATCTACCCGAACGGCGCCGGGACCGTCTGGCATCTGAGCTACATCCCGGGCGGCGCGACCACCCAGCGTACCTTGTACCTCGACCCCGCCGATGGCCGGGTGCTCGACGACATCGGCTACGGCCGCTACAGCCCGCTCGGCAAGGCTGTCGAATGGGGCGTGGAAATCCATCTCGGCCGCCAGTTCGGGCTGGTCAACCAGCTGCTCTGCGTGCTGGTCTGCCTGCTCACCGTGCTGACCGTGGTCAGCGGCACGGTGATGTGGTGGAAGCGCCGCCCGGCCGGCGGACTCGGTGCACCAAGCCGGCCGAAAAGCTATCGGACTCCGGCAGGCGTCGTGGGTATCGCTGTCGGGCTTGGCGTTCTGTTTCCGCTGATGGGCGCGAGTCTCGTCGCGGTGCTACTGATCGAATTCGCGCGCTCCTCGTCGGCTGGTGGAGCCTGATGACGATGAAGCCCATTTTCCAACTGCCCGCCGCGCGCAGGCTCGGTGAACGCCTGCTGTGGATCGCCGGCTGGATCAACCTGTTGATTGCGGCCCTGGTGATTGCCGCGACTCTGGCGGTACCGGGAGTGCTGCCATGAGCCGGACCCTGTACGAATTCCAGCTGCCGGCGCTGGTCGACGAAAGCGCGTTGCGGCGCCTGCGTGGTGAGCTCGACATGCGTTCGGCGATGTCGATCCGCTATCACGACCTGTCGCTGCGGATCATCCGGGTCGCAGCCAAGTCCGGCCGCGACCATGAGCTTCGCGAACTGTTCGCCGCACTCTGCTTTCCGGCCGCGGCGGAAGACCCGACGATCGACTGCCAACACCGGCCGCTGCGGGTGCGCCGTCAGCGTGATCCGGAGCGGCGTCCGTCGCCGCGAACACCGGTGACCCGGCAGGCGTCACGGTCCGGATCGGAGAACTCCAGCCACCGCTAGTCACTACAATGCCACGCTGATCGGCCGCGCCGGATCCGCAGACTCTGGCGGCGGCGATCCGGCGCGATCCCCCGTCATCCAGATTCCGGCCACGCGGAGCATTCCCTTGCAAGCGTCCCCAGAAACACTCGTCACAACAGCGCCCGACACCCGCATCCCGATCGTGCTGCTGACCGGCTTCCTCGGCGCCGGCAAGACCACCTTGCTGAATTTCCTGCTTCGTCATCCCTCGATGACCGGCACGGCGGTGGTGATCAACGAGTACGGCGATGTCGGCCTCGATCATCATCTGGTCGAGCAGGCGGAGCCGGACGAGGTCGAGCTGATCGAAGGCGGCTGCATGTGCTGCACGACGCGCGGCCGACTCGCCGAGGCGCTGATGAGCCTGTTCACGAAGGCGCAGCGCAAGCAGATCCCGTCGCTGAAGCGGGTGATCATCGAAACGACGGGACTGGCCGAGCCGGGGCCGATCCTCAGCCAGCTGCTGCGCGCACCACAGTTGGCCGAGCGTTTCGTGCTCGATTCCGTGGTCACCCTGGTCGATGCCGCCAACGCCGGGACCACGGTCGAGGAAATCGACATCGCCCAGAAGCAGATCGCCGGCGCCGACGCGCTGCTGATCACCAAGACCGATCTGGTCGACGCGACCGCACTGGCGGCGCTGCGCGAGCAGCTCAAGGGCCTGAACCCGGACGCCGAGGTCCATGTGCCGAACAAGGGCGCGGCGCAGCCGGACTGGCTGTTCACCAGTGGCCGGCGGCGGCCGCAGTCGGCCGGCTTCTCGTTGAGCCCGTTGATCCTCGACGCCGATTCGATCCGCCTTGCGCCAGTCAATCCCGGTGCGGCGGACAGCGTCGATCCCTGGGGCGATGGCCCGGACTGGTCTGAGATCCAGACCTTCAGCCTGATCCTCGATCAGCCGATCCCGGCCTGGAAGCTGTTTGGCTGGCTGGACTTCCTGCGCTCGCTGACCGGGGCCGACCTGCTGCGCTTCAAGGGCATCGTCAACCTCGAAGGCCAGAGCAGGCCGACCGTGCTGCACGGCGTCCAGAACCTGCTGCATCCGGCCGAGGAACTGCCGGCCTGGCCGAGTGACGATCACCGCACCCGGCTGGTGTTCATCACCCGCGGCTGGGGCCAGGAAACGGTGCGCAACACCCTGGCCTATCTGCAGGACACGCCGAACGGCGACCCGATGCTGGACGCCACCACACCCTGAAGCCGCCCTGCAGCCGGATCGCCGCCGACCTCCGCTGGAAACACAAAAGCCATGCGCAACCCCCTGCTGCTCGCCCTCGCAGCTACCCTGCTCGCCGCCTGCAAGCCGGCTGCGCCACCGGCGCCTGCCGACAATCCGCTGATCGAAAAGCCGGCCGCGGCGATGGCTGCCGCGGCGACGCTGGCCAGCGTCGAAACTCCTATCGGCGACCTGCAGGTGCGCCTGCCGCGAGTGCTCGAAACGCCGATGGCCGGCGCCACCGGCGTCGCCTTCCTGGTCATTGCCAATCTCGGCGATCAGGACGACCGCCTGCTGTCGGCCAGCTCGCCGGTCGCGGACAGCGTGGAGATCCACGAGATGTCGATGGCCGACGGCGTGATGCGAATGCGTGCGCTCGGCGACGGGCTGGCGATCCCGGCTGGCGCGGCTGTCGAACTCGCCCCGGGCGGCACTCACCTGATGCTGATCGGCGTCCATGAACCCCTGGTGGCCGGCGGCACCGTCAGCCTCGAACTGCGCTTCGAGAAAGCCGGCGCTGCCACCGTGGCGATGCCGGTGCGAGCGCGTCAGCCGGCGCCCTGATGCCGCTTGGCGGCGGCGCTCAGCGCGCCGGGGCCGACAGCTGGGCGAGCGCGGCGCCGTGCTGCTCCCAGTTCTGACCGTCGAAAGCTTCGATGTCGACCGCTTCGACAGTTCCCGGATCGAGGCAATGGACGTTGATCGAGTAGCCATCGGGGTTCGAACGCGGCACATAGAACGATTTGATGCCGCAAATCTTGCAGAACAGGTGCTCGGCGACGCCGGTGTTGAAGCGATAGCCGGTCAGCGCCTCGCTGCCACCGAGCAGCGTGAATGCCGAGGCCGGCACGATCAGGTGCAGGAAACCGGTGCGCGCGCAGATCGAGCAATTGCAGGACTGCGCGGTGATCCGCGCCGGCGCCCGCACGCGGTAGCGCACAGCGCCGCAGTGACAGCCGCCGTGGTGAATCACCTCCGCTTCCATGTCCGGCCCCCGGTTTCCAGACCCGCGGCGTAGCGAATGAATCCTCTGTCGGCAGCTTCGAATTGCACAGCCCGCAATGACAGTGAAGCCCCGAGCCGCTACGCTGGCGGGATGGATTTCACCTTCACCAAGATGCACGGCCTCGGCAATGATTTCGTCGTCGTCGATGCCACCGCCCAGCCGTTCCAGCCCGATGCCGCCCTGCTTGCCCGCCTTGGCGACCGCCGCTTCGGAGTCGGCTGCGACCAGATCCTGGTCGTCGACCCCGCGCCGAGCGCCGATGTCGACTTCGGCTACCGCATCTACAACGCCGACGGCTCCCAGGTCGGCCAGTGCGGCAACGGTGCGCGCTGCCTGGCCCGCTATGTCGCCGACCACGGTCTCAGCAGCAAGCGCCGCCTGAAGGTCAGAACCACGACCGCCAGCCTGGAACTGAGCCTGCTCGATGACGGCGAGGTCACCGTCGACATGGGCGCGCCGCGCTTCGCTCCGGCGGCGATCCCGCTGGCAGCGCCAGCGAGCGCCTCGCATTACGAGGCCGAGCTGGCCGACGGCAGCCGACTGCGCTTCGGCGCCGCCGGCATGGGCAATCCACATGCAGTGATCCTGGTCGACGATGTCGATGCAGCCGAGGTCGAACGCATCGGCCCGCTGCTGCAGCGGCATCCGCTGTTCCCGGAGTCGGTGAACGTCGGCTTTCTGCAGATCATCGATGCGCGCCATGCCCGGCTGCGTGTCTACGAACGCGGCGCCGGCGAAACCCTGGCCTGCGGCAGCGGCGCCTGCGCGGCGTTCGCCGTCGCCCGCCGCTGGGGCTTGCTCGAAGCCCGCGCCGAGCTGGCGCTGCGCGGCGGCGTGCTGACCCTGGAATGGGCGGGTTCCGATCAGGCGCCGGTGCTGATGACCGGCCCCGCGATGACCGTTTTCGAAGGGAGATTCGAGTGGCCGAACTGACCGACAGCGCCGAGGCCACCGAGGCCGATGCCAAGCTTGCGGCACTGCCGGACGAGACCCAGGTCGTCGCCTACCTGAAGGCCGATCCACTGCTGCTGACCCGTCATCCGCAGCTGCTTGAACAGATCGAGATCACCCATGCTGCCGGCTCGGCGGTGTCGCTGATCGAGCGTCAGGTGGATCTGCTGCGTGGCAAGAACCAGCGCCTGGAATCGCGGCTGGACAAGCTGATCGACAGCGCCAAGGCCAACGAGGCGCGCGCCGACAAGGTGCTGAAGCTGGCGTTGAACCTGATCCGCGCGCCGTCGCTGGCGGCGATCGCCGCTGCGCTGAGGGCCGCGATGAAGGACGACTTCGACATCGACGATGTCTTCCTCGGCTTGCATGCGCCCTCGTTCAAGCGCCACGACATCGACGGTATCGTGCCGATCGAGGCTGGTGGCGCGATCGCCAGGGCCTACGACAATTTCCTGCGCACGCGGCTGATCGAATGCGGGCCGATCGAGCCGGACAAGACCAAGTTGCTGTTTCCGAAAGCGAGCGTGCTGATCACCTCGGCGGCCGTGGTGCCGCTGGAGAAGGACAAGCACCTCGGCTTCATCGCGCTCGGCTCGCGCGAACTCGACCGCTTCCAGCCCCGGCAGGGCAAGCTGTTCCTGGAAATGACGGCGGAACTGGTCTCGGCAGCCGTCCGCACGCGGATGAGCTGACGAGCGCCAACCTGCCAAGCGCTGCACCAGCGACGATCGCCGACATCTTCGGCGACGCCGTGGCACGCCGTCCGGGTGTTCCGTCGCGGCCGAATATGCACTTCCCCGCCCCGCTCACCGGGAACGCCAGCCCCGGTGGCGGCTCAGATCACCCCGTGCCCGCGATGACGGCCGTCCATAGTCGTCGCCAGCTACCGAATCTCCGCATCGGCACCGGCATCCGCCGGATTCCGGCGCAAAGCTTGCTCATCAAATCCGCACTCCAAGTGCCCCCGTTTCCCAGCACCGCCCGGCAGACCCGACCATGACCCTCACCCGCATTCCCGCCACGCTGATCCCCGGAGACGGCATCGGCCCTGAAATCGTTGATGCCACGCTCGCCGTGCTGGAGGCCCTCGAAGCGCCGTTCGACTGGGACATGCAGATCGCCGGCCTGGCCGGCGTCACCTCGGAGGGCGATCCGCTGCCGAAGGCGACGCTGGAATCGATCCGCCGCACCCGCCTGGCGCTGAAGGGGCCGCTGGAAACTCCGAGCGGCGGCGGCTACCGCTCCTCGAATGTCCGTCTGCGCGAGGAGTTCCAGCTCTACGCCAACCTGCGTCCGGCGCTGACCCTGATTCCGGGCAAGCGCTACGAGAAGATCGATCTCGTGGTGGTGCGCGAGAACATCGAAGGCCTGTACATGGGCTACGAGCACTTCATCCCGATCGGCGGCGATCCGCACGCGGTCGGCATGTCCACCGGCATCAACACCCGCCAGGGCTGCCGGCGCATCCTCGAGTACGCCTTCGAATACGCGATCGCCACCGGCCGCAAGAAGGTCACCGTGGTGCACAAGGCCAACATCATGAAGGCGCTGACCGGCATCTTCCTGGAGACCGCTCGCGACCTCTATATCGAGAAGGGCTACCACGGCAAGGTGCAGATGAGCGAGATCATCGTCGACGCCTGCGCGATGAAGCTGGTGCTCGACCCGTGGCAGTTCGATGTGCTGGTGACCACCAACCTGTTCGGCGACATCCTGTCCGATCTGGTCGCCGGCCTGATCGGCGGCCTCGGCATGGCACCGGGCGCCAACATCGGCGCCGACGCCGCGATCTTCGAAGCGGTGCACGGCTCCGCTCCCGACATCGCCGGCCAGCAGAAGGCCAATCCGACGGCGCTGCTGCTGGCGGCGGCGATGATGCTCGACCACGTCCAGCTGACCGACAAGGCGACCCGCCTGCGCGCCGCGATCAACGACACGCTGAATGTCGACAACATCCGCACCGGCGATCTCGGCGGTTCGGCGTCGACATCCGCCTATGCGGCAGCTCTGATCAGCCGGATCAAGAACGGCTGATCAGCCGGGCCTCACGCAGAGAACGCAAAGACGCGGGGAGAAGCTTTCGATCAAAAGCCGTTCCCCGTTGCTGTTCTTCGCGCCTCCGCGCGATCGGCTTTCGGCACTCGATCCCATTCCGGCGGCATCACCAGATGCTTCAGCCGGGTGGGCAGCGGGCCGGGACGGAAAACGTCGCGGAACAGGTCGGCGAACTCGTGGAAGTTCAGGACCAGCAGGTTGTGGCTTTCCGGCTGGCGCACGGCGATGCCGTAGTCGACCTTCTCGACCTCGGGCTCGAAGGTTCCGAACCAGCGGTCGAACAGGATCAGCACGCCGCCGTAGTTCTTGTCGATGTACTGCGGGTTGCGGCCGTGATGGACGCGGTGGTGGGAAGGCGTGTTGAACACGTACTCGATCCACGGATGCAGCTTGCCGACCACTTCGGTGTGCACGAAGTACTGGTAGCTGAGGTTGACGCCGTACAGGAAGAACACCACCGCCGGCGACACGCCGAGCAGCACCAGCGGCATGAAGAACAGCCACCAGCCGGTGATCGAATAAAGCAGACTCTGGCGCATCGCCGTGGTCATGTTCATGACCTTGCCGCTATGGTGGACGACATGCGCCGACCAGAACCAGCGAATCCGGTGGCTGCCGCGGTGGAAGGCGTAGTAACACAGCTCGACCGCGAAGAAGATCGGCAGGATCGTCCAGCCATTGACCGGCAGTTCGTCGATCAGCCGGTGCCGCCAGAACCAGGCCACCGCTGCCGCCGTGATCAGCGCATGGGCGATCACCTCGAAGATCTGGTAGGCGCCACCTAGCGTCAGGTTGGCGACGATCTCCTTGAGCTGGAACGGCTCGCGTCGGCCGCGGCCGCGCATCACCTGCCACTCGATCGCGAAGGCGATCAGGAACAGCGGCGTCATCGCCGTCAGCACCACCTGCTTCCAGTCGATGTGCGGGCCGAACATCGTGTTGATCAGTTCCATCATCGCCGGCTCCTCCAGCCATTTTCTGCAGCCATTGTCGGCGCACCCGGCTTGCGCGGCTTGATCGCTGGCCGTCATTCTTTTGATCTTTCACGCCAAGCCGTCTCGCCGCGATGACCACCCTGCAGGGCCTCTTACACGGCCATGTGTCCGCGACCTATGTGCGCCTGCTGCACGAATATCTCGTGGCCCGCGGCCGCGATCCGCTGGCGGTGCTCGGCGAGCCGGCGCCAGTGGCCGACGCCAGCAGCCTGGTCCGCGTGCCGGTCACCCACTGGGCGGCGTTGCTGGCGAAGGCCGATGCCGCGCTCGGCGAGCCGGCGCTCGGCCTGGCGGTCGGGGCACGGATCCAGCCGGCGCATTTCGGCCTGCTCGGCTATCTGAGCCTGTGCTGCGCGACCCTGGCCGAAGCGCTCGGTCGCCTCGCCGACTATGAACGCCTGGTCTACGACGTCAATCCGGGCACCGTGCGGCTCGATGCCGACGGCGTGACCCTGGAGTGGCACGACGAGCGCGGCCGGCCCGGCCAGCGGGTCGACGAATGCGCGCTGGCCGCGCTGGTCGCCTACGCCCGCAACATCACCGCGCTGCCGCTGGCGGCGCCGACCCAGGTCAGCTTCATCAATCCGGCGCCGGCCGATCCCACGCCATATCAGGCTTTCTTCGGCTGCCCGGTGCAGTTCGACGCGCCGAGCACCATCGTGCAGCTGCCGGCCAGCCTGCTGAACGCGCCGCTGCGCCAACCCGACGCCGCGCTGCGGGCGCTGCTCGACAGTCAGGCGCGCGAACTGCTGGGGCGCCTGCCGCCGGTCGACGCCTTCGAAAGCCAGCTGCGCGAAATAATGGCTGCGGCGCTACGCGATGGCGACGCCAGCCTTGCCGCTTGCGCCCGGCGCCTGCACTGCTCGCCACGAACCCTGCAGCGCCGGCTCGACGCCGCCGGCACCTGCTTCCAGACCGCGCTCGACGACACCCGCCGCGGCCTCGCCGAAGCCTGGCTGGCCGATCCGCGGCTGAAGCTGGCCGAAGTGTCGCTGCTGCTCGGCTACACCGATCAGGCGGCGTTCACCCGCGCCTTCCAGCGCTGGGCCGGCGTCGCTCCTGGCCAGTGGCGGCGCCGGAAACTCGGTCAGGGTCTGTCGACACTCAGTGGGTCGCCCGCGCCCGCTGCGACCAAATCGCGACCAGTTCCAGAGTGATCGCCAGCACCACCGGACCGAGGATCAGCCCCGACGCTCCGAACAGCACCAGGCCGCCGACCACCGACACGAAGGCGCCGAGCGTGTGCAGCTTCAGGCGCTGGCCGACCAGCATCGGCCGCAGCAGATTGTCGACGGTGCCGACCACGAACATGCCCCAGGCCGACAGGATCAGCGCATCGCTCCACTGGCCCTGGACCAGCAGCCACAGGGCGGCTGGAATCCAGACGATGAAGGCACCGAGCATCGGCACCACGGCGAGCAGGGCCATCACCGTGCCCCACAGCAGCGGCGCCGGCAGGTCCAGCCACCAGAACATCAGGCCGCCGAGCAGGCCCTGCACCGAGGCGACGGCCAGCGTGCCGTAGACGGTGGCGTAGATGGTGTCGACAACCCGGTGGATCAGGTGGTCCATCTCCGCCTCGCTCATCGGCGACCAGCGATGCAGCGCATCGACCACCAGCGCCCGATCGCGCAGGAAGAAGAACAACAGGTAGAAAGTCAGCACGAAGCCGATCAGCTGCACCGCCGAGCCCTTGACCAGACTGCCGGCGCTCAGACTCAAGCGCTTGGTCGCGTCGCGCAGCGCTTCCGGCACGTCGATTTGCCGTTCGATGCGCTCGACATAGGCAGCCAGCGTCGGCCTGGCCTCGATGGCTGCGCGCCATTCGCCGGCCTTGAGCCGCTCCTCGACCAGCTGCGCACCGTTGACCGCCTGCTCGGCGAGTTGCTGGCCGACGAAAACCGCCGGCACCACGACCACGACGGCAATGACGAGCACCGACAGGCCGGCCGCCAGATTGGCGCCGCGCAAGCTTGCTTCGAGGCGGCGCTGCAACGGCGTCGACAGCACGGCCAGGGTCATCGCCGCCGCCAGCGCCGGCAGGAAGGGCACCGTCATCGCGATGCACAGCGCCAAGCCGCTGCCGGTGAGCAGCAGCAATACCAGGGTCTGCGCCAGCCTCAGCGAACGCTCGCCGTGGCTGCTGCCCGGATGTCCGGGTGATCCATTGCTGTTCATGGGCCGCATTGTCGCGCGGCCCTGCCGGCGCTGCTCGGCGACGACCTGCTCAGGGGGTCAGTGCCGGCACTGCGTCGGGGTAGTCACGCTTGCGGTGCCAGTCCGGCCCCGGCGAGCCACGCAGCATCTGCTCCCAGTACAGATAAGGCAGGTAGTACTTCTTCAGCCACCAGTAACGACGCCGGGGAATACGCGGATCACCGGCGAAGCTCGGCGTGACCACGCCGTCGTAGCCGAACTCGGCGAGCATGATCTTGCCGTGCGAGGTGGTCAGCGGGCAGGACGCGTAGCCGTCGTAGCGAGCTTCCTCGTCGGCGCCGCCGAGCGCGCGCAGCAGGTTGGCGACCAGTACCGGCGCCTGGGCACGAACGGCAGCGGCGGTCTTCGAGTTCGGCGTCGTCGTGCAGTCGCCAAGACCCCAGACATTGGGATGCTGGACGTGGCGCAGGGTCTGCTTGTCGACTGCGACCCAGCCGGAAGCGTCGGCCAGCGGGCTGCTCTTGATGAAGTCGGGTGCGGACTGCGGCGGTACCACGTGCAGGAAGTCGAAGCCGAACTCGACCTTGGTGCGGGCATCGGCCGGGCCGGTCTCGAAGACCGCGCGCTTGCCTGGTCCGTCGACGGCAACCAGGCTGTGGTTGTAGCGCGGCGTGATGCCGTACTGGGCGACGACTTCGCTCAGTGCCTTGGCATAGAACGGCACGCCGAACATCGATGGCCCCGGCGTGTGGAAGCTGACATCGACCTTCAGGCTGTTGCGGCGGAAGTGATCGGCGGCCAGATACATCGCCTTCTGCGGCGCGCCGGCGCACTTGATCGGCATCGCCGGCTGAGTGAACAGCGCCGCGCCGCCGCGCAAGCTCTGGATGCTCTGCCAGGTGTATGGCGCCAGATCAAAACGGTAATTGCTCGATACGCCGTTCTGCCCCAAGGTGGCGTTCAGGCCTTCGATCTTCTGCCAATCCAGCTGCAGGCCGGCGGCTACGACCAGATGGTCGTAGCCGAGCCGGCGGCCGTCGTCGAGCAGCACCGTGCTGGCGGCCGGATCGAAACCGGCGGCGCGGGCGCGCAACCACTCGACGCCGGACGGAATCAGGCCGGCGGTCGGCCGCCGAGTCGCCGCGCTGCGATAGGCTCCGCCACCGACCAGAGTCCAGGCCGGCTGGTAATAGTGGTACTCGGATGGTTCGACGATCGTCACTTTCAGGGCCGGATCGGCCTTGCGCAGCATCGCCGCAACGGTGATGCCGCCGGCGCCACCGCCGACGATCAGCACGGCGCGGCTATTCGAGGTTTGAGTCATGGCACGGCTCCGCGCTGGACGGGCTTGAGAGAAACAGGGCCCAATCCTATAATCAGATTATGGAATAACGTTATAACTTATTTATCTAATCAAATATCCCGAGGGTCATCCCGTGATTTTCCGCCAGTTCTTCGATGCCGTTTCAAGCACCTATACCTATCTGCTGGCCTCCGGTCGCGGCCGCGAAGCGCTGATCATCGACCCGGTGAAGGAGCAGACGCCGCACTACCTCACCGCGATTGCGGACCTGGACCTGCGACTGATCCGCGCGATCGACACCCACACCCACGCCGACCACATCACCGCCCTCGGCGAACTGCGCGACGCCACCGGCTGCGTGACCATCATGGGCGAATTCACCAAGGCCAGCTGTGTGTCGGCGCAGATCCGCGAAGGCGAGACCCTCGATGTCGACGGCATCCGTCTGCAGGCGATCTACACGCCCGGCCACACCGATGAATCGTTCAGCTTCCTGCTCAACCCGGCGCGTCCGGAAGCGGTGTTCACCGGCGACGTGCTGCTGATCCGCGGTAGCGGGCGCACCGATTTTCAGGGCGGCAACGCCCACAAGAGCTGGGACTCGATCGTCAACAAGCTGTTCCGCCTTCCGGACGACGTCACCGTCTACCCGGGCCACGACTACAAGGGCTGGAACGCTTCGTCGATCGGTGAGGAGCGGCGCCACAACCCGCGCCTGGCTGGCAAGAGCGAGGCCGAATACGTGGCGATCATGAGCGGCCTGAATCTGCCGAACCCGAAGCTGATGGACATCGCCGTGCCGGCGAATCTTGCCTGCGGCAACGTCTGAACCGTGGCCAGTGTTGCCGACAAGCCAGGCTGGACCAGCCATCTGCCGCTGCTGGCCGATCTACGCCGTGGCGATCGCGCCCAGCTGGGCCAGGACGGACTGGCCGGCACGATCACCGCGATCCTGCTGATTCCCCAGGCGCTGGCCTACGCGCTGCTTGCCGGCCTGCCGCCGGAAATCGGTCTTTACGCCAGCGTGCTGCCGGTGCTGGTCTATGCGCTGCTCGGTTCCAGCCGAACGCTGGCGGTCGGCCCGGTCGCCGTCGCGGCGGTGATGGTCTCGGCGGCGCTGACGCCCTACGCCAATGGCGATCCGGCGAAATACTTGAGCGGCGCGCTGATCCTGTCGGCGCTGTCCGGCGTGATCCTGCTGGCGATGGCCGCGCTGCGCCTCGGCTGGCTGACCCACTTCATCAGCCATCCGGTGCTGGCCGGCTTCACCACGGGCGCGGCGCTGTTCATCATCGGCACCCAGCTATCGGCACTGAGCGGCATTCCGGTACCGCGCGAGCTGCACCTCGACGGCATCATCACGACGCTGATCGCCAAGGCCGCGCTGCGTGACGCCGAGACGCTGGCCTTCGGCCTGGCCACGCTCGGCCTGCTGCTCGCCGCCCGCGGTCCGCTGGTGATCCTGCTGAGTCGCGTTGGCCTGAAGCGCGAGCACGCGGTGATCGCCGGCCGCACCGCACCGCTGCTGCTGGTGATCGCCGCGACCTCGATCTCGGCCCTGTTCGACGCGCACGGCCGCTGGGGCGTGGCCGTGGTCGGCAACATTCCGCGCGGGATTCCGGCGCTGTCACTGGACTTCCTGCGCCAGGACGGCTGGCGAGCCCTGCTGGCACCGGCGGCGATGATCGCGGTGATTGGCTATGTCGAAAGCATCTCGGTGGCCAAGGCACTGGCCTTCCGGCGCAACGAGAAGGTCGACCCGGATCAGGAACTGATGGCGCTGGGCGCGACCAACCTGATCGCCGCCTGCGCCGGCGCAATGCCGGTCGCCGGTGGCTTCGCGCGCTCGATGGTCAATTTCGACGCCGGCGCCCGCACCCAGCTGGCGGCGATCGTCACCGCGTTGTGGGTGGCGCTGGCGGCCGCGCTGTTCACCGGCCTGCTGGCCAGCCTGCCGAAATCGGTGCTGGCGGCGATCATCGTTGTCGCCGTCTGGCAGCTGGTCGACTTCCGGCACTTGCGCCACACCTGGCGCTACGACCGTGGCGACGGCGCCGCCCAGGCCGCGACCATCGCCGGCGTGCTGCTGGCCGGCGTCGAGACCGGCCTGGTGATCGGCGCCGGCCTGTCGCTGCTGCTGTTCCTATATCGAACCAGCCGGCCGCACATCGCCGTCGTCGGCCAGATGGGCGAAAGCGAACACTTCCGCAACGTGCGCCGCCACGAGGTCCGCACCTGGCCCGGGGTACTGATGCTGCGCATCGACGAAACCCTGTATTTCGCCAATGCGCCACGCGTCGAATCCGAGCTGCAGGCACATATCATCGAGGCCGATCATCCGCATGATGTGGTGCTGATCATGTCTGGCGTTGCCTACGTCGATACCAGCGGCCTCAAGGTGCTGGAAGCGCTCGAACTGGCGTTGCGCCAGGCCGGCGCTCGCCTGCACCTCGCAGAAATCAAGGGTCCAGTGATGGATCGCTTCGCCGGCACCGAGTTGCTGGCGCGGCTGGGATCCACGCGCGTCCACCTGTCCGCCCACGATGCCGTGCTGGCCATCGAGCATCATGGCGCTGATGCTTCCCCAACCGTTCCGGAGCTTGTTCGATGAATGTGCTTGTTGATACCGATGCCTGGCTGCGCGCAGCCGGCGGCGGCCTGCTGATCGGCCTCGCGGCCGGCCTGATGATCGTCGTCAACGGCCGCATCGCCGGCGTCAGCGGCGTACTTGGCGGCCTGCTGCTCGATCGCAACGGCAGTGAGCGCCGCTGGCGAACCATGTTCCTCGGCGGCATGGTGCTCGGCGCTGCGCTGCTCACCAGTTTCGTGCCTTCGCTGCCGGTGCCGCAGCTGCAGACCGGCTGGCTGGGCATGGCCGCCGCCGGGCTGATCGTCGGCTACGGCACCCGCATGGGTTCGGGCTGCACCTCGGGTCACGGGGTCTGCGGCATCGCCCGACTGTCACCGCGTTCGATCCTGGCGACGATCACCTTCATGGCTTTCGGCGCGCTCACCGTCTACCTGATCCGCCACCTGCTCGGAGCCGCCTCGTGAACACCGCAATCGTCGCATTGCTGGCCGGCCTGCTGTTCGGCGCCGGCCTCGCCCTCGGAGGCATGACCGATCCGGGCAAGGTGATCGCCTTTCTCGATATCGCCGGCAACTGGGACCCGTCGCTGGCCTTCGTCATGGGCAGCGCCCTGCTGATCACCTTCCCGGTGTTCTGGTGGGTAAGGCGCAGCCAGCGGCCGCTGCTCGCCGAACGCTTCCAGCTGCCGACCCGCAGCGACATCGATCAGCCACTGTTGATCGGCGCCGCGCTGTTCGGCATCGGCTGGGGCATCGCCGGCCTGTGCCCGGGGCCGGCGATCGCCAATCTCGCTGCCGGCTCACCCCAGGTGCTGCTGTTCGTGGCGACCATGGTCGCCGGCATGTGGCTGCGTGACCGCACTACGAAACCCGGCTGAGCCAGGGCAACCCTCGACTGCCGTCAGCCGGGCAGTCGAGAGCTTTCAGAGGTCCGGCACCTCAGGCAGCTTTCTTCGCCGCCTCCGGCGCCGACATGCGGATCAGGTAATCGAAGGCGCTGAGTGCGGTCTTCGAGCCCTCGCCCATGGCGATGATGATCTGCTTGTACGGCGTGGTGGTGACGTCGCCGGCCGCGAACACGCCGGGCATCGAGGTCGCCCCCTTGGCATCGACGATCACTTCGCCGCGCGGGCTCAAGTCCACCGCGCCCTTCAGGAAATCGCTGTTCGGCAGCAGGCCGATCTGCACGAAGATGCCTTCCAGCTCGATGGTGTGCAGCGTGTCGCTGCCGCGATCCTTGTAGACCAAGCCGTTGACCTTGGCGCCATCGCCGGTCACTTCGGTGGTCAGCGCCGAGGTGATCACGCGGACGTTCGGCAGGCTGTGCAGCTTGCGCTGCAGCACCGCGTCGGCGCGCAGCTGGCTGTCGAACTCGATCAGCGTCACCTGGCTGACGATGCCGGCAAGGTCGATCGCCGCTTCGACACCGGAGTTGCCGCCGCCGATCACCGCGACTCTCTTGCCCTTGAACAGCGGGCCGTCGCAGTGCGGGCAGTAGGCCACGCCCTTGTTGCGGTACTGGTCTTCGCCCGGGACATTCATCTGCCGCCAGCGCGCGCCCGTGGCGATGATCAAGGTCTTCGACTTGAGCGTGGCACCCGAGGCCAGCGCGACGCTGACCAGCTCGCCGTCAGTGGAAATGGCGTCGGCACGCTGCAGCTTCATCACGTCGACGTCGTAGTGGCCGACGTGATTCTCCAAGGCCGCGACCAGCTTCGGGCCTTCGGTCTCCGGTACCGAGATCAAATTTTCAATGCCCATGGTGTCGGCGACCTGACCGCCGAAACGCTCGGCGACGATGCCAGTGCGGATGCCCTTGCGCGCGGCGTAGATCGCAGCGGCAGCGCCGGCCGGGCCACCGCCGACGATCAGCACGTCGTAGGGCGCCTTGTCCTTGAGCTTCTCGGCTTCACGGGCGGCCGAACCGGTATCGAGCTTGGCGAGGATTTCATCCACGCCCATGCGGCCGGCGGCGAACGGCTCGCCGTTCAGGTAGATGCTCGGCACCGACATCACCTGCCGCGCCTCGACTTCGGCCTGGAAGGCGCTGCCTTCGATCGCGGTGTGCTCGATGTTGGGGTTCAGCACCGCCATCAGGTTCAGCGCCTGCACGACGTCCGGGCAGTTCTGGCAGGACAGCGAGAAATAGCTTTCGAACTTCAGCGGGCCGGGCAGTGCCTTGATCGCGGCGATGCTGTCGTCGCTGACCTTCGGCGGATAGCCGCCGGCCTGCAGCAGCGCCAGCACCAGCGAAGTGAACTCGTGGCCGAGCGGGATGCCGGCGAAGCGCAAGCGGATGTCATGGCCCGGGCTGCCGATGGCGAACGACGGCGCGCGAATCGCGGCGTCCGAGGTTTCACGCACGGTGATCTGGTTCGACACGTCGGTGATGTCGGCGAGCAGCGCCAGCATTTCCTTCGAGGCCTCCGAGCCATCGGTGTTGGCGACGATTTCGAGCGGGCGGGTCAGGCGCTCGAGGTAGCCCTTCAATGTTTCCTTCAGGTCCTGGTCAAGCATGGGGGGTTCTCCGTTTCGAAAGCGTGCCGCTGCAAATACTGGATTCTGGGGACTGCGGGATGCAAAACGCCCTGCCGCCACGAATGGCAGCGGCAGGGCGCCGGTACTGCGTCAGTGCCGGGCCGGCGTTGCCGACGGCCCGAAGCAGGATCGTTTAGATCTTGCCGACGAGGTCGAGCGACGGCTTCAGCGTCTTCTCGCCTTCCTTCCACTTGGCCGGGCAGACCTGGCCGGGGTTGGCGGCGGTGAACTGCGCGGCCTTCAGCTTGCGCAGCGTTTCCGACACGTCACGGGCGATCTCGTTCGAGTGAATTTCGAGCGTCTTGATCACGCCTTCCGGATTGATGATGAAGGTGCCACGCAGCGCCAGACCTTCTTCCTCGATGTGCACGCCGAAGGCGCGGGTCAGGGCGTGGGTCGGATCACCGACCAGCGGGAACTTGGCCTTGCCGACGGCCGGCGAGGTCTCGTGCCAGACCTTGTGCGAGAAATGGGTATCGGTGGTGACGATGTAGACCTCGGCATTCGCCTTCTGGAATTCGGCGTAGCTGTTGGCGGCGTCCTCGACTTCCGTCGGGCAGTTGAAGGTGAACGCGGCCGGCATGAAGATCAGCACGGACCACTTGCCCTTGAGGCTGGCGTCCGAAACTTCGATGAACTGACCGTTGTGGAAGGCATTGGCCTTGAACGGCTTGATGGTGGTGTTGATCAGCGACATGAGCGGGTCCTGTGTGGGTTGGGGTGATTACTCTACGGCGGCATACTGAACATTCAATGGCTTTTCGCCAAATTGATTGTGAAAACTTGAAGGATAGATTTTCTCTATCGCGCTCCGAACTCTGGCCGCGAGTCCCGGAAACCTTGCCGTCATAGGCTTTGACGGCTGCAGAACAGCCTCTGTTCACCGGTCAACGGATCAAGGAAGGCCAACCGCCGGGCCAGCAGTTTCAGGGGGCGGGACCAGTCGTCGTCCGTATTCGCCGCGACCGTCAGCGCTGGATACCAGTCGTCGTTGACGATCGGGAGACCGAGCCCCGCCATCTGCACCCGCAGCTGATGCTTGCGTCCCGTCAGGGGTTCGAGCCGGTACAGGCTTCGTTCACCACGGGTCTCGATCAGCTCGATCCGGGTCTCGGCGTTCGGCTCACCCTCCACTTCCTGCTGCCGGAAGAACGGCGAGCCGGCGACCACGCGGCTGCGCCGGACCATCGGAAACGCCAGGTCGTCGCGAGTCGGTGCCAGCGCCTCGTAGGTCTTGACGATCTGCCGCCCGGCGAACAAGGCGCTGTAAACGCCGCGGGTTGCCGGGTTGATCGAGAACAACAGCAGCCCGGCGGTACCGCGATCGAGTCGATGCAGCGGCACGAGGTCGTCGAGCGCGGTGACGCGCTTGAGCCTCGTCAGCAGGGTTTCCTGCACGAAGCGACCAGACGGCAGGGTCGGCAGGAAGTGCGGCTTGTCGGCAACCAGCAGGTGCTCGTCGCGATGCAGGATCACCGCCTCGAACGGAATCGGCCTTTCCGGCGGCAACTCGCGGTAGTAATGGATCAGCCGGCCGGCAACAAACACCGCGTCCGGCGCCAGGATGCCGTGTTCGGCGTCGCTGACCTTGCCCGCGGCCAGTCGCGCCTGCCAGACCGTCCGGCCGACATCCGGAAAACGCTGGTCAAGGAAATCGAGCAGGGTCGGCCAGGCCCCCGGCGGCAGACGGACACTGCTGGCACTAACGCCGGCGATCGAAGGCGGCCGCGATGCGGAATCCGGAGCAGTCATGGACGGGGCGGCGAATCGGTCGGGCGATCCGGGAGCATACAGATGGGCACGGGCGTGACCCGATAGCCACTTCCGCGATGCCGGACCATCATGACATCCCGGAACTGCACAGGACGGACGGCATGAGCAGGAAACGCATCGCTTTCATCGGTCTCGGCGCCATGGGCCTGCCGATGGCCCGCAATCTGGTCACGGCCGGCTACGAAGTCGTGGTCTGGAACCGCACGGCCATGGCCGACACAGCCCTAGCCGATCATGGCCTCACATCGGCGCCGACCCCGGCCCAGGCCGCAGCTCGTTGCGACACGGTGATCACGATGGTCGCGGACGATGCCGCGCTGAATGCCGTCACGCATGGCCCGGAAGGCCTGCTCGCCGGGCTGCCGGCCGGCGGCTTGCATGTGTCGATGAGCACGGTCGGCGTGCAGACTGCCGAGGCGATAGCCGCCGCACACCTGTTGGCGGGGCGCCGCTATCTGGCGGCACCGGTCTTTGGCCGACCCGAGGCGGCAGCGGCTGCGAAGCTGTGGATCGTTGCCGCCGGTGCAGCTGACGACGTCGCCGAAGCGCAGCCGCTGTTTGCCGCACTCGGTCAGGGCAGCTTCCGCGTCGGCGAACAACCGGGACAGGCGAACACCGTGAAGCTGGCCGGCAATTTCCTGCTGATGGCGATGCTCGAGGCGCTTGGCGAAGCCTTCGCGCTGACCGGCAAGGCCGGCGTTCCGGCACGGCTGGTGCTCGATATCCTCAATGGCGCGCTGATCCGTTCACCGGTTTACGAGAACTACGGAACGATCGCGATCGACGAACGCTTCGACCCGCCGGGCTTCAAGCTGAGGCTGGGCTTGAAGGACGCGAACCTGGTGCTCGCCGCCGCCAACGCCACCGCGGTGCCGATGCCGGCCGCGAGCCTGGTACGCGATCGCCTGCTGGGCGGCGTGGCTCGCGGCATCGGCGAACTCGATTGGTCGGCGGTGACGCGGCTGATCGCCGAGGATGCCGGGATCAGGCCGCGTTCCTGAGCCGCCTCAGGCGGCAGTGTTGCGCGAGGCCATGATTGCCGCCGCAGCGGCTGGCGAGCCTTCGAGATAGGCCAGCGCATCCTCGGTCGAGCCTTCCTTGACCGGGTCGTACCAGGGGCTGAAGAACGGCAGCTGCTTGATCAGCAGCGAAGGCAGGGACGGCAGCATGCCGGTCTTCGACTGGCGCTGCCATTCCAGCCAGATCCACGGCCGGAACACGCTCGGCCGCTTGGCCTTGAAGCGGGGGTCCTGCTTCATGATGTGGGCTGCGCCGTGCGCCCAGAGACCGAAGATCGCCGGCATCGCGATCAGGCTCAGGTAGTAGCGCGAGGGATAGGTGCCACCGAGGTGGCGATACAGGTCGAAAGCGACGCTGCGATGTTCGATCTCCTCGGCCCCGTGCCAGCGCAGCAGGTCGAGCAGCACCGGATCGGCGCCGATTTTGTCCCAGTTCTTGTTGTCGAGTGCGTAGTGGCCGAGCACACAGGTCATGTGTTCGATCGCGGCGATGACCCCGAGGCGGAACACCAGCCACTGCTTCTTCGCCCATTCGCTTTTCAGTTCACGGCCGGCGAACTTGTCGCCAAGCAGATTCTCGAACAGCCAGTCTTCCTGACGGGTGTTCGATTCGGTCTCGATGCCGCGCTTGTTCAGGTATTCAGCGACCGCGCCGCCGTGGGCACGGGCATGCATCGCTTCCTGGCGGACGAACATCTGCACGTCGTCACGCAGCTTGTCGTCGGTAACCATCGGCAGCGCCTGGTTGTACAGGCGGCAGAACCAGAATTCGCCAGCCGGCAACAGCAGGTTGATCTCGTTGATGAAATGGCTGGCATAGGGATGACCCGGAATCCAGTCGACCGGGGTATCCGACCAGTCGAACTTGACCTTGCGCGGGATCAGCCGGCCCTTGGTCTTGGAAGCCTTCGATGCCTTGCCGGGGGCTACCTTGCCAAGCAGGGCGGTAATGGGGGTGACGGCCATGGGCGTGCTCCGTGGGCAAATCAGTTGTCAAGAATCAGGGAAGGAGATCGAGGCGCGCGAGACCACGCGACAGCTTCGGGAACAGCCGCGAAATCAGCCGTGAGCCCCGCGCCTCGGCGCCGACCGGCACCTCGTCGCGTCGATGCTCGACGGCATCGAGGATGGCCTTGGCGATCTTGTCCGGCGTCAGGTTGCGGCGTTGGTAAAGCTTGGTCGCCCGCGCCTGTTTCTCGGCTTCCTGGGTGGCGTCGAGGCCGACGAAGCGGGTGTTCTGGGTGATGTTGGTGATCGACAGACCCGGGCAGATGGTCGCGACATGGATGCCCTTGTCGGCCAGTTCGGCACGCAGGCAATCGCTGAGCATCATCACTGCCGCCTTGCTGGTGTTGTAGGCCGACATGAACTTCGACGGGGTGAAGCCCCCCATCGACGACACGTTGACGATATGCCCCTTGCGCCCTGCCTTGATCATCTGCCGGCCGAACAGCTTGGAGCCGTGGATCACGCCCCACAGGTTCACGCGCAGGACCTTTTCCCAGTCGGCATCCGAGGTGTCGAAGAACGAACCGGCGACACCGATACCGGCGTTGTTGACGACGATGTCCGGGGCACCGAAATCCGCTTCTACCCAGTCGGCAAGTGCGGTCATCTGTTCGACATTGCCGACATCGACCTTGCGCGCCCAGGCCTGGGCGCCGAGCAGGCGCACCAATTCCACGGTTCGCTCGGCGGCTTCGAGGTTCAAGTCGACGCAAACGATGTCGGCCCCATGCTCGGCGAATAGCAGCGCGGTTTCACGGCCGAAGCCGGAGCCCGCACCAGTGACCACCACCAGCCGGCCGCGCTGGCGATCCGAGACACGGCCGCCACGCGATTCGCGGGCGTGAACCCGCGCGCGCGCCAGCGCCGGGGTTTCCTCGGCCCCCTCGACGTGGTCGATGAATTCCGAGGTCCAGTCGATCACTAAGCGCGGATGGCTGGACTGGATCCAGTGGCCGGCATCGGCTTCGCGCCGCCACAGGTTCGGCACCCACTGCGGCAGGTCGTCCCAGATCTCGGCGACCATGAACTTGTCCTTGCGCGGCACGATCAGCTGCACCGGAATCTCGGTGCGCCGCTCGCCCGGCTTCAGCAGACGCTTGGCGAAATTGGCGCGATAGAGATTGACGCCATTCGCGCCATCCTTGCGCTGGCTGTCGCTGGCGTCCGGCCGCACGCCGTCGAGCTTTTCCAGCAGGCCCGGCCACAGCTTGTCGAGGCCGGCTTTCCACAGGGTGGGTGCGACCGCCGGCAGATGGAACATGCCGACGTACCAGGAATGCGCGAGCTGCCGCGCGACCTGGCCGTACTGCTCCGGCGAGCCGCTTTTCAGGCGCTGCATGATCCAGTACGCGGCGTGGTCGAGGCTCGGCCCGGAGATCGTCGTGTACGACGCGATCCGCCCGGCCATGCGCTCGGTGGTCACCGCTTCCCAGCTCTGGATCGAGCCCCAGTCGTGGCAGATCAGGTGCACCGGCTGATCTGGACTCATCGCATCGACTACCGCGGCGAGATCGGCGACCAGATGTTCGAGGTCGTAGGCCTGGGTGTGATCGGGCACCGACGACAGGCCGGCGCCGCGTACGTCGTAAGCGATGACGTAATAGCGCTCGGCCAGACCTTCGGCAACCGTGGTCCAGACGCTGGCGGCATCGGGATAGCCGTGGACCAGCACCACGGTCGGCTTGCGCGTTCCCTTGCCATCCCTGGCGCGGCCTCGGCCTTCTTGTCCAACCCCGGCCCGGCCATCCCTGGCCGGGCGTTCGGCGCCGCTGGCGATGCCATCCGAGGCATCGCCAAAGCGCGGCGCCTCACCCCACTCGTAGACGGCGAGTTCGACGTCGCCCGATTTGACCACCTGCACCGGTTCCAGGGCCATGGCTCAGGCCGCCTGCTGCACGGGATGGAGCAGGCCGCGCTCGCGCCAGCGGCGCACATGCGGCACATCGTCATCGAGCCAGAAGGCATCGTCCTCGGTGACCACCAGCAGCTCTTCCCACTTGGCGCCGACATCGCGGAAGCCCAGATGCGGTTCCACCGCCCACAGGCCCGGTGTCGGTGGATGGTCGGACGCCGAATTGCTCGACCAGAGCGGCGACAGGCCGTCCTTGCGGCTGGCCAGCGCGTCCTTGACCAGCTCGCCGATGTTGCGGGCACCGAAGTTGAACAGGCTCAGATGGCTCTTGGCGCCGTCGTTGTCGAGTTTCTCGACGCGGTGGGCGAGCACTTCGAAGGGATAGGCCTTGTGGCGCGGCTCGTAGCCGTGGCGCTGGCACAGACGGTCGACGGCCTGGCTGACTTCGGACAGGTGCTTGCGCTGCTTGACGAGGCTGACGATCAGCTCGCGGTATTCGAGCAGGTCGTCCATCAGACGGTCGAGGATGCGGTTCTCGCCGATCACGCCGCAGTAGCCGATATCGGCGGTATAGCCGTTCATCGACGGCGCGCAGTCGAGGATGTAGGGCATGCCTTCTTCGAGACGACGAAGGCCCGGATAGAAGGCCGGATTGAAGCCGCCGAGCTGCTTGAAGCCGACCGCGCCACGGAACGCCGTGCGATCGCCGAACCAGGCGAACGGCTGGTGGAACCAGTCGTCGACACCCTGGTCGAGCAGCCAGGCTTTCATCAGCGCCGCCGCCTGCCGCTCGGTCATGCCAGGTTTCAGCTCGGCGGAAATGGTTTCAGCGCAACGATAGGCCAACTGCTGTATGGCCCGGAAGCCTTCAAGATCTTGCGGACTCGGGGCTTGGTGGCTGCGGGTCGTCATGACGTTCTCCTCGCTGACGTTGTCATCACACGATGTTACTTTGACATCGACACGGATTGCCAGCACCGACGGTCAGGCGAGGCCGGCCTCTTTGACTATCGATTCAATCGATGATCGCGGGCGCTAGTCCGTGGAGCGTCAGGAGCAGAGGTGCAACGGGGTCGGTGCGCTGGACACTGCGATGCTGGGCAAATACCAGCAGACTGTGGGAGCAACAGCCTGGGATCGCCTCGGAACATCGGCAACGCGGATGGGTCCGGAGACTCATGAGAGGACGGCTGACGAGCAACGTCAGCCGTCGATGCCGGACACCTTGGAACTCCGGCCAGGAGTCCCATCGATCCAAGCTCAGAACTGGAAGTACAGGAACGCCGAGTAACCCTGGGCGGACAGCTTCATGATCGACAGGAAGAACAACGGCAGCAGCAGCAACAGGGCGGCCGAGGCCCGCTGCATCGGCGAGGAGATGCGCAGCATCGGGCGGTACTCGCGCAAGCCTTCGAAAATCACGAAGCCGTAGGCCACGAACAGCATCGCGATTTGCAGGCCGGTGACCTGGGTGATCATCGGGTCGGTCAGACCGCCGACATTCTTCATGAAGAACATGGGCTGATACATCTGCCAGGCGTCGTGGATGCTCTGCGCCCTGAACACCGTCCAGCTGATCATCACGAGAACCATGGTGATCGCCCAGCGCCACATCACGAAGCGCTTCGGCGCGCCGTTCACTCCGGCTACGCGCTCCAGGAAAATCATGAAGCCCTGCAGCGCACCCCAGACCAGGAACGTCCAGTTCGCGCCGTGCCAGACGCCGCCAAGGAAGAAGGTGATGATGACGTTGATATGCGTCGACATCGCGCCGTTGCGGTTGCCGCCGAGCGGAATGTACAGGTAGTCGCGCAGCCAGCTCGAAAGACTGATGTGCCAGCGACGCCAGAACTCCGTGATGCTCTGCGAGATGTACGGCGCCCGGAAATTCTCCATGAACTGGAAGCCCATCATCAGGCCCAGACCGATCGCCATGTCGCTGTAACCGGAGAAGTCAAAGTACAGCTGCGCGGTGTAGGCAACGGCGCCCAGCCAGGCGTCAGCAGTCGACGGCTCGCTGAGCGAGAAACAGTAATCCGCCAGGGGTGCGAGGGTGTCGGCGATGATCACCTTCTTGACAAAGCCCTGCATGAAGCGGACCGCGCCACGGCCGAACAAGTCCGGCGAGGTTTCACGATGCTCGAACTGATCGGCCAGATCCTTGTATCGGAAGATCGGACCGGCGATCAGATGAGGGAAAAGTGAGACGAAGGTCGCAAAATCGACTGGATGTTTGGTCGCTTCGGCGTCACCCCGGTAGACATCGACGATGTAGCTGATAGATTCGAAAATATAAAATGAGATGCCGATCGGCAGCAGCACATGCGCAAACGAGAACGGCTGGAACCCCAGCCCGGTGATCAACTCATTGAAGCTGGCAACACCGAAATTGGCGTACTTGAAGTAGCCGAGCACGGCGAGATTGACAGCGACGCCAAACTGCATCCAGCGCCTGCCGACGACATTCCTGACACCTCTCCGGCCAATCTCCCCGCCGACCGCATAGTTGAACGCGGTGACCGCTGCGAACAGCAGCAGGAAGTCCGGGCGCCACCATCCGTAGAACAGATAGCTGCCGCCGAGGATGACGTAGTTCCTTAACCGACGCCTGTTGGGCGTCAGGTAATAGACCGACAGAAAGATCGGTAGGAAGAAGAACAAAAAAACGTTTGAAGAAAAGACCACGTCAGGCTATCCCTTAGATTGATACCGCGACACGTCCCGGTGTTTCGGCCGAATGGAAAATGTTGCTGCGGAGTCAGAACTGGAAGTAAAGAAAAGCGGAGTAGCCTTGCGCCGACAACTTGGTGATCGCCAGCACAAATAACGGTACAAGCAGGAACAATGAAGCAAGCACCCGCTGCTGCTCGCTTCCTAAAGTGAACTTGGGGCCGTACTCGCGCAGACCTTCGAACGCCACGAGGCCGTAAGCAAGCACCAAGGTCGCCATCTGCATCGCCGTAACCACGGCAAGCAGAGGGTCGCTGACCCCCCCGACATCCTTCATGAACAACATGGGCTTATACATTTCCAGTGCGCGCGAGACGCTGTCTGCACGGAACAGCACCATGCTGAAGGCGACCGAGAACAGGAAGGTCGGCGCCCATCGCCACCACTTGAATCCGTCCGGTTGGCCGGACACTCCAAGCAGGCGCTCGGTGAACAGCAAGGCACCCTGCAGGGCTCCCCAAAGGATGAAAGTCCAGTTGGCGCCGTGCCAGATGCCACCGATCAGGAAGGTGACGAAAACCATGAAATGCAGACGCATCTTGGTCTTACGACCGCTGCCCCCCAACGAATAGAACACGTAGTCGCGCAGCCAGGTCGACAGGCTGATGTGCCAGCGTCGCCAGAACTCGGTAACGCTCTGGCTGAGAAAGGGCTTGTTGAAGTTCTCGATGAACTTGAACCCCATCATCAGGCCCAAGCCGATCGCCATGTCGCTGTAGCCTGCGAAATCGAAATAGAGCTGAGCGCCATAAGCGAGCACACCCAGCCAGACATCGCCGGTGGTGGGCTCCGGCATCGCAAAACAGTAGTTGACCATCGGCGCCAGGGTATCGGCGATGACGACCTTCTTGACGAATCCCTGCATGAACCTGATTGCACCGCGACCGAACAGGTCCAGCGAATGATTGCGGTGCTCGAACTGCCCGGCGAGATCCTTGTACCTGAACAGCGGGCCGACGATCAGGTGCGGAAACAGGGCAACGAAGGTCGCGAAATCGACGGGATGCCGCGTTGCCTTGACGCTACCGCGATAGACGTCGATGACGTAGCTGATCGATTCGAAGATGTAGAAGGAGATACCGATCGGCAGCATCACGTTCGCCATCGAAAACGGCGCGAAGCCAAATGCGGCAATCGCGTCGTTGAAGGCGCCGACGCCGAAATTCGCGTACTTGAAGTAGCCAAGCACGCCAAGATCGACTACCACGCCGATCCGCATCCAGCGCCTCGCCCCTTCGGTCCGTGCGCCGTGCTTGCCGATCATCGAGCCCACGCCGTAGTTGAAGACGGTGACTGCGGCAAACAACAGCAGGAAGTCCAGCCGCCACCATCCATAGAAGATGTAGCTGCCCGCTAGGATGACGTAGTTCCGCAGCCTGCGTGTGTTCGGTGTCAGGTAATAAGCTGACAGGAACAGCGGCAGGAACAGGAACAAAAAGGCGTTGGACGAGAAAACCATGTCGCGGAGCTCTCGTTCGTTACTTGGCTACGGCTGGGGCGGGTTCGTACACTTCCATGAGATTCTGGAAGGGGCCGAGATCAACCTTCGACAGCAACGCACGCTCCGGAATCTCCCAGATCACCAGACGTGGCTTGTGCCCCCTGTAATCTTCCCCACCCAGAAACTGCATCATCGGGGGAAACGGGCCGCGGCCTTCTTCAGAGTAGTTCGCGACACCTTCGTTCAACGCATCTTCGAGGAAGCCCGAAAAATTCCACTTCCGATTGGCGCTGTAACTGGTGCCCACCAGCGCCACTTCCGGCAGCTTGGCATCGTCGAACAGGCCCATTTCGCTGGTCAGGGATGCGGACGCAACCGTCTTCACTTCCTGGATCATCTCCACTGGCGGCATCAGCGACTTGAACATCGGCTCCAGCGGCAGGAACGACAGCAGATCTCCGCGATGCACCTGTTCAGGCCCCCGCGTCGTCGTGTAGTCGCTGGGTTTGGCTTCGAGGTCGGTCAACCCCATCTGCTGCAGACGCTCCTTGACCGCTTTCGCGGCGAGCTCCGCGCCGTATGGCGTCCAGTGCGTATCGGTCCGCAGGAAGGTATCGCCGGTCTTGCGGCCTTCAGCCAGCACCGGCTTCAGGTCGACGATCGGAACCTTCAGCGAATCCGCCATCGCGATCAGCTGGCCAGCCAGGTTCTCGTGGGCGATCGCACGTTCATGCTTGCCGATGAATTCAGGGTAGATCTTGGCTTTCTCGGGTACCACGACGATCAGCAGCGGAACCCCGGCGCGAGACAACTCGCCGTGCACCCAGCTCACCAGCTTCAGATTCGAGGTGATCGCCTCCTTCCACTTCGGGATGACGTTGAACTCCTCGTTGGTGTACAGCCAGCCGTTGGTGCCGATGACCACGCCGAGGCGGCCTTCGCCGAACAGCACCAGCTGTGCCGCCGTCCAGATATTGATACTCGCGATGCGGAGCGGAAATTCTTCGTCGTAGTGTTTCTCGAAGGCGCGGACCATCTCGCCATTGGCGATCTCCTTCGGCGGCGCCTTGAAGGTACCAACAGCTGGAACTGCAGCAGCACCGAGCACGACGACCACCGCGATGAACGCCACGGCGACAATGCCATAGCCCGACAAGATGCCTTTCAGACCGGTCTTGGCTGCGTTGGACGATGTTGCTGACATGTACCGCTTCTCCTGAATACCCAATCAAAACAACAATCAGCAGCCGTGCAGCCTGCTCCGACTAGGCAGGCTCGCTTCTGGCGCGCACCGCTAGACGGGCGTGAGGACCGGAAACCGCTGGACTTTCATTCAATTCTTCTTACTTCTCCCCCGGCTCATGCTCCGCCGGGGCAGCGGGACTCCCTGCTCAAGCACATCCCAAGCCGGTGCAGCGACCCTGAAGCTTGTTCGCATTCGAAAAGCCTCCGGCAGGAAGAATTCTCTACAGGTTCACGGCGCCGCTTCGACGCCGGTGAGCCGCTTGAGCCGATCGTCGATCTGCGGGATCAGATCCTTCCGCAAACCGCTGGCGCCGATCTCGGCAAGTTCGCGCCGGTAGAGCTCCCTCGCACCGGTCAAATCCCCCTTGAGGCCCTGCAGCCACGCCAGGCGATCGTAGGCGGCGATCACATACTGGCGCTGCTGCGGCGGCTTTTGGGCATCCTCCAGCAAGCGACCGTATTCGACTTCCGCTTCCTCGCGACGCGATTGCCGACTCATCAGTTCGGCGATGCTCAGGCGAGTGGCAAGATAGCGATCCCGGGTGGGGCCACCCGCCGCCTCGAAAGCCTTGAGAGCCAGTCGGTACTCATCCAGCGCATCAAACTGCTGCTGGAGAATGGTCAGGGTGTCGGCGTGACGTGCCCGGGTAATCGCGGTCTCGACCGCCAACGGTCCAGACAGTTTCTCGCGGATCTGCAACGCACGACGCAGGATCAGCTCCGCTTCATAGTTCTTGCCGCGCGCCATCTGGCTTTCCGCACGACGCTCGAGCAGCACGGCCGCCTCGGCACTCGTGCCCCCGCCCGGCTGCTGCTCGAGCATGCGCAGGGCGCGTCCGTAGATATCGACGGCATCGACGTGGTTGCCGAGCTTGACCTTCAGCTCGGCCTCGTTGACCAGACTGGCGATATGCACTTCCGATCCCGGTGCGAGCTTCGAGGCGTCAAAACGCGCACGACGGCACACGGCCGCGGCTTCCGAGTAATCGCCACTCGCCACGGTGTTGCGGCACAGCTGGTTCAACGCGTCGATTTCCTTCTCCGAATCCGCTGCCGCTTGCACGGGCAACTGCGAGATGCCGGCGATCAGGAGCATCAAAACTTTCTTGCTGTTCACTGCGCGTTGAACCCTTGATAGATGGCCGTCAGATCGCCGCCGAGGCGGGTGCTCTTGTTGGGCCGGGAACTGATGAGTTGTCCCGCCAGTTCGCCGGTGCAGGCGTGGATCGAGCAATAGGGTTCAAGCCAGACCCACTGAGTCTTCTCCGCTGAGGCGTCCCGATCCTGAAAGGCGCCGGTCTTCTGCTGGAAGGTCTGCGGATCCTGAATGCCCTTGACTACCCGCAGGACCAGACGAGTCAGGGCGCCATTGCCTTCCGAGACCAGGTCAAGCTTGTTCGCCTTGGCAAAGGTCGCGATCATCGTCAGCGGTGCCAGCGCATAGGCGTGATAGCCCAGCGCACGCGTCGCCCGATTGAGTTCGTTCGGCAGGTAGCCGTCGGCATCGACCTGAGACTCGAAGATCCGAAAAAACACCACCGCCCGGTCGAACAGATCGCGGCGATCGGTGACCACGGCCGTCGCCATCAGCGACCAGCCCACCCAGTAGTAATGGTTGTTGATCTTCTTGATCGGATCTTCCGGCGACCACTCCTTCATGACCAGATCGGCAAGCCGACCGAGCCAGGCTTCGATCTGGCGAGCCCGCTCCGCCTCGAGCTTCAAGGGTTCGGAGCTGGAGAACTTCAGGCGCAAGTAGGCGCTGGAAAGGCTGCCCAGCGTCCATTTCCGGATCGACCGCCCGGTGTGGTTCGGCGCCTCGCCCTCCAGCGCCTCGGCACGCGCCCAGGTCGACAGCACGTCCAGCGCACACTCGAGCTGGCCGGGGTTGCCGGAGGCCATGTACTTGCCGACCTGCGAGACGACGCCTTTCTCCATCGCGACGATCGGCGCCGTCATCTTCTTGTAGCGCGCCTCGGATTCCGGATTGAGGCTGTCGCGCGACGAACCAGAGCCTTCGTACTTGCTTGGGAACTCCAGCTTTCCCGTGAATGGCTTGGGCATGTCGCCGCAATCGACCGGCTTGCCCTTCTTGACGTACACCGGCTGCATGTAGCCCGGCGGCGGCACCAAGTCGGCAAGCACCTTGGACAGTGGCGCCAGGCTCAGCACGGCAAGCAGGCCAAAACGCAGGAGGTTCATGGCGTGGCGGCGCTCTTGACGACCGCTGCTGGATCCTGCGTCGAGCACATCGTCGCCTTTACCTTGACCGGCTTGCCGACGGTGGTCAGCACCTGCAGTCGGTAGTCGACCATCGGCTGGTCGGCATACTCGGGCGCGCGGCTGAGTTCCAGCACGAAGCGGCCTTCCATGTTGGTGAACTGGTTGTAACGGGAGCGGATCAGTTCATGCCGGCCGTCGAGGTACCAGATCTCCGACGAAATTTCCCGGACGTTCGGATCCGAGAACTGCATGTCGACAACCAGATTCTTGCTCTTCTCGTCGACGAAATTGGCACCGCCGTTGAACAGGACTTCCTTGTACTCGCCACTGTTGGTCAGCTCGACTTCGCTGCTGATCAAGGCCTTGCGATTGGCACAGCCGTTGTTCACCAGCGGCACGATGCGGCGCATCGTCGCGTGATCCGCACGACCGAAGAACTGGTAGGGGAATTCCCAGACGATCAGCTTGGGTGGTGCCTTCTGGAAGGCCGGCGACGCCAGGTACTGGGTGATCGAACCGTCGAAGCCGGCGCCGGCGAACGAGTTCTGCAGCATGTCGGTCTGCAGCGCTGCGCGGAGGAAGCCCATGAAATGGTATTCCGCGGAACCCGAGAAGCTGGTGCCCACCAGTGCGATCTCAGGCACGGGCTCGTCGCCGAACAGGTCGTCCGTCGCAGGCGCGGTGGTCTCGTAGAAGATCGAACTTTCGGTCGGGTAGCGGCTGCCGCAGATTACGTCTGCAGCGAAGGCAATGGTGCCGCGTCGGGTGATGACGCTGCTGGGCTTGGTCACGAAGGCCTTCGGCGGGAAACCGAAGTTGAGCGGCTTGATGTATTCGGCGATCAGCTCGGCAGCACGTTTGGCGCCACTCGGGTTCCAGTGTGCGTCGCGCTGGAAGTGGAAGTCCTCCCCCTCCACCGAAGCGAAGCGGTCTGCTGGCGGCACGATGAAACCGACCTTGCGCAACCGTTCCAGGTAGCCCTGGTAGTTCTTCAGCAGGGCGTCGTAATCGAAACGAGCACGCACTTCCGGAGTCAGCCGCTTGGCCTGCACGACCGCTCGCGGCGCCGACAGGTAAACGAGGATCTTGGTGCCCCGAGCGTTGAGGTCCTTGACCATGCGCTCGAGATCGTCCCAGACGAGTTCGTCCTTCTGGGCCGTGATATTGAGCTCAGCCTCGGTTCGGAACAGCCACTGACCTTCACCTTGAACCAGATAGAGGTAATCCTTCAGGAAGGTCGTGGCGTATGAGTCCGGATCTGCCGCCTTGGGGCAGAGCGTGCAGCACTCCTTTGCTTCGTACACCGGCGCCGTGATCGCGGCGGGCTCGGCCCCCTGGGCCGCCCCCGCTGCGGACAGCACGCTCAGGACGGAGGAAAGCAGACCCCACGCGAGCTTGCTCGCGTAGCGCCTTGCCATGTTGTCGTACTTCGAGGCCGCCATGACAGACACTCCGGACTTCATGCTTACTTCTGTTCGTCCCAGGTCAGGACCGGAACAGCTGCGGTACCGCCGACGATGAGGCTGGATGCCTTGCCGCGCTCCAGCAACACTGCCGGCACATCGGCGATCTTCTGATCACCCTTGAACAGGGCCATGGTGATGGCCAGCGGATTGATTTCGCGCTGCGCAGCCTTGTAGGGCACGACCCCGTCGATGATCGCGACCTTGCCGTCGGCGGTCTTCAGCGACACCGTGGTGTCCGGCAGCAGGTTGAGCACGACCACCATCGCCTTGAGCTGGCTCTTGAAGCCTTCGAGTTCGAACACCTTCAGGCCATTGTCGGTATTGGCGACGCTGTAGAAGCGGTCGGCGGCGAACTCGAAGGTTTCCTTCAGCGAGCCGATCTGGACGACCTGCGGGCCAGGCGGCATGAACGCGAACATGCCGGCGGTGTACGGCGGCAGCGGCAGCTGCGGGGTATCGCCGATGAAGCCGGCCTGGCTGGGGTTGGCCGTACCGTTCAGGATGCGAACGAACGTCGATCCCGGAGGCGCTCCCTTCGCATAGAGCTGCGCGCTAGCGCTGGGAAGCCAAGCCAATCCGAAGACGAGGAACAGGGGAGCGAAGATTCTGAGAAACATTTTATTCATGTCTTGACCTCCAACGGCACTAAGTGGACTGCAACTGCAAAAATGCGGGAACGCGATTACTGGCGTTCGACAACGGCGGCTTTCTTCCGGTTCAGGACGATGTCGAGAAAGTCGATCTGGAACGGCAGCAGGGCGCCGCCGAGGCGAAAGCCGAGTTCACGCTGCGGTGTCCGCAGATCAAGATTGAGGAACGTGGCCTTGGTCGGAGCATCGAGATTCAATGGCCCCGAGCCGTTGCCGCTGAGCTGGCCGCCGACAACAGTCATGCTCATCGCCTCGGTATAGGGATCTTCGACGAAATCGCGGTCGGTCTTCGACAGGTCGCGGGACACGCCGTAGATGCCGGCGAGCCCGTTGGCGATCGCGAAGTTGTCCTGAATGCGAACGTCCATGCTGTTGCGAAGCCGGATACCGTGGTGCTTGTTGCCCGAGACCAGATTGTTCCAGATCAGGTTGCGCGAGCTTTCCGAAATGACGATGCCGTCGGAACCGTTCTTGTAGGCCTGATTGTTGGCGATCACGGTGTTGCTGCACTGGCGATCAAGCACGATGCCCGACAGCGCGTTGTTGTGCGTCTTGTTGCCGATGATCCAGCTGTCGTCGACGTTGCGTGAAATGATGATGCCGTGCTTCTTCTTGGTTCCGTAGACCTCGTTGTCCGCGATGATCAGACGCTTGGAACGATCGTGCGGATCGAAGCCGTAGAGGATGTTGTTCTTGAGCGTGTTGCCGCGCAGCACCACATCGTCGGCTTCCCACGTGTAGAAGCCGTACCACATGTCCTCGATCTCGGATTCGACGATCCAGCCCGTCGGCTTCGGCCAGACATGGCGTTGAATCATGCTGTTGCTGTATTGCGACATCGTCAGCCCGTAGGCCTTCGTGGACGCATAGCCCATGTTCGCGATGCGGCTTTTTGCGATGTAGATCTTCGAACCACCCCAGCCGACGATAAACGGCCGGTATTCCTTCGGCGTCTTGAACTTCGACGGTGAGGAGGTCGCTTCATTCCAGCCGAGTACCTGGCTGCCGGTGATGAACATCGTCCCTTCGACGGCCAGCAAGGCGCCGCGATCCTGGGACAGGCGGAGCTGCTTCACCGATTTTCCGATCAGCAGCGACGCGCCGTGCCGGACCAGGATTGGCAGGCGAGCCACGTAGACTCCCGGGGAGACCTCTTCGAGGACGTCCTTGGGCACGCCGGCAGCGACCTCGGCCAGCGTCATGTGTCCATTCTCGATGAACACGCCGCGGAGACCGCCGTTCTGACGCTTGGCGAACTCCGCAAGCCCCTGGCCGATCGCCGTCGTCAGGGCCTTGAAGCCAGGCTCGGACAGCATGGCATCGACTCGTACATTGCCCTTCTTCGAGCTGTCGATCTTCTTGGCGATCGCTTCCGGGGTATAGCCGGACAGGTCCGGGATCTTCGGCGCCTTGAACTCGCTGACTGCAGCGGCTTCCTTCTCGACCAGCCGATAGGTCTTGCGCAATTCCTCGACGGTCGGGATGTGCGCATTGGGATCGAGCGGCAACTCGTCGGCGCCGTCCTCACCCTCCTGAGCGGTGTTTTCGGCTGGCGCCAGGTGCTCGCTGTAGTTCTTGGTCACGTCGTCGTCGGCAACGGCGAGCTGACCGATGGTCGAGCCGCACGCGAGCCCTGCAACGAGCAGCAGACGCAATCCCTGGGCAAAGCGGTTGAGCATCAGAACCACCATAGGATCGTCTCGAGCGTCACTCGATAGTTGAAATCCGTGCCAGGGCCGTAGGCCGCGCCGGGATCGAACACCGAAGCGCGCAAGCGAACGACCGACATCGGTTCCTGTCGGACGACATCAGCACCATCCGACAGCTTGGCGGAGACATTCGGCGTGCGGAAATATCGGCTGAACACGAAGTCGAGACCGTTGCCGACGTCGTGGGAGACCTGCGGCGTGTTCGCCAGCACGCGATTGGTGGTGATCGGCGCGCGGACATCATCCTTCTGGAAGTTCTGGTAGATCAGGCTGGCGTCGTAGAGCTCGGACCGATACGACACATAGGCGGTCACGATCTGCAGATTGCCGAGTTCGGCACCGAGCGCGCTGTTGTAGAGGTAGATCGAGGTTGGCGTACCGGTGAAGTTGGTCACGTTGCCCTGCAGACCGCTCTGCTGGTACTGCGCCTTGCCGCCACCGCCGCTGTACGCGAACGCCGAACCGAAGGCGATCGGGAACTCGAACGGGCGGATGCGCACGCCGACCGTGCTGGAGATCGCCGAGATGCTCTGCGACTGCTTCGAAGCGATTACACCGCCAGGCCCCAGCCGCGCCGTATCGGTCGTGCCCAACAAGTAGGTGACGTCCGCCCAGTAGGCGAGCGGCTTGCTGCGACGGCGCTCGAAATAGCGATTGTCGGCGAACACGCCGATCCAGGTCAGGGTCGAATCCTCCAGCTTCGGGGAATCCGAAACGGTCGTTCCGGTGCGCTGAAGATTCTTGAAGTCAGCCGCGTGAAGCACACGCACGCCGGCATTGTTCTCGGGCGCCCAATCCTGCGAGAAGGTCGCAAAGCCATAAAGGCGATCGCGCTGCCGCGCCGGCAACGGGATGCCGTCGCTGCGATAGCTCGAGAACTGGTGAACCAGACCTGCATTGGCCTTCAACAGTGTTGTGTCGACGACCCACTGCACGGCGTCGGCGTCCTGATTGATCCAGGTGGTGTCGTTCTGGCGCATCAGCTGATGGCCGATACGCACCGATTCGCCGGGATAGTTGGTCAGGCCGTTGTACTGCAGCCAGGCTTCGTCGAGCTTGACGAAGCTCTTGACCCGACGCTGCTGGTTGATCTGGCTTTCCGCCGTGTCGACGACGGCGCCGGTCGGCAGGAACGCGCGGCCGCGCAGATAACCGGTCCAGGAATCATCGATCTCGATCAGCACGCGCGGTGCGACATCGAGAAAGAAGTTGTCCGTCGATTCGCCCCCCTGCAAGCCGAGGTCGGCCGGACCGTCGAGCTGGTAGGAACCGATCGCGCGAACCGCAAGGTCGATCCCGAGCGCCGAGGCCTCTTGAGTCACGCCCGCGCCGAATGCGAGCAGGCAGAGCAGCAACCGCTTGTTGTTTTTTCTGTTCATGGCTTCGACACACTCGCATAGACATCGGGACGAACCGGACGTTGAACCACCGGGAACGCCTTGCGCTCCGCTTCATACAGCGCTTCCGCCCGCGCCCTTTCGTCCGGCGTGAACTCCGCGCGCAGTCGGTCGAGAAGCTTGTAGGCCTTGACCACGGCACCGGGTTGTACTTCCTTGGCATCCATGCTCGGCGTCGGCGGATCGCGCTGCACCACACGCAGACGCAGGATCAGCGGACGTCCGGAATCCTCCGCCCGCCTCGCAAAGGCATAGGCATTGATCCGGTCCACCCGGACGCCGTAGGCCGCAGTGAACATGTAAGCGAGCGAGTAGTAGGCGCGGCCGTTGCCACGACGCGCAGCTTCCAGATAGTGATAGAGCGCCTTTGTCGGCTGAGGATTGCCCAATTCGCTGCGTACATACAGACGTCCCAGCCGGTAATGCGCACCGAGCACCGTGGAGCCGAACTGCAGGCAGGCGAGATAGTTCTTGTGTGCCTCTTCCGGATTGAGCACCGTGCGCTGCCCGGCGAGGTAGTAGTCGCCCAGCGCGAACTGGGCCGCATGATTGCCTTCGGCAACGCCCTTCTTCAGAAGCACGCCGATATCGACGTCCGGCAGCAGAAACGGATACGGCACGGCGAAGATCGCCGCGTTGACCGGGAAATCGCCAGGCTGCTTGAGCATCCAGCGCAGGATCAAGTCCGCCTTTTCGATGATCGCCGCCGCCGAAGCCTTGGCCGCGGGCTCCTCAGGAATCGGCGCGGTGGCACTGACCTGGGCTTCCGGCAGCTCCGCATCCTCGTCCATGCCGGCGTCATCGAGACCGCCTTCGGCCTGCGACTGGCTCTTGAAGGTTTCGAAGAACTCGACTTCGTCGGCAAGCTCGACGTGTTCGACCATGGCAGCCGCCATGCGCCCCGCCAGCCTGTCGACTGGCTCCGGCACGGCATACAGGACGTTTGGATCCACCGGCGGCGTCCCGCGCGCAAACACCTTGAGCGCCCGGTCGACCAAGGCATCGAGCTCGGGCCGCTCGTTGCGATAGCGATAGAACAGCGTCAGATCGATGAAGCAGTTGAGATGGATATCGAGGTTGGCCCTGCACAGCGAATACAGCTTCGAGGCGTTATCGCCTTCGGCGATGTACTCGCGGTACCAGGTGATCGCGGCCACGCGATCGCCGGGCTCGCTCGACAGGCTCAGGCGCTTCGCCAGCGCCGGGGCCTCCTTGATCGTGTCGAAATCCGGCCGCGTCATGTACAGGAACAGCAGCGTCGAATTCGCGCCAGGGTCCTGGCGCTTGTCGCGAGCTCGCAGGATCAGGGATTTCGCTTCGATCGCAGACGCCCGATCGCCGCTGTTGATCAGCGCCCGGGCGAGCGACAGGTCAACCTCGGGACGCCTCGGCAGCGCCGCGCGATACCAGCGGATGGCCTCGTTGTTCTTGTCGACCCGATCCATCTGGACATAGGTCGCCGCGAGGTAGACCTGGGCATCCGGATAGCCGCGTTCGGCAAGTGGCTTCAGGTTGCGCTCGGCTTCGTCGAGGCGTCCCGCCAGTCGCGCCTGATTGCCACGAGCAATGTCCGGCAACCCCTCCGTGGAGCGGATGATGGCCGCGTCCTGCGGCTTCACGAGTACCGGCAGCCCCGAGTTGAACGTGGTGCCCGAGCAGCCACTCAGAACCAGCAGCAACGCCGCTGCGATAGGCAAGCGGTTCATCAGGCGGTTACCGGAAGCGATCAAAGAAAGGATCGATCAGCACTTCGACCGGCTCGTCGATATGGCTGATCTCAATCGGCTCCTTGGGCTGGATCACGGCGATCACGTCGGTGATCGCGGCATTGGTATTCAGACCGTTCAGATCGTTGAGACCGTTGGCGTCGATGGTCTGCGCCGGCAGGATGCGCAGGTCGCTGATGGTGCCGGTGACGGCCTGCGCCGCGCCGTTGATGCGCATGCTGATTTCGCGGCCGATCGGCAGATGCTTCATCTGGTCGTAATGGAAGCGCGCCAGCACGTACGGCGTCGCACCGACCGGCACCAGTTCAAGCACCGACTGATTGCGCAGCACGTACTGGCCGTCGGTGATGAACAGCTTCTGCACCGTGCAGTCGCAAGGGCTGGCAACGGAGCCCTTCAGCTGTTCGCCGACCAGTTCGCCAAGCTGTTCCGGCGTCAGCTTGAAGGTGCCGGAAACGCCTTCGACGACTTCCAGCAGCGCGGTCTGGAACTGGCCGATGGCCTGTCCCTTCTTGACCGATGTACCTTCCTTGACTGTCGGGAAGATAGTGCCGTCGCGCGGCATGGTGATCGTGTAGGTGGTCGACGCGACCTTGGCCGCCGTCGCGTGAGTCACGAACACCAGGTCATACAGCTTGAACACGGCGAAACCGAACGCCACCGTGCCGACGGCGAGCGCGATGGTCGTGCCGATCAGGGCGCGCAGCTTGCCGCCGAAGCTGAGACCGCCACCGCCACCAGCGCCGCGGGCGCGCACGAAGTTCTCGCGCGACAGGGTCGACAGCATTTCACCGGCGGAGACCAGCTCGCCGCCCAGGAAGGCAGTGATGATCTGGCGCAGCGCCGAGATCTCCTTGGCGCCCAGATCCTGGAACACGCAGCCGATCCGACCGCTTTCGGCGTCGATGCTCTTGACCTCGAAACCGACCGGAATCGTGAAACCGACCGAATCGACATTCAGCAGCACGTGGCCGCTGTAGGCAGCACCGATGGGCAGCTTGTCGCCATTCGAATCGAAGCTGAAGCCGCCGGCAGACACGTCGTGCAAGCGATACGACTTCCGGTTGCCGTCGGCGAGAAACTGGATCGACGCCGGCAACTTCACTCGAACGAATTGTCGCTGAGCCTCAGATTCATGAACGATTTTGCTGTTGCTGGTCGGCGAAGCCATGCGATTGATTCCTGTAGCGGGAAAAGAGGTTGAGACCAGAGAACGCTCAGTTGAACGGCGACTTGAGCGAAGCGATGATCATTACGACGGCTGCGAAAATACTGCAGGCCGAAAACAGCATGATCTGCGAAGAGATCGCGTTGAAACGGGCGTGGAACGGATCCAGATTGCGCGCCAGCGTGGTCTTCTGACGCGTCCACGACTGCCGATCGGGGAAGAACAGCACCACGATCTTGATCAGCGAACCGAATACCTGGTTGTAGTACATCAGGATCGGATACGACGGTCCGACTCGATGGCCTGCCAGCAGCAACATCAGACACATCAGGCAGCGCGTCACGCCGATCCAGACCAGGTACAGGATCAGGTAGTAGAAATTGAACCGGATGCTGGCAACCAACGAGGCACTCAAGCCCAGCAGACCGGTCCACATCTGGATGCGCTGATCCTGCAGCACGTAATACGTGAACCAGCCCAGCATGCCCGGGCCCAGCTTGCGGGCACGCGCGTTCTGGCGCAGCGAGTTGCCGTACCAGCGGAACATCAGACGACGGCTGCTGTTCAGCAGGCTCGGATCCGGTGGATGCTCGATCGTCTCGATCACCGCATCCGGCAGATAGAAGGTTTCCCAGCCGTGGCGGACGACGCTGAACCAGGACGACTTGTCGTCGCCGGTCAGGAACTTCACCCGACCGAGGCGCCAGTGCATGGTCGAATCGTTCTCGACGTCGGCGATGAACGAAGCCTGAGTGACGATGCTTGCCCGGAAAACCGACATGCGACCGGTCAGGGTCAGCACGCGGTGGGTCAGGGCCATCGAACACATGTTCAGATGTCGCTCGGCAAAACGCAGCTTGTGCCATTCGCTCATCACCCGCGAACCCAGCACCGTGCAGAATTCGTTGGTCGTCAGCGCGCCGACCTTCGGCAGCATGTGGAACATCTGCGCGCACTTGCGCATCACGCCCGGCTTGAGAATCGAGTCGCCGTCGATGACCGCAACCAGCGCCCGTTCGTCCGGCGTATCGCGGGCAATGGCCCGGAAGCCGTAGGCGAGGCCGTCGCGCTTGCCGGTGCCAGGAATGCGCACGATGCGAAGCGCGATGCGCTCGGGCGGGTTGTAGCTTTCCCACAGCGCCCGAAACAGCAGTTCGTCGCCGTACTCCACCAGCGAGGCCACCACGGTCGACGGATAACCGCAATCGATGGCCTGCTCGATGACCGCTCGGTAGACGCTCGCCGTGGTCTCGACGTCGATGCGGAAGCTGGTGACGAGGAAGTAGGCATGCGACGGATCCGACGCGCTGCCCTGCTTCTCCGCACGTTCGCGCAGTCTCGGATAGGCAACGTAGAGGAACCACATCGCACGCATGAAGTGGATGGCACGCAGCGCATAGCGCCACAGGCCAACCATGCCGACGGCGATCAGGAAGTGCGGCTGACCGGGCTCCAGGGTGTATGCCGGCAGCAGCAGCGCCAAACCGCCTAACCCCCCCAGAAGAAGCAGCCAGCCCGCCGCATCCTGCCAGGCTTGCAGCGCCGACCACCCGCCAGGCGTGCCTGGTGCCACGTTGGATTCGTGATTCATGTGTGCCTGTCCGACCGCGACGCGTCGATTACCAGCAGATGCCCTGCGCGTCCTCGGTCGAAGTCGACTTCATGAAGCCGACGAGGTCGACAATCTTGATGCCCGGCTTGAGCTTGGCGATGACTTCGGCGAACTCTGAATCCTTGTTGCCCAGCACGATGACGTCAGAGCTGGCAACGACATCATCGAGCGTCGAGTGCAACAGCTTGGAGACGTGGGGAATCTTCGAGTCGATGTAGTCCTTGTTGGTGCCCATCACCCGGGCATGGTCAACATTGCGGTCGAAGATCTTCAGGGCGTAACCCTTGCCGATCAGCAGTTCCGCCAGATCGACGAGCGGGCTTTCGCGCAGGTCATCGGTCCCGGACTTGAAGGCCAGACCGAGCAGGCCGATGTTCTTCTTGCCGAAAGCCGCGATGAGGTTGAAGGCGCGGTCGACCTGCGCGACGTTGCTGCGCATGATCGCGGCGAGCATCGGATTGTCCGATTCCACCTGCGACGACCGGTAGTTCAAGGCACGCAAGTCCTTCGGCAGACAGGAGCCACCGAACGCGAAACCCGGCTTCATGTAGTACGCGGACAGATTCAGCTTGTCGTCTTCGCAGATCAGCTTCATGACTTCGCGGCCGTCGACACCGCAAGCCTTGGCGATGTTGCCGATCTCGTTGGCAAAGGTGACCTTGGTGGCGTGCCAGACGTTGCAGGTGTACTTGACCATTTCGGCCACTTCGATCGGGCGCCGGAACACCGCTGCCGGCAGCACCGAGTAGATCGAAGCCAGCCCTTCGCCGGAAGCCGCGTCGAGTTCGCCGATGACAGTCATCGGCGGCTCGCGGTAGTCGTCGATCGCGGTGCTCTCGCGAAGGAATTCCGGATTCACCGCAACACCGAAGTCAGCACCGGCCTTCTTGCCGGACGACTGCTCAAGCGCCGGGATGACGACATTCTTCACCGTACCGGGCAGCACCGTGCTGCGCACCACGACCGTGTGCCGCGCCGACTTGTTCTTCAGGATTGCGCCGATCTCGCGGGCCACCTGGTCGACGTAACGCAGGTCGAGATCGCCATTGCGCTTGCTCGGCGTGCCGACGCAGATCATCGTCAGTTCCGAACCGAGGATCGCTTCTTCGGTGTCGGTAGTCGCCCGCAGCTTGCCGGAGGCGACGCCCTTGGCGAGCAACTCACCGAGGCCGGGCTCGACGATCGGGGACTGCCCGGAATTGATCAGCTTGACTTTCAGCGCGGACACGTCGACGCCAATCACCTCATGGCCGTAATCGGCAAGGCAGGCTGCACAGACGGCACCGACATATCCCATTCCGAAAATGCTGATTTGCACGATTTGCTCCCTAAATTCTGATCGCCGACCCGGCTAGGAGTGCGGGCGAAAAATGATCGAAGTACGACACTTTCATGGTTCGGAATTCGCCGCGTGCCCATCCAGCGCACGCTACGCCGCCCCTTACACCGGGTTGTGCACGTTTCGCGCCATCAGCGCTTTTTGCTACTGCAACCCGTTGGCCAAACACATAATTTCTGCTGCCCGCGTGACTTGGAGATAAATCCACCCGCAGTCTGACCCCAATTACCTTACCGCTGCAGCGCAACAAGTATACGGCGTCGAAGCAAGGTGTCACAGAAACAAAAGTGCACTATCGAGTGGCAATTACGCTCAGCGTCACAAAATTGACGCGTTGACAAGTTTTCCGATTCCGCGGCAGCAATCTGCGCTCGCAGGCGGCCGATAATTCGACAGTTTGGTCGCCGCTACTTGGCAGCATAGCGGCGTTGTATGACAAGGCATCCGCCAACTCCGCGGATCGCCTCCTTATATATAGGAGGCACTATCGCCGGAGTCGGGCGAGGCCGACAGCCGGTGGCTTCCGGCCGCTACCGATAGGCCGCTCCGCTTGGCTCATGCCTCCGGCAGCTGCAGCCTGCGGAGTTCGGCATCGACCTCGGCCTGGCTCGGCCGTTCGTCCTGATCGGTATCCCGAGCCGCGCCAGCTTCACCCTCGAACCGGGTTGCCAGCATCGAGGCCTCGAGACCACGCGCCTTGAGGTGGGCGATCAAGGCGTCGCCGTGGCCGTGGGTGACCAGCACGCGGCGAGCACCGGTGTCGTCGATGGTGCGCAGCAGCGAGTCCCAATCGGCGTGATCGCTCATTACGAAGCCCCGGTCGTAGGCCAGGCGACGCTTGCCGCCGCGCACCCGCATCCAGCCGCTGGCGAATCCAGCCGAGTACGGGTGCAGGCGCTTCATCCATGGTGTGCCGCTGGCGCCCGGCGGCGCCAGTACCAGTCTGCCGGCAAACGATGTGCCCCTAGGCTGATTGCCGACCGGCTCGGTCGGCAACATGCCGACCCCCGCGGCCCGATAGGCCTTGATCAGACCCGGCATCGCGCCGTGCACATAAACCGTTTCGTCCGTGTACCGAGTCAGTTCGGCGAGCACCCGCTGGGCCTTGCCGAGCGCGTAGCAGAACAGCACCGCGGCCTGGCCGTCGCGTTTGCAGGCCTGCCACCAAGCGAAGATTTCGGCGGCGACCGTTTCCGTCTCGGTCCAGCGGTAGATCGGCAGCGCGAAGGTCGCTTCGGTGATCCAGCAGTCGCAGCGAAATGGTTCGAACGGATCGCAGCTTAAGTCGGCATCGCGCTTGAAATCGCCAGACACACCCCAGACCCGGCCGTCGTCATGCTCGATGCGCACCTGAGCGGAGCCGAGCACGTGGCCAGCCGAGTGCAGCGACACGGTCACTTCGTTGAAGCGCAGCCTCTGGCCGTAGTCGAGCGGCGTGATCGGTGACTGCTTGCCGAGCCGCTCACGCAGCAGCCCGAGGCCGCGCGTCGCGCCCCAGTAGTGCCGGCTGCCGGTGCGGGCATGGTCGCCGTGGGCATGGGTAATCACCGCGCGCGGCACGCCACGCCAGGGGTCGATATGGAAATCGCCCTGCGGGCAATAAAGCCCTTCGGGCGAAGCGATCACCAGGTCATCGGGTTTCATGCCTGCCGGCCCGCCACCTGTTGCAGGTCGAAGATCGCCAGCAGACGCTTCAAGGCGCCGCGATTACCAGCGACGGCAGCTTCGCCGGCCTCGCCCATCGCCCGACAGCGCTCGGGATTGGCCAGCAGCACGGCGAGTTCCTCGGCAAGCCGTGGCGCGTCCTCGACCTCGATCGCGGCACCGCGCTCCAGCAGCAACGCGCGAGCCGCCTCGAAGTTGTGCATGTGCGGACCGAACAGCACTGGCAAGCCGAGTGCCGCCGGCTCCAGAACATTGTGGCCACCGACCGGCACCAGGCTGCCGCCGACGAATGCCGCATCGGCCATCGCCAGGTACAGGAACATCTCGCCCATGCTGTCGCCGAGGAACACCTGTGCCTCGTCCAGCAGCGGCGGATGGCCAGCGCGGTCGAGGGCGAGCAGGCGCGAGCGCCGCTCAGAAACGAAGCCGGCCTCGGCGATCAGCGTCAGCACGGCATCGAAACGTTGTGGATGGCGCGGCACCAGCACCAGCAGCGCCTCCGGCTGCAGTTCGACCAGTGCGGCATGGGCAGCGAGTGCCGCAGCTTCCTCGCCCTCATGCGTCGACGCTGCGACCCACACCGGCCGCTCGCCGAAGCGAGCGCGCACGGCCTGACCTTCCGCGATCCGGACATCGGGCAGCGCCAGATCGAATTTCAGATTGCCGATCACCCGTACCCGGTCGCGCGGCGCGCCCAGGGTGCGGAAACGCGCGGCGTCGGACTTCGACTGGGCGGCGACGCAGGACACGTCGCGCAAAGTAGCGCGGGCGAAGCCGCGCACCCGGGCGTAACCGCGGAAGCTGCGCGGCGACAGTCGGGCGTTGGCGATGGTCAGCGGAATCCCGCGGCCCCGGCAGGCGCGGAACAGGTTCGGCCACAGCTCGGTTTCCATCACCACCAGCCGCGCCGGTCGCACTCGGCCGAGGAAGCGAGCGACGGCGTCGGGCAGATCGTAGGGCGCATAGGAATGATGGACGCGGGCGCCGAACGCGGCGACCACCCGAGCCGAACCGGTCGGCGTCGTCGACGTCACCCAGACGCACCGCTCGCCGTGGCGAGCGATCAAGGCCTCGATCAGCGGCAGGGCGGCCAGCGCCTCGCCGACCGACACCGCATGCACCCAGACCGCGATCCCCTCGGCCGGACGCGCCACGAAGCCGAAGCGCTCCGCGAAGCGCTGTCGGTATTCGGGCAGCTCGCGGCTTTTCCACAGCAGGCGCAGCAGCACCAGCGGAGTCGCGAGATAAAGCAGGAAGGTGTAGAGCAGGCGCACTAAGTGTCTGTTGGCAATCAAACCCTAGGATGCGGGGCCGGCCGACGCCACGCAACGCTAAACTTCGGCGATGAAGCCCGAAGCCGCCCCCGTCTCGCTGCCGCGCAGCCTGCTGCACCCCCGCTGGTGGTTCGCCTGGCTGCTGCTCGGCCTTGGTCGGGCACTGTGCTGGCTGCCGGTCGACTGGCTGCTGGCGCTCGGCTCCGGCCTCGGCTGGCTGGTCTGGCGGTTGCTGCCGAGCCGCCGCCGGATCACCCGGATCAATCTGCGCCTGTGCTTCCCGGAACTCGACGAAGCAGCCATCGTAGACCTCGTCGAAGCCCATTTCCGCGCCCTCGGCATGGGCCTGTTCGAAACCCTGCTGGCCTGGCTGGCGCCGGACGGCAAGCTGGCGGCGCGCCTGGAACTCCAGGGTGTCGAGCATCTCGATGCCGCGACGGCCGACGGCTCCGGCGTACTGCTGCTGACCGGCCACTTCACCACGCTGGAAATCGCCGCCCGCGCGATCTGCTTGGCCGAGCGACCGTTCCATGCCATGTACCGGCCGGCCGACAACGCTTTCGTCAACTGGTGGATGCACCGCTGGCGCGAGCAGCGCTCGGGACGGCCGGCGCTGCCCAAGGACGATCTCAAGAGCCTGCTGCGGGCGCTGCGCAGCGGCGGAGCGGTCTGGTACGCACCCGACCAGACGCTGGAGGTGCCGGGGACCCTCTTCGTGCCGTTCTTCGGCGTGCCGACCCTGACCCTCACCGCCACCTCGCGCCTCGCCCAGCTCGGCCGCGCCAAGGTCGTGCCGTTCTTCCCCGAACGTCGCGCCGACGGCAGCTATGTGGTCCGCATGGGGCCGGCGCTGGAAAATTTCCCGAGCGGCAACGACGAGGCCGACACCCGGCGGATCAATACCTTGCTCGAGGACGCCATCCGGATCTGCCCCGAGCAGTATTTCTGGACCCACCGGCGCTTCAAGCACCGGCCGCCGGGCGTCGCCGATCCTTATGCGCGCTGAAGCCGGGACGATGCGCATCGACGTGGTCAATCCCTGGGGTCGCGACCTGCCGGTCGACTGGCGCTCCGGCCTGACCCCGCCCGGAGCGCCCGGCCATCCGCCGATCAACTACTGGGCCTGGGCCGCCGCCAGCGGCGGCCAGTTCCACCAGACGCCGGATACCGTGCCGCCCGAAGCCGATGCCGTCGTCGTGCTGCTGCGGCGGCGCGGCCTGGCCAATCTGCGCGCGGTGCGCCGGCTCAAGGCGCGCGGCTTCAAGGTGCTGGTCAGCTGGAAGGAGAGCGGGCAGGCCCAGATCGCGCACCAGCTGCGCTGGCCCTGGCGGCGCTGGCTGCACCGCCAGGTGCTGGCCACCTGCGACGGGGCCTGGGCAACAACCGAACCCGGCATCGACCACTACCACGCTTACGGCCTGCCACGCGAGCGCGTGCAGTTCGTCGCCACCCCGTACCCGTTCGACGAACCCGGCTGGGATTTCGCGCTGCCGGTGGCGGCGCGCCAGGGCATTGTCGTCGGTACCCGGCAGTTCGACGTCGCCGCGCGCCGTCACATCGAGGCGCTGCAACTGGCCGGTCGCATCGCTCGCGAGACCGGCGCCGCGCTGACCGTGTTCAATCCGGCGGGTCCTGCCGGCCGCGATCGAGTACTGGCCGCGACCGGCCCGGTGCCGGCGCTGCGCTGGGTCGAGCAGCGGCTCCCCTATCCGGATTTCCTGCGCGAACTGGCGCGCCATCGCCTGGTGATCCAGCGTGACGCCAGCTGGGTGCCGGGCCAGATCGCCGGCGACGCCCTGCTCTGCGGCGTCGTCAATCTCGGCGGCAACGGCACGGTGCAGCGCCTGGCATTCGCCGAGCACGCCGAGCCGGAGGCCGATGAGGCGCTGCTGGAAGCGGCGGCGATCCGGCTGCTCCGCGACGAGAACGCCTACCGGCTGGAAGCGGAGCGGGCGCGTCAGCGGGCGGCGTGCGTCGGCCTCAGCTACTCGGGCTTCCGGGCCGAGCTGCCAGCGCTGCTGGCAGCAGCAGCTGCAGCACCTCGATCACCCGCTCGCGGCTGACCGTCAGCGGTCGCTCGCGGTCGATGCTGGGCGGCTGGTCCTCGTTGCACAGCCAGTGCTGGTTGCGGCCGAAGGCGCCGGTCATCTGCGGCAAGGTCGGGCCGTACAGCGACAGCCCCGGCGTGGCGAGAGCGGCGGCCAGGTGCATCAACCCGGTATCGACGCCGACCACCAGCCGGGCGTGGGCCAGCCAGCCGGCGACCGCGGTCAGACCCAGCTTCGGCAGCACCCGGCAACCGGGCGTGGCAGCGGCGATCCGCTCGGCATCGGCGCGCTCGGCCTCGCTGCCCCAGGGCAGCACCACGGCCAGCCCCTGCTGGCTCAGCCAGCGTGCCAACGCCTGCCAGTCGTGGAGCGGCCAGCGCTTGGTCGGCCAGGTGGTGCCGTGCAGAAACACGGCATAGGGCTGATCGATCGCCGGGATCGCGAAGCGGGCGCGGTCGAGGCCGCTGTCCGGCGGCTGCTCGAGCGCCGCCGGCAGCGGATAGCCGAGAGCTGCGGCAAACAAGCGCCGGGTCCGGGTGATCGCATGCTCTTGGCCGTGCGCCGGCACCGTGTAGCGATAGCGGTAGAACAGCGCCGCCAGCGACTCGCGCGCCGAGGACCAGCCCGGCCCGGCGACCGGACCGTCGGCACGGCTGGCCAGCCAGGCGCTTTTGACCAGGCCCTGGGCATCGAGCACCAGGTCGTAACGGCACTGGCGCAGCTCGGCGCGGAAGCGCGCCCAGTCACCGTCGCGCAGGCTGGCCAGCGGCGCCTTGCGCCAGCGCCGCAGGTCCGAAGCGATCACCCGCTGCACCGCCGGATGCCAGCGCGGAATCTCGGCGAACGGGCGCTCGGCGAGCCAGTCGACCGTCAATCCGGAGACGGCGCGCGCAGCGTCGGTCAGCGCCGGCAAGGTGTGGATCAGGTCACCGAGCGAGGTGGTCTTGACGATCAGCAGCTTCATCGGAGCACGGTTGGAGCAGCGGTCGGAGGCAGATCGGCAGGGCGTTTCGGCCATGGTCAGCGCGGGACTTGCTGATATATTCCGCGCCATCGGAAAGGCAGGGTCGCACGCTTGGTCGCCGCCGGGAACACCGCCGGAAGCATCGGCCGCCGCGACGCAACCCGCCCTTGGTTTCATGGAATCGAACTTACCCAGAGGTCACGTGTGAATCGGATAGTGCGTTACAGCGCTGCATCTCTTTTGGCGGCGGGCCTGGCATCGGTAGTCGCTACCTTACCGGTGGTTGCGGCGACGCCGGTCGAGGAAGCCCAGGCGCTGATCACCCAGGGCGATCTCGACGGCGCGCTCAAGCGCATCGATCGCTACCTGGCCGGCAGCCCGCAGGACGCCGAAGGCCGCTTCACCCGCGCCCTGATCCTGGTCAAGCAGAACAAGAGCGCCGACGCGATCAAGGCGTTCACCGAGCTGACTCGCGACTACCCGCAGCTGCCGGAGCCTTACAACAACCTCGCGGTGCTCTACGCCCAGAGCGGCGACTACGAAAAGGCTCGCGACGCGCTCGAAGCCGCGCTGGCGACCAACCCCAGCTACGCGACCGCGCACGAGAACCTCGGCGATATCTACGCCGCGCTCGCCAGTGCCGCCTACAACCGCGCGCTGGCGCTGGACGCCAACAACGCGACCACGCGCTACAAGCTGTCCCTGCTCGGCGGCCTGACCGGCAGCAGCGAAGCCAGCCGCGCCGCGGCCGCCGCAGCGGCTGCTCCGGCGCAGGTGCCGGTTGCCGCCGCACCGGTACAGGCAGCTGCGCCGGCGCCAGCCCCGATCCCAGCCCCGATCCCGGCCCAGGTTCCAGCGCCGGTCCAGGCGGCACCGTCGCCGGCCCCGGTTCCAGCGGCGGCCGCTGCCACTCAGGCGGCACCGGCGGCCAGCCCCGAGGCGAGCAGCGCCGCGCTGAAAGCCCTTGATGCCTGGGCCAAGGCCTGGTCGGCACGCGATGTCGACAGCTACCTCGCCGCCTATGCCAGCGACTTCAAGCCCGATGGCGGCCTGGCGCTCGGCGAGTGGCAGCTGCAGCGCCGCACCCGCATCGGCAAGGCGAAGATGATCAGCGTCGCGGTGCTGGCGCCGGAAGTGCAGGCAGTCGACGCCCAGCACCTGCGCGTCCTGTTCACGCAGGACTACAGCTCCGACACGATCAGCGACAAGGTCGGCAAGCTCATCGAACTGACGCAGGTCAACGGCGCCTGGAAGATCACCCGCGAAACGATCCGCTGAGCCGGCAGCTGCTTCGCAGCGTGGCGCCGTGCGGCCATTCATGACCAGGCTGACGGCAGCGCTGCTCCTGGCCAGTCTGGGACTGGCCAGCGCCGCAGCCAGGTCGAGCCCGGGCGGGGATGCCCATCCGGAGGACCTGCTGGCAGAGGCGGTGGCGACGATGCGCGACGGCAACTACGGCGTCGCCACCCAGAGGCTGGAATCCCTGCTGCGCATCGAGCCGCACTTCCACCTCGCCCAGCTGCTCTACGGCCAGGTGCTGGCCCTGCGCTCAGGCCCCCGCATCGGCACCCCGCTGACCGATGAAGGCGACACCCGGATGGACGAGCTGCTCGCCGAGTATCGGCAGCGCCAGGACTCCCTGCGCGGTCTGCCCGCGCCGGGCCTGGTGCCGGACCTGCTGCTGCAGCTGTCCGACGAGGTCCGCAATGCCCTGCTCGTCGATCTCGGCAAGGGTCGCGCCTATCTGGTGGAGAACGGCAAGGACGGCCCGCGGGTGGTACGCAACCTCTACGCCGGCATTGGCCGCAGTGGCTTCGGCAAACGCAGCGAAGGCGATCTGCGCACGCCAGTCGGCGTCTACCGGATCAACGGCTGGATGGCCGACGAGCAGCTGCCGCCGCTGTATGGCGCCGGCGCCCTGCCGCTGAACTACCCGAACTCCTGGGATCGGGCGCTGGCGCGCACCGGATCCGGCATCTGGCTGCATGGCGTGCCGACGCAAACCTATGTCCGCGCGCCCCGTTCGAGCGAAGGCTGCGTGACTTTCGCCAACAGCGATCTGCTGACACTGCGCAATCTGGTCGTGATCGGCTCCACGCCGGTGATCCTCGCCGAGAAGCTCGACTGGGTGCCGGCGGAGAAAATCGACGGCGACCGCCGGCAGCTGCAGCAGGCGATCGAGGACTGGCGCCGCCGCGAATCGATGCTCGATACCGAGAGCTACCTCGCGCTCTACGCCGACGATTTCCGCTCCGAAGGCGGCTTGGACAAGTTTGCGTTCGCCCGGTCCAAGCTTCTGGACAACCCCGACAAGAATGGCGTCGATATCCGACTGAGCGATTTGAGCCTGTTCGCCTACCCGGGCGAGGAACGCCTGGTGGTCGCCCAGTTCAGCCAGAATTACGCCGGCGACGGCGTCGGTCCCAGCATCCGCAAGGACCAGTACTGGCGCCACCAGGACGACGGCTCCTGGAAGATCGTCCGCGAAATGACCCGCTGACCGGGGCGCCCGCCGGATCGATTCCAACCACCCCCGTCCGGAGCCCGCGATGAACATGGACCCGATCGAGTACCGCATCCACGGCAGCGACCTGCAATACGTCGAGGTCCGCCTCGCCCCCGGCCGCTGCGCGGTGGCCGAACCGGGCGCGATGATGTACGTCGACGACGACATCCAGGTGAGCACCGAGATCGGCGACGGCAGCGGCCGCGAAACCAGCTTCCTCGCCCGCCTGTGGCGCGGCCTGCGCCGCAAGTTCAGCGGCGAATCGCTGTTCACCTCGATCTATCGCAACGACGCCGCTGCTGATCGCCGCGTCGCTTTCGCCGCGCCCGGACCCGGGCAGATCGTGCCGATCGACCTCGCCGCATCGGGTGGCAGCTTGATCGTCCAGCGCGGCGCCTTCCTGGCCGGCGCACGCGGCGTCGAGGTCGGCCTGGCCTGGCAGAAGCGTATCCGCGTCGGCCTGTTCGGCGGCGAGGGTTTCATCATGCAGAAGCTGAGCGGCGACGGCGTCGCTTTCGTTCATGCCAGCGGCGCGCTGACCGAGATGCAGCTGGCACCGGGCCAGAGCCTGAGAGTCGACAGCGGCTGCCTGGTCGCGCTGCAGCCGTCGGTGCGCTACGACATCCGCTACGCCGGCAAACTGAAGACCGCGCTGTTTGGCGGCGAAGGACTGTTCTTCGCCCAGCTGTCCGGTCCGGGCACGGTCTGGCTGCAGTCGATGCCGCTGAAGCGGCTGAGCCGCACCTTGCTCGGCATGGCGATGAGCGCCAGCCCGCGCGGTCGGATCGGCTGGTTCCTGGTGGTCATCGCCTTCATGCTGATCAATATTTTCAGCATGCCGTTTCCAAACTGACGGCCCGGATTGAAGACGATGAGCAGCCCGTTCGCAGTGCTGATCTACGGCCGCGACCTGCCGTCGGCGGGTCTCAAGGCCAACGCCCAGTTCGTCGGCAACCGTCTGCAGGTCGACGGCGAGCCGCGCCTGGAAACCGCCGCGGACACCCTGAGCGTGGAAACCGGTGGTTTCGATCACGACACGCTCTACCTGGGCTGGACCGATACCCGCCACGGCCGTCTGTCGCTGAGCCCGGCCGACGCAAGGGCCTGCGCGACCCTGATCGCGACCGCTCCTGCGGCGCTGCTGCCGGCGCTGCGCCGCCAGCAGCGCGCCGGCCGCAACGACCGCGGCAAGTGGCTCCTGCTCGGCGGCCTGGCCGGCACGCTGGCGCTGCTGGTCGTCGCCGTCGTGCTTGGCTACGGTCTGGTCGTCGACTGGGCGGTACGCCTGATTCCGACCGAGGTCGAGGAGCAGCTCGGCGCCTCGACGCTCGCCGAGCTGAAGGCCACCGGCAAGCTGATCGACCGGGGCCCGGCCGTCGAGGCGGTGCAGGCGATCGGCAACCAGCTGACCGCCGGCTCGCGCTACCACTATCACTGGGCGGTGCTCGACGAGCCGAGCATCAATGCCTTTGCCGCGCCCGGCGGCCAGGTGGTCGTCCACCGCGGTCTGATCGAAGCGGCGAAAACACCGGAGGAGCTGGCCGGCGTGCTCGCCCACGAAGTGCAGCACGTGGAGCGCCGCCACACGCTGAAAGCGATGGTCAACAGCCTCGGCTGGGCGACCATGGCGACAGTGCTGCTCGGCGATGTCAGCGCGATGGCCGGCATGCTCGCCTACCAGGTCGGCACCACCCGCTACGGCCGCGATCTCGAGGCCGAGGCCGACGCCCAGGGCCTGGCGGCACTGGTCCGCGCCGACATCGCACCGGACGGCATGGCCAGCTTCTTCCGCACCCTGGCCACGGAAGCGCCGCAGATCCCGATCGCGCTGTTGTCCAGCCATCCGGCGACCGAGGAGCGGATCGCCGCGATCGAAGCCGGCATCCAGGCGCTGCCGAAGAAGAACTATCCGCCGCTGGCGATCGACTGGCCGGCGGTCAAAGCCAGTCTCGAGGACAACGAGGCACCCTAGAAAGAGTCTGCGGCTTGAACCAGCCGCGTTCAGCGCAACATACCGCTGCCTACCTTTCCGGATCGCTCCAACTTGTCCCGTCCCGGCCACCGCCGTACCCCTGATACCGGCGACGCCGGCGATGCCGTCATCGAACCGTCGCTGGCCAAGGCGATGGTGGCGCTGAAGCCCTATCTCGCCGAGTTTCCCGGCCGGCTGGCGCTGGCGCTGAGCCTGCTGTTCATCGCCAAGATCGCTGGCGTCTGGCTGCCGCAGCTGATGAAGCAACTGGTCGACGGCCTCGGCCCCCGCGAGGGCCTGGTACTGGTGGTGCCGGCGGCGCTGCTGCTCGCTTATGGTGCGTTCCGCTTCCTGAACGTGCTGCTCGGCGAGCTTCGCGATCTGGTCTTCGGCCGCGTCGCCGAGCGCGCCCAGCGCCGCGCCGCACTGAAAGTATTCGAGCACCTGCATCGGCTGGATCTGGAATTCCACCTGTCGCGGCGCACCGGCGCGCTGTCCCGTGACATCGAGCGCGGCGTCGACGGCATCAGCTTCCTGCTGCGTTTCCTGACCTTCAACATCGTCCCGACCCTGTTCGAGATCGCGCTGGTCGCCGGTATCCTGTGGCAGCAGTACGACGGCCGCTTCGCGGCGATCGCCGGGGTCTCGGTGGTGCTCTATGTCGCGTTCTCGGTCTGGGTGACCGAGTGGCGCACCAAATTCGTGCGCGCAGCGAACACCATGGACTCTAAGGCCAATACCCGGGCCATCGACTCCCTGCTCAACTACGAAACGGTCAAGTATTTCGGCAACGAGCGCTGGGAAGCCGAGCGTTACGACGACAGCATGGCCGCCTGGGAGCGCGCGACTTCGCAGAACCGGCTGTCGCTGTCGGCGCTGAACACCGGCCAGGCGCTGATCGTCGCCGGCTCGATCACCGCGATGATGTGGCTGGCGGCGGCCGAAGTGGTCGGCGGGGCGATGACCGTCGGCGGTTTCGTCGCGGTCAACGCCTACATGATCCAGCTGTTCGTGCCGCTGAACTTCCTCGGCTTCGTCTACCGCGAGATCCGCCGCGCGTTGACCGACATGCAGAAAATGTTCGGCCTGATCGAACAACCGGCGAAGATCGTCGATGCCGCTGACGCGAAACCGCTCGCGCGCAGCAGCACAGCCAGCCCGGCGATCCGCTTCGACGACGTGCGCTTCGGTTACGGCGCCGCCCGGCAGATCCTGCGCGGCGTCAGCTTCACGATCGAGCCCGGGAAAAAGCTTGCCGTGGTTGGCGCCAGCGGCGCCGGCAAGTCGACCTTGGCCCGCCTGCTGTTCCGCTTCTACGATCCGGACGGCGGCGCGATCAGCATCGACGGCGTCGACCTGCGGGCAATGCCCCAGGACAGTCTGCGACGGCTGATCGGCGTGGTGCCGCAGGACACCGTGCTGTTCAACGACACCATCGAATACAACATCGCCTACGGCCGACCGGGTGCCGAACGCGCCGAAGTCGAATGGGCGGCGAAGCTGGCCCATCTCGACAGCTTCATCGCCCGCCTGCCCCAGGGCTATGAAACACCGGTCGGCGAACGCGGCCTGAAGGTGTCCGGTGGTGAGAAGCAGCGCATCGCGATTGCCCGCGCACTGCTCAAGGACCCGCCGATCCTGATCCTTGACGAAGCGACCTCGTCGCTGGATTCGCGTGCCGAAGCCGCGATTCTCGGCGCGCTGCAAGAGGCGACCGCGCGGCGCACGACCCTGGTCATCGCCCATCGGCTGTCGACGATCACCGACGCCGACAGCATCGTCGTGCTCGATCAGGGAGTGATCGTCGAACAGGGTTCGCACGCCGTGCTGCTCGCGGCCGGCGGGGCCTATGCACGCCTGTGGAACCTGCAACTCGGGGAGCAGAACGGCAGCCCGTCAGGCTGACCGGATCACCATTTTCATCAGTGGCGCCAGCTTGCTGGCCATTGCCGGCCAGCCCTGCGATGATCCTGACGGATCCAATTCACATGCCTGAAGCAATCCGGCTAGTGCTTTGATCCGTAGACAATATTGCTTAGCTGGTTCGGCATCGCGGGTGATGCCACCTAGAGTGGCGCCATGAGTCGGGAATCCTTCAACACGCTTGTCGTCGGCTGCGGCCGACGCCCGGATATCGCAGCAACGCGATGTCCGGCGATGCCGTGCCCGCTCGCTTGATGACCGCCAACCAGAAAGTGGTGAGCCTGCTTCGCGGCAAGCCCAAGCTGGCCGAGGCCACCGTGCAGCTCGTCGCGACGCTGCGCGCACAGGTCGTCGACGCGTTGCGCGAACGGATCAACATCATGTTCGACGGCGCCGACGACCTGTTGTTCGAATTCGCCGAGCGCGCCACCAACAACCAGGACCGTCGCCTGTTCTTCGACACCATGCGGGCGGTGCGGCTCGATCGCAGGAACATGACGCTGCAGTTCTGCGACAACTACAGCAACAGCTTCGCCGCTCCTCCGGAACCGGTTCCCGCCGGCAGCGGTCGAGTCGACGATGACGAGCTGAGCCTGCAGAAGAACGAGGCGATCGAACTCGACATCGCCGTGTCGAACATGGCCAGCAAGGCCGAGGGCCTCTACAGGACCACCCTGTGGGACATCGGCGGCCGCGTCAAAACTCTGGTCGAGGACTACCACGCACCGATGGCGGTGGATGCGCTGGCACCGATGACGATCTGCCGCGCCTTCCGCAAGGCGGCAGAAACGCTGAATGTTGGTTCAGACGTCGAGCTGGTCGTGTTCAAGCTGTTCGATCGCCTGGTGATCAGCGAACTCGCCGACCTCTACGGCCAGGTACTGAATGTCCTCAAGCAGCACGGCGTGCAGTCGTCGCTGACCAGCCCGGTGGGCCTGTCGCGTCCCGGTGGTCTGCCCGGCAGCGACGGCGAAGCACCGGCCGGCGTCGCCACCCGCACCCAGCCGCGCAGTTTCGCCAACGCGCCGCCTTCCGGGCAGTCGGCGCCGCAGCCCGAGTTCCGCGCGCCGGCGGGTCTGGCCGCGTCGATGATGTCGTCACCGGCCTTGGACCCGCAGTCGCTGGCCAGCCTGCACCGTGCAGGGGTCGCGGCGAACGATGCCGAGGGTTATTCGAACGCCAGTCTGGCCGCCGATCTGGCTGCTGCCGCGCAGGGCGTCACGATCGTCGGCTGGACGCCCCGGCAAAGCGCCGCCTATGTGCAGCGCGCCAGCCTCGTCGGCCACATGTTCAACGACATCCTGGCCGACCCGCACCTGCCGAGCCCGTTGCGCGGACAGTTCGACGGCCTGCGCCTGTCGACGATGAAAGTGGCGCTGCAGGACATCGCCTTCATTTCCGATCCGGACCACCCGGTTCGCGGCCTGATCAACGAGCTGGCGACGATGGCCTCGACGGCCAAGGCCGGTGGTCCCGAGCAGATGGCCCGCGTCGCCGAGCTGGTGTCGCAGATCCAGAAGCAGTTCGACATCGCCGCCGAGTCACTGCGCCTGCCGACGCCGGAGATCGAGCTGATTGCCATCGACCAGGCCGAGCGCTTCATCGAGCAGCAGATGGCGCAGACCGCGGCACGGCGTCAGGCCATCGTCGCCAAGGTGCGCCGGATCATCGCCGGGGAACTGCAGCTGCGAACCCAACGCCTGCGCATTGCCGACGAGGTCCGGCCGCTGCTGAATTCGCTGTGGGCGCCGATGATGGCGATGCATCTGTTGCGTCATGGCCCGGACAGCGACGAGTGGAAGCGCGGCATCGCCGCCCTTGACCGCATCCTCGAAATGCTCGACCCGGCTCACGAGGAGCAGCGCGGCGCGGCGCGGCGGCGCGAGCTGCGAGCCGATCTGGAAACCGGCTTCAAGGCGGTCGGCCTGGTCGACACGCGCATCAACGATGGCCTGAACAGCTTCGAAGCGGCGCTGGACCAACTGGCATCGGCCAGCCAGGCCGGCGTCGATCCGGTGACCGAGCCCCCGATCCCGCCGAGCGGCGAAGCGGCGCCAGCGACCTCGGCGGCGGACAGCCCGACCGAACTGCTCGAACAGCTGGTGCAGCCCGGCGCCTGGTTCCTGGTCCGCGATCACGATCGCGATGAAAGCCGCTGGATGAAGGCCGTTGCCTATTACGCGGGTCTCGACTGCGCCGCCTTCGCCGAATTCAACGGCAGCAACACGCTGCTGCTGAAGTCGCGGATGCTGCTCGACGATCTGCTCGCCCACCGCACGATACCGGTCGATCTCGAGCCTGCCGCGCGCGCGGCGCTCGACCGCTTCCTCTCCCAGCCGAGCTGAACGCTGCCCGGACGCGCGCTGGCTTGCCGTTGTCGCAGCGGCGCAGCAAAGCCACCGCCGGACCATCGGTGCAGGTCGCGAAATCGTCACAGTCGCCACTCGCGGCATCTTCCCGGCACCGCACTTTTGCACTAACTTGATGCAAGGCGGTCGCTCAAGGTCTCAAGTCCTGAACAGGCCAGCAGGCCGCCCTCGACAACGCATCCATGCTCAGTCTCGGCTCACTCGACGTGAAGCAGCGCCTCGCCGCGCGGCTGGTCACTCCCGACATCGACGCGCTGGTGGCCAGTATTCCGAAGCCGGTCGGCAGCTTCGGCTACGACCCCTGGGGCTACAACGAGGACACCTTCAAGCTCGCGCTCGGCGTCGTCAGGCTGCTCTACGACCACTATTTCCGAGTCACCGCGCACGGTCTGGAGAACATCCCCGGCGAAGGCCGGGTGTTGATCGTCGGCAACCACAGCGGCCAGCTGCCGATGGACGGCGCCCTGGTGGGCGTCGCCGCGGCCACCAACCCGCACGGGCCGCGGCTGGCGCGGGCGATGATCGAGCGCTTCTTCCCGACCGTGCCCTGGCTCGGCAACTTCCTGAACGCGCTCGGCGGCGTGATCGGCGACCCGCTGAACTGCGCAAAGATGCTCGACATGGACGAAGCGATCATCGTCTTCCCGGAGGGCGTGCGCGGCTCGGGCAAGTTGTACCGCAAGCGCTACCAGCTGCAGCGCTTCGGCAACGGCTTCATGCATCTGGCACTGAACCATCACACGCCGATCGTGCCGGTGGGGATCGTCGGCTGCGAGGAAACCATGCCGGCAATCGCCAACCTGGCGCCGGTCGCCAGGTTGCTCGGCCTGCCCTATCTGCCGATCGTGCCCAGCCTGCTGCCGCTGCCGGCACGGGTCTATCTGAATTTCGGCAAGCCGATGCATTTCTCGCCGGCCTCCAGCGAGGCCGAAGTGACCGAGAAGGTCGAGGAAGTGAAGACCGAACTGCGCCGGCTGATCCAGCTGGGCCTAGAAGAACGCACGAGCATCTATTGATGGCGACGAGAACCAGTTCGCGGCTGCCCGCGGCTCCGAAGAAGACCGTGCTGGTCACCGGCGCCGCCGGCTCCCTGGCCAAGCGGGTGATCGCCCGCCTGCACGGCCAGTACAACGTCATCGCCGTCGATTTCCGGCGCAGGGTCGAGACCGATGCCGGCATCCCGAGCTATCTGGTCGAACTGCACAAGCGCGGCTTCGAAGACATCTTCGCCAGCCACCAGATCGACGCGGTGATCCACATCGGCCGCATCTTCACGCACGAGAAGACCCGCCAGCAGCGCTACAACGCCAATGTCCTCGGCTGCAAGCGGCTGCTCGACCTGTGCCGCAAGTACAAGGTCGGCCAGGTGATCATCCACTCGACCTACTACGTCTACGGCGCCAGCGCCTACAACCCGGCGCTGATCGACGAGGACGCACCGCTGAAGGCCAGCGAGGTGACTCAGGACCTAGTCGATTCGGTGGAGCTGGAAAGCCTCGCCAACATCTATCTCTGGAAGCATCCGGAGCTGAACATCACCATCCTGCGGCCCTGCAACGTGCTCGGTCCGGGGGTACGCAATACCATGTCGCTGCTGCTGTCACGCAAGCTGGTGCCGGTGCTGGTCGGCTTCTCGCCGCTGATGCAGTTCCTGCACGTCGACGACATGACCGACGCGATGATCGCCGCCTTCGAGCAGAACAAGCCCGGCATCTACAACGTCGCCCCGGACGACTACGTGCCCTACCAGGAAGCGGTGCGCCAGTGCGGCTGCCGCAAGCTGCCGGTGCTCAGCGTGCCGCCGTCGTTGCCGAAGCTGGTGGCCACGATGCTGAACTGGAACGCCTTCTTCCCGCCCTACCTCGTCAACTACTTCAAGTATCCGGTGATCCTGGAGGGGCGGCGCTTCCGCGAGACCTTCAACTGGAAGCCGCGCCGCAGCCTCAACGACATCTTCTCCTGGTACCGCAAGCAGAAACTGAGCGCGGGCTGAGCCGCGTCAATCGAGCCGATCGGAAAATTCGATCGTGCCTCCGGGTCGCGCTCGGCTATTCTCGACAGCATTCAACCGGAGCAACGCATGAGCAAGGAAAAGAGCAAGACCAGAGCGGCCAAGGCCGCGAAAGCGCCGGCTGCCGATGGCGCGGGCATCGACATCGGCATCAGCAAGTCGGATCGCGAAGCGATCGCCAGCGGCCTGTCGCGGCTGCTCGCCGACGAGTACACGCTGTACCTGAAGACCCACAACTTCCACTGGAACGTGACCGGGCCGATGTTCAACACCCTGCACCTGATGTTCGAAGGCCAGTACACCGAGGCGGCGCTGGCCGTGGATCTGGTCGCCGAGCGCATCCGCGCGCTGGGCTTCCCGGCGCCGGGCACCTACAGCCAGTACGCCAAGCTGTCGAGCATCGAGGAAGACGAGAGCGTGCCGCCGGCGCTGGACATGGTCAAGAAGCTGGTCAAGGGCCACGAGGCCTGCGCCCGCACCGCGCGCTCGGTATTCCCGCTCGCCGAGAAGGCCAGCGACGAGCCGACTGCCGACCTGCTGACCCAGCGCCTGCAGCTGCACGAGAAGACCGCGTGGATGCTGCGCTCGCTGCTCGAATGAAGCCGAGGCTTCCGTCGTAAAATGAACGGGCCGACAACAGTCGGCCTTTTTCTTGCGCATCGTTTGCCATGGCCACCGCCCCGCTCCTGTCCGTCCGCCGCCTGCGCGTGCTTTATGCCAGGCGCGGCCTGCTCCCCTGGCGCCGCACGGCCGACATCCGGGCGATCGACGACCTGCACTTCGACCTGCAGCCGGGCGAGACGCTCGGCATCGTCGGCGAATCCGGCTGCGGCAAGTCGACCCTGGCCCGCACCCTGGTCGGCCTGCAGGGCGCGAGTGCCGGCTCGATCCGCTACAACGGCACCGAGCTGATCGGCCTCAGCCGCAAGGACTGGCGCCCGCTGCGCCGCGAGGTGCAGCTGATCTTCCAGGACCCGCTCGGCTCCCTGAGCCCGAAGATGAAAGTGGTCGACATCGTCGCCGAGCCGCTCAAGGCGCTGCGCCCGGAGTTCGATGCCGCCCAGCGCCGCGCCCGGGCGCTGGCGTTGCTGGAACGCGTCGGCCTCGGCCCGGAGATCGCCGAGCGCAAGCCGGGCGAGCTGTCCGGTGGCCAGGGCCAGCGGGTCGGCATCGCCCGCGCCCTGATCGTCGAACCGAAGCTGCTGATCTGCGACGAAGCAGTCTCGGCGCTCGACGTCTCGATCCAGGCCCAGATCATCAACCTGCTGTCCGACCTCGCTCGCGAACGCAATCTGGCGATGATCTTCATCGCCCACGATCTCGCCGTGGTCCGCCAGCTGTCGAATCGCGTGCTGGTGATGTACCTCGGCAAGGTCATGGAACAGGGCCGCGCCGACGACGTCTACGCCCGGCCGCGCCACCCGTACACCAAGGCGCTGCTCGAAGCCGCGCCGGTGATCGAAGCCGACGGGACCAAGCCGAAGAAGCGCCGGCTGCTCGGCGGCGACACGCCGAACCCGGCGCAGCCACCGATGGGCTGCGTCTTCCATCCGCGCTGCCCGCTCGCCGAACACGCCTGTGTGCAGAGCGTGCCCTTGCTACGCAGGGTCGATGGCGAGCAGTACGCGGCTTGTCACTTCGTTGCGGCTGGCGGCTGAATGCCGCACTGCTTGCGAGCTTTCAGCTCGCCTGAATACGCCCGTCGCCAGAATTAACTCGCGGACCCGCCGGAGGCGGGGTCGTCGGGTTTAGTCCTCTGCTGGGCAAGACGCTGCTTGGTTTTCTTGCGGGCCGCGAATATGGGCCAGATCAAAGGGACGAACAGAATGCCTATAGACTTAAGTCCGCCAAAAAAACTGACAACAATAAAGCCAATGAATACGCGCTTCGCCGTTTGAACCTCACCAACTATTGCGCCGATATACAGCGCGATAAGGCCGAAAACGGCACCGACAAGTAGGCTTCCGCCAATTGCCCCAAGCCAGTATTCAATCGATGGCGCCATTGTGATTGCTTTTACGTCCAACGCCAGATAGGTGTCGTAACAAAGCCCGACGCCTCGGGCGGCGCAGGCCACGCGCTACAAAAGCCAATCGCCCCCGGCGCAGCCGCCACCAACCATCAACCACACTTCGGCTTCTTGCCGCTAGCCTGCGACTGCTGGAACACCGGCAGGTCCTGCGGCAGGCGAGCTTCGATCTGGCGGATGCGGGTTTCGTCGGACGGATGGCTGGAGGCGAACTCCGGCGGCTTCTGGCCACCGGCTTGCGCCATGTTCCGCCACAGCTGCACGGCCTGGCGCGGATCGAAGCCGGCCTTGGCCATGTAGTCGAGGCCGAGCAGGTCGGCCTCGCTTTCGTGGGCACGCGAGAACGGCAGCAGCACGCCGTACTGGGCGCCGGCGCCGAGCGCCGACATCAGCGCGCCACCACCCTCGCCGCCGCCGAGGATCAGCTGAGCGACGTTCATGCCGAGGCCGGCGACCTGCTGCTGGGAGACGCGCTCGTTGGAATGGCCGGCGATCACGTGGGCAACTTCGTGGCCGATGACGGCGGCCAGCTGGTCCTGGCTCTGCGTGACCTTGAGCAGGCCGGTGTAGACGCCGATCTTGCCGCCGGGCAACGCGAAGGCGTTGACGTCCTTGGACTCGAACACTTTCACTTCCCAGACGCCGCCGACTTCGCGAGTGATCGCGTTGGCCACGCAGTTCACATAGGCCGTGGTCTGGCCGTTGCTGGTCACCGGGGTTTCCTTGGCGGTCTGCGCGAACGCGGTGACGCCCATCTGGTCGAGGTCGGAATCGGGGTACAGCTTGAGCTGGCTGCGGCCCAGCGGCGAAGTCGCGCAAGCCACGAGCAGCGTGGCGGAAGTCAGGGACAGCAGCAGTTTGCGGGCGATCGGCATTTCGAAAGGTCTCGGTGCGGGCCGCGCCATATTTCTGCAGACCCGTGGTTCAGTCTCAGTTTACGAGGTTGTCATGACTCTGAGACCGATGCTGTCGCGCTTGATTCCCGGCCTGTTGCTGCTGGCCCTGCCGACCGACTAGCCGCCCAGCACCTTCTTCAAGTCGCCACTGACCGACGAGACGCCACCCAGCGACCAGCCGCCGTCGACTGGCAGCACCACGCCGGTGACGTAGCGAGCCAGCGGGCTCGACAGCCACATCGCCGCCTGGGCGATGTCGTCGGTGTTGCCGAAGCAGGCCAGCGGCACGCTGTCCAGTACCAACTGCTCGGCCTTGTCGTTCGGCGCCAGGCGGCGCATGCCTTCGGTGTTCTCGATCGGCCCCGGCGAGATCGAATTGACCCGCACGCCGAGCGGCCCCCATTCGATCGCGGCCACCCGGGTGACCATGTCGACGCCGGCCTTGGCGGCGCAGACGTGCATCTGGAACGCCATCGGAATCCAGGCCTGCGGCGCGCTGATGTTGATCACCGAAGCGCCCGGCTTGGCCAGATACGGGAACGCGGCGCGAACCACGTGGAAGGTGCCGAGCAGATCGATGTCGACCACCGACTTGAAGCCGTTCGGCGAAATGCCCATCGCCGGCGACGGGAAGTTGCCGGCCGCACCCGAGATCAGCACGTCGATCGCGCCGAGGCGGGTCGAGCAGTCCTTGAACGCGGCATCGACGGCGGCGTAATCGCGCACGTCGGCCGAGTAGCCGATCACTTCACCGCCGTGGGCCTTCAGCTCGGCGACGGCCGCGTCGACCTTGTCCTGGCTGCGCGACATCACCGCCAGCCTGGCGCCCGCTTTGGCGAAGCCGTGGGCGATGCCGAGGTTGATGCCGCTGGTGCCGCCGGAAACGAAGACGGTCTTGCCGCTGTAGTCGTAGTCAAGGCTCATGGTCGTATCCAGGCAGGTGCGGGAATCAGGCTGGCGGGGTCCAGCGCAGCGTGTCGAGCAGCTGCGCGTGCAGCCCCGGCGTCGCCGCGCAGACACTGGTGGTGTCGAGGGTCAGCGGCTGGCCCTGGAGATCGGTGAACACGCCACCGGCCTCGTTGACGATGACGCTGAGCGCGGCGATGTCGAGGATGTTGACGTCGGATTCGACGATCGCATCGATCTTGCCGGCGGCGAGCAGGTGATAGTGCAGGAAATCGCCGTAGCCACGGATGCGGTGCAGCTTCGGAATCAGCGCACCGAGCCGCGCCCAGGCATCGCTACGGGCCAGCCGTGCGAGGTTGCCGGTCGACAGGGTCGTCTTGGTGATGCTGTCGGTGGCGGCGATCCGCAGACGCTGGTTGTCGCACCAGGCACCCTGACCCTTCTCGGCAAATACGACCTCGCCGAGCGCGCCATCCCAGCACGGCGCCGACGACACGCCGAGCACCAGTTCGCCGCCCTTCATCAGCGCGATCTGGGTCGAGAACATCGGGTAGCCGCGGACGAAGCTCTTGGTGCCGTCGATCGGGTCGACCAGCCACAGGTATTCGCTGTCGCCGGCTTCGCGGCCGCCGTCCCAACCCGATTCCTCGCCGTAGAAACCGTGGTTCGGGAAATGGCCTTTCAGCACCGCTTTGATCGTCGCCTCGGCGGCGATGTCGACCTCGGTCACCGGGCTGGCGTCGGCCTTGTAGTCGACCGCGAACTGACCGCGATAGGCGAGGCGGATCACCGCGGCGGCGGCTTCGGCGGCTTCCAGCGCCGCGGCGAGGTAAGGACTGGTCACGCAACACTCCGGCAGGCCGCACAGTCGCGGGGCGGCGAATGATAAACCGCGGCCGGGCGACCGACGGCGGGCCTGCCCCGAGGATGGCCGGACCGGATCGTATGCTTTGATACAATCTGGCCGTTCGCAGGTGCCTGGTATCCCGCTCGACACGGGATCCGGGTTAAACGGGAAGCCGGTGCGTGACTCGATCGCTTCGAGTTGCAAGCCCGGGACTGCCCCCGCAACGGTAGATGGGAGTACTTCGGCCAAACGTCACTGGATCGCGTCTCGATCCGGGAAGGCGTCGAAGGAAGCGGCCTCGCGCCACTTCACCCATGAGTCCGGAGACCGGCCTGGAACGGGTCCACGCACATCCCGTGCGCGGCAAATCCGGCTGGTGACCTGCGGGGACGCGGGTTGCAGGAGAAATCGATGAAATCCGTGTTGCTCACGGCGCTCTGTGCGGCGCCCATGCTTTGCCTTGCTCAAACCTCCCCCACCGATGCCGGCGCTGCCAGCGTGATGCTGGACCCGGTGCTGGTCACCGCGTCGCGCACGCCGCAGAACCAGTCGCAGACCCTGGCGGCGACGATCGTCATCGACCGCGCCCAGATCGAAGCAGCGCAGGCCGGCGACATCACCGAGCTGCTGCGCTTCAACGCCGGCCTCGACCTCGGCCGCACCGGCGGCCCCGGCCAGACCACCTCGGTGTTCATCCGCGGCGGCGAGTCGAACCACACGCTGGTGCTGATCGACGGCGTCCGCGCCAACCAGGCCACGGCTGGTGGTGCGGCAGTGCAGAACCTGTCCCCGGAAATGATCGAGCGCATCGAGATCGTCAAGGGCCCGCGCACCACGCTGTACGGCTCGGACGCGATCGCAGGCGTCATCAACATCATCACCCGCTCGGCCGACCAGCGGCAGATCGAGGCCGCAATCCGCGGCGGCAGCTACAACACCGTCGACGGCAGCGCCCGCTACAGCGACAGCATCGGCAACTACGGCCTGTCGGTGCAGACCGAGCAGCAGAGGAGCGACGGCTTCTCGGCCTGCCAGTCCAGCGATGTCGAAAGCGGCTTTCGCAACAACTCGGTCAACGTCAAGGGCACGGCGAAGACTGGCGTCGCCCGCTTCGAGGTCCGCGCCTTCAACGCCCAGGGCAAGACCGACACCTTCGATTCCTGCAGCCCGCTGTTCGGCCTGAACCCCACCGCCCAGGAATTCCGCAACCAGGCGCTGGCCCTGGCCGCCAGCTCGCAGCTGCTGTCGAACTGGGACAGCACCCTGACCCTCAGCCGCGGCGAGGATCGCATTCGCCAGTACGGCTCGGCGGACAGCGTGCGTACCATCCGGCCGCAGCTCGACTGGCAGAACACCATCGCCGTGCTACCCGGCCTGCGCGCCGTGTTCGGCGGCCAGGTCTACCAGGAGCGGGTCGATGCGCTGAGCTTCGGCAGCACCATCCACCAGACCGTCGATGCCTCGAACGCTTTCCTGCAAGCCCAGTACGACGACGCCCATCACCACCTGCTGCTGGCCGGCAGCGTCTTCAACCACGATGCCTTCGACAGCCGGGTGACCTGGAATGCCGAATACGGCTACGACCTGTATGTCCGGCCGTTGTACAAGACCACCTTCATCGCTGCCGCCGGCACCGGCTTCCGGGCGCCGGACGCCAGCGATCGCTTCGGTTTCGGCGGCAACCCGGACCTGGCGCCGGAGCGTTCGCAGAACCTGGAACTGGGCGTCCGCCAACGCTGGGGCGAGAACCAGACCTGGGACCTGCGCGCCTTCCGCACCCGGCTGCGCAACCTGATCAGCGTCGAGTTCGACCCGAGCAATGATCCGAATGTCGACTTCGGCTTCCGCGCGGTCAACATCGACCGCGCCAAGAACGAAGGCCTGGAGGCGACCTACCGTTATGCCGATGCGCTGTGGAGCGGCACCTTGACCGGCATCGTCCAGAACCCGAAGGATCGCGGTGCCGACACGCCGCTGCTGCGCCGCGCCCGACGCAGCGTCACCGCGCAGCTGCGTCGCGAGATCGGCCGCTTCTACCTGACCACCGATGTGCTCGGCACCTCAGACCGCGCCGACATCGATTCCGCCAGCGGTGCGCCGACCAAGGACAGCGGCTACGTGCTGTGGAACCTCGGCACCGGCGTGCGTCTGAACCGCGGCTTCACGCTGTCGGCGCGGGTCGAGAACCTGCTCGACCGCGACTACCAGACCGCCAACGGTTATCAGCAGGCCGGGCTGTCGATCTACGCCGGCCTGCGCTGGCAGTATCGCTAGACCCGCATGCGGCGCGAGCCGGCCGCCACTGGCCGGTTCGCGCCAACAGCCTCAAGCTTCTTCTTCAGCGCACACCACTCGGAACAGACATGGGCCACAGACTTTCGAAGATCGTCACCCGCACCGGCGACAAGGGCACCACCGGCCTGTCGAGCGGCGAGCGGGTGCCGAAGACCCATCTGCGCGTGCAGGCGATGGGCGATGTCGATGAACTGAACTGCTGCGTCGGCCTGGTGCTGGTGCAGGATCTGCCGGACTCGATCCGGACGCCGCTGGCGCGCACCCAGCACGAGCTGTTCGATCTCGGCGGCGAGTTGTCGATGCCGGGCTTCGAGCTGGTCAAGGAAAGCTATCTGGAGCGCATCGACGGCGAGCTGGAAACGCTCAACGAAACCCTGCCGCCGCTGAAGGAATTCGTGTTGCCCGGTGGCAACCCCGCCGCCGCCGCCGCGCATCTGGCCCGGGCGGTCGCCCGCCGCGCCGAGCGTGCGGTCTGGTCGCTGAATGAAGCGGAAGCGATCAGCCCGCTGGTGCCGCAATACCTCAACCGGCTGTCGGACTACCTGTTCGTCTGCTGCCGGGTGCTGGCCCGCCAGGACGGCGGCCAGGAAGTCAGCTGGAAACGCAGCGAGTAATCACCGCGAACCCGCTCAGGGCTTGGCGAGCGGGTCCTTGTAATCGGCCGGATTGCGCCGCGGCACGCTGGTCGGCGCGCCGGGACGGGTGACGCCCTTGGCGTCGTCGTTCTCGACCGCGGTTTCCAGGAACTGCTGGGCGTCGGCATTGAGATCGTTCGGGTCCTTCGGCAGCTCGCCGTACCACTTCTCCAGCTTCTCCAGTCGATCGAGACGGCGCTCTTCCTCGGTACCCAAACCTGGCAGGCGCTTGATCTGGCTACGCCGCTTGCGGTCGCCCTTGGTCAGCTCGTCGACCTCGCCTTCGACCTTCACTTCGGGCAATTCGGTGACCGGCGACGTGCTGTCATCCTTGCCTTTCTCCGGCACCGCCTGCGGCGCACCGACCAGGCCCTGGCCGTCCTTCAGCAGCAGCTGCGCCTCGGCCGCCGGCAGCGCACCCACCAGCAGGGCAGCCAGCAGAGGAACCAGCAGAACGCGGCGCGGCTTGGTGGGCGGGAACATGATCAGCTCCATCTGAAAGGATTAGTCGAGACTGTAGCTCAGCGCGTGCTGACGGGCCCTAATGACCACCAGCGGCAGCTTCCGTGCCTGGTACTGCCCGCGGCGCACGGATCAGCGGCAGGATCAGCAGCACCGAGGCCATGGTCATCGCGATCAGCGCGAACATGTCGCCATAGGTCATCACCGCGACCTGCTGCTGCATCTGCTGCATCAGCAGGGACATCGCACCGGCTTCGCTGCCGGTGATCAGGCGGCCGGCGGCAAGCATCTCGCGCACCGGGGCGTCATTCGGCCGCACCGTTTCGCTGAGCATCTGCCAGTGCAGCCAGCTGCGCTCGTTGATCAGGGTGTTGACCAGCGCCAGACCGAGCGCACCGCCGATGTTGCGCATCACGTTGAACAGGCCGCTGGCGTTCTTGACCTCGGAGGCCGGCAAGGTGCCGAGCGCGATGTTGGTCATCGAGAACATGCAGAACAGGAAGCCGTTGCCACGGAAGATCTGCGGCACGATGAACTCCATCACGCTCCAGTCGGCAGTCAGCCGGCTGTTCAGCCAAGCGCCGATGCTGACATTGCAGATGCCGATCGCGAGCATGGTCTTCGGTCGGATCAGCTTCGCCAGGCGGCCAGCCAGCGGCGCGCTGAGGAACATCGCCACGCCCTGGGCGATCATCACCTGACCGATCTGCAAGCTGTTGTAGCCGCGCACCTGGCCGAGGAACAGCGGCGTCAGGTAGACCAGCGTGTACAGGCTGACGCCGACCGCCATCGCCAGCACGGTGCCGAGCGCGAAGTTGCGATCGGCGAAGGCTCGCAGGTCGACAATCGGATTCTTCGCCGTGAACATGCGATGGAAGAACAGCGCGCCGGCCAGTGCGGCAACCAGGGCGCTGATCGCCACCGAATCCTCGGCGAACCAGTCGTTGCGGGGACCTTCGTCGAGCGTGTACTCGAAGCAGCCGAGAAACAGCGCCATCCACAGCAGGCCGCGCAGATCGATGATCTTCAGCAGTTCCGGCTGCGGCTGGTCGATCTTCACCAGCCGCCATACCGCGAAGGCCACTGCGAAGCCCGGCAGCACGTTGATCAGGAACAGCCAGTGCCAGGACGCCGAGGCGGTCAGCCAGCCGCCGATGGTCGGGCCGATCGACGGCGCGAGTGTGGCGGTCAGGCCGAACAGCACTTGCGGCAGGATGCGCTTCTCCGGCGGAAACATCAGATACATCGACGCCGAGGTGGTCGGGATCATGCCGCCGCCGAGGAAGCCCTGGATGACCCGGAACACGATCATCGATTCCAGGTTCCAGGCCATCGCGCAGCACATGCTGGCGAGGGTGAAGCCGAGCGCCGAAATGGCGAAGTAGATCCGCGTCGACAGCAGCCGCGACAGATAGCCGGACAGCGGGATCGCGATCACTTCGGCGATCAGATACGAGGTCTGCACCCACTGGATCTCGTCGGTGCTGGCCGACAGCCCGGCCTGCAGCTGGTTGATCGACGAGGCGACGATCTGGATGTCCAGGATCGCCATGAAGTTGCCGCAGATCATCACCAGGAAGCCGATCCAGAGCAGCCGCTGGCGGGCCTTCTCGGCGGCGGTCGGCGTCAGCGGGATCGGCGACATCGCGGTGTCCGGATACGCCTTAAGGCTTCACGCGGGTATCGACACTGGCTTCCACCGACAGCCCCGGCCGCAGCCGGCCGGCAAGCGCGGACTTGTCATCGAGCGCGATGCGCACCGGCACCCGCTGGACGATCTTGGTGAAGTTGCCGGTCGCGTTCTGCGCGGGCAGCAACGCCCACTCGGCACCCGAGGCCGGCGAGAAGCTGTCGACGTGGCCGTGCAGCAGCGCACCCGGGAAGGCATCGACCTCGATCACAACCGGCTGGCCGACCTGCATCTTCGCCAGCTGGGTTTCCTTGTAGTTGGCCTCGACATAGAGCTGGTCGAGCGGCACCAGCGACAGCAGGCGCTGGCCCGGCTGCACGCGCTCGCCGAGCCGCGCCGACAGGTCGCCGACGGTGCCGGCTACCGGCGCGAAGACGCTGGTCGCCGCGAGGTCGATCTCGGCCAGTTTCAGCTGCGCTTCGGCGGCCGACAGCGCCGCTTCGAGACGGGCGCGGCTGCTGTCGCCGAGCATGGTCATCATCCGTTCCGCCGACTGCACGCCAGCCGCAGCACGGGCGACCGCGGCAACGGCGTTCAGGTGCGCGGCCTCGGCGTTGTCGAGCCGCTGCCGGGTGGCGACACCATCCTTCAGCAGGCTGCGGGCGCGATCGAGTTCACCACGACTCTGCACCTCGCTGGCGCGGGCGGCGGCGAGCTGGGCGCGGGCCTCGGCGATCGCCGCGTCCTGCTGGCCGCGTTGCTGGCCGTTGCCGGCCAGTGCCGCCTGCGCTTCGGCGACTGCGGCACGGGCGCTGTCGACCTTGGCCGCATAGTCGCGACGGTCGATTTCCAGGAGCAGGTCGCCGACGGCGACGGCCTGGTTGTCGCGCACCTTCAGGGTCACGATCTCGCCGCCGATGCGCGGCGTCAGCACGCTGATGTCGGCGCGCAGATAGGCGTTGTCGGTGCTGATCAGGAAGCGGCCGACCTGCCACCAGCGCCAGCCGAACACCGCGGCGATGACCAGCGCCAGCAGCAGGAGCGCAGGGCGCAGCAAAGAGCGGGGGGCGCTGGCGGTCGTGGTGCCGGGCGTTGGCCCGGAAGCGGGAGTGTCGATCGTGGTGGCCATCGGGTGCTTCCTGCGAGATGCTTGCCTGCCGCTTGCGGCGGCAGGAACCGGCTGATAGTGTAATGAACGTTACATTTCATTCTGTGCTCCCGCCGTGGCGAAAGTCAAACCTCCTGCCAAGTCCGTAGCGGTACCGCCGACGCCCGCCAAGTCAAAGCCGGTGGCTGGCCGCGGCGTGGCGCGGAAAGTCGCCCCGCCGATCGCCACGCCGGAACCCGAAGCACTGGGCGCCCGTGGCACGGCGCGCCGCGAAGCGATGCTGGCCGCAGCGCTCGAAGTGTTCGTGGAGCACGGCTATGAAGGCGCCAGCATCGAGGAAGTGATGCGTCGGGTCGGCGGCTCGAAGGCCAGCCTGTATCGCTACTTCGGCAACAAGGAAGGTCTGTTCGGCGACATCATCGCGGCGCGCTGCGAGGAGTTCATGCAGGGCTTCGTGCTGCCGGCCCAGGCCGACGATGACATCGAGAACACGCTGACCCGGATCGCCGAACGCTTCGTCCGCGTCTTCCTCGAACCACAGCGGCGCGAGCTGTTCCGGATCATGATCGCCGAGATGCCGCGCTTCCCGACGCTCGCCCAGCGCTTCTACGAGCAGGGCCCGGCCCGGGCGCGCAAGCTGCTCGGCGATTACTTCCACCGCCAGCACGAGGCTGGCCGGCTGGTCTGCCCGGACCCGGAATTCATCGCCACGCAGTTCATCGAGATGGTCAAGGCCAATCCCCAGCACCGCGCCCTGCTCGGCTTCGACCCCTTCCTGCCCGGCCGCAATGTCGAGCAGCACATCGCCGGCGTGGTCCGGCTATTCCTGCATGGCTGCGCGCCCGCCGCACCGGCGAGCAAGGCTCGCCAAGGATCATCCCGATGAACCCCGTCGTCCGCCGCCGGCTGCTGGCCGGCCTGTCCCTGCTGCTCGCGGTCAGCCGTGCCGAGGCCACCAGCCTGCGCGAAGCCGCCGAACGCGCGCTGCAGCAGGATCCGCGCCTGGCCGCCGCCCATCTCGCCGCCACCGGCAGCGCCGCCGAAGTCGAGGCCGCCCGCGCCGGCTACCGGCCGAGCGTCAACGCCCAGGTCATCGGTGGCCGCTCGCGGCTGTACACCGATGCCCAGTTCCCGCAACCCGGCGCCCGCCAGCCGCTGAGCTGGGGCCTGGTCGCCAGCCAGCCGCTGTACAACGGCGGCCTGGTCTCGGCCCAGGTCGATGCCGCGCGCTCGAAGCTGGCCGGTGCCGAGCAGAACGAGGTCGCCACCGCCCAGCAGCTGCTGTTCGCCGCCGGCAGCGCCTGGCTGGACGTCAAGCGCGACCGCGCCGTGATCGGCCTCAACGAAAGCAATGTCCAGCGCCTCGAACAGGCGCTCGCCGACAGCCGCAAGCGGCTCGCCGCAGGCGAAGCGACCAAGGCCGATGTCGCCCAGGCGGAAGCGCGACTGGCTGAAGCCGGCGCCTCGCTGCACCGGGCGCGCGCCAGTGAAGCGGCCGATGCCGCCGCCTACGAGCGGGTGGTCGGCCAGCCGCCGGACATCCTGGCAGGTGACTGGCCGAAGCCGCTGGTGCCGGCGACGCTGGCCGAAGCGCTGGCGGTATCGGCCGATACGCCAGCGGTACGCGCTGCCGACGCCGAGGATCAGGCCGCCCATTCGCGGGTGGTCGCCGAGCGGGCGGCGCATCTGCCGAAGCTGTCGATCGAGGCGGAAGCCAACGATGCCGACGACTCGACCTTCACCTACGACCGCCAGACCTACTGGTCGTTGCAGCTGAAGGCGACCCTGCCGATCTATGCCGGCGGCGCCGTCGCCTCGCGGGTATCGGCGGCGAAAGCCGAAGCCGCGGCAGCCGCGGCGCGTGCCGCCGACAGCCGCCGCGCCTCGAACGAGGCGATCGCCCAGGCTTGGGCGATGTACCAGTCCTCGGCTCAGGTGATCGCCGCCTACGAGGCGGCGGTCAAGGCCAGCGAACTGGCGCTGGACAGCGTGCAGCGCGAGCTGGCGGTCGGCACCCGCACGACGCTGGAGCTGCTCGACGCCCAGCGCGAGCTGCTGGCCGCCACGGTCAACCTCGCCGGCAGCCAGCACGACCGCTCGCTGGCTGCGCTGCAGCTGCTCGGCGCCACCGGCCGGCTGACCCTCGCCGCGATTCCCTGAGCCGCCGACCAACAAAAACGGGCGGCCCTCGGGCCGCCCGTCGTGCGTCGCGAGGCCGGGGACTCAGGCGACCTTGACCACCAGCTTGCCGAAGTTCTTGCCGGCCAGCAGGCCGGTCAGCGCCGCCGGTGCGCCTTCGAGTTCGCCGATCACGTCCTCGCGCACCTTCACCGTACCGTCGGCGAGGCGCTGGCCCATCTCGACCAGGAACTTGCCGTAATAGGCCGGGTACTGGTCGAAGATGATGAAACCCTTCATTTCGATGCGCTTGACCAGCACCGCGAACATGGTGCCCGGCAGGCGGTCGGCGCCGGTGAAGCCTTCGCCGTTGTAGTGGGCGATCAGGCCGCAGACCGGCACCCGTGCGTTGACATTGAACAGCGGCAGCACCGCATCCCACACCGCGCCGCCGACATTCTCGAAATAGATGTCGATGCCCCGCGGGCAGGCCGCCGCCAGCTGGGCAGCGAAGTCCGGCGCGTAGTGGTCGACGCAGGCGTCGAAGCCGAGTTCCTTGACCGCGTAGTCGCACTTGCTCTTGCCGCCGGCGATGCCGACCACGCGGCAACCTGCGGCCTTGGCCAGCTGGCCGGAAATCTGGCCGACGGCACCGGTGGCACCGGCAGTGACGAAGGTTTCGCCGGCTTTCGGCCTGCCGATGTTGGTCAGGCCGTGCCAGGCGGTGAAGCCGGGCATGCCGAGCACGCCGAGGTAGTGGCTCGGATGAGCGGCATCCTTCGGCAGCTTGAGGATCACGTCGCTGCCATCGCTGAGCGCGTAGTCCTGCCAGCCGGCGTAACTGTGCACGAGGTCGCCGACCGCGTAGTCCGGCAGGTTCGAGGCCTCGACCACCGATACCGTGCCCCCGCACATCACCTCGTCGACCGCGACCGGATCGGCGTAGGAAGCGCCGTCGTTCAAACGGCCGCGCATGTAGGGATCGAGCGACAGCCACAGCGTGCGCAGCCGCATCTGCTGGGCGCCCGGCTGCGGCAGAGCCGTGGTTTCGAGACGGAAGGTCGAGGCATCCGGCGCCCCGGCCGGACGCTGGGCCAGCACCAGGCGGCGATTGGTTATTGCGGATTGCGGCATCGAAATGCTCCTCGGATCGAGTTGTGTGCGGGGAGCGCAGTAGACCGCATCGCCCCTGCAGGCGTCACCCGCGGGCTTGCACTCGCCTGAGTGCGCACGCGAGGTACGTTCGGGCCAGTCCATTCATGAATGGCGCGACCAGCCCGACACCGCATCGCGGCATCCCTGGCTAGCCGGCAAGCAAGCTTGCAGGCCCGTCAGAACTTGAGGCGGAGCGTGGCTCCGACCATCCGCGGGTCGCTTGGCTGGCCCAGGATCAGGCCGGAATTGCCGGTCTGGATCGTCAGTGCAGTGATGTAGTCGGTATCGAACAGGTTGCGGGCGAAGACATCGAATTCCCAACCGCTCTTGAAGCGATAGCCGAGGCCGGCGTTGGTGACGGTGTAGCCGCTGATCGCCGTGTACTGCGAGGCCGAGGTGTCGCTGTTATAGCCCGAGCGTGAAATCGAATCGACATGGACGACGACGGCGCCCGGACCTGCCGGAACGATGTAGTCGAAGCCGATGGTGCCGACCCATTTCGACAGACCCGCCAGCTTCACCCCGGTGAGGTTGCAGGCCACGGTGGCGGCCGTCTGCACTTCGAGCGGACACGGCCCAGCGGGATAATCGGTGTTCTCGCTATCGGCGTAGGCCACCGAAGCACGGACCTGGAAGCCCTTGAACAAGAGCGCCGCAAGATCCAGTTCCACGCCCTGCACGCGCACTTCGGGAACATTGGCGGGATAGGAGCGGAGCGCTGCCGTCTCCAGGTTCGAGACGACATTGGCCTGGTAGTCCTCGACGACCGACCGATAGACAGCCAGGTTTGCGGTCGCGTGGCCATTGAGCAAGGTGGACTTCAAACCGAGCTCGATCGTCGAGTTCTTTTCGTCCTTGATCACCGCCGTGGCCAGCGCCGGCTGGTTCTGGGCGTCCAGTGGCAGCCCCGATTGATTGAGGCCGCCGGACTTGAACCCGTAGGCATAGCTTGCGTAGCTCAGCAGATCACCAGTCAGCTGATAGGCGAGATTGGCGCGGCCGGAAAGATTGCCGCCGGAGTCGGCCGCAGAATAATTCTGCGGCCGCAGGATCGACAGCTGGGCGCGCCTCAGTTCCGCCGCGGTCGCAGCGTCGTACTGCGACAGATCGGGCCCGCCGAACACCTGGGTGGCATAGGTTCCGTTCTTGTCCTCGTAGGTGTAGCGCAGGCCCAGGGTGCCGGTCAGGCTCGGGATGACTTCGTAGCTCACTTCGCCGAAGGCCGCGTAACTCTTCACATCGAAGCGCGACTGGCCGATCTGGCCATAGCCGTCGAGCAGATCGCGCGGGATCGTCGCCGTGAAGTTCGCCTGGTTGAGCAGCCAGTAGGCGGCTTCCGATCCGTAGATGCTGGTCGGCTGGCCGGAAATCTCCTGGGTGAAGAAATAGAGCCCGCCGACGTAGTTCAGCGGCCCGTCGCCGTTGGTGGCGATGCGCAACTCCTGGCTGTACTGATCCTGGCGCGAGGGAATGCGCTGGACGGTCTGGATCGGCACGCCGATGTAGTCGCGATCGTTGGCGACGTTCCAGTCCCAGTAGCGCCAGGCGGTGACCGCGGTCAGGGTTTGCGAACCGAGATTCCATTCGGTGATCAGGGATGCGCCACCGTCCTGCGTGTCGATCTGCAGGTCGGCATCGATATCGGTCTGGCGATCGTAGACGTTGCGGCTCGGCGGCTCGTAGCCGAGCCCCGCGGCCAGGGCCGGGAACTGCCGCGCGGGGTTGCGCCGGCTCTCGCCGACGCGCAGGAAACTCTGCGTGCAGCAGGCGGCGTCCAGATCGGACACGTCGGCAATCAGGCGCAGCTTCAGGTTCTCGATCGGCAGGAACAGCAACTGGCCGCGCAGAGCGTAGTTGCTGAGTTCGTTCTGGTCCTCGTCGGTCCTGACGTTGTGAATCACGCCGTCGCGCCGGGTGAACTGGCCCGACACGCGACCAGCGACCATGTTGTCGAGGATCGGCCCGGAAAAGCTGCTCTTGGCCTGGATGAAATTGAACTCTCCGAACGAGACTTCCCCATTCGCTTCCGGCGTGAACGTCGGTTCGCGGCTGATGACGTGAATGGCTCCTGCCGTGGTGTTCTTGCCGAACAGGGTGCCTTGGGGGCCGCGCAGCACTTCGACGCGCTCGATATCGGTGAAGTCGAACGACGCGGTGGCCGGGCGGCCGTGATAGACCTGATCGACATAGAAGCCGACGCCCGGTTCGATGCCGTCGTTCGCGGCACTAACCGAGAGCGTGTTCGAGCCGAGGCCGCGGATCGTGTAGGCGGTGTTCCGGGGATTGGCCGAGTTGTAATAGAGCGTCGGCACCAGCTGGCTGAGCGACTGCGTGTTCACCGTGTAGCTGCTGTCGAGCAGATTGCCGCCGATCACCGAAACGGCGGCGGGCACCGACTGAAGGTTCTCCTCGCGACGGCGAGCCGTGACGGTCACTTCGCCGAGCACGGTCGCGTCGCCCGCCTTGCTTTCTTGGCTTGCGTCGCTTGCTTCAGGGGGAGCGAGCAGCGATGCCGGCTCCTGGGCAGCGACGGTAAGCGTGACCAGACACGCCGATACCGCGACGAGCGCAGGTTTGGCAGGCACGGAGAATCTCCCTTGGAGTCGTTATATATGTATGAATATAACGACGCCGCGCCGGCAGCGGCAAGTCCTGCTCGGGGGTCAGCGTGCGCCCTTGATCGCGTCGGCGTGCACCTTGGCCAGCAGCCACATCGCCAGGGTCGAGCCGATCAGCGCCATCAGCATGTCCGACTGCGTGTCCCACTGGTCGCCCTGGGTACCGAGGAAATCATCGGCGCCCTGGCCGAGATAGACCGCCACGCCCCATTCGATCAGCTCGTAGACCGCCGAGATCGCCATTGCCACGCAGACCGACAGCAGGCCGGTGATCAGCGGCCGGTCGACAACGATGCGATGGCGGATCAGCAACTCGCGCGCCGCCATCGCCGGTACCAGGCCCTGCATCAGATGGCCGAGCTTGTCGTAGGGATTGCGGCTCAGCTCGAACAGCGTCTGCACCCAGTTGCCGAGCGGCACACGCGCATAGGTCCAGGTGCCGCCGGCGATCAGCACCAACGCGTGCAGCGCGATCAGCACATAAAGCAGCGTACTCAGCGGAAAGCGCTGGCGGCTGAACCACAGCAGCGGCGCGACCAGCAGCACCGGCAGCACTTCCATGAACCAGGTCAGCCGCTCGTAGGGCGCGATCGCCGACAAGATCAGCGCACCGCCGACCAGCAGCACCAGGGTCGTGTACAGGCGCTGGCGGCCGTTCATGGTTGCGCGGCTTCCGGAGCGGTTTCGCTGGCACGGCGCGCGGCCTTCAGGCGGTAGGCCAGCTGCGGTCGGGTGATGCCGAGCAGGCGGGCTGCGGCGGACAGGTTGCCACTGGCTTGAGCCACGGCACGGTCAATCATCAGCGCTTCGATACGGTCGATCGACAGGCCACCGGCGCGGCCGCTGCCGGCGGCGTCGAGCAGGCCGGCAATGACGCGGCGCACCCGCGCTTCCGGCGTTGCCTCCACCGGCGAGACGGCTTCGACGGGTGCTGCCGGGACCGGCTTCGCCGCGTCTTCGCAGGTCCGCAGGCTGCCGGCCCGGTCGAGGCTGAGGCTGCCGCTGGCCAGCTGCTCGCCCCCGGAAAACAAGTGGAAAGTGTCGATTGCGCCGTCCTCAGGCGCCAGGATCATGCCGCGCTCGACGATGTTCTCGAGCTCGCGGATATTGCCCGGCCAGCCGTAGCCGAGCATCGCGTCGATCGCCCGCCCGGTGAAGCCGGTGACGTTGCGGCCATTGCGCTGGTTGAACTTGCGCAGGAAGTGATTCATGAAGATCGGGATGTCCTCGCGGCGCTCGCGCAGCGGTGGCACGGTGATCGGGAAGACGTTGAGGCGGAAGAACAGATCCTCGCGAAAGCGGCGGGCGCGCACTTCTTCCCTGAGATCGAGGTTGGTCGCCGCCACCAGACGCACGTCGACCTTGTGGGTGCGGGTACCGCCGACCCGCTCGATCTCCCGCTCCTGCAGCGCGCGCAACAGCTTGCCCTGCGCGGTCCAGCTGAGGATGCCGATCTCGTCGAGAAACAGCGTGCCGCCGTTGGCCCGCTCGAAGCGGCCGGGCCGCGCGGTCGAGGCGCCGGTGAAGGCCCCGCGTTCGACGCCGAACAGCTCGGATTCGATCAGGGTTTCCGGAATCGCCGCGCAGTTCACCGCGATGAACGGACCGCTGCCGCGCTTGCTGACCCGGTGCAGGCTGCGCGCCAGCACTTCCTTGCCGACCCCGCTCTCCCCCAGGAACAGCACGGTTGCCTGAGTGTCGGCGACCCGGCGGACCATGTGGCAGGCGGCATTGAAGCCTGCCGAGGCGCCGACCACGTCGGTATCGCCGAGCAGATCCTGAGCAGCACTGCCGATCGGCGACGCCGTACCGAGATCGGTGGCAGCCGCGGCGGCGAGACCGGCAGTCAGGGCATCGGCACGCAGGAAGGTGAGATCGTGGCTGGCGTCGTCCCATTCCTCGACCGGCTTGCCGACGATCCGGCAATGCGTGGCGCCTTGGGCGCAGCACTGCACTTCGCGGAACAGCACCGGTCGGCCCATGAAACGGCTGATGAAGCCGGAGGCATAGCCGATCTGCTGCCAGCAGGCCGGCTCGCTGCCGATGCCGTACAGGCGGATGTGTTCCTCGGCCTCGGCCGAGCCGTGCCAGAGGAACTCGCCATAGAAGTGGCCACGCCCTTCGTCGACCTCCATTGCCACCGGCTCGACCCGCACGGTCCCTTCGAGCATGTGCAGCTGCGGCCCACCGTAGATCGCACTGGCGGCGTCGCCGCCACCGCGCAGCTTGCGCGACAACTCGGCATCGTGGGACCCGGAGTTGTAGCCGATGCGGGTCAGCAGACCACGGGCGCGATCGGTGCCCAGACTTTCGATCAGCTCCCGGCGCAGCGCACCGAGCGCCGAGCTGTGCAGCAGCAGCATGCGCTGGTCGTCGAGCCAGATGCGGCCCTGTTCCGGCAGGAATCGGATGCGGGCCAGCAGATCACCGACGTCAGGGTAGGTGAACGTCGCGCCCGCTGGCGACGTCAGGGCGGCAGCGGTGGCAGCAGTCTGGGTGGACATCGGAGAGCCTCGGCGGAAGCTGGGCGAGCAGGGCAATGAATCATTAGATTAACCTGATTGATCAAAAAATCGTCTGCGTTGATTTAATAATCAATATCTGACCGTCCATGCAGAAATCGGAGAATCGACGCCGGCCCAGAGAAATCCCAGTAAATTCTTTTAATTCAATTATTTGTAATAAATCCACCACGCGCGCTCGAGCCCCTGCTGCCCCTGGCACGCTCGGTGCAAATAACCAGCTCTGACATCAGGCCAAGACCTGATCACCGGTTCGCCATCAGGCGAATCATCGCGAGACTGGAGCGAGATGATGACTGCGGTTCCCCTTTATCCCGAGCGGACCGAACTCGGCGCCCGGCAGCGCTACGTACGGTTGCGCGAACACCGTCCGGACGGCTTCGTGATCTTCGATTTCGCGATCGGCGATCCCGGGCTCGCCTGCGAACTGATCATGCCGATGGCCGCCTATCAGGAATTCTGCGCCGCGAACCACGTCATCTATCTGAGTGACACCCAGGCCGCGCAACTCGATCACGAGGCGCTCAAGTGGCGCTATGGCCAACCCGGCATCAGCGAATAAGCAGTAACCGAATACGCGAGGAGAGAATCATGACTGTCGAAATCAGAACCAAGAGCGTCAAACCGCTCAGCAACAGCTTCGGCCATCTGCAGCGCCGCTTCGGCGACAAGCAGGCGACCCGCTACCAGGAAGCGACCTACGACATCCAGTCGACCGCGAACTTCCACTACAAGCCGCTCTGGGACCCGACTCGCGAGGTGTTCGACGCCCGCCGCACGGCCGTGGTGATGACCGACTGGTATGCGCTCAAGGATCCGCGCCAGTTCTACTACGGCAACTACACGACCACCCGTGCCAAGCAGCAGGACGCGCTGGATCGTTCGCTGGACTTCATCGAGAAGCGCGATCTGCTGCGCGCATTGCCCTCGGATGTCCGCGACCTGATCACCCACGCGATCGTGCCGCTGCGCCACTATGAGTGGGGTGCGAACACCAACAGCTCCCATGTCGCCGCCTATGGCTTCGGCACCGCGGTCACGTCACCGGCGATGATGAACACGGCGGATCGTCTGGGCATGGCCCAGCACCTGTCACGCATCGGTCTGCTGCTCGATGGCAACTCCGGCGACACTCTGCTCGCCGCGCAGGCGCTGTGGACCAATCACGCCGACTGGCAGCCGCTGCGCCGCGAGATCGAGCGCCTGTTCGTGACCCGCGACTGGTTCGAAGTTTTCGTTGCCCAGTTGCTGGTCGCCGACGCGCTGATCTATCCGCTGTTCTTCCAGCACATCGACGCCGCGATCGCCGCCGGCAATGGCTCGGCGCTGTCGACCCTGACCGACTACCTGATGCGCTGGTACGAGGAAACCGGCAAGTGGATCGATGCCGTGATCAAGACCGCAGCCGCTGAAAGTGCCGACAACAAGGCGCTGCTGTCCGGCTGGGCCGTCACCTGGCGCGACCGCTTCGCGCCGGCGCTGGCGCCGCTGGCCCAGCGCGCGCTCGGCAATGCCTCCGAGGACGCCCTCGCGGCGATCGTCGCAGCCTTCAATACCCGAGCCGCGAAACTCGGCCTCAGCGTCTGATCAGGACTCCATTCCACACATGGCCACCACCAGCACCCAACCCGTGTTCATCGCCCTGCAGGCGAACAACGACACGTTGCCGATCATCGAAGCGATTCGCCAGGACAATCCCAATGCCGTCGTCCACGAATACCCGGCGATGGTCAAGATCGACTGCCCGGGACGCCTCGTGATCAAGCGTGAATCGGTCGAGGAGCATCTCGGCCGCGATTTCGACCTGCGCGAGATCCAGATCAACATGATCTCGATCGCCGGCAACGTCGACGAAACCGATGACGAATTCGTGCTCGAGTGGAAGACCGCCTGAAGCCGCTTCCAGTTTGAATCCCCCCCTTTGATTGGAGATACACCATGGCCGCTGAAGGCAATGCAAAACCCGCGAAGAAGCTCAGCCTCAAGGAAAACTACGCGCTGCTGACGCGCGGGCTCGGCTGGGAGCCGAGCTACGAGAAGAAGGAAGACATTTTCCGCTATGTCGACTTCGAAGGCGTGAAGATCCACGACTGGGACAAGTGGGAAGATCCGTTCCGCCTGACCATGGACGCCTACTGGAAATACCAGGGCGAGAAGGAGCGCAAGCTCTACGCCATCGTCGACGCCTTCCAGCAGAACAACGGCCAGTTCAATGTCACCGACGCCCGCTACGTGCAGGCGCTGAAAGTGTTCATCAACGGCATCACCGAACTGGAATACGACAGCCATCGCGGCTTCAACATCCTGGCTCGCGAGTTCCCCGGCGTCGGTCCGCGCATCGCCGCACAGATGCAGTCGCTCGATGAACTGCGCCACGCGACGACGCAGATCCACACGATCAGCCAGTACGCGAAGTACTTCACCGGCATGAACGAGTTCCCGTATCAGTTCGATCGGGTCTGGTACCTGTCGATTCCGAAGTCGTTCTTCGAGGACGCCGTCACCTCCGGTCCGTTCGAGTTCATCGTCGCGATCTCGTTTGCCTTCGAGTACGTGCTGACCAACCTCGCGTTCATGCCCTGGATGTCCGGCGCGGCCTTCAACGGCGACATGGCCACGGTCAGCTTCGGCTTCTCGGCGCAGTCCGACGAAGCCCGGCACATGACCCTCGGCATCGAGGTCATCAAGTTCCTGCTCGAGCAGGACCCGGCCAATGTGCCGCTGGTCCAGAAGTGGATCGACAAGTGGTTCTGGCGCGGCTACCGCCTGCTGTCGCTGCTGGCGACGATGATGGACTACATGCTGCCGAAGCGGGTCATGGCCTGGAACGAGGCCTGGGAAATCTATTACGAGCAGAATGGTGGCGCCTTGTTCGCCGACCTCGCCCGCTACGGCATCAAGCCGCCGAAGCGCGCGCCGGAAACCATCGCCGAAAAGGGCCACGTCGCCCACCAGATGTGGAGCGTGTTCTACGCCAACCGCGATGCCGTCGGCTTCCAGATGTGGCTGCCGAGCGAGGAAGAGATGGCCTGGATGTCCGAGAAGTATCCGGACACCTTCGACCAGTACTACCGCCCGCGCTACGAGTACTGGAAGGCCCAGGAAGCCGCCGGCACGCCGTTCAAGAACACCACCTTGCCGCAGCTCTGCCAGGTCTGCCAGTGGCCCTGCCTGTTCACCGAATCGGGCGATCCGACCACGCTGTCGCTGCGGGAAACGGAATACCAGGGCCAGACCTTCCACATGTGCTCCGATGGCTGCAAGGACATCTTCGACGACACGCCGGAGAAGTACGTGCACGCCTGGCTGCCAGTGCACCAGATCTACCAGGGCAACTGTTTCCTGCCGGGTGTCGATCCGACGGCGCCGGACTTCAATCCGATGTACGAGGCGCTGCGCTACATGGGTATCAAGCCCGGTATCGACAATGGCGACTTCAAGGGCAGCGCCGACGCGACCAACTGGGAGAAGTGGACCTCGCGTCCGGCCAACATCCACGAAGGCGCGTACACCGATGCGGTACGCGATACCGGCAATCCCGCCGACGCCGCTGCCCGCAAGGCCGGCTGAGCCGGAAGCCCGCCCATGCCCGTCTGCAACGTTATCGTCCTGAAGGGGCACCCGCCGGCCAAGCTCAAGCAGCTGGTCGTCGAGTGCTCGGATACCCTGGCCCGGATCATCGGTGCGCCCAAGGATCGACTCGAAGTCTGGGTCACCGAAGTGGAGCCGGCGCTCTGGGGCTTGTCCGGCCAGCCTGGCGACGAGGTGCTGCAGACGGCCAACCGCGCCGACGTCGAGATGCCGTTCATCCGCATGGTGCTGCTGCAAGGCCGGCCGGTCGAGCAGCACTACCAGCTGATCGCCGAGATGACCGCTGTCGTCGCCAGCGTGCTGGGAGCCGATGCCGAGCGCATCCGAGTGCAGATCGACGAGGTGCACCCGGATCGCTGGGGCATCGGCGGCGTGCCGGCCAGCGTGCGCAGGGCGGCCGAGATCGCAGCGCGGGCTGCGACGACCTGAATCATCCATTCCGCGCTTGCCCTCCGGGCACGTGCGCTACGAATCACAGAGAGAAGACAGCCATGCCCATCAAGGCCATCACGCCGGACTACCACGGCGATTTCAAGGACGGTGCCGACAAGTTCCACGGCAACCAGCTCGTCAACATCCACTGGGAAAAGCACCTGATGTTCGCCTGGCCGATGTGCGTGCCGCTGCCGCCAGCAATGCCGTTCGGCGCGCTGATCGAAGGCGTGCTGCCGGGCATCTTCGGCAAGCACCCGGACTTCGCGAAAATCGACTGGAGCGCCGTCGAGTGGAAGACCTCGAAAGGTGTGTTCAAGCCTGACCCGGCGAAGTCGCTCACCGACAACGGCATCGGCCACAAGACCACCATCAGCTTCCGTACGCCTGGGCTGAATGGCGTTGGCGGCAACGCGGTCTGCTGATCCAGCATCACCTTCGCAATCCTTCGCACTCGACAAGATGAGCTACGAACTGACCATAGAACCGCTCGGCCAGACCATTTCGGTCGAGGACGAGCAGACCATTCTCGATGCCTGCCTGCGTGCCGGCATCTGGCTGCCGCATGCCTGCTGCCACGGCCTGTGCGCGACCTGCAAGGTGCAGGTGGTCGCCGGCGACATCGAGCATGGCGAGGCCTCGCCATTCGCGTTGATGGATTTCGAGCGCGACGAGAAGAAGACCCTGGCCTGCTGCGCCACCTTGCAGTCCGACGTCACCATCGAAGCCGACATCGACGAGGAGCCCGACGCCGAGATCACGCCGGTGCGCGACTTCGAGGGCACGGTGTCGCGCCTCGAAGACCTGACGCCAACCATCAAGGGCATCTGGATCAGGCTCGATGAAGCCATGCATTTCCAGGCCGGCCAGTACGTCAACATCACCATCGGCGACCTCGGCTTCTCGCGGCCGTTCTCCCTGGCCAACCCTCCGTCCTCCGGCACCGAGATCGAGCTCAACGTACGCATCGTCCCTGGTGGCGCAGGCACGGCCTGGCTGCATCAGCAGCTGAACGTCGGCGACCGGGTGAAGATCGCCGGCCCCTATGGCCGCTTCTTCGTCCGCAAGTCGGCGCGATCCCCGAGCCTGTTCATGGCCGGCGGCTCGGGCCTGTCGAGTCCGCGCAGCATGATCCTCGACCTGCTGGAGGGCGGCAGTCGCGAGCCGATCATCCTGGTCTACGGCCAGCGGGTGCGCGCCGAGCTGTACTACCACGACGAGTTCGTCCGTCTCGCCGAGCAGTATCCGAACTTCACCTACGTGCCGGCCTTGTCGAACGAGCCGGAAGGCAGCGACTGGAGCGGCTTCCGCGGCTATGTCCACGACGCCGCCAAAGCCCACTTCGACAACGACTTCCGCGGCCACAAGGCCTATCTCTGCGGCCCGCCGCTGATGATCGACGCCTGCATCACCACGCTGATGCAGGGCCGCCTGTTCGAGCGCGACATCTACCAGGAGAAATTCCTGTCGGCCGCCGATGCCCAGCAGGTGCGCAGCCCGCTGTTCAGGAATATCTGAGTCGGCGTACCTCCTTGGGCGGCCTTGGCGTCCAGTCTTCCGATCGCGGCTTCGTCGCGATCGGAAGCGACGACGACGAGCATCGCAATGACCGAGATTGGCGCCAGCGCCCGGGCGCTTGCAGGACCGGGCGCGTCCATAGCCAGCCACTGCATTCCCTGGGTCGAACACCACGCCGAGCTGGCGCGCAGCAATGGCGTCGACAAGGCGCCGAGCTGATCCGAGCGCGCTCGCCCACGTCGGATTCGTGCGCTCGGTGCCGGCGCGCAAGGTGCCCAGGTTGAACCGCAGATTGCTCCGCCGGCCGCACCGTCAGCCCGTCGTGACTTGCTCCACCACGCCGGCAACCGAAGCCACGCCGGGCAAGCGCTGACCAAATCTCCCGCGGTAGACCGTGACGGTCGGTGGCCCTGACGGTCAGCAATGCACGCAGGGCGTAACGTCGTGGTCAACGACGTCGGCCCGCTGAACCGTCCGCTGTGGCCGGACATCGAGCTGGTACTGCACGGAGCCAGCATCTACATTTCCGGGGTGCCGCGAACTTCATGCTCGAGGCGCTCGACGTGAAACCGGATATCCACCCGCAGTCCAAAACGGCGCGTCGACGAAGCAAACGCGATGTTCGCCTGCGATTATTCGAAGGTCAGCAACTGGTAAAAGAACGCCAGCGGCCAGTTCAGCCAGAACCGGCCGTACACGGCGCTGGCGCTATGGCAGCGCACGCGGCAGATCGAACCGAACGACCACGAACCGAGTTGAGGAAGACCATGCACGAACCCGTCCATGCCGAACTGACCGCCGCCGGCATCGAGGCCCACATCCGCGCCTATTTCGAGGCCTGCAACAGCGGCGACGCCGAACGGATCGCGGCCTATTTCGAGCCGGACGGTGTCCATTACTTCCCGCCCGGGATGTACGAAGGCCCGTTCCGCGGTGCCCTCACGATCGGCAAACGCTGGCAGACCGCCGTCGAGACCCTGGGCTCGTACTGGACCGTCGACCATGTGATCGTCGATGCCGCCACGCGGAGGGCGGCAATCGAGTGGTCGCACTTCAAGCGCCGCAAGAACGTGCTGCTTCGGGGCGACGAATGGTACCGCTACAGCGAGCGCGGCCTGATCCGGGACATCCGCGCCTACTACGCAAGCCCGCAGGACGCGAGCCTGGCGACGCTGGAACTCGGCGGCTGGGATTACGCCGGCCTGGGCTATCCGCTGAGCCCGCCACCGGTCACCACTTCATGAACGGCGGCGGGCTCAGCGGATGCGCCTTGAACCAGCCGCCGGCGAGGCGCATCAGCTTCTTGTGGAAACCCTCGTTCGGGAAGCGCGCCTTCACTTCCACGATAAAGTCGCGCGGCAGGCCGAAACGGATCATGCCCAGTGACACATCGACCAGATCGGCCTTGCGGAACACTTCGGCGAGCGGGAAGCGCGCGTCCCGGTAGGCGCGCAGCTTGTGATGCTCGTCGATCAGGCGGTCGACCAGCGGGATCCACGCCGCCCGGTCGCGCGCGCGGAGATAGTCCTGGGCGCGGACCACCGACGGCGGCAGATAGTCGATGGTGCTGTCGGACCAGATGCCGAGGTCGTGGAAAGCGGCGGCGATGATCATCTGCTCGCGCTCCTCGGCCGTGCAGCCAGCTTGCAGCGCGAAGCAGAAGTTCAGCATCCGCGAGCAGTGATTGCGGTAGGGCAGCAGGTCGGGCCCGAGCTGTTCGGCCCACTGGCCGAGAATCTCATCGAGCAGCGGGAAGTTTGGTTCGACGGTCATGGCTGGGCATCCTCCGCGTTGGCGTAGGGCCATTATCCGGATCGCACGTCCACGACCGTCAGTGGCCCGAACGACAAAAGGCGATAGCATCGGGCCATGCTCGCGCCGCCTTCCAGTCCAGCCCCGCCGCTCCCGCGCGTGGCCGTCGTCGCCTTCGACCGCATCAGTCCCTTCCATCTGGCCGTGCCCTGCGCCGTGTTCGGCGAGGAGCATCCGGGGGTGCCGCGCTTCGAGTTGCGCGTCTGCGCCTCGGAGACCGGGCCGCTGCGGACCACGGCCGGCTTCACGCTGAGCATCGAACATGGCCTCGAAGCGCTGGAGGACGCCGGCCTGATCATCGTGCCGAGCTGGCGCGACCCCGGCGAACGGCCGCCGCAAGCCCTGCTCGACGCGCTGCTGGCCGCCTACGCCCGCGGCGCGCGGATCGTCGGGCTCTGCCTCGGCGCCTGCGTGCTCGCCGATGCCGGCCTGCTCGCCGGCCGCCGGGCGACGACGCACTGGGGCTATGCCGTCGAATTCGCACGCCAGTATCCGGACGTCAGCGTCGATGCCGATGTGCTCTACCTCGACGATGGCCGGATCACCACCTCGGCCGGCACCGCTGCCGGGCTGGACTGCTGCCTGCATCTGCTGCGCGGCTACTGCGGCAGCGAGATCGCCAACCGGGTCGCGCGGCGACTGGTGGTGCCGCCGCATCGCCAGGGCGGGCAAGCGCAGTTCATCGAGCAGCCGCTGCCGGCGACCGGCGCCGACACCCGGCTCGACGAGCTGATCACCTGGCTGCGCCAGCACCTGCATCAGCCGCACGATCTCGATTCCCTGAGCGCTCGCGCACTGATGAGCCGGCGCACCTTCACCCGCCGCTTCCGCGAGCGCACCGGCCTGACCCTGATCCACTGGCTGACCGCCGAGCGCCTGGCCCTGAGCCAGCGCCTGCTGGAGACCACCGAACACCCGGTCGAGCAGATCGCGACACTCACCGGCTTCGGCTCGGCGGTATCGCTGCGTCAGCACTTCCGCCGCGCGCTGGGCGTATCGCCGGGCGCCTGGCGGGCCAGCTTCGGCGGCTGAGTCGGGTCCGGTCCCAGGACAGCTGTGCGAGCGGCCCCTCGTTGTGAAGGTTCGCTAGTCCACCCAGCCGCGCCGCCAGGCGATCCGCGCCAGTTCGAAATCGCTGGCGGTGCCGAGCTTGGCCTTGATCTGGTAGTGCAGGTTGTGGACGGTCTTGACGCTCAGGTGCAGCGTCTCGGCGATCCGTGCCACCGGATGACCAGCGAGCAGCTGGCGCAGCACCTCGAACTCGCGTGGCGTCAACTCGTGGGCGGGATCGTCGACGGCCCAGCCGGCAACCGCCGTGCCGACCAGATCCGGCGACAGCACCCGGCGGCCGCGATGCACCTCGCGCAGCGCCTCGACCAGCACGGTCGGCGCGCTGCTCTTGGTCACATAGCCGAGCGCGCCGGCCTTCAAGGCCTGGGCGACCCAGACGTCGTCGCGGTACATGCTGAACACCAGGCAGCGCACCCGTGGCTCGCGCTGCCGCAGACGCTGGATCAGCTCGATGCCGCCGATGCCGGGCAGCGACAGGTCGACCACGACCACCGACGGCGCCTGCTGCTTCCACAGCAGCAGGGCCTCCTCGGCAGTCCCGGCCTCGGCGACGATGCGGATGTCGTCCTGCAGTTCGAGCAGGCGGCGGTAGCCTTCGCGGACCACGGCGTGATCGTCGACCAGCAGCACCTCGATCATGCGTCGGCCTCGGTCACCATCGGCAGCGGCAATTCCACGCATAGGCTCAGGCCGCCGGCTCCGCTGCTGTTCAGCCGCAAGCTGCCGGCCAGCGCCCGCACCCGTTCGTCCATGCCGAGCAGGCCGTGGCCGGGCACCGCGCCGTCTGGGCCGGGGCCGCGGCCGTCGTCGACCACACCAATCCGCAGCCCGGCGATCGTCAGCTCCAGCTGTACTTCGACGTTCGCGGCGCCGCCGTGGCGGGCGGCATTGGTCAGCGCTTCCTGGACGATGCGGTAGACGTGCACGGCGATGTCTGCCGGCACCCGATCGAGCCCGGCGGCCGGCAACGCCAGCCGGCAGGTCAGCGGCAGGCCGCCGCGCCCGCGGCGCGGCGCGGCGACCAGAGCCTGCAAGGCGACCGCGAGACCGAAGCGGTCGAGCGCCGCCGGTCGCAGGTCGTCGAGCACGCCCTGCAGACCGGCCAGCAGCTGCGCACTGAGCGCGCCGACGCGTTCACCGGACGCGGCCAGGGTCGCCGCTTCGTCGGGCCGGCTGGCCAGCGCCGAGATCACCGCCGCTTCTGCGCGCAGTGCGCTGAGGCTCTGGCCCATTTCGTCGTGCAGCTCGCGAGCCAGCCGGCGGCGCTCCTCCTCGCGGGCGTGCAACAGGCGTGCGCTGAGTCCCTGCTGCTCGGCGAGCAACGCCTGCCAGCGCTCGGCGAGGCGGTTGAAGCGCAGCGCCACATCACGCAGTTCGCGCAGCTGTGGCACTGGCAGACGCACACCGTGATCGCCGGCTTCGAGCCGGGCCAGCGCGGCGAGAATCGCCTGCGCCGGCCGCAGCGCGCGACCGACCGGGCGAGTCACCGCCAGCACGATCACCACCAGGCCGAAGCCCAGCACCAGCCAGATGCGGATACGCCGCCACCAGGCTTCGCCGACCGCCGTCCAAGGCACGCGCAGCTCGACGACGGCCGCCCGGATACCGGGCGGGATCAGCAGCGTCGCTTCTGCCAACGGCTCGGCACCGGCCGAGTCGAGGCTGGTGGCGCGCAGCCGCTCACCGAGCCAGCGCCCGGCGGCGCTGGCATCGGCGGGCACCGTGCAGCGACTGGCGACGGTCCGCTCGTGCAGAACATTGCGCACGCTCAGGCACAGCGGCAGGCGCGCAGCGAGGCCATCGAGTGCAGCGAGATTCACCGGTAGCGCCAGACGGTCGAAGGAACCGGCGGCACGAGCCAGATCCTCATTGAGCAGCTGAGCGACCAACTTGGCGCTGTCGTCGAGCTCGGCGATCGCCGCGTGTCGCTGCTCGTGACCTTCCCAGAGCAGCAACGCGACCAGCAGCGTGCCAGCCAGCCAGACGCCGCGCAGCAGGAGGCTGCGCTGCAGGTCGAGCGCCGGCTGCAGCGGGACGGGCGTGGTCGGCGCCGGATGGGGCATCGGAGAACCGTGGGAAGCCGAACGGCTGCGCGCATCTTGCCGCAGCGGGCGATCCACGGCGGTTCGCCGACGAGCGCCGGGCAAAATGCCTGAGCACGGCCGAGCCCGATCTGGCCGGGCAATCTGCCGTGGCCGGCTTGACCGCCGCCGACCGACACTGCGGCTCAACCCAGCGTGACTCGAGGAGCCGAACCGATGAATCCGATTGCCCGCCCCCACGCCGAGCGTGCCCGATGATCGGCCTCTGGGCTGCCCACAGCCAGACTTTCCTGCTGGTGATGGCGACGGTCACCACGCTGGGCTTTGCCCTGCCGATCACTTTCGCGCCGCTGCTGTGGTCACGAGTCATGCGGTGGAAGATTCCGGCCGATACCGACCTGGTGATCTACTTCGCCCGCTGTCTCGGCGTGTTCATCCTGATCGTCGAATGGCTGGCCTTCCGCGCCGGCTTCACTGGGATCGCCCTGGAATTCACCTTCCAGGTGCTGCTGGCAGTTTTCAGCCTGATGGTGGTGCTGCACATCGTCGGCATGGTCCAGCGCATCCAGCCCTGGACCGAGAACGCCGAGATCCTGATGTACAGCGGCCTGGCGGTGCTGGCGCTGCTGTTCTGGCCGGTGACGACCTAGACCGTCGCCGCGCGGGCAGCGACTTCGGCCGCTCGCGCGACACTGGCCGGGGTGCCGCCGATCGCCCAGTCCTCGGGCGGGATCGGCCAGCAGCCACCACGGATCCGTCCGCGCTCGGCACCCAGGCAATCGACGAGCAGGTCGGTGAAACCGCTCAGCAGCGCATGCCGTTCGGCCAGGGACCTGCCTTCAAGAACCAGGAAGTGGAAGTACGGCGCATCCACCGCACCCTCGCTCAGCAGTTCGCCGGCGACTGCGACCAGCCGCTGCGGATAGTGCTGGATGTAGGCGCGCACCCGGTCCATCGGGCAGCGCAACACCTCGGCGTAGAGTTGGCTGGACTCGATCAGCAGGCGGCGCTGCTGCGCATCGCTGTAGCGGCCTTCGGCGAGATGGAAATGGATGATCGGCATGACGGCCCTCCGGATGCTTACGGCAAGCCTTTGCGTCGGCCTGCGTCCATGAACAAGGTGCCGCCGGCCAGGGCGTCGGCCTCAGGCGCCAGCAGCATCTCGATCGCCCAGGCGATCTGCTCGACCGTGGTGAACGCGCCGATCGCCGACTCGGCGCGCATCTCGTCGAGCACCGCGTCGGCGCTGATGCCGTCGCGTTCGCCGCGTGCGCTGGCGACCCGGCGCAAGCGCTCGGTATCGGCCGGACCCGGCGCCACCAGATGGGCGGTGACACCACGCGGGCCGTAGGCCCAGGAGTACTGGCGGACCAGGTTGGCGAGCGCGGCATTGGCTACGCCGGCGGTCGCCGCGTAAGCGGTCGGCTCGAAGCCATAGTGGCCGCCGATCGCGACGATCCGCGAGCCGCGTTCGAGCTTCTCGTCCGCCGCCCGGACCAGGCGCAGCAGGCCGCCGCACTTGATGTTGACGGCATCCACCACCGCCGATGTCGGGGCGCTCAGCACGCCACCCGCCGTGGCGACGCCGGGACCGTGCACCAGCATCCGTACCGGACCGTCGAGCGCCGTGCGGATCGCGTCGATGGCGCTGTCCGCGGCGATATCGGCGACGCAGGCGACGATCCCGGGCACGCTGGCCGCGAGTGCGGCGACGCTATCGGCACTGCGGGCGACGGCGATCACCTTCAGGCCGCGCGCTGCCAGCCGCGCGGCAATCACCTTGCCCATCGCGCCAGTGGCGCCGACGACGATGGCGATGTCCTGTTTGCTCATCTGCTTGTCTCGTGTGTGGTGCTGATCGATTCGATCAGGGCGTCGGCAAGCTGGCCCTCGCCAGCGTTGCCGGGACGACGTGGAACCGCTCGGCCAGACCCCGCGGTCCCGGGTCGGTGACGGCTCAGGCCGGGACTTCGAGCACCGGCCGATCGAGGCCGCGACGCTCGGCAAGCGCCGCCGCGGTCGGACGCGCCAGCAGGTGCTCGACGCCCTTGAGCTGGCAGGCCTGCATCCAGTCCGGCCGCACCAGCTGCAGGTACACCGCCAGCGCCACCGCCTGGGTGCGCCGGCAGACGCCGAGTTTCGCGAACACGTTGGTGACGTGGTACTTGACCGTCGGCAGGCAGATGCCGAGCCGGGCCGAGATCTCCTGATTCGAATGACCGTCGCAGACCAGCCTGAGGATCTCGAGTTCGCGCGTGGTCAGCGGCTCGATCAGGCGCGACCGCCAGGCCAGATCGGCGACCGGCGGCAGCAAGCTGCCGTCGGTCTCGGAGCGATCGCTGGCAACGCTGCCGGCAGTCATGAACGCGACGCTTCCACCGGCCTCAGGTCAACACGTTCAGGAAGCTTTCGCGCGATATGTTGTCCTGCGAGAACGTTGCCGCGCCCAGCTCGGTGGTGTCCCAGACCAGGGTCGGCGTATCCGGGTAGTGGATGTAGCCTTCGGCGAACACTTCGTTGCGGTTGCCGTTCGGATCGAAGAAATAGATCGTCGAGCCGCGCGTCACGCCGTGGCGGTTCGGGCCGACATCGACCGGCACCCGGTACTTGCCGATACGGTCCGCGGCCTTGACCACGTCGTGCGCCGATTCGAGCAGGAACGAGGCGTGGTGGAACTTGTTCTTCTCCGGCTGCAGCACGAACGCGATGTCGTGCGGCGTGGTCGAGCAGCTCAGGAACACGGCGAGCGAAATCTTCGCTTCGTGATGGATGAGCTTCTCGGACAGATCGAACTCGAACACTTCGGTGAACAGCCGCACGCACTCGTCCAGGTTGTCACCGCCGAGCAGCAGGTGGTCGAGACGGTTGATGTTCAGGCCGCGCACCACGCCGTCATCCGGCACCACGCCCGGGTTGTGCAGGCCCATGGTGTTGCCGATCTGCTCCTTGTACGCATACAGCTGCATCGTATGACCCGATGGCAGCACGAACTCCAGGCGACGGCCGCTCTTCGGATAGACGCCGGCGGCGATGTGCTTCACCTCGAGGCCGAAAGCCTTGATCTTCGGTTCAAGGCGATCGAGCGTGGCATCGTCGTAGACCTTGAACGCGAAGTAGTCCATGCCCGGACGATCGCTGGGCACCAGAACGATCGAGTGATGGTCGTGCTCGTCCCAGCACTTGTAGTAGACGCGGCCTTCGGCGTCTTCCATCACTTCATGGAGACCCATGATGTGGTCGTAGTGGTACTTCGATTTCTTCATGTCGGTGACGCGGATCGCGATCTCGCCGACTCTCAGGACGCCTCTCATAGACATGTGCTTTCTCCTCGCTTTATCGCTGACCGGAATCGGTCGATTGCTGCTGAGCTTGCAAACGCCTGGCGGATGATGCTTCCGCTCAGGCTGCCTTGTCCTTGATCAGGCCACGCGCCTTGGCCATGGTCAGCGCGGTGTCCTCGATCATGTCTTCCTGGCCGCCGATCATCTTGCGCTTTCCCAACTCGACCAGGATGTCGCGCGCCGGCAGGCCGTACTTGGCACCGAGACGCTTGGCGTGGAGCAGGAAGGTCGAATAGACACCGGCGAAGCCCAGGGTCAGCGACGCGCGATCGATGCGGACCATCTGGTCCATCATCGGCACGATCACGTCCTCGGCCATGTCCATCAGCTTGAACAGGTCGCAGCCGGTCTCGATGCCCATGCGGTCACAGACCGCGACGAACACTTCCAGCGGCGTGTTGCCGGCGCCGGCACCAAGGCCGGCCACCGAGGCGTCGATGCGGCTCGCGCCTTCCTCGATCGCGGCAATGGAGTTCGCGATGCCCATGCCGAGGTTGTGGTGGCCGTGGAAGCCGATCTGGGTTTCCGGTTTCAGCACGTCGCGCAGGGCGCGGACGCGGCGCTTGACGTCCTCCGGCAGCATGTAGCCAGCCGAGTCGGTGATGTAGACGCACTCGGCGCCGTAGCCCTCCATCATCTTGCCCTGCACGGCCAGGCCTTCCGGCGTGTTCAGGTGCGCCATCATCAGGAAGCCGACGGTATCCATGCCGAGCTTGCGTGCGTAGGCGATGTGCTGCGGGCTGGTGTCCGCTTCGGTGCAATGGGTGGCGACGGTGACGCTGCGCACGCCGTGGTCGTAGGCCGACTGGAGTTCCTTCATCGTGCCCAGGCCTGGAATCAGCAGCACCGATACCTTGGAGCGCTTGACGTGCGGCATGACCGCATCCCAGTACTCCTCGTTGGAATGCATCGCGAAGCCGTGCTGCAGGCTGTTGCCACCGAGACCGCCGCCATGGGCGACCTGGATCAGCGGCACGCCGGCGGCGTCGAGCGCCGAGGCGACCGCCACCATCTGCGCCGTGGAGATCTGCTCGCGCTTGGCATGCATGCCGTCGCGCAGGCACATGTCGTGAACCAGGACCTTGCGGCCCTTGAGATCAATGAAACCGTCGTTGCTCATGTTTGTGCTCATGGTCGATCAGGCCGCTGCTTTCAGCTGGATGCGTCCGGCGAGGATGCCTTCGGCGAACATCTCGGCCGTACGCGTCGCCGCCGCGGTCATGATGTCGAGGTTGCCGGCGTAGGTCGGCAGGTAGTCGCCGAGACCCTTCACTTCCATGAACACGGCGACCTTGTTGCCGTCGAACACCGGGCCGTTGACCAGGCGATAGCCCGGCACATACTTCTGCACCTCGGTGATCATCTGCTTGACCGATTCGATGATCGCCGCCTCGTCCGGCTTGTCGTCGGTCAGGCAGTAGATGGTGTTGCGCATCAGCATCGGCGGCTCGGCCGGATTGACGATCACCAGTGCCTTGCCCTTGCGTGCGCCGCCGACCACGCAGACGGCGTTGGATGTCGTGTAGGTGAATTCGTCGAGGTTGGCGCGGGTGCCGGGGCCGATCGACTTCGAAGCCACGCTGGCGATGATCTCGGCATAGCTGACGCCCTGCACGCGCGACACCGCGCGGACGATCGGGATCGTCGCCTGGCCGGCGCAGGAAATCATGTTGACGTTCATCGCGCCCTTCGTCGCATGGTCGGCGAGATTCACCGGCGGCACACACAGTGGGCCGATCGCCGCCGGCGTGAGGTCGATCATCATCACGCCAAGCGCCGTCAGCTTGTCCGAGTTCGACTTGTGGACATAGGCCGATGTCGCATCGAAAGCGATCTGGATGTTGTCCTCCAGCACATGCGGCAGCAGGCCGTCGACGCCTTCATGGGTCGTCTTCAGACCCATGTCGCGGGCCTTGGCCAGACCTTCGGAAGCGGCGTCGATGCCGACCATCCAGACCGGCTCGAGCAGCGGCGAACGCTGGATCTTGTAGATCAGGTCGGTGCCGATATTCCCTGAACCGATCAGGGCACAGCGAATCTTCTTCATGATGCTTTTGCCTCCAGGTGAGCATGGCCGTTGGCGCCCTGGATGGCCGCAGCCGGCATCTTGCCGTTCTGCGAAGCGGTGACGCCGGCGACCGAAAAATCGTCGCCGCCCATCTCGTGGATCAGGATGCGGACGTTCTCGGGCTTGACGCCGAGCACTTCGACAACGGTCTCGGTAACGCGCTTGGCGAGATTGCGCTTCTGCTCGACTGTGCGGCCTTCGAGCAGGTTGAACTGGATGATGGGCATTGCGGTACTCGGTTTGGAATGCGCTGGATGTTTCAGACAAAGCGGAACGACACGCTGCCCATGTCCTGGAAGCGCGCGATGATGTTGTCGCCGGCCGCCACCGGAATCGCTTCGGTGATGCCACCGGTCATGACATAACTGCCAGCCGGCAGCGCTTCGCCGCGCTCGGCGAGGTGCTTGACGAGCATCACGACGGCGTTGGCAGGATGGTTGAGCACGGCGGCGCTGGCGCCGAGCGCCATGATTTCGCCGTTCTTCTCGATGACCACGCCGATCGTGCGCAGATCCATCTCGCGCGGATCGCGCGGCCGGCCGCCGGCGACGTAGCGGGCCGAGGAGCCGTTGTCGGCGATGACGCTGACCAGATCGAACTTGAACTTCTCGTAGCGCGAGTCGATGACTTCGACGGCGGGAATGATGTAGTCGGTCGCGGCAATCACCTGCTCGACCGTGACCTCGCCACGCAATTCATCCTTCATCACGAAGGCGATCTCGGCCTCGACTCTTGGATGGACGAGTTCCTTCGTGTTGATCGCGCTGTTCTCGGGGCGCGAGAAGCTGGCCATCAGGATGCCGAAGCTCGGCACGTCGACCCCCATCTGCAGCATCTTGGCTTTCGAGGTCAGGCCGGCCTTGAGCCCCACGCAACGGTCGCCGCGGGCGATCCAGCGCCGGCGTAGCTCGTCCTGTACGGCATAGCCGTCCTCGATGCTCATCGACGGATACTCGTCGGTGAGCTTGGTCATGGTCTCGGCGCTGTCCTGCGCGTGCAGGACGCGGTCGGTCAGCTTATGGATGATGCTGGTGTCGAGCATTGGCAATGACCTTCAGACGAAACGGATGTCGCAGGAGCCGAGGCCGCCCACGGTGCAGCGCATGTAGTCACCGGCGGCAACCGGAATCAGCGAAGACTGCGAGCCGGACAGGATCACTTCGCCAGCCTTGAACGGAATGCCAAGCGCGCCGAGCGTGTTGGCCAGCCAGACCACGGCATTGACCGGCCCGCCCTGCACCGCGGCACCGGCAGCGGTCGAGAACAGCTCGCCGTTGCGCTCCAGCACCATGCCGGCGAGGTTGAGATCGAGATCGGTGACCTTCTTCTTCGCCTTGCCCAGCAGGTAGACGCCGCAGGAAGCGTTGTCGGCAACGGTGTCCTGAATCTTGATCTTCCAGTCGGTGATCCGGCTGTCGACGATCTCGAAGCAGGGCACGACGTAATCGGTGGCGCGGATCACGTCGGTCGCGGTGATGCCGGGGCCGTTGAGGTCGTGCTTCAGCACAAAGGCCACCTCGGCTTCGGCTTTCGGCTGGATCAGACCCGACAACGGCACGTCGTCGCCTTCGATGAACGCCATGCCCGAAGTCAGCTGGCCGAAGTCCGGACGGTTGACACCGATCAGGTCCTGGACGGCCTTGGAGGTGACGCCGATCTTCTTGCCGACGATGCGTTCACCGGCTTCGAGACGACGCGCGATCATCCGTTCCTGGATGCGGTAGGCATCGTCGATGGTGATCAGCGGCTCGCGGCCCAGCAGCGGCGCCACCGTGGTGCGCGTCAACCACGCGTTGTACAGCTCGTCGCCGTATTGGCGGATCTGCTCGGAGCTGAAGCCGGTCTTGCCGTCCATCATCGTCATCACTCCTTCAGAGCTTCACGCAGATGTTGCGCAACTCGGTGTAGAACTCCAGCGAATGCACGCCGCCTTCGCGGCCGATGCCGGACTGCTTGCTGCCGCCGAACGGGGTGCGCAGATCGCGCAGGAACCAGGAATTCACCCAGGTGATGCCGACTTCGATCTTGGCGGCGACGCGATGCGCCCGCTGCAGATCGCGGGTCCAGATCGCGGCCGACAAGCCGTATTTGGTGTCATTGGCCTTGGCGATCACTTCGGCTTCGCTGTCGAAGGGGCTGATATGGCAGCACGGCCCGAAGATTTCCTCGCGTACCACGCTCGCGGTCTCCGGCAGGTCGGTCCAGATCGTCGGCTGCACCCAGGAACCATTAGCGAGCGCGCCCGGCATCTCCAGCACGCCGCCACCGGTGACGATGGTCGCGCCCTCGGCCTTGGCCTTGGCGTAGTACGACAGCACCTTGGTCTGATGCTCCTTGGAGATCAGCGGCCCGAAGTTGACACCCTTTTCCTCGCTCGGCCCAGGCTTCAGCGCTTCGGCCTTGGCCTTCAGCGTGGCGACGAACTTCTCGTACAGTGGCCGCTCGACATAGACGCGCTCGGTGCCGAGGCAGACCTGACCGCAGTTCAGGAACACCGAACGCATCGTGCCTTCGATCGCGGCGTCGAGATCGCAGTCGGCGAACACCACGGCGGCATTCTTGCCGCCGAGTTCGAAGCTGACGTCGCGGATACCGTCGGCGGCGGCCTTCTGGATCGCGGCACCGGTGCGCGTCTCGCCGGTGAAGGTGATCGCGGCGACGCCGTCGTGCTTGGTCAGGAACTCGCCGGCCGAGTTCGGCCCGAGACCGTGGACGACGTTGTAGACGCCGGGCGGCACGCCGACAGCGTTCATCACTTCGCCGAGCAGGGTCGCGGTGCCCGGGGTTTCCTCGGACGGCTTGACGATCACCGTGTTGCCGCAGGCCAGCGCCGGGCCGACCTTCCAGGTCATCAGCAGCAGCGGCGCGTTCCACGGGCAGATCACGCCGATCACACCCTTGGGTACGCGGATCGCGTAGTTGAGCGCACCGGCGCCATCCGGCGTCGGCGTCATGAACGATTCGGTGGCAACGTTCTTGACCACGTCGGCGAAAATCTTGAAGTTCGCCGCACCGCGCGGGATGAAGGCATGCTCCATCATCGATTTCGGCTGGCCGGTATCGGCCATTTCGGCGGCGACGAAGTCGCCGAAGCGACGTGTGATCTCGTCGGCGACCTTGTGCAGCAGCGCCGCGCGCTCGTCGATGCTCATCCGGCCCCAGGGACCTTCCATCGCCGCCTTGCCGGCAGCCACCGCGGCATCGATTTCAGCCTGGCCACCCTCGTGGACATGGCCAATGAGGCTGTTGTCCGCTGGGCTGCGCTTCTCGAAAGATTTGCCGCTGCGGCTGCCGACGAACTCGCCGTTAATGAAGTGCTTGAACTCCTTGAGGGCGGCTGCAGCAGAAGGCGGGGTGCCGGCGGCGGAGGGGTCGTTAGCCATGTGTGGAGTCTTCAGGTTCAGGAGTGGAGGGCCGCCACGGCGGCTTCGGCGCAGAGGATGTCCTCTGCCTCGGAGCCGCCGGAAACACCGATGGCACCGATCAGGGGGTTGTCAGGATTGCTCGCGTCGCGCAGCGGCAGCGCACCGCGGATCAGCGTGAAGCCGGCGACGTTCAGCAAGCCTTGGCGGACGTGCGGACCCTCGTGGGCAAGCGCGCCTTCGAGCGCATCGGCTGACAGGCCGGCGACCGACACCACGCTTTTCGCCTTGGCGACGCTGAGTTCGTCGGAAATCAGGAAGGCTTGCGGCATCCGCAGGTAAGCGACGAGCCGGGCCGAGGAATCGACGACGGCGACGCAGACATTGATGCCCAGCACTTCGGCTTTCGCGACCGCCTGCCCTGCGGCCTGCAGGGCTGCGGCGTGATGGATGACCGGACGGGCAACGGACAGCGGCTTGCTCATGAAGGGGTTCCAGGCTGGTGGCTTGCGTCGGACTTGCGGTTGGTCAATGCCCGCAACAGCTCGGCCGTACTCTGCTGTGCACAGCGCCGTACCCGCTTGCCGAGCACCCGCAGGTGCAGGTCGCTGCGCGGTGTCACCCGGCAAGCCAAGGCGATATCCTGCTGGCTGCATTCGGTGCTGATCTCGTCGGCGCTCATCAGGCCGCGTTCGTAGCACCCCGACAACACCTGCACGCGGCAGACCCCGCAGCCGCCGCTGCGACAGCCGATTTCGATGCCGGAGGAACGACGGCCGACCATCGCTTCGAGCACCGACTGATCGCCCCTGCAGGCGTAATCGGCGTCGCTGCCTTCGATGGTGATGCGGTGCTGCATCAGGCTTGCTCCTCGTGCATGGTCGGTGTCTCTGCGGACACTCGGGGTTTCTGCTTGAGTTTAAAAAGGTAGACCGATCTCGGTATACCGTCCATTACTTTTGGTTTGCCCTTGCGATACTTGAACGGTATCGTTCCCGGTCCAGGGCACCCGTTGCCGACATGGCCTTCCGCATGAAATTCGGTGCCATCGAATTCCGTCATCTGCGCTACTTCACCGCCGTGGTGGAGTCGAAAAGCTTTCGCGCCGCAGCGCAGCGCCTGCATGTCTCGCAGCCGCCACTGACCCGGCAGGTGCAGCAGCTGGAAGAATTGCTGGGTGTCAGCCTGCTCGAACGCCAGCCGCGCGGTGTCGAGCTGACCGCCGCCGGTGCAGTGTTCTATGAAGAAGCCCGCAACCTGCTGATGCTCGCCGAGCAGGCCGTGGACCGTACCCAGATGGCCGCTCACGGGCACCTCGGCCGTCTCGACGTCGGCGTGTTCGGCTCGGCGGTATTCGATGCGATTCCACGGGTGATCCAGGCCTTCCGCCTCGCTCATCCCAAGGTCGACATCGTCCTCCACAACCTGGACCGTGCTGGGCAGATCCGCGCGCTGCGCGAGCGCCGGCTGACGGTCGGCTTCAACCGCTTCTTCGTCGTGGAAGCCGACCTGATCTGGGATGTGGTGCTCGCTGAACAGCTGAATGTCGCCGTGCACCACGGCCATCCCCTGGCCGGGCGCGAGCGCCTCGGCCTGACTGATCTCGAAGGCGAGCCACTGATCCTTTATCCGCGCACGCCACGGCCAGGCTTCATCGAGCAGGCGCTCGGCCTGTTCCAGCGACGCCGCCTGACGCCGAACATCGTCCAGGAAGTCGACGACGTGGTGACCGCGATCGCGCTGGTGTCGTCCGGCTTCGGTCTGACACTGGCCAGCGATTCGGCGCTGAATCTGCGCCTGCCCGGCGTCGTCTACGTGCCGCTGGAAGCCAATGAGGCCCGGATCGACCTGTGCATGATCCGTCGCGCCGACGACGACTCGGCCCTGCTGCGCGCCTTCATCGACGTGGTCCGCACGGTGCTGGCGCCGACGCCCTGAACGCGACCGGCGGTGATCGATCACAGGTCGAGTTCCAGCACGGCGGTTTTCGCTCGCGACACGCAGATCAGTACCTGATCATTGGCCGCGCGCTCGGCTGCCGACAGCACGCTGTCGCGATGATCGGGAATGCCGGCCAGCACCGGCGTCCGGCAGGTGGCACACAAACCTTCGCGACAGGAGTACGGCACGCCTTCGCCGGCGTCCTCGAGCACGGCGAGGATGCTGCGGCCGGCCGGCACGTTCAGGCGCTTGCCGCTGTTGCGCAGCAGGATCTCGAAAGGCTGGTCCGCCGAGTTGTCGACTTCGGCGGCCGTGAACCATTCGAAATGCACGCGCTCGGGATCGCGGCCGGCGGTAGCGGCCTGCACCGCGTTCATCAGCGGCGCCGGGCCGCAGCAATAGATGTGGCCGGCGGCCGGGACCTCGGCGAGCCGGGCCGCGGCATCGAACAAGACCGGCTGCTCATCGTCGAAATGGAAGTGGATGCGTTCCGGCGGCAGCGCCCGCAGATCTTCGTAGAACGCGGTGCGCTGGCGATTGCGCGTGCAGTAATAGAGACGCCACGGGCGACCTGAAGCCGCGCAGGCGCGGATCATCGCCATCACCGGCGTGATGCCGATGCCGCCGGCGATGAATACCGCCAGATCGTTCGAGCCATCGAGCGGGAAGTTGTTGCGCGGCAAGCCGACTGTCAGCGAGCTGCCGACGCGCACAGTGTCATGGATGCGCTTCGAGCCGCCGCGGCTGTCGCGCGCCAGACCGATGCCGAGCCAGTAGCGATCACGCTCGGCCGGGTCGCTGCACAGCGAGTAATGGCGGACCAGCTGCGGGGCTAGCGTGATTTCCAGATGGGCACCGGCCGTGAATGGCGGCAGCTGCGCACCGGCCGGATCGCGCAGTTCGATCAGCAGCACGTCGCGCGCTTCACAGCGCACGGCGGACACGCAAAGCTTCAGTCGCTGGTCAGCGGTCATGTCGGATCACTCGGGGCATGACGCAAGCCACGCCGACGCGTCACCAGGAACATGCCGGCGCGGCTCACGGGCTGGCATCAGGCGCTGACCGCCACCGGCTTCGCGGCCGCTTCTTCCTTCAGCAGCTTGTCGAGCAGCCAGAGCATCTTGCCGGGGCCGGCGTCGTGGACGATGTCGACCATCTTGAAGTCCGGCTTTTCCTGCATGCGGAGGTGCTGGGCCTCGAGCACGTGGCGATCCTCGAGGAAGGCGACGTCGAGGATGTCGCGCAGCAGGTCAGACAGGCCTGGGAAATCGAACATCTTCTTCGAGCCCCAGGAAAAGTAGTACTCGACCGAGTGCTCGTCGTTCGGCACTACCGCCTGGCAGGTGTAGGTATCGGCGACCGGCTGGCCATTCGACGGACCTTCGGTCGCGGTGCCCTGGGCGAAGGCCTGGAAATGCAGCACCCAGGTACAGGGCACGGTATGGGTGATGTCGAAATCGAGGTCGAACTTCGCACCTTCCGGGAACAGGTGCTGCAGGAAGTGCGGCGCCGGGACGCCGCGAACGATGTACTGGGTGCGCATGCCGCGCGGCTGCATGGTGAACTTCGCCTTGATGTTCGTGTACTGCGTGCGGGTGTCGATATCGTCGCCGCCGAGCGACTTCTGGTGCACCCAGGCGAGATGGGTCAGGTCGGCGAGATTGGCGATCTCCAGCCGGTAGTTCGCAGCGACGTGCATGTGCGAGGTCTTCATCGTCCATTCCGGATCGCAGGGGCCGATCGCGAACGGAATCAGCGCCGGGTCGGCCTTGGCCGCCTCGCCCATCCAGACCCAGATCCAGTTGTCGCGCTCGACCACCGGGAACACCCGCACGCAGGCGCGCTCGGGAATCGTCGACTGGCCGGGAATCTCGGTGCACTTGCCGTCGGCGCCGAACTTCATGCCGTGGTACATGCAGCGCAGCGAAGCGCCTTCCTTGGAACCCAGCGACAGCGCCGCCTGGCGATGCGGGCAGCGATCTTCCATCGCCACCACTTCACCGTTCGGCTTGCGGTAGAGCACCAGCCGCTCGCCAGCGAGCTTGCGGGCGATCAGCGACTGCTTGCCCTGAGTGACCATGTAATCCCAGCCGGCGCAGTACCACGCGTTCTTCACGAACATCTGGCTTCTCCTTTCTCTCGCACGTTGACCACCGACTTTGGCGGGTGAGCCCGCTCATGACCGGCTTTTTGATGATTTGCATGCCGCAGAGCAACGGCCATGCCACGGCTTCTATAACCACCAAGCCATTGATTAATTGAAATTATTAATTGGTGCGGCGCAACGATTCCCGGGCTTCCGCAACCCCAATCGCTTGATTTCATTCATTGGCATTTGCGTATCGCCGCCAATATCGATTGAAATCAAGCGCCGGCATCCTGCTGCTGCGCCGGCCAGCCGGAGCCATCGATGAGCGCACCTCGCCCCACTGGCCGCAAGCGCCCGCCTCCCTATCTGCCCGAGCACGTCCGCTTCGCACCGGACAGCGGTCGCATCCTGCTGTTCGACCAGCGAATGATGCTGATGCACGGGTTTTCGCTGGCCGAGTTGCGCAGGGAGCTGATCGAACGCCTCGGCATCGAGCAGGCCCGGGCCACCCTGACCCGGCTCGGCTACCAGCAGGGCATCGAGGACTACAAGCGGCTGCGCGCCGAATTCGGCGACGACGCCGACATGCACGTACGCCTCGGCCCGCGGATGCGCGACATCGAGGGCCATGTCCGCACCGAGCCGCTGCATCTGGAGGTCGACAGCGCCCGAGGCCGGTTCTACGGCGAATACGCCTGGACCGAGTCCTGGGAATCGAAGGCCCACATCGACCACCTCGGCATCGGCACCGGCACCGCGTGCTGGATGAGCATCGGCTACGCCAGCGGCTATGCCACCGGTGTCTTCGGCCGGCCGGTGCTGTTCCGCGAGATCGAGTGTGTGGCGCTGGGCCATGCGCGCTGCAAGATCATCGGCCAGCCGCTCGATGCCTGGGAGGACGTATCCGACGCTCGCTTCCTGCAGGTCGAAGCCTTCGTCGACGCACCGACCGGTCGCCGCCCGTCGCCGTCCGATGCCGGTGCGGGCAGCGAAGCAATCGTGCAGCCGATTGAAGGCATCGGCGGCCTGGTCGGCGTATCGCCCGGCTTCAACGCTGTCATTTATCTATTGAAGCGAGTCGCTGCGACCGATGCCACGGTGCTGTTTCTCGGTGAAAGCGGCGTCGGCAAGGAACAGTTCTCGAAAACCCTGCACCGCATCGGCCCGCGCGCCGCTCAGCCGTTCATCTCGATCAACTGCGCGGCGATCCCGGCGGAGCTGGTCGAGGCCGAGCTGTTCGGCGTCGAAAAGGGCGCATACACCGGCGCCACCCAGAGCCGCCCTGGGCGTTTCGAGCGCGCCCACGGCGGCACGCTGTTCCTCGATGAAATCGGCAGCCTGCCGCTGCCGGCCCAGGGAAAGCTGCTGCGGGTGCTGCAGGAGCGGGAAATCGAGCGAGTCGGCGACAGCCAGGTGCGCAAGGTCGATGTCCGCATCGTCGCCGCCACCAACGAGGATCTGCGCAAAGCAGTCGCAAACGGCCGCTTCCGTGCTGACCTGTTTTATCGTCTGAATGTCTTCCCGGTGGAAATCCCGCCACTACGTGCACGCCGCGAGGACGTACCGCTGCTGTTCAACTTGTTCGTCGATCGCTATGCCCACCGTTTCGGCAAGCGGGTCGCAGGCGTCAGCCGCGCAGCACTCGGCGCGCTCTGGAGTTACGACTGGCCTGGCAACGTACGTGAACTGGAAAACCTCGTCGAACGCGCAGTGATCCTGGTCGACGACGACGGCACCATCGACTTGCCGCAGCTGTTCTCCGGCGGCGAAGTGCTTGGCGAGCGGCCTTTGCAGGTATCGCCGATGGGCCTGCTGGTCTGCCAGCCCGAAGCCCCGCTTACGGGAGGCGCGCCGGCTTCACGGAACCCGGACGCGCTCGCCGATGGTCTGCTCGACGAACTGGGAACGCTGGAGCAGGTCGAGGCCTTGCTGATTGATCGCGCCTTGCATCGCCACGACGGCAACCTGACCGCCGCCGCCCGCAGCTTGGGCATGGGCCGCGGCCAGATGCAGTACCGGATCGGCAAACGGCGCGGCGGTCCTGACGGGAGCGAACCGGACTGAGCTCAAGCACCTGATCCAAAGCATTGATTTTAAAAGGCGAGCCACGAACTCACGAGAATCTGACGTCCTTCGACAGGACGCTCCCTGTGATCAAAATATTTGACGGGACCGTCAAATATTTTGTGCGCCTGCGACAAGCGGCTGATTTTCAAGGATAAATGGCAGGCCAAATTTCTTGACGCTGCCATCGACCTTGTTTATACTGCACCGCAACAACAGTCATTCACCGCAGTGCAAAAGTAGAACAACTCGATTGCACTGCGGATGTCTCCTCCAGAAAGGCCTCGCGCCTTTCTCGCACCTTGCCCCCTGCAACAGGGGGTTTTTTTTGGGCGTCGATATTTCTTATTGGTTGTTATCGAGCGCCGTCGGAGTCTGAAGGATTAATTTTTCAGATTCAAGCCCGTCGACGGCGATTTATTTTCGCGATCGGCGCATGACACGAGGCTGGGCGTCTGTTCTTTTGATCACTTTATTACCCTGACGGCCGCCGACCACCAGCCGTCCCTCGACGAAAGCACAGCCCAACCGACGACCGGCAGGCCGAATTCACATTTCGAGGTGACGCGCCGAGCAAGCTTTCGGTTAAAAGAGGACGGCTCGGCCACCGGCAGTTACGGCGGTGGCCACACGAGCCCTGAGGCGGCTCTCGCGCACCCAGCAAGCCCGCTTCCTGCCTGATGTCTCTTGAACTGGAAGATCCAATGTCCAAGCCTTCGAACCGTACGGTGCTCATCGATATCCGCTGCCGCGACTGCGGTGAGACGTACACGGCCGAGCTGTCGGTCCTTCGCGATGCCAACGCATTCAACTGCACCTGTGGTGCAGCGATACCGCTGGGCGGCGGCTCCCTGGTGGACTGGCTGCGCCGCAGCGACTCCCACCTGGGCAGAACCTACAAACGCAGCTGAGCCCGCGATCCCGTCACGAAACGGGATGCTTCCGAAGTGGCAGCCGGGATCGCGACCGGCCTCGCCTTCTCCCATCGTTCTTGATCCCGGATCCCGGAACTCTTCCGCATTGCGCCCGATCGGACGTTGGATCACGCCGACTTGCACACTGCCCAAGCAGGGCTGTGCCGATCGAAGACTGCTTCGGCCTCGGCTTCAAGGCACTTCCAGGTGCACCGCCGCGTCAGATTTCGCACCTGAGCTTGGACCCGTAACTTGGCCGAGGTTGGCACCATAACTTGGCCGAAAAAGGGCTGCGTCGGCCGATAGGAAAGCTGCTTGAGCGTCCAAATCCGGTGATACGCGAGCATAACTTGGCCAAAGCTGCTGGCCGCACCCCATAACCTGGCCAACTGTTGAAAATGGCAGGCGCTTGATGGCTCAGGTGACCGGTCGTGCCTCCCTGCCACTGTCGGTATCACCCAAACCCGAGTTGGTGAAATTGGGATTATGAGTCGGGCCCTCAAATACTAAGTCTATGATAGCTATGTGATTGTTGTTGCGTACATGTAAAGCCTAGTGCCGTTTATAAACAGCGTGTTAGCGCAGTTTGGTGCGGTCGAGCATGCACGAGGTGTGTACCGCTGATGTACCTCTGAGCCGCATAGCCAGTACGAAGCCCGCAGTGTCGGGATGCTCGTGACCTTGCCGATCGGCGCCGGTGATGCCGCTCGCGACTGCATGCACCTTAAAGGCATCTCAGCACCGCGTTTTGACTTAGCTCTCATCGACTTTCAGGGCTTTCATGAACGGGCAGATTCTGTTGATCCGTCTAGTCTGAGCTTCGGCATTTAGGTGCCGACCTTGATGGGCGCGATCCTGAACACGCTTGCCACGCGTTAGGCGTATTACACCAAGTCCCTACAGAAAGCGCAGCATTCGGCAACGTGGCAAAATCCGGTGCCCCAAGACATCCCGTTCGAACCAAGGGCAGCAATGCTCATACAGTTCGAAACACAAGATTTGCGTTCAATCTGTGAGGACGAAGTCACGGCTACCAATGCTCTAGGAGTCGAGGCGGCTTTAGTGCTTGCCGGACTCGCTGATCTCCGCTCCGCTGCGGCGCTTGGCGACCTTCCGCCGGGTATCGCCGAACCCGGCACGAGCCCCCACTCGTTTGTCATGGCTGCTGGTTCCGTTCGCGTAAGGTTTAAGCAGGGCCATGCCTCCGCTCCCCTGGATGCGCAAGGAAACCTTGATCTCGGACAAGTTAGCCGAGTGAAAATTATCGCGATTGAAGACCATGCCCGAAGCGAGCTTTAACCCGAATTGGGCGAGTCCCCCAGGCGTGACCATTAGCCGCCTCATGGATCGTGCCCACCTCCAGCCGGCCGATCTGGCGGTGGCGTTAGATATAACCCTCAACGAAGTGCGCGGGCTAATCTCCGGCGTTGCGGCGCTGACACCCGCTTATGCTCATGGGCTGGCCGGCGTTTTCGGGGGCTCTCCGCACTACTGGTTGACACGCGACGAGCATTTCCGCGCTGACGTTACCTCGGTCCCAATCGAACGACGTGCAGAGGCCGCGTGGCTCAAGACCTTGCCGTACGGCGACCTCGTTAAGTTTGGTTGGCTCAAACCCTCAAAGAATGAAGCAGAGCGCGCGCAAGCATTGCTCGATTTCTTCGGCATACAGCATTCGGCGCAATGGCCGTTGCGTTATCCGGTCGCAGGGTATGGCAGCCTTTTCCGAACCTCCACTGCCTTTGAGACCCGTCACGAGGCCGTTGCGACTTGGCTCCGGCAAGGCGAGCGGGTTGCCGCGCAGATAGAGTGCGCTCCGTGGGACCGAGCCACGTTCCGAGCGAAGCTCATCGAGGCGCGAAGCCTGACCAAGAATCGCCATCCTGCAAAATTCTTCCCCGAGCTTCGGCGCCTTTGTGCCGAGTGTGGCGTCGCGCTCGTTGCCTCGCCAACACCCTCAGGGTGCTTTGCCAGTGGGGCCACTCAGTTTCTTAACCGCAGAAAAGCGTTGCTGATGCTGAGCTTCCGTTTCAAGTCAGATGATCAGTTCTGGTTCTCGTTTTTTCATGAAGCGGGCCACCTCGTCCTGCACGACATCGATGCAGTCTTCATTGACGATGCTCTCAATGGCGATAGCCCCGAGGAACAGGAAGCCAACTTGTTCGCCCAAGACTTGCTAATTCCGGCAGAACGGCGTCAGGAGATGTTGAATCTCTCGAGACGATACGCGGAAGTCATCCGCTTCGCGGTCCAGATCGGGATCGCTCCGGGGATTGTGGTCGGTCAGATGCAGAAGGCGGGGATTTTGCGATACCAAGACCTGAACCGTCTAAAACGTCGGTTTGAGGACGAGCAAATCCAAGCAGCATTTACCCCCTAAATGGGCGGTATAATCTTGGGCTCTTTTCCCAATTATGTTGCGGCGCGTTGAAAATTGATCAGGAAAAGGCGGTTCTGCGCACTGAAAATTGACCAGGGTGTTCCGACCTAGCCT
>UEXO01000064.1_pt1 | contig 115530 bp, 119 predicted proteins | sample 4301131 | NCBI WGS metagenome assembly UEXO01 (sample SAMEA4773185, study PRJEB27434) | metagenome | biome: 2259; feature: agricultural soil; material: soil | place: USA | collected 2014-09 | depth 0.25 m | reverse complement strand
ACATCAGCGGCGTGTGCAGGATCGACGGCACGCGGCCGATGATCTCGTAGCCGGTGAAGGCCGCGAGCATGAAGATGTACAGCGCGATGAATCCGGTCAGCATGACGGGGGCTCCTTCTTAGGACTCGACAGCTTTCTTTGCCGCTTCGTTCTTGATCTCGCCGGCGTGCGTCAGGCAGCTCTTGGCGATGATCTCGTCGTTCCAGTCGAGCGCGATCGCCTTGTCCTTGAGGAACAGTTCGATCAGGTTGTACTGGTTCTTCGCGTACAGCTCCGATGCGTGCTCGCCGAGCAGGCTCGGCACGTTCAGCGGCGCGACGATGGTCACCTGGCCGACCGTGGTCGTTTCGCCGGGCACCGTGTACTCGGTGTTGCCACCGCCTTCCGCGGCGAGATCGATGATCACGCTGCCGGCCTTCATGCCGTCGACCTGCGCCTTCGAGATCAGCTTCGGCGACGGGCGGCCCGGAATCGCGGCCGTGGTGATGATGATGTCGGCGGCCTGGATGTGCTTGGTGACGACGGCGGCGATCTTGGCCTTCTCCTCGTCGGTCAGCTCTCGGGCGTAGCCGCCGGTGCCGCGGGCATCGACGCCGGTGTCGATGAACTTGGCGCCGAGCGATTCGACCTGCTCCTTCACTTCCGGACGCACGTCGTAGCCTTCGACCTTGGCGCCGATGCGGCGGGCAGTGGCGATCGCCGACAGGCCGGCGACGCCGACGCCCATCACCAGCACCGTGCCCGGCTTGATCGAGCCGGTGGCGAAAGTGGTCATCGGCATCATGCGGGCGATGCTGGTGGCGCCGAGCAGGGCGCCGTAGTAGCCGGCGAGTGCGGCCTGCGAAGACAAAGCGTCCATCGACTGCGCGCGGGTGATGCGCGGCACCAGTTCCATCGCGAAGCAGGTGATCTTCTTGTCACGCAGCGCCTTGACCAACTCCAGCTCCTTGTGGGCGTAGACGAAGGACAACAGGATCGCGCCCTCCTTCATCGCGCCGACGGTCTCGACGCTCGGCGGCTGCACGGCCAGCACGATGTCGGCATCCGACACCACGCCCTGCGGGTTGGCGGCGAAGGAAACGTTCTTGAAGGCGGCATCCGGCAGCTTCACGGCATCGCCGGCGGAAGACTGCATATGCAGCTCGGCACCGAGCTTGACCAGCTTGTCGGCGACGGCGGGGACGAGGGCTACCCGGCGCTCGTTGGCGCGGGTTTCTTTCAGCACGGCAATTTTCACCGGCATCGACACTTCCTCTGGCAAGGGCAACAGGTTCGTTCTGACTGCAACTGCCCGGAAACCGCAGGCAACACGCTCCCAAGCGCCGCGAAGTCTAGCCGAAGGGGTGCCCGTTCACAGCAAATTAATGTTCCGGGGGCATGTACTTACGCCCGCTTTCCGGCCCGCGCAGCCGGCGGTCGCAGGTATCAGCCGGATCGCTGCGCATCCGCCGCGGCGGCGGGCGCGTAACAGGCAGAGTCCGGTCGATCACGACCGATGGCAGCCACCAGAACAACATCCGATCGGAGATCACATGCGAATGAGGACATCAGCAGCGTTTGCGCTGACGGCAATTGCCGCCAGCCTGGGCGCCCAGGCATCGAGCCACCGTGAAGCACCGTTCATCGCTCAGAATCCCAGCGTCGACGGCACCGATTTTTACCTGTTCAACAGTTACGAATCGGGCCGTGGCGGCTTCGTCACCCTGATCGCCAACTACAACCCGTTGCAGGACGCCTACGGCGGTCCCAACTACTTCGCGCTGAATCCCAACGCCTTGTACGAGATCCACATCGACAACAACGCCGATGCCATCGAGGATCTGACGTTCCAGTTCCGCTTCACCAACAGCTTCAACAAGCTCAAGGTGCCGACCGGCGCGGTCGGCGGCGACCTGTCGATTCCGCTGATCAACCTGCCGCCGACCGGCAACAATCCGGCGTTGAACCGCAGCGAGACCTATACGGTCAGCCTGGTGCGCGGCCCGCGGCGTGGCAGCAACGTGCAGTTGCTGAGCAACGCCAGCGGCGGCGCCACCACGTTCACCAAGCCGGTCGACAACATCGGCAGCAAGTCGATTCCGGACTACGCGAGCTACGCCAGCCAGTATTTGTACGCGGTCAACATCCCGAACTGCGCGACGCCGGGGCGGATGTTCGTCGGCCAGCGTCGCGAAGGCTTCGCGGTGAACCTCGGCGAGGTGTTCGATCTGGTCAATCTGAACCCGCTCGGTGCCCGCAACATCAAGGGCAGCGCGACCGCCGACAAGAACGTCACCACGCTGGCGCTGGAAGTGCCGACCGCCTGCCTCACCGCGTCGGCCAGCCAGCCGATCATCGGCGCCTGGACCACGGCGAGCTTGCGTCAGGCCCGGGTGCTGAACCCGGCGCCACAGGGTCCGGTGACCGGCACCGCTTCACGCAGCTTCGGCCCGGAAGTGGCCGGCGGCGCCTGGACCCAGGTGTCGCGCCTCGGTTCGCCGCTGGTCAACGAGGTGGTGATCGGTATCGACGACAAGGATCGCTTCAACGCATCCGAGCCGAAGAACGATGGCCAGTTCGCCGCCTACGTCACCCATCCGACCCTGCCGGTATTGCTCAACGTGCTGTTCGGCAACGCCGCCAAGGTGCCGGCGGTGCCGCGCAACGATATCGTCCAGGCGTTCCTGACCGGTGTCGCCAACGTCAACCAGCCGGCCGGGGTGGTGGCTTCGGAAATGCTCCGTCTGAACACCGCGATTGCCGCTACCCCGGCTGCCAGCCAGGTCAATGTCGGCGCGGCGCTGTGCTTCACGCCAACCGGCGAACTGCTGCTGAGCAACCCGGGCTGCGACCCGGCCGGCTTTCCGAACGGCCGCCGTCCGGGTGACGACGTCGTCGATATCGAACTGTCGGTGGTCGAAGGCTTCCTGCTCGGCGGCGCCAACCCGAACCGCACACCGGAAGGCGCCTATCAGGTCTACACCGATGGCACGCTGCAGGACGTCGCCCAGTTCGACGCCGTGTTCCCGTACCTGAAGGCGCCGCTTGGAGGCTCGCCGAACGGCGGCAACGGCGTCAGCAATCCGTTGGCAGATTGAACGGCAACCGGAGACCGATGATGAACAAGTCCCTGCTGGCCGTGGCCCTGCTCGCCGCTGCGCTGCTCGCCGCCTGTGACAGCAAGCGGCCGGCGCAGCTGTCCGAGGTTGTCCAGGAGGCTTTCGCGAATACCAGCGAAACCGCCCTGCCGATCGACATCAACGCGCTGGATCTCGATACCAGCGATGAAAGCCCGACGATGTACGACTACCTGCTGATCTAGGTCTGGCTGATCGCTCGGGCGATCCGCCGAACGAAAAGGCCCCGCTTGCGGGGCCTTTTCCGTTGCCAGCCGCTGCGTTCAGAGCGGCATCGGAATCGGCATGCCGAGTGCGCGCTGCAGCAGCCACAGCAGTCCTGCCAGCGCGACGATCAGCGAGCCCGGCACCAGCAGCGCATTGCGGAACGCCGCGGAGTGCCGGCCGAGGAAGCAAAGCGGCACGACGACTGCAATCAGGGCCAGCTGGGCCAGCTCGACCCCGAGGTTGAAGGCCAGCAGCGCCCAGATGCGGCCGCTGGCTGGCAGGCCCAGCTCGAGCAGCGCGCCGGCGATCGCCGCACCGTGGATCAGGCCGAAGAAAGCTGCGAGCAACCACAGCCGGCGATGCACCATCGGCAGCAGGTTGTTCAGGCCGGCGAACAGCACCGAGGCCGCGACCAGCGATTCGACCAGCCGCGACGGCGGGCTGAACGCACCGCTGGCAGCCAGAGCCAGGGTCGTCGCATGGGCCAAGGTGAAGGCGGTGACTAGGGCGGCGGTTTCGCGCAGCGCCGTCGACAGCCGTTCCACCGGTTGCCAGCCGCCGGCACGCCGGCGCAGTACCGCCGGCAGGAACAGGCCGGCGAGGAACAGCATGTGATCGGCGCCGCCCCAGACGTGCCAGAGACCTTCGCGCAGATAGGTGCGGAACGCATCCGTTGGTCGACCGGACTCGAAGCGCTGCGTGTCGCGGTCCGGCGCGAACACGGCGGTCTGCACCTGTCCGGCCAGCCGCAGATTGAGCAGGCCGCGATGCTGGGCGTCGATATCGAACAGCAAGGTGTAGGCGATCGCCAGTGTCGCCGGCGGCCGCGTGCAGTCGCCGACCAGGCTCAGCACCACGTAGCGACCATCGCTGTGCTCGGCGATCTTCAGGCCCGGGCGGGCCGCCAGCTGGCAGGGTTCGCCATCGCTGCCGAGCCTCAGGCGGCTCAGTGCGTAGGCGGCTATCGCCCGTTCGCTGGCGCGCACTTCGCCCCAGGTGATCGCACCATTGGCGTCACGATCGAGGCCAACGACGACGTCGAGATCGCGCAGCGCAATGTCCCAGCGGCCGTCGATCGCACCGCCTTCGAGATCGAGCTGCAGGAAGCTGTCGCTAGCCTTGTGCGCCCAGGCGTTGCCGGCCGCGCCGAGCAGCAACAACAGCGCCAGCAGCCGGCGCATTGGCCGGTTCATTGGCCGGTTTATCGGGCGGTTCATCGACCTGACGCCGCGGCCGGCAGCGCCTGCAGCTGCGCGGCCAGCGTCTTCAGTGCCGGGTCTTCGATGCCGGTCTGCCGCAGCCAGACGAGCGCCGGCTGGGCCGCCGCCGGCTGGGCCGCGGCGAGGCTCGCTTCGAGCAGCAGGCGAGCGTCGGCTGGCTCGCGCTGGCTCTGCCAGTTGCGGCCGGCGAGCGCGACGGCGCGTCCGGGATCGTGGCGCAGACGCAGCGCGTACAGCGCCTCCTCGCGCAGGTGCACCGATTCGCCGCGCAGCCCGGCCTCGGTGTAGCGGGATTCCAGCTGGACGACGCTGTCGGCGAGGCCGGGGTCGCCGAGCGCGGCCTGCGCCAGTGCATGACGGAGCAGCAGATTGTCGATCTGCTTTGCGTCCCCGGTCAGCGCCCGAGCTTCGGCGGCGCGGCCGGTGTCGAGCAGGTGATCGGCGTAGGCGGTCAGCAGGTAGGGATCGTGTTCGCCGCTCCCGCGCAGCAGGACGATGGCAGCTTCGTAGTGCTCGCCCGCTTGCCGTTGGCGGCCCTGCCGGGCTTCGATCTCGGCGAGCGCGGTCAGCGCCCACAACCGCTCGCCGGCTGGCGCGGCAGTCGATTCGACGAGCGTCGCGCTCAGCACCTCGATCGCGGCGGCGGCATGGCCGTCGAGGCTGCGCACGCCGGCGATGCAGGTGGCGGCGGCGATCAGGTCGCCGCGCGCGGCGATCAGCGCATTGCAGTCGATGAGCGCGTCCGCCGGGCGTCCCTGCACCATCAGGATCGTCGCCCGCGTCAGCCGCGCCTGGGCGTTGCCGCCATCGGCGCGGATCAGCGCGTCGAGATCGGCGAGCGCGCCGCCGAAGTCGTGGCGCTGCTGGCGCAGGGTCGCGCGCAGCAGACGTACGACCGGCGGCGGATCGGCAAGCGCCAGCCAGGTCTGCAGCGCCGATTCGGCCCGGCCGTGGTAGCGCGGGTCGGCGGTCGCGCGGCCCAGCTCGATCGCTTTGCGGGCATAGGCGACCGCTGCGTCGAGGTCGCCGGGGCGCGCAGCCAGCGCACGGCGCTGGGTATTCAATGTGCGCAGGCTGGCGGCTTCCGCCGGCGCCGGTGCGACCCGGGCCAGAACTTCGGCATCGTCGCCGGGCAGATAGGGCTCGGCGGCCGCGAACGTCACCGACACGGGAACGAGGACCAGCACGCTGGCCAGCAGGAATCGAGGAACCATGCCTGCCTTACGCAGCAGGCGGCGCAATGGACGCGTTGGAGTCCTTGGTCTGCGACAGGGCTTCGAGGTCGTCGGCCAGTTCGAGCAGGCGCTCGCGCAGTCGAGTGCGCTGCCGTTGGTCGCAGGCCTGCACCAGCTTCACCAGCATCTTGCGATCACGGGCGTTGTCCTGCTCCTGGCGCAAGCGCTGGCGCTCGTCGCGATTGTTTTCCAGGCGCTCGATCAGCCCGGGTTCTTTGCGCGTGGCCAGCAGCGTGACGAAGCGTTCGACGCTGGCCAGTCGCAGCGCCCGGCGCTGCTCCGGCGTCGGCAGATCCATTGCGTGGTGGTCCCAGCCGGCTTCCAGCAACTGGCTTTGGGCCTCGTTGAGCTTGCCGGTCCAGCGCTCGAGGTCTTCGCGCTGCTGGCGCAGCCAGCGTTTGCGGCGCTCGGCCAGGGTTTCGTCGGCGCGCTCGGCCTCGTCGTCGTTGATCTTGTCCAGCGCACGGCTGCGGAACGTGGCGACCTGTTCGTCGCTCAGCGAGCCCAGCAGTTTCGCGGCTGCCGGTCGCGCCTGTTCCCAGACGCGGGTCGCATGCGCTTCGATCTGCTTCAGTGCCTGTTCGAGCGTTTCCGTCGACGCCGGGCCGGTCGCGAAATCGGCGGCCAGGCTGCGCAGGTCAGTGCTGTAGAGCGGCAGCTCGCTGCTGCGGTGCCAGCGTTGCAGGCTGGCGAATTCGCGGCGGAACTCGGCCTTCTGCGCAGTATCGAGCGTCACGTAGTCGCCCAGCATCCACAGCGCGAGGCGATCGAGCTGCTGGTAGGCGATCCGCAGTCCGGTACTGCAGCCAGCCAGGTTCAGCAGCAGGCCCATCAGCAGGATCGGCAGCGAGATGCGCAGCAGGCGGGTCATCGGCGTCCGGAGCGAACACGGCAGAGGTGCCGTTCGGTGGACTGCCGGAAAGAGACGAAAGTTTCGCCCGGCGGCGAAACCATTGCCGCGCCAAGCAGGCGGTCACGAAGGACCTGGCCCCTCGGGGCCCGTTCAGGCCCGCTTGGCGCGACGGATGCGATCAGTCGACTTCGACCATCTGGAAGTCGGCCTTGCCGGCGCCGCAGTCCGGGCAGGTCCAGTCGTTCGGCACGTCTTCCCAGCGGGTACCCGGCTTGATGCCTTCATCGGGCACGCCCTTGGCTTCGTCGTAGACGAAATCACAGACCAGACAACGCCACTTCTTCATCGCGAATCCTATCGTTGGCCATCGTTGAATAAATGAAAGCGGTGCAGCGCAGGCCGGAATCGCCGGTCCTGATGCTGCACCGCTTGGATACCGTGGGCGCGCAGTCGACGTTGCCCGCGCCAATTATGCGTTGGCTCTGCCGTAGTGCGCCAACACCCGGGTGCGGATCGAGGGTTTGATATTGGCCCGGGTCATGTCGCCATTGAAGTGGGCGACCACTTTCGGGTTCATCACCTTGAACCACAGCGGCGGGAAGTAGGCGAGCAGGATCATGCCGGCGTAGCCGCTCGGCAGGCGCGGCAGGCCGTCGAAATTGCGCAGCGTCTGGAACGAGCGCGTCGGGTAGGCATGGTGGTCGGAATGGCGCTGCAGGTGGTAGAGCAGCACGTTGGTCGCTAGGTGGTTCGAGTTCCAGGAATGATGTGGCTGGCAGCGCTCGTAGCTGCCGTCGGCCTTCTTTTCGCGCTTCAGGCCGTAATGCTCCAAGTAGTTGACGACCTCCAGCAACGCCGCGCCGAACAGACCCTGCAGCAGCATGAACGGCAGCGCCAGCCAGCCGAGCCAGGCGGTCATCGCGGCGAACAGCAGCACGGTCAGGCCCCAGGCCTGGAGATTTTCGTTACCCAGTGACCAGACGCTCTTGCCCTGCCTGGCCAGGCGGGCCTTTTCCAGTTCCCAGGCCGAGGCCAGCGAGCCGATCATGCTGCGCGGCAGGAATTCGTAGAAGGTTTCACCGAAGCGCGAGGTGGCCGGATCCTCCGGCGTCGCCACGCGCACATGGTGGCCGCGGTTGTGCTCGACGAAGAAGTGTCCGTAGACCACCGGCGCCAGGGCAATCTTGGCGAACCAGCGCTCCAGCTTCGAGGTCTGGTGGCCGAGTTCGTGGGCGACGTTGATCGACAGGCCGGAGACGATGCCGAGCGAGATGAACAGGCCAAGCAGCTCGTGCCAGGCGAGGTTGCCGGTCATCGCCATCCAGGTGCCCCAGATGAAGGTCGCGTACTGCACCGGAATCGCCGCAGCGACCGCCCAGCGGTAATAGCTGTCGGCGTTGAGCCGGGTCATCGCCTGGTCCGGCGGATTGGCATCGTCTTCGCCGATCAGGCGGTCGACGAACGGGATCGCCGCGTAGAGCACGATCGGGCTCAGCCACCAGAACAGCGATAGACCGGTCGCCTGCACCAGCAGGTAGCCGTAGATCGGCAGGCCCATCACGGCAACGCCGAGCAGCCAGAAATAACGCTTCTTGTCTTTCCAGTCTGCGGCGGTTGCGGGGACTGTTGCCATCGTCGTACTCCGTTAATAAACCGTTCGGTTAATTAATGGTGGGCACATCGAATTCGCTTGTCAATGGCCGGCGGAGCCGGTGGGAGATCAGCCGAATCGGTGGTTCGAGTCAGCCTGCCGGCGGTTGACGTAGCTGGCGCAGGCGTTCCAGTGCGGCCTGCGCGGTGGCACCAGGATCGATCAGCTCCGAACGGCCGTCGACGAGATCGTCGACCAGACGGCTGGCGCGCAAGGACTGACGCACTGATTCGTCGAAGCCCGAAAAGCTGAGGCTGTCGGCGTCCGCGTAATACGAGGACAGCTTCAGCCAGCGACTCTGTCCTTGTGCCGGATCGAAGACACGGAACCAGCTTTCCGGCACCAGCAGGCGGCGCAGCAGTTCCGGCGCCGACAACTGCGACAGATCCTCGGCAACGTCGGCAACGTCGGCAACGTCGGCGACCGGGCGCGGAGGCATCAAGTCGCGCGGCGCTGGATTCGGCAATTCCTGTTCGCTGAGCGGCGCCAGGAGCGTGTCCGGCAGCGGACCGTCGACCCCGCCCCAGCTGCGCTGCAGGCCGTCGAGCAGATTCACCACCTGCGGCGCGCCGATCCCGGTGTCGATCAGCGCGCTGCACAGTTCTTCCCGCAGCTTCGCTCGCCGGCCGCGCTCGGCCGAGTCCGGTGTGCCGGGCTGATCGAAGCAGCCGAGCAGGCGATCGAGCAGCTGTTCCGCGGCCAGGAACGCAGCGCCGCCGCGGCCGCCAGTGAGCAGCCGGGTGGCGAGCAGGGGGGCCATGCCGGAGTGCAGCAGGCTCATTGCCGCCGGTGGCAGCTCGCGACCGATCAGCCGCAGTTCGAGGTCGCGGCTGACTTCGCGACGAATGCGCGCCAGGGTGGCGGCCTGGCGTTCGCAAGCCAGTTCGCGCAGCCGGTCGAGCACCGTCGCCAGCGCTTCTCCGAGGCCCCGGTCGCCAGCGTCGGCCTGGCTCGACAGCGCCGTTTCGAGCAGTCCGCGAAAACGGGCAGGCGCGAAGTCGCCACCACCCTCGCTGTCGGCGATCAGGGCGACCAGCTCGATCAGCCGGCGGCGGATCGGGTGCGTGGCGTTGTCGAGCAGGCCGGTATCGTCGAGTGCCGCGCGCAACAGCGGCATGCGCAGTGGCTCGAAGGCGGCACGCGGTGCCGGTGCCAGCGCCGGCACCGCAAGTGCTTCATCGAACAGGGCGTTGGCGGCGGTCATCCGCCGGGTTGTCGCCTGCCAGTCGGCGACATCGCCACGAGCCGCCAGGGTCTGCAATGTGTCGCTCAGCGTCACCGCTGCCGAGCGGATCGGAGGCTTGGTCGCCGGAGCGTCGAGGCAGGCGAACGGGTCTTCGGCCGGCGCAGCGATGTCGAGAGGCCTGGGGCGGTTGCCGTTGGTGGCTCGCTGGCGACTGTGGCCATGGCGGTCGAGAATGGCGAAGGCCTGCTGGTAAACGCGGCGGAGCTCGCGGGTCAGCAAGCGCTCGAACAGCTTGTAGACCACCAGCTTGATCTGGAAATCGGCCTTCAGCTGTTGGGTTGCCAGCCGAAAAGCCTGGCAGAGCCGGATCGGCGCCAGCAGCCGGTTCGGCACCTGCAGCCCGCTGGCGCGCAGTTGCTGGACACGCTGTTCCAGGTCGGCGAGCTGGGGCCGGTGCAGGCTGGTCAGCCGGGCGGCGAGGCTGGCGGTGGCGACTTGCTCCTCGGCAGCTTCCGAGACCTCGAAAGGCAGGATGTCGAGCGCGTCGGATTCTTCGGTGACGGGGCCGGCGCGGGCCGGATCGAAATCGGTAGCCAGTGCTTCGCAATAGGCCTGCAGGAACGGCGCGCGATCAAGGCGCAGCACTCGCAGGGCATCGAACATCTGGCGCCGCTCGGCCGCGCTGGTCGAGTTCTCGCCCATGCCGAACAGGCTGTCGTCGGCCTGGTCCAACATCTGCCGGGCCAGGTCTTCGAGCATCGCGCAGCAGTGGTCGCGCAATTCGACGAGCACCGGCGCGATGAGCAGCGGCGCCCGGGGGTGGGCATCGGCCAGCAAGCCGGGAAACAGCGGATGGACGGTGGCGGCCATGAACGCGGCAGCAGCGGGTGGCTGGGGGAGGAACGCGAGCTTGCGTCGACCGCGACTTTAATGCCGCGAAACTCGAGCCGCCGGCGAGCCGGATGCCGGGCCGGAGACAGCCGACGAGAGGTGGTCTCGATCTGGAATATCTGCTTATCCGCATGGAAGGATACAATCGCGCCCTTGATCAGGATGCCCGCCATGCTCGACGCCCCGCTGTCTTTCGACCCCGCCGCCCTCGCCGCCCGTCTCGATGCCATCGCGCGCGCGCGGATCCTGATCATCGACGGCGCCATGGGCACGATGATCCAGGGCTACAAGCTGTCTGAGTCCGACTATCGCGGCGAGCGCTTCAAGGCCTGGCCGCACGATCTGAAGGGCAACAATGACCTGCTGGTGCTGACCCAGCCGCAGATCGTCCGCGAGATCCACCGCAAGTATCTGGAAGCCGGTGCCGATATCCTCGAAACCAATACCTTCAATTCGCAGACGATCTCGTTGGCGGATTACCACATGGAGGAACTGGCCTACGAGCTGAATTTCGAAGCGGCGCGCATCGCCCGCCTCGAGACCGATGCGATCTCCACGCCCGACAAGCCGCGTTTCGTCGCCGGCACCCTGGGTCCGACCAATCGCACGGCGAGCATCAGCCCGGACGTCAACGACCCGGGTGCCCGCAACGTGACTTACGCGAAGCTGGTGACGGCCTACGCCGAATGCGCGCGCGGCCTGATCGACGGCGGCGCCCACATCATCATGATCGAAACGATCTTCGACACGCTGAATGCGAAAGCGGCTGTTTTCGCCGTCGAGCAGGTGTTCGAGGAGCGCGGCTTCAAGCTGCCGGTGATCATCAGCGGCACCATCACCGACGCATCCGGGCGCACCTTGAGCGGTCAGGTCACCGAAGCGTTCTGGAATTCCCTGAGCCACGCGCGGCCGTTCGCGATCGGCCTCAACTGCGCGCTCGGCGGCAAGGACATGCGGCCGTATATCGCCGAACTGGCGAGGATCGCCGACTGTTACGTGAGTTGCTACCCGAACGCCGGCCTGCCGAACGCCTTCGGCGAGTACGACGAAACGCCGGACGAGACGGCGGCGATCATCGCCGAGTTCGCCGATTCGGGTCTCGTCAATATCGTTGGTGGTTGCTGTGGCACCAGCCCCGGCCACATCGGCAGCATCGCCAGGTTTGTCGCCGGCAAGCCGCCGCGCGTGCCAAGCAAGCCGCCGATGGCCTGCCGCCTCGCCGGCCTGGAGCCGCTGACCATCGACGAGGCCCTCGGCTTCGTCAACGTCGGCGAGCGCACCAACGTCACCGGTTCGGCCAAGTTCCGCGACCTGATCAAAGCCGGCGACTACACCGCCGCCGTCGCCGTTGCCCGCCAGCAGGTCGAGGCCGGCGCGCAGGTGATCGACGTCAACATGGACGAGGGCATGCTCGACGGCAAGGCCGCGATGGTTCGCTACCTGAACCTGATCGCGTCGGAGCCGGACATCTCGAGAGTCCCGGTGATGATCGATTCCTCGAAGTGGGAAGTGATCGAGGCCGGCCTGCAATGCGTGCAGGGCAAGCCGATCGTCAATTCGATCTCGATGAAGGAAGGCACCGAGAAGTTCATCGAGCAGGCCAGGCTGTGTCGCCGTTATGGCGCCGCCGTCGTGGTCATGGCTTTCGATGAACAGGGTCAGGCCGACACCCTGGAACGGCGCAAGACCATCTGCGGCCTGGCGTACAAGATCCTGACCGAGGAAGTCGGCTTCCCGCCGGAAGACATCATCTTCGACCCGAACGTCTTCGCGGTCGCCACTGGCATCGAAGCGCATAACAACTACGGCGTCGACTTCATCGAAGCCGCACGCTGGATCCGCCAGAACCTGCCGGGTGCGCATATCTCCGGCGGCGTCTCGAACGTGTCGTTCTCGTTCCGCGGCAACAACCCGGTGCGCGAAGCGATCCACGCCGTGTTCCTGTACCACGCCATCAAGGCCGGCATGGACATGGGCATTGTCAACGCCGGTTCCTTGGTGATCTATTCGGAGATCGACCCGGAACTGCGCGAGCGCATCGAGGACGTGATCCTCAACCGCAAGCCGGGCACCGAAGCGACCGAAGCGCTGGTCGAGATCGCGCCGCGCTTCAAGGGCGATGGCAGCAAGCAGGAAGTCGCCGATGAAGCCTGGCGCGGCCTGCCGGTCGGCGAGCGCATCACCCACGCGCTGGTGAAAGGCATCGATGCCTTCGTCGAAGCCGATACCGAGGAACTGCGCGCCGAGATTTCCGCGCGCGGCGGCCGGCCGATCGAAGTGATCGAAGGCCCGCTGATGAGCGGCATGAACGTGGTCGGCGATCTGTTCGGCGCCGGCAAGATGTTCCTGCCGCAGGTGGTGAAATCGGCGCGCGTGATGAAGAAGGCGGTGGCCTATCTGATTCCGTTCATCGAAGCGGAAAAGAAGCCGGGTGACGCCGCGCAGGCCAAGGGCAAGATCCTGATGGCGACGGTCAAGGGCGATGTCCACGACATCGGCAAGAACATCGTCGGCGTCGTGCTCCAGTGCAACAACTACGAGGTCATCGACCTCGGCGTGATGGTGCCGGCGCAGAAGATTCTCGACGCCGCCCGCGAGCACCAAGTCGACATCATCGGCCTGAGCGGCCTGATTACGCCGAGCCTCGACGAAATGGTCCACCTCGGCAAGGAGATGCAGCGCCAGGGCTTCACCCTGCCGTTGCTGATCGGTGGCGCGACGACTTCGCGCGCGCACACGGCGGTGAAGATCCAGCCGGCTTACGCGGGGCCGATCGTCTGGGTCAAGGATGCCTCGCGCTCGGTGCCGGTCGCCTCGGCTTTGCTCGATGAAACCCAGCGCGCCGCGCTGATGCTGGAAACCAATGCCGAGTACGCGGCGATCCGCGAGCGCCACGCCAACAAGGATCGCGACCAGAAGTACCTGAGCCTGGACAAGGCGCGTGCCAATGCCAGCCCGCTGGACTGGACCACGTTCCGGCCGATCAAGCCGCATCTGCTGGCCCAGCAGGAGCAGCACATCAGCGCCAGCGAAGCCGGCCATGCGCCGACTGCGCAGCACATCAAGCGGCTGACGGATTACCCGATCGGCGAACTGCGCGAATTCATCGACTGGCAGCCGTTCTTCATCGCCTGGGAATTGAAGGGCCGCTTCCCGGACATCCTCAACAACCCGGCCAGCGGTGAAACCGCGCGCAAGCTGTATGCGGACGCCAATGCGATGCTCGACACCATCATCGCCGACAAGTGGCTCACCGCGAATGGCGTCATCGGCCTGTTTCCGGCGGCGAGCCTCGGCGACGACATCGAGGTCTATGCCGACGAATCACGGACCACCGTGTTGCACACCCTGCGCAACCTACGCCAGCAGAGCGAGCACCGCCCCGGCGTGCCGAACCGTTGCCTAAGCGACTACATCGCCCCGAAGGCGACCGGCCTGCACGACTGGATCGGCGGCTTCGCGGTGACCACCGGCCTCGGCTGTCACGAGCGGGTGGCGCAGTTCAAGAAGGACAATGACGACTACAACGCGATCCTGTTGGAATCCTTGGCGGATCGCCTCGCCGAAGCCTTCGCCGAGCGCCTGCACCAGCGGGTCCGCAAGGAGTTCTGGGGCTATGTGCCGGACGAGCATCTGCCGAACGAAGCGCTGATCGACGAGAAGTACCAGGGCATCCGTCCGGCGCCCGGCTATCCGGCCTGCCCGGAGCACAGCGAGAAGGGCACGCTCTGGCAACTGCTCGACGCCGAAGCCAACACCGGCATCTCCTTAACCGAAAGCTATGCGATGTGGCCGGCGGCGGCGGTGTCCGGCTGGTACTTCGCGCACCCCGAAGCGCAGTACTTCATCGTCGGTCGGATCCAGAAGGATCAGGTCGTTGATTACGCCCGTCGCAAGGGCTGGGCGCTTCAGGAAGCCGAGAAGTGGCTGGCGCCGAATCTGGCTTATGAGCCGGAGGATTGAGGGCAGGTGCGAACTGTGTCTCGCACGACGAACGAACAGGTATCAAGGCGCAACGACTTGGCACAGCTTCTGCGGTGACACCGACGGCAGGGGAGCAGCGGGCTGTCTTCGCCGAACTGAGGAGCGCCGCGGTGTCCCGTTTGCCGATCGTCCTGTTGCTGTTGTTTGCGCCGCTGGCAGTGGCGCTCGCCGAGGTGCCGCTGGCCGACTTTGCCCGCCATGATTCCTTTGACGATGCCTCGATCTCGCCGGACGGACACTACGTCGCCCTGACCATTCCGTTGGGCAAAGGTCGCGGCGTCGCGATCTTCGATCTGCGCCAGAGCAAGCTGATTCTCAAACAGACCCTGGGCGAGGATCGCTCGGCGAACGGCTACCTGTGGGCCAGTGACGAGCGTCTGGTGGTGAGCCTGGCCGAGAACTTCGGCGAACTCGAAGCTCCTTTCGCCACTGGCGAAATGATTGCCTTCAATGTCGACGGCTCCCAGCAGCAGTACCTGTTCGGCTTTCGCGGCATCCTTCCCTTCAACTCGACAAGCACCGGAGCGCGCCCTGGAATCGCGCGGGCCGTCAGGGCTTTCGGTTACCCGATTCGCAGCCTGCCGAAGGACCCCGAGCACATCCTGATCAGCGTGAAGGATTTTGGCGCCATCGCCGACAAGGAAAAGATGACGGTGTTTCGAATGAGCGTGCGCAACGGCATGCTCGATCAAGCGCTGGTCGCACCGATCACCGGGACGGTGCACTTCGTCGCCGACGACGATGGTTTCGTGCGCTACGCCACTGGTGCGGACGAGCAAAACCGGCCGCGTTCCTACGCGCGCACGCCCGAGCAGCCGGCCTGGTCGGAGTTGCCGGTGCCGACAGGCAGCAGCGCCCGGCCGATACTCCTGTCAAACGACAATCGGCGCGTGTTCCTGAGTTCGGACGAAGGGGGCCGATATCAGTGCCTGGTCGAACAACCGCTCCCCGATGGTGCTCGCAAGGTACTGGCCTGTGATGACAGCTCAGATTTGCTGAGCGTCATTGCGTCCTTCGATGGCGACGAGCCGGTCGCCGTGCGCTTCCATGACGGAAGCCAGGATGTCCGCCTGCTCGATACCCGTCATCCGTCCCGCGACAAGCTGGCGGTCTTGCTGAAAGCCTTTCCCGGCCAGCACGTCCGCATCGGTTCGACGACCCGTGATGGCAGCAAGGCAATCGTGCTGGTCGACAGCGACCGCAATCCCGGCAACTTCTATTTGTTCGATACCCAGGCCATCAAGGCGGTCCAGCTGGTGAGCCGCAGCGCCTGGCTGGACCCGGCGGCGATGCCGGAGCGTCGGCCGATCGATTTCAAGGCCCGTGACGGCGAGCGAATCCGCGGCTATCTGACCTTACCTCGCGCACGAGAGGCGAAGCAGTTGCCGATGGTCGTCAACCCGCATGGCGGTCCGTTCTATGTCAGCAATGGCTGGTCTTTCAGCCCGGAGGCGGCTGCACTTGCATCGCGCGGCTACGCCGTTCTGCAGGTCAACTTCCGCGGCTCCGGTGGCTATGGCCGCGCTTTTGTCGACGCCGGCAAGCGCAGCTGGGCAACGACCATGATCGACGACATTGTCGACGGTACTCGCTGGGCCATCGAGCAGGGCTATGCCGATCCCGGCCGGATCGGCATCTACGGCGCCAGTTACGGCGGCTATGCAGCGCTGATGTGCGGCATTCGCGAGCCGGAGCTATTCCGCAGTGTGACGAGTTTCGCCGGTGTGTTCGACCTGCCCAACCTGAAATCCGATACCGACCTGTCCGCGGTACGCAGAGGCCGCAATTTCTTCGACGAGTTCATCGGAGCCAGCGAAGACAGCCTGCGCGCTGCTTCGCCGTCATCCTATGTCGAGCGACTGAAGGCGCCGGTGCTCATCATCCACGGGGAAGAAGACCTGCGAGTGCCGTTCAGTCAGGCCAAGGCGCTGCGCAAGGCCCTGAAGAAAGCCGATCACCCGTACGAATGGCTGGCCGTCGAGGCCGAGGGTCACGGCTTCTTCAAGCCGGAGAACCGGACACTGCTGCTGACCCGGTTGGTCGCCTTCCTCGATCGCACCCTGGCCCCAGCCCCCTAATCACTCAGCGCTGGGCTTTCGGCTTCACGAATTTCAAGGTCATCCGATCCGATTCGCCGATCGCGAGGTACTTGTCGCGATCGACATCCTTCAGGCGCAGCACTGGCGGCAAGGTCCAGACGCCTTCCGGGTAGTCCTTGGTATCGCGCGGGTTGTCGTTGACCGGCGAGCTGCCGGCGAACTCGAAGCCCGCACCGTAGGCCAGCGCCTTGATGTAAGCCTCGGTGACATAGCCGTTCTGCTTCGACTGCTCGCGTGACTGGCCGGCGGGGGCGCGATGCTCGACGACGCCGAGCACACCGCCCGGCTTCAGCGCCGCGTAGAACGCCTTGAACGCATCGGCCTCGTACTCGGCGGCCATCCAGTTGTGGACGTTGCGGAAGGTCAGCACCAGGTCGGCGGTGCTCTGCGGGGCGATCTCGACACGCTCCGGTGGCTTGAATTCGCTGAGGTGGACCTTGTCGTAAGCGTCCGGCGTGGCGGCGAGTTTTTCGCGGAAGCTGGCGACGCCCTTCTTGGTGCCGTCACTGGCGTTGGGCAGGCTGGCGGCCTGGGTGGCGGCGTAGTACTGGCCGGCGTCGCGCAGGTAGGGCGCCAGGATCTCCGTGTACCAGCCGCTGCCCGGCCAGATCTCGACGACGGTCATGTCCGGCCGGATGCCGAAGAAGTTCAGTGTTTCCAGCGGATGGCGGTAGATATCGCGTGCGACAAACTCCGGCGTGCGGTGCGGGGCGGCGATCACCGCATCGAGAGACGCGGGTGCGAGTACGGCTGCGGGCATCGACAGCGGGGCGGCCAGCAGCAGGGTCGCGACGACAGACTTCAGGTGCGGCAGGGGCATGGCGGGGGCTTCCGGAGATGAGGGGGTGAGGGCGAGATCCGAGGGAATCGGAGCAGGCCTGGCCAGCAGCCGCATCTGGGTTTCGTGCGTGACTTCACAGTTCGCCCGATGGGTCATGCCCATGCCACGCCGCTACGGCACAGTATTGCTTCGACACCTGCACAGGACGATACCCGATGTCGATGAACTGCCGATTTCTGCCCCACGCCACCATGGGTTTGCTGACGCTGTCAGCGCTGCTCGTGCCGCCAGCCATCGATGCTGCCGATCCGGCGCCGCCCGCCGCGTCGCCGCCGACGTCGATATGGGCCCGGGATCCGGGCATTCGCGATCTCAAGCTGTCGCCGGACGGCAAGCGCATTGCGGTGCGCTACCACGACCCAGAAGGTGCGCGGGTGATCACCTTGTCGGTGCCGGATCTGAAGCTGCTCGGCACGATTCGGCTGGATCGCTGGAAGTCGATCGTCGATGTTCACTGGATCAGTAACGATCGGCTGGTAGCCGAGATCGGCAAGGAAGTCGGCCCGGTGGAATCCGCCGTGCCGACCGGGGACCTGTTCGCGTTCTCTTATACCGGCAAGAACGCCGAGATGCTCGGTGTCGACAGCCGGCAGCCGGTGTACGCGACCATCGTCGATCCGCTGCCCGCCGGCGGCCTGGGAAACATCCTGATCATGACCGAGCGCTACGACCGGGCCCGGTCCTACCAGAGCCTGCAACGTTTCGCGCTGGCCTCCGGTCGCCTGCACGAACTGGCGATGGCGCCAGAGTACGGCGCTGCAGAGTTCGTGCTTGATGCGAAAGATGAGGTCCGCTATGTCACCGTCGACCTCGACGGCTCGATATTCAAGGCGAGGAGCTGGCGTCGGACGCCGGATGGCAGCTGGGCACCGATGCCGGAGCAGCCCGGGCTCACCGTACGCCCGGCCGCACTTTCGAAGGACGGAAGCTTGCTATACCGCTTAACCAGCCGCGATGGTGGCCCGTGGTGCCTCGATCGGCAGACGCTGGCGACTGGAGCGGTCGAAAGCCTGGTCTGCGATCCGGCGCATTCGGTACTGCACCTGGTGCCGGCGTTCGACCGTAGTCGCGAGCCGATTGCCGCGATTCTCGAACCGGGACGTGCCGAAACCCGGGTGTTCACAAGCGGGCACCCCGATCGCGAGCTGTTCGCGGAGGTACTGGAGGCATTCCCAGGCAAGCGGGTTATCGTGCAGTCGACCACCACCGACGGCCACACCGTGCTGCTGCGCGTCGATGACGATCGCAGCCCGGGTGACTGGTATCTGTTCGATACCGTTGCGAAGAAGGTCGACTACCTGATCGGTCAGCAGGAATGGCTCGATCCGCAATGGATGGGCGAACGCCGGCCGTTGACCATCAAGGCCCGCGATGGCGCCGACCTGCAGGCCTACCTGACGCTGCCACCGGGCCGGCCTGAGAAGGCGTTGCCGCTGGTCGTCTGGCCGCATGGCGGACCGCTTTGGGTCCGTGATCATTGGTCATTCGATCAAGACCCTCAACTGCTGGCCACCCACGGCTACGCGGTGCTGCAAGTCAACTTCCGGGGCTCGTACGGCCATGGGCCGAAGTTTGTCGAGCGCGGCCGCCATGCGTGGGCAACGACGATGATCGACGACATTACCGACGCGGTACGGGCAACGGTCGCTTCCGGGGTCGTCGATGGCCGCCGCATCTGCATCGGCGGCTGGAGCTATGGCGGCTACGCGGCGCTGATGAGCGCGATTCGCGAGCCCGAGCTGTATCACTGTGTGATTGGTGCGGCCGGCGTCTACGACGTTGCCGAGGATCGCGACACGATGCGCTCCTGGCAAGGGCGCCGGGCCTACGAGGAAACGATTGCCACCGATGCCGCGGCGATGCGCGAGATGTCGCCGATCCATCGTCTGATGGCGCTGAAGGCGCCGGTGCTGATCATCCACGGCGGCGAGGATACGCGCGTGCGTCTGGCCCAGGCGAAGCTGCTGCAGAAGGCGCTAAGCGGTCGGCAGCATCCTTACGAGACGTTGATCATCGACGACGAAGGCCACGGCTTCCGCAATGAAGCGAATGTGCAGCGCTACTACGACACGATGCTCGCGTTCCTGGCCCGCTATATCGGGCCGAATGGGCAGTCGGCAAGCACGCCCTAAGCTGGCACGCGCCGCGCATATAGCGAGACTCGCCTGCTGTGGCGAGATCCTGGCCGCCATTGCCGACACGAAAAAGCCCGCGACACCGAGCGGCGTGGCGGGCTCCTCGAAGCCGGGTGAGGATTAGTGGTGGTGACCGCCAGCGCCGTGCACGTGGCCGTGCAGCACTTCCTCGACGCTGGCTTCGCGCACTTCGGTGATTTCCACTGCGAAGTGCAGGGTTTCGCCGGCCAGCGGATGGTTGCCGTCGACGGTGACTTCATCGCCTTCGACGGCGGTGACCACGACGCTGACCGGGCCCATGTTGCTCTCGGCCTGGAACTGCATGCCCGGCTCCAGGTTGTCGACGCCCTGGAACGCGGCCTTCGGCACCTTCTGCACCAGCTGCGGGTTGTGCGCGCCGTAGCCTTCTTCCGGGGCGACCGTGACGTTCAGCTTGTCGCCGGCCTTCTTGCCGGCGAGTTCCTTCTCGAGGCCCGGCACGATGTTGCCCTTGCCGTGCAGGTAGGGCAGCGGATCGCGGCCCTGGGAAGAGTCGATCACGTCGCCGGCAGAGTTGGTCAGCGTGTAGTGGAAGTAGGCGACGCAACGGTCGGCGATCTGCATGACGGGTACCGGTTGAGGAAAAATGAGCGCAGATGGTATCGGAATCAGGCTGGCCGGTCGTGGTGCGGCCTGGACGGAAGTCGGGTGCCGGCTTGATTTCCTCGTCGATGCCGGCACTGTAGAGGCTGGCCATGCAGGTTCGGAGACTGACGATGAGCGCAGCGGGCAGTGATGGTTACAGGGACAAAGGCAGCGTGTTCTGGGGCGGCCTCTGGATGATCGTGATCCCGGTGCTGCTGTTCTGGCTGCCGGGCATCGGCGGCTTCATCGGCGGCCTGGTCGGCGGCAAGGTGTCCGGCGGCATCGGCAACGCGCTGATCGCCTGGCTGGTGTCCTCGCTGCTGGTCGGCGCGTTGTTCGCGACGCTCGGCACGATGCTGACCGGCATGGTGATGATCGGCGTGCTTGCCGGCCTCGGCGGCCTCTTTCTGGCTTTCCTTGATGCCGGCGCCCGCCTGCTCGGCGCGATCATCGGCGGCCTGATTGCCTGATTGCCTGATCCGGCCGGCGTCGTCCGTGGCCAGATGGCTACCAGGGAATTTCGCTGCCATCCCAGGCGTAGAAGTGGCCGCTGGATTCCTTGGTCAGCCCGGCGATCACCGTCAGCAGACGCGCGGCCGCATGCGCCGGGGTGAACAGTTTTTCGGCGGCGACATTGCCGCGGAACGGCGCCGACAGCTCGGTTGCGACCGTGCCCGGATGCAGGGATACCGAGATCAGCCGCGGTGCGCGGCGTGCCAGCTCGATAGCGGCGGTGCGCATCAGCTGGTTCTGGCCGGCCTTGGCGGCGCGGTAGGCATACCAGCCGCCTAGGCGGTTGTCGGCGATCGAGCCGACCCGTGCCGACAAGGTCGCCAGCACGGAACGCTCGTCGTGAGCCAGCAGGCTCTGAAAATGCTTGGCGATCAGGACCGGGCCGACGGCGTTGACGGCGTAGCTGCGCAGCAAGGCTCCCGGCTCGATCTCGGCAAGCCGGCGCTCCGGTGTCAGCCCTTCACCATGCAGCAGGCCGACGGTGTTCACCAGCAGGTGCAGCGCCGAATGTTGGGCACGCACGGCGGCAGCGGCCTGCGCGATGCTTGCTTCATCGGCAACGTCAAGCACGACCCTGCACAGCCGCTTGCCATGCTGCTCTGCCAGGGCGGCCAGTTCCGGTGTCGCGGTGGCCGAGCGCGAGGCGGCGGTGACGCAGATCCAGGCCGGATCGGCGAGCAAGGCCTCGACCAGCGCCAATCCGATGCCGCGGCTGCCGCCGACGATCAGTGCCCGCTGGCCCACGCTCGACCCCGCCATCAACGCGGGTTCTCGAAGAACAGGTAGTTGGTCGAGTAGTCGCTGATCTCGAAGTAGACCTTCTTCTCGCCCGGGTCCTTGAGCAGGTTCAGGTTCTCGTCGAGCACCCCGTAGCCATAGCGATAGGCGCGCACGCTGCCGTCGTTGGTGCCGCTGGCGGTGGTCAGCTTGTCGATATCGATGAAGCGACGCATCACCTTGTCGCCGGCATAGATCTCGAGCACGCCGTTGGTGCCGGTCCAGTTCTGGATGCTGCGACTGATCTGGTTCTGGGTTTCCTGGGTGCAGCCGGAGACAATCAAACTCAGGATCAAGCAGGGCAGAGCGGGTTTCGACATCATCATCGGCGCGGCTCCTCGGGGCGGTTCAACACGGAAACGGTGGCGGATGACAACACGGCTCGATGTCAAAGTCAGCCCCAAGGCCTCGCGCAATTCGCTGAACGGCTGGATGGGCGAGGTGCTGAAGCTGTCGGTGACCGCGGCACCCGAGAAAGGCAGGGCCAACGATGCCGTGGTGACGCTGCTCGCCGAGGCGCTGGGGCTGGCGAAATCGGCGGTCAGCGTCGTTGCGGGACATACCTCGAAGCAGAAGCGGGTCGAGATTGTCGGGCTCGATCCCGACGAAGTCCGGCGCCGCCTCAGCGTCCGAGCTTGAGTGCGGATTGCGGCGGGTTTTTCATCCGTGGCGCGCATTTGCCGCCGGGGTGTATCCTTCCGGGCCTTTTCCTGTGATGGTTTTGACGATGTCTGCCCGCGTTGCCAGCGTCCGCCGTGATACCCGCGAGACTCAGATCGGCGTCGAGATCAATCTCGACGGTTCCGGCCAGATCAAGTTCGACACCGGCATCCACTTTCTCGAGCACATGCTCGAGCAGGTTGCGCGCCATGGCCTGATCGACCTCGTCGTCGAAGCCAAGGGCGACGTCCACATCGATCATCACCACACGGTGGAAGATATCGGCATCTGCCTCGGCCAGGCCTTCGACAAGGCGATCGGCGACAAGCGCGGCATCATCCGCTATGGCCATTCCTATGTGCCGCTCGATGAAGCGTTGTCGCGCGTGGTACTCGACTGCTCCGGCCGTCCCGGCCTGGAATGGTTCGTTGAATTCCCGCGCGCGCGTATCGGCGAGTTCGACGTCGACCTGTTTCGCGAGTTCTTCCAGGGCTTCGTCAACCATGCCAAGGTGACGCTGCACGTCGACTGCCTGCGCGCCCGCAACGCTCACCACGTCGCCGAAACGGTATTCAAGGCTTTCGGTCGTGCGCTGCGCATGGCCGTGGAGTTCGATCCGCGCGCCAACGGCGCGATGCCGTCGACCAAGGGCGTGCTGTAAGGCCCGACGCTTCCGGATTCCCGATGTTCCCCGCTCCTTGCTGTTCCCCTTTCGTCTGCCTGCTGCGTTATCCGTCCTGATGGAAAAGATCGGCATCATCGATTACGGCATGGGCAATCTGCACTCGCTCGGCAAGGCGCTGGAACGGGTCGCGGGCAACCAGCGCATCGTCATCAGCTACGACCCCGAGGAACTGGTCGCCTGCGACCGCCTGGTGCTGCCCGGCGTCGGCGGTGTCAAGGCGGCGATGAATGAACTGCGTCGCCTGGAACTCAACGACCTGGTCGTCGAAGCCTCGCGCAAGCAGCCGCTGCTCGGCATCTGCCTGGGCATGCAGGTGCTGCTCGACCGCAGCGAGGAGAATGGCGGCGTGCCGGCGCTCGGTCTGATTCCCGGCGACGTGATCCGCTTCCAGGACCCGCCGCGCGACGCCGTCGAGCGCCTGAAAGTGCCACACATGGGCTGGAACCGCGTCCATCAGAGCCGGCCGTACGCAGCCCCGCACCCGATCTGGGCCGGCATTCCGGACGACAGCTGGTTCTATTTCGTGCACAGCTATCACGCTGCGCCGGTGCACGCCGAGCACGTGCTCGGCGAAACCGAGTACACCAAGACCTTCGCGGCGGCGGTGGCGCGGGACAATATCGTCGGCTTCCAGTTTCATCCGGAGAAAAGCCAGGCGGTCGGTCTCAAGCTGCTCGGCAACTTCGCGCACTGGAACGGTGAAACCCGCTGACCGATCGCGCCGGACCGGTCACTCCTTGCCTCGCCCCGGGCTTTGCGGCACAGTTTGAGCCACCCCCAACAACCGACGTCGCCCTTCGAGCCGTCGCGTCCGACACATCCGACCCTGCCCTCAAGGGCATCCCCGCCGACTGCTCCCCATGCTGCTGATTCCTGCGATTGACCTGAAGAATGGCCAGTGCGTCCGCCTGCGCCAGGGCCGGATGGACGACGTCACGGTGTTTTCCAACGATCCCGCCGAGGTCGCCCAGCGCTGGGTCGACGAAGGTGCGAGCCGCATCCACGTCGTCGATCTCGACGGCGCGCTGAAAGGCACGCCGGTCAACTTGAAGGTGATCGAGCGGATCGCCAAGGTCTGCGGCAACGTGCCGGTGCAGGCCGGCGGCGGCGTCCGCGACGAGGACACCGTGCAGGCCTACCTGAATGCCGGCGTCAGCTACATCATCATCGGCACCAAGGCAGTCAACGCGCCGCACTTCCTGCGCGACCTGTGCCTGGAATACCCGCGCCACATCATCGTCGGCATCGATGCCAAGGATGGTCGTGTCGCCGTCGACGGCTGGTCGAAGCTGTCGGCGCATGGCGTTATCGACATGGCCAAGCAGTGCGAGCACGACGGCGTCGAAGCGATCGTCTACACCGACATCGGCCGCGACGGCATGATGTCCGGCTTCAATGTCGAGGCGACCCGACAACTGGCCCGCTCGGTGAAGACCGATATCATCGCTTCCGGCGGCGTGTCGACCATCGAAGACCTGCACCTGCTGAAGTCGATCGAGGAAGACGGCGTCATCGGCGCGGTAATCGGCCGCGCGCTCTACGAGGGTGGCCTGCAGTTCAAGGACTGCCTGAAGGCCGTCCAGTAAGTCTTTAGTCCCCCGGCGGTCTCCCATGCTTGCCAAGCGTGTCATCCCCTGTCTCGACATCAACGCCGGCCGCGTGGTCAAGGGCGTCAAGTTCGAGGATCTGCGCGACGCCGGTGATCCGGTCGAAGTCGCCCGCCGCTACGACGCCCAGGGTGCCGACGAACTGGTGTTCCTCGACATCACCGCCTCCAGCGACGATCGTCCGACCTTGTTCAAGACCGTCGAGGCGGTCGCCGAAGCGATCTTCATCCCGCTGACCGTCGGCGGCGGCGTGCGCACTTGCGCTGACGTCCGCGCGCTGTTGTCGGCCGGTGCCGACAAGGTGTCGATCAATACCTCGGCGGTGCTGCGGCCGGATTTCGTCACCGAGGCCAGCGACCGTTACGGCGTCCAGTGCATCGTCGTCGCCATCGACGCCAAGCGGGTGTCGAAGAAGGGCCAGCCGGCGCGCTGGGAGATCTTCACCCACGGCGGCCGCAAGGCCACCGGGCTGGACGCCATCGAATGGTCGGCGCTGATGGTTGCCAAGGGCGCCGGCGAACTGCTGGTCACCAGCATGGATCGCGACGGCACCAAGGCCGGCTACGACAACGAACTGCTGCGCGCGATCAGCGACGCGGTCAGCGTGCCGGTGATCGCCAGCGGCGGCGTCGGCACCCTCGAACACCTGGAGCAGGGCCTGAGTCTCGGCGGTGCCGATGCCGTGCTCGCCGCCAGCATCTTCCACTCTGGCCAGCACACGGTCGGCGAGGCCAAGCAGTATCTGACGCGCCACGGCGTCACCGTGCGCGGCCTGGCTCCGCTGCCGGTGACCATCTGAACATGGCCGCGCCGACCAGCGCCGATGTGCTCGATGCGCTGTACGCGACGCTGCAGTCGCGCAAGGGCGGCGATCCGGCGCAAAGCTATGTCGCCAGCCTCTACGCCAAGGGCCCGGACACGATCCTCAAGAAGATCGGCGAAGAAGCTGCGGAAACCATCATCGCGGCCAAGGATTGCGCGGCCGGCGGCGAACTCGAACGCGGCAAGATGGTCCATGAAGTGGCGGACTTGTGGTTTCACGTCATGGTCCTGATGGCCGCGTATGATGTACCGCTCTCGGCTCTGACCGACGAGCTTGCCCGTCGGACCGGCCGCTCCGGGCACGACGAAAAAGCTTCGCGCAGCCCGTCCTAAAACGGCTTCGCAGCCCCACCGAATCAGGAGCACACCATGGGCAGTTTCAGCATTTGGCATTGGTTGATCGTGCTGGGGATCGTCATCCTCGTGTTTGGCACCAAGAAGCTGCGCGGCGCCGGCGGCGACCTCGGTGCGGCAGTCAAGAACTTCAAGTCGGCGGTCAAGGAAGGCGAGGCCGAAGGCCAGAAGAACGCCGAGGCGCTGCGCGCCGAGATCAATCCGTCGGCCCAGCAGAACGCCGGCGACAAGCGCGACGAAAAGATCTGATCGCCACCGCGATCACGATCTGATCCGCCACTGACCGGACGGCACCGCCGCCATGCTCGACATCAGCTTTTCCGAGCTGCTGCTGTGCTTCCTCGTGGCGCTGGTCGTGCTCGGCCCGGAAAAATTGCCGCGGGTCGCCCGCGGCATCGGCCGCTGGACCGGTCAGGCCAAGGCCTACATGCGCAATCTCAGCGCCGAGCTGGACCGTGAATCGCACGCCTCCGATCTCAAGCAGCAGATGATGGATGCTCGGCGCATCTTCGACGAGGAATCGAGCGCGATGAAGCGCGAGTTCCACGGCGCCGCCGAGCAGGGCCGCGCGGCGATCAGCGACGCGCCGACACCGGCGGAGGCCGCCGCGCCAGTCAGCGTCGAAGTTCCGCTTGCCGCCCCCCCTGTTGCGACGCCCCCGGCGGCGCCGCTGTTCAGCGAGCCGAAGATCCCGGACAAGCATGTCTGAGCCGGAACTCGCGCCCGAGCAGCCGCTGCTCGCCCATCTGATCGAACTGCGCACGCGCATCGTCCGCGCGATGCTCGGCTTCGTCATCGTATTGCTGCCGCTGCTGTTCTTCGCCAGCAAGCTCTACCACTTCCTGGCCACGCCAATGATGAAGCTGCTGCCGGCCGGCAGCAGCATGATCGCCACCGAAGTCGCAGCCCCCTTCCTGACGCCGTTCAAGCTGGCCGCGGTGGTCGCCTTCGCGCTGGCGCTGCCCTGGATCCTGTACCAGATCTGGCTGTTCGTGGCCCCCGGCCTGTACCGCAACGAGCGCCGCCTGGTGCTGCCGATGCTGGCCAGCAGCACCCTGCTGTTCTATGTCGGCGTCGCCTTCGCCTATTACCTGGTGCTGCCGACGGTGTTCAAGTTCTTCGTCAGCTCGGCACCGGAAGGCGTGGCGGTGATGACCGACGTGTCCAAGTACCTGGACTTCGTGCTCAAGCTGTTCATGGCCTTCGGCTTCGTCTTCGAGATGCCGGTGGCGATCGTCTTGATGGTGCTGACCGGCTTCGTGACCCCGGCTCAACTCGCTGCCAAGCGTGACTACGTGCTGGTCGGCGTGTTCGTCGCCGCGGCAGTGCTGACGCCACCGGACGTGCTGTCGCAGATCATGCTCGCGGTGCCGGCCTACCTGCTCTACGAGCTCGGCATCCTGGTGTCGCGCTGGCTGTCGCGCGAGCGCGAGCAGGCGGAATCGACCGAGGTCTGAGCCACCGCGGGCGGTTTTCCCGACCGCAGGGCGGCGCATTGTTGGTAGATTGCAGGCTGACCTGCTTCAGGCTTCGCCATGCACGTGCTGCTCGTTGAAGACCATCCCGATCTGGCCGCCAACCTGGGCGATTTCCTGGGTAGCCACGGCCACAGCGTCGATTTCGCCGCCGACGGCCCCAGCGGCCTGCGCCTCGCCCAGACCCAGCGCTTCGACGCCATCGTCCTCGACCGCCTGCTGCCGGGCCTCGACGGCGCCAGCGTCTGCCGGCGCCTGCGCCAGTCCGGCGGCCAGCGCGTACCGCTGCTGATGCTGACCGCGATGGACACCGTCAACGACCGCGTCGAAGGCCTGCGCGCCGGCGCCGACGACTATCTGGTCAAGCCGTTCGCGATGGTCGAACTGCTGGCCCGCCTCGAAGCGCTGCACCGGCGGGCCAGCACCAGCAGCACCGACCGGGTGCTCGGCGTCGCCGATCTCGAATTCGATCTCGACACTCTGATCGCCCGCCGCGCCGGGGAAACCATCAGCCTGACGCCGGCGCTGCGCAAGCTGCTGGAACTGCTGATGCGGGAAAACCACCGCGTGGTCAGCCGCGAGGAGCTGGAGCGCCGCCTGTGGGGCGACGAGCCGCCGATCGGCGACGTGCTGCGCGCCCACATGTACGCGCTGCGCGTCGCCATCGACAAGCCCTGGCCGAAGAAGCTGCTACACACCGTGCATGGCAGCGGCTACCGCCTGGCCGATCTCGGCGAGCACTGAGCCGGCACCGCCGGGATCTCGATGCCGACGCCGGCAGGCCGTGCCCAGGTGTTGTCCGGCCATCTCCGCCGACGGCTGACGCGGACGCTGATCGCGCTGACCGTCGCCTCGGCGACCGTGCTCAGCGCCTTTGTCTGGGTGACCGAACGCTGGATCGAACGCGGCAGCGTCGAAACCCTGCTGCAGCGCGAGCTCGATTACCTGATCCGCACCGGTGCACGCTCCAGCGGCGGCGATCTGCTGGCCAGCAACCATGGCCTGCAGCCGGCGCTGCGCTACTACCGGCCGGCCCGGGACGGCCGCCTGCCTGCCGAGCTTGGCGAACTGGAGGCCGGCTGGCACAGCGATGTCGAGATCGGCGAGCAATCGTTCCAGGTGCTGATCCGCGACCTCACCGACGACGATCGGGTCTACCTGATGCACGACATCTCGCCGTTGAAGGCGCGCGACCAGCGCCTGGTCGGCTCTTTCGCGTTCGGCCTGGCCCTGGTCGGGCTGCTGGCGATCTGGGGCGCCCGCCGGGTCGCCGACGAAGCGCTGACGCCGCTGGCCAAGCTGGTCGCCCAGATCCGCGGGCTCGACCCGGAAAACGGCGGCGCCCGGCTGCAGCCCGAGGGCGACCTGGAACTCGACGTGATCTCCGGCGCGCTGAACGGCTACATGGCCGAGCTCGACGCGCTGATCGAGCGCGAACGCGCCTTCGCTGCCGCCGCCAGCCACGAGCTGCGCACACCGCTGGCGGTGATCCGCGGCGCCGCCGAGCTGCTGGAGGCGCGGCCGGCCGATCCCTCGCGGCCGCTGGCGCGCATCCAGCGCGCCGTCGCCCAAGCCCAGGAAGATCTCGATGCGCTGCTGGCGCTGTCGCGGCTGCGCGAATCGCAGCAGACCTGGGCGCTTGATCTGCTGCGCCTGCTGCCCGAATGGGCCGAGATGGATGCCAGCAGCACGCGGCTGGTCTGGCGCCTGCAACCGGCGACCTTGATCGCCGCGCCCGGCAGCGTCCACGTGATCTTTTCCAACCTGCTGCGCAATGCCGTGCGCGCCGCCGGCCCGGACGGCGAAGTGACCATCGAGCTCGACCAGCGGGCGCTGCGGGTGATCGACAACGGCCCCGGCATTCCGAACCACGAGCTGGCGCTGGTCTTCGAGCCGCATTTCCGCGGCCGCGACGGCGGCACCGGCATCGGTCTCTACGTGGCCCGGGCGATGGCGCGCCGCCACGGCTGGCAGCTGCGGCTCGACAACCGAGACGGCGGCGGCGCGATCGCGATGCTGCTGTTCGATGCCCGGCCGGCGCTCAGCGCCTGAGCGCGGCGAGCCGGCTGCGCGCCTGATCGAATGCGGCGCAGACCGCGACCACGCCGTCGAGCATCCGCGGGCTGGCGCGGCCGAGCAGATCGGGATCGATCGCGTACAGGTTGCCGGCCCGTGCCGCAGGCGTGGTGCCCATCCGCGCCCAGTAGGCGTGGATCGCGGCGGCGTTCTCCTCGCTGCCATACAGCACCACGTCGGGAGCGGCCGCCAGCATCGCTTCCTGGCCGATCACCGCCGACAGGGTCGGCAGCCCGGCGAACACGTTGACGCCGCCGCACAGCGCCATCATTTCCGAGATCGGGCTGATGCCGTTGATCGTGTAGGCCGGCGCCGTCTCGATCTGATAGACGGCGCGGATCGGCGGCTGCTGGCGATGCTCGGCGCGCAGCGCCGCCAGCCGTTGGCGGTAGTCGTCGGCGGCCTTGCCGGCGACCTCGGCCGTGCCCAGCCAGCCGCCGACCGTTTCCAGCGCGGCGGCGACGCTGTCCAGGGTGTTGGCGCGCAGCCAGACCACCCTCAGACCAAGCTTCTGCAGGCGCGCGACGCGGTCCGGCGGCGTGCCGTCGGCCCAGGCGATCACCAGGTCCGGGCGCTGCGCGAGCACCGCTTCGAGATTGACGCTCCAGGCGTCGCCGAGCTGCGGCAACCTGGTCACCGAGGCCGGGTAGTTGCTGTGCCGCGACACCGCGACCAGCCGCTCGCAGCCGCCGGCGGCGCAGACCAGTTCGGCCAGGTGCGGCGCCAAGGTGGCGATGCGCTGCGCCGGCCCAGGCGCGGCGGCGTGCGCCGGTAGCACCAGCAAGCCACACAGCAGGGCCAGCAGCAGGCGGATCATCGGTGCGCTCAGGACACCCAGACGCCGGCCGAGAACAGCGCCGCGAAAGCCAGCAGGATCAAGGTCGCGCGGGTTTCCATGCGCAGCACTTCGGCCAAGGTGGCATCCAGCGAGGAGGCGATCATCGGCCCGCTGCCCGGCGCGTCTTCCCAGTCCAGCGATGCGTTGGCGGCCTCGGCCAGCAGGCTCCAGGTACGCCGCTGCCAGCCGTCCTGGTCGGCCGCGGCTGGTTCGGTGTGGACGCGCTTTAGCGCTTCCAGGGCATCGTCCATGCTGCCGGCCAGACCGAACAGCAGCGCCGTCGCCCGGGCCGGCAGCCAGGCCAGCAGGCCGTGCAGCAGCGCCGCCTGACGCTGGGCGGCCGGGCTTTCGACCAGCGCGCCGATGCGGCTGGCGATCCGGTACAGCACGGCGCCGGCCGGGCCGGCAACGATGAACCACAGGCAGGCGCCGAAGCGCCGCTCATGTGACTGGATGAACAGCGCGCCGAGCAGCGAGCGGTGGTCGGCGTCCGGTGTCGGACCGTGATGCAGCAAACGGGTCAGCCGGGCAACGGTCGCGGCATCGCCGGCGGCGCGGGCGGCGCGCAGCCGCTGCACGTCCTCGGCGAGATCGCGCGGACCGAGGCAGGCGAACAACGCCGCCGTCGCGAAAGCCAGCTCGGCGAGCAGGCTGTGGACCTGGCCGTACAGCCAGCCGGTCAGCGCGGCGAGGCCGAGTGCCAGCAGCCAGGGTACGGCGACCTGATTGCGCAGCAGCGACGGCAGCCGCGGCCACAGGCGTTCGAGCAGCGACAGCGCGGCACTGCCGTCGCGTTGCTGGGTCGACAGCAGGCGTTCCAGGCCCAGCGCCAGCAGCAGGGCGAGCAGCGTCATGGCGTGGCGCCGCCATCGTCGAGACCGAGCGCGGCGCGCAGTCGCGGCCAGTCGAAATACGGGCCGGGGTCGGTCTTGCGGCCAGGGGCGATATCGCTGTGGCCGGTGATCGCTGTGCGCGGCAGCTGCGGGTAGCGCGCCTGCAGCCATTGGATCGTCGAACTCAGCGCCGCGTACTGCGCCTCGGTGAACGGTCGGCTGTCCGAGCCTTCCAGCTCGATGCCGATCGAGAAATCGTTGGCCCGGGTACGGCCCTGCCAGACGCTTGCCCCGGCGTGCCAGGCGCGGCGGTCGAACGGCACGTACTGATGGATGCGGCCGTCGCGGAAGATGCACAGGTGGGCCGACACCCGCAGCGCGGCGATGCTCTCGAAATAGGGGTGCGCGGCCGGGTCCAGCCGGTTCAGGAACAGCTCGTCGATGTAGCTGTCGTCCGGCGCGCCCGGGTGGGTGCCGTAGGTGTCCGGGGGCAGCGAGATGTTGTGGACGACGATCAGTGCAAGGTCGGCCGGGTCCGGGCGCTCGTCGCAGTTCGGCGAGGCGCGATAGGCTGCGCCGGGCAGACGGTGGCTCGGCGTGGCGGCGTTCAGCTGCGACGGAACGCAGTCGACGGGCGCGGGGTCAGACACGCAGGCCACCGCCTTCGCCGGCCCTCATTCGAACAACCATCACCAGGGATTCTCCATGCGCGTCATTGTCACACTGGCTGCGGCGTTCTGCCTCGGTCTCGGCAGCGGTACGGCTGCTGCTGCCGCCAAGCCCGCCGCCGCGGCCCGGGCACCGTCGGCCACCGCCGGCCTGCCGGCGATCGACGTCCCCTACGAGAAGTTCCGCCTCGCCAACGGCCTGACGGTGATCGTCCACGAGGACCACAAGGCGCCGCTGGTGTCGGTCAACGTCTGGTACCACATCGGCTCCAAGGACGAGCCGGAAGGTCGCCACGGCTTCGCCCACCTGTTCGAGCACCTGATGTTCAACGGTTCCGAGCATTTCAACGACGAATTCTTCCGGGCACTGGAACCGGCCGGCGCCACCGGCATCAACGGCACCACCAACCGGGACCGCACCAATTACTTCGAAACGGTGCCGACCGCCGCGCTCGACCTGGCGCTGTTCCTCGAATCCGATCGCATGGGCCACCTGCTCGGCGCCGTCGATCAGGCCAAGCTCGACGAGCAGCGCGGTGTGGTGCTCAACGAGAAGCGCCAGGGCGAGAACCAGCCTTACGGCAGCCTGCGCGAAGTCCTGTCCAGGGAAGCCTTTCCGCCCGGCCATCCGTACTCGTGGACGACGATCGGCTCGGAAGCCGATCTCAACGCCGCGACGCTCGACGACGTGAAAGCCTGGTTCAAGCGCAACTACGGCCCGAACAACGCGGTACTGGTGATCGCCGGCGACCTCGACCTGGCGACCGCCAAGGCCAAGGCCGAGCAGTACTTCGGCGCGATTCCGGCCGGCGAGCCGGTCAGCCACGCCAAGGACTGGGTCGCACCGCTGGCGGCGGACAAGCGCATCGAGGTCAACGACCGGGTGCCGTTGCCGCGCCTGTACCTGAGCTGGAACATTCCCGGCGACGGCCAGCGCGACACCGTGCTGCTCGATCTGTTTGCCGACCTGCTGTCGAACGGCAAGACCGGCCGCCTGTTCGAGCGCCTGGTCTATCGCGACCAGAGCGCCGCGGCGATCAGCGCCTCGACGTCCAGCGACGAGCTGGCCTCGCAGTTCAGCATCGTCGCCAGCGCCCGCCCGAGCGCCGATCCGGCGGCCAGCCTGGCGACCATCGAAACGGCGGTCCGCGAGGAGCTGAACCGCCTGATCGAGCAGGGCCCGACCGAAGCCGAGCTGCAGCGGATCAAGACCCAGCGCTACGCCGATCTGCTGCCGGCTTTCGACGGCGTCGGCGCCAAGGGCCAGCTACTGGCCGCCAACGAGGTGCTGCACGGCAACCCGGCGCATTACAAGAAGGAACTGGCCTGGGAACGCGAGGCGACCGTCGCCGAGGTCCGCGATGCCGCGCGCCGCTGGTTGTCCCGGGGCGCGCTGGTGCTCGACGTGCTGCCGCAGAACGATCTCGCCGCCAAGCCGGAGACCGTCGACCGCTCGAAGCTGCCGCTGCCCGCCGCATCGGCGGCACTGTCCTTGCCGCCGGTGGTCCGCACCACCTTGGCCAACGGCCTGAAGCTGGCGGTGATCGAGCGCCGTGGCGTGCCGCTGGTCGAGATGGCGCTGATCGTCGACGCCGGTCGTGCGGCCGATCTCTCCGCTGGCGACGGCGGCAAGTCCGGTGTCGCGGCGCTGACCTTCAGCCAGCTCGACGAAGGTACGGCCAAGCTTGATGCCCTGGCGATCGCCCGGCGCCAGGCCGACCTCGGCATCGCGATCAGCACCTCGACCAGCCGCGAGGCCTCGCTGGTCGGCCTGTCGGCGATCAAGCCCAGCCTCGGCCCGGCGCTGGATCTCTACGCCTCGATCATCCGCGAGCCGAACTTCCCGGCCGCCGACCTGGCCCGTGCCAAGCAGAACCTGCTGTCGTCGATCGTTCAGGAAAAGGCCTCGCCGGGTGGCCTGCTGCGCCGGGTGCTGTCGAAGCAGATCTACGGCGAGAGCCATCCCTATGCCTATGTCGGCAGCGGCGAGGAAGCGGTGGTTGCCGGCATCACGCGGGAGGATCTGGTCGCTTTCCACCAGCGCTGGGTGCGGCCGGACAACGCCACCCTGCTGATCGTCGGAGACACTTCGCTGGCCGAGATCCAGCCGCTGATCGAGGCACGCTTCGGCGATTGGCGCGCGCCGCAGGCGAAGCCGCCGGTGAAGCGCATTCCCGCGGTGGCCGCAGCGGCGAAGCCGCGACTATTCCTGCTCGACAAGCCGGGCGCGACCCAGGCGATCGTCGCCGCCGCCAACATCGCGCCGGACGCCCTGGCACCCGGCCAGGAGGCGATGTCGACCGCCAATACCGTGCTCGGCGGCCAGTTCATCTCGCGCCTGAACCTGAATCTGCGCGAGGACAAGCACTGGAGCTACGGTGCCAGCTCCGGTATCACCCGCACTCGCGGCCCCCAGGTATTCATGGCCCAGGCCCAGGTCGAGCGCGACCGCACGGCCGATTCGATCGTCGAGATGCAGAAGGAGCTGCGCGATCTGGTCGGCAAGCGACCGCCGACTGCCGCCGAAGTCGACGCCGCTAAACGCGCCGACCTGCTGGCCCTGCCCGGCAGCTTCGAGACCGCGAGCCAGGTGGCCGGCGGCTACGCCGATGTCATCGAGCTCGGTCAGCCGGACGATTACTACAACCGCCTGTCGGCCCTGATCGGTGAACAGACGCCGGAAACCGTCGCCGCGGCCGCCCGGCAGCTGGTGCATCCGGAAGCGCTGACCTGGTTCGTGGTCGGCGATCTGGCGAAGATCGAGGCCAGCATCCGCAAGCTGAACCTCGGCGAGGTCAGCGTGCTCGATGCCGATGGCCGCAAGCTGCGTTGATCGACATGGCCCCGGCCCGGACAATTGCCAATGACTCGATTCGCCATTGAAGCCGGTGCGCTGGCGCTGCCGTTCTCGGGCGTGCAGCGCTATGTGGTCAACGTCGTCAATAGCATGGCGGCCCTGCTCGACGAGCAGGCCGCCGACGAGCGCCTGAGCCTGCTCTACCGCTGGCGCCGCAAGCCGTCGCCGACGGCGCTGGGCCTGCATCCGGGACTGGGCTGGCAGCTCTGGCACAAGAACAGCTGGCCGTTGTTCCCGCGCTATGCGGCGGTGCTCTGCACCCACGACCGGATTCCGGACTGGGACTGCCCGATGGTCAGCGTCATTCACGATCTCTATCAGGAGCAGGGGGCGGTCAGCCAGTCGCCCGAGGAGCGCGAGCGGTCGATCGCGATCCGGCGTCGGATGATCGACCGTTCCGCAGCACTGCTGTGCATCAGCGAAGCGACTCGCGCGACGCTGGTGAGCCTGTACCCGGAAGCGGCCGCCAAGGCGAGCGTCGTGCCGCTGGCCGCCGACGGCCATTTCCAGCCGGCATCGGCGGCGGCGATCGCCGCGTTGCGGCTCCGGCCCGGCCTCGAAGAACCCTATCTGCTGTTCACCGGCGTCAACCGCGCCAACAAGAACCTGCCGCGGCTGGTGCAGGCCTACGCGGCCTCCGGCCTCGCCAGCGAGTTCGCGCTGGTGCTGTCGGGGCCGCCGGGGGCGCCGGCGCTGGAGCAGCAGCTGTGGGCGGTGATCGACCGCTGCGGCGTTGCCGAGCGAGTCCGCCGGATCGGCTTTCTGTCGGATGCGGACTTGCCGACGCTGTACTCCGGTGCGCGCGCCTGCGTCTTTCCGTCGCTGGTCGAAGGCTTCGGCCTGCCGGTGCTCGAAGCGATGGGCTGCGGCGTGCCGGTGCTGACCAGCCGGGCGACCAGCTGCGCCGAGGTCGCCGGCGGACATGCGGTGCTGGTCGATGCCCACGACGTCGACGACCTGACTCGCGGGCTGCTCGCCGTGGTCGGCGTCAGCGACTCGGTGCGCGAGCTGGCCCGCCAACATGCGGCGACCTACAGCTGGCGGAACACCGGCGAACGCACGCTGGCGGCGTTGCGGGCGGCTGCGGCCGGCGGCGTAGCGCGGTCCCGAGGCGGGGCCTAGTTCACGCCTTCGCCGAGCGGACGGGTGAAGGTGAAGCTCGCTGGCTCGACGACCAGCTTGCGGGCCGGGTCGGAGACATTGCCGGCCATTGCCTGGAATGGCAGCGAAACGATGAACACCGCGGTACCGAACACGGTTGCCACCAGGCCGAGCGGCCGGGCGATGAACAGGTCGGCAGCCATCGCCATGCCCGAGGGGGCGCCGGCCGATCCTTCCTCGTAGCTGCTATTGGCGCCCACCGTCTGGGCGTTCACCGAGGCCGCGGCCAGCGACAATAGGGCGCCGGCCAGCAGGCCTGAAATGCGACTACGGGCGCGGGAAGAAATCGCCATGACAACCTCGAAATGATTGAAAAACCGAAGAAAGCCAGCCTAGGCGTGGCCCCGGGACCTGTCAATCGCCGGGCCGTGCAGGCGGTTGCGCGATGATCCAGGTCGCGCTGATCGAGCCGGAGATTCCGCCGAACACCGGCAACGTCATCCGTCTCTGCGCGAACAGCGGCGCGGCGCTGCACCTGGTGCGGCCGCTGGGCTTCACGCTGGACGACGCCAAGCTGCGCCGTGCCGGGCTCGACTACCACGAGCACGCGACGATGCAGGTGCACGACGACCTCGCCGCGCTGCGCGCCGCCACCGGCGCGGCACGCTGGTTCGCGTTCACCACCAAGGGCCTGACCCGGCACGACGAGGTGCCCTGGCAGGCCGGCGACGTGCTGCTGTTCGGCCCGGAATCGCGTGGCCTGCCGGACAGCCTGATCGATACGATTGCGCCCGAGCGGCGCGTCTACCTGCCGCAGCGGCCAGGCATGCGCAGCCTGAACCTGTCGAATGCGGTGGCGGTGGCGGTCTACGAGGCCTGGCGGCAGCTTGGCTATGCCGGGGCGCGCACGCCCAATAGCTGAGCGGCGGCGGCGATCACCCGCGCCGCGCTCAACCGGTCGAGGCAGTCCGAAGGGCTGGCGGTGTGCCGCTCGCAGCCTTCCTGCAGGCAGGGAATACAGCCGATCCGGCGACCGTGATCGCCCTGCAGGATGCCGACGTTGCCCAGCCGCTGGAACGGCACCGCCATCCGCCAGGGGCTGTCGGTGTCGCCGTCCCAGCCCTGCGGCCACGGCCCCCAGGTGACCGGGCTCGATGGCCCGAACAGCGCCAGGGTCGGGGTGTTGCAGGCGGCGGCGAGGTGGGTCACCGAGGTGTCGGGGCCGACGAACAGCCGCGCCGCTTCGATCATCGGTGTCAGTGCGGCGAACGGCAGGCGGCCGGAAACATCGAGGACCGCGCCGTCGGCCAGGTCGAGCCCGGCCAGCAGCGCAGTCACCGCGGCCTGCTCGTGTTCGGCCGGCCCGCCACTGATCAGCACCTGCAGGCCCTGCGCCGCCAGCCAGCGGATCAGCGTCCGCCAGCCGTCGTCGGTCCAGGCCTTGTAGCGGTACAGCGGCTGCGGATGCAGGACCACGTAAGGCCGATTGCGCCATTGCGCTCCCAGCACGGCATCAAGCACGGAGTCATCGGCCGGTCTGGGCGGCACCACCTCCGGCACCCGGGCGATGCCGAGCGCATCGGCCAGCAGCAGGCTTTGCACCACGGTGTGGAGGCGCGCCGGTTCGTGGATGACGATGGTCTTCAGCAGCCAGTGCTTCCAGCGTGTGCGCGCCGAACCGACCGCGGCGCGCTCGCGGCCGGCGATCCAGGCCGCGTAGTGGGCGCGGTCGCTATTGGTCACCGCCACCGCCAGGTCGTAGCGCCGCCATAGCCGCCGGGCCAGCGCGAGCTGGCCTTGTTTCGGCATCGCGATCACTTCGCGCAGATCGGGATTGCCGGCGAGCACGCCGGCGGTCGGTGCGAACACCAGGGCGTCGATCGCTGCATCCGGATAGGCCAGGCGCAGGCTGCGGACCAGCGGTGTGGCCAGCAGCACGTCGCCGAGCCGGCGCAGGCAGACGACGAGGATGCACTGCGGGTTGCGGGCTGGGGACGGGACGAGGCTGTTCACGAAGTGCGGGGCGAGAGATGGCGCCGGAACTCGCGCCGGCCCGCGGATTTTCAGACAATGCCCGGGACGCTGCCAGCCTGGCGCGCCAGCCCCGGGTTATTGAGGCGGCCTGCAAAATGTTGAACGGGAGAGCGTCACCGGCAAGATGTGAAGCAACCTGATAGGACGCGCTGGCCGCCTCAATAACAAAAGCACATTGATTTTATTATTGATTCGGCCACGCACCGCTCCATTGGTGAGTGCACGCTTCAAGTCCGGACGCATCCCTACGTTCAACTTTGATGGCCGAATCAATAAATGAGCCTACGCGTCTCTGCCCTCACCCTCTCTCAGCCGGTCGTCGCGCGGTTTTGCGCCGCGGGCGCCCGCCTGCGCCAGCGGGGCCGCCGATGAACCGCCCGCCGTTCCTGCTGTTCGTGCCGTTCTACGGCCGCGGCGGCAGCGGCGAGTTCGTCCGCTCGGTGACCCTGGCCCAGGCCGTCGCCCGGCGCTGGCCGCAGCTGCGCATCGAATTCCTGCTCCCCGGCGGCCCCGGTACCCGGCAGGACGCGCCGTTTCCGAGCACCTGCCACGACGGGCCGGATACCGGGAAAGGGGCTTTCGACAGCCTGCACATCGAACGCCTGCGGCCGGACCTGGTGATCTTCGACTGCGGCGGCCGCAGCGAATCGCTGCGCACCTGCAGGCGGCTCGGCATCACCAGCGCCTACATCAGCGACCGTGACGGCACGCTGAAGAAGCCGTTCCGCCTCGACTGGATGTGGCTGCTCGACGAACACTGGCATCAGCGCGAGCACGTCACCGCCGAAGCGCTGCTGCCGTCCCAGCGTTTGCGCAGCCATTTCAGCCGCACCCGGCGCTTGTATTTCGACACTTACTATGCCGAGGATGCCGCCGACTGGTCGCTGCTCGATGCGCCGCTGCGGCAAGCGCTGGAGCAGCCGTTCGTGCTGCTGTCGCCGGGCGGCGGTGGCTATGCGCTCGACGGCCGGCCGGTCAGCGAAGTGTTCGTCGAAGTCGCCGAACGCATCCACGCCGAGACCGGCCTCACCTGTCTGAGCCTGCTCGGCCCGCTGTACCAGGGCGCGATCCGCTCGGCGACCACCCAGACGCTGACCATGGTGGCGCAGCCGCTGTTCCGCGAGCTGATGCGCCGCGCCCGGCTGGTGCTGACCAACGGCGGCCACAGCCTGCACCAGGCGCTGGCCATGCGGGCGGTCTGCGTGGTCGCGCCGCTCGGCGGCTCCGATCAGCCGGCACGGATCGGCGCCTACGACCGCGCCGGCCTGGTCGTCGAGGCGGCCCCGAATGCGCGCGCGCTCGGCGACGCCGCGCTGCGGCTGCTGCGCGACGATGCTGCGCATCGCGCCGTCGCCGACCGGGTCGCGGCGTTGAACATCGTCAACGGCATTCCGGCGATGTGCGCACGGATCGCCACCCTGCTCGGCCTGGAAGCGCCATGAACGTCGCCCTCGTCCACTACAGCCTGCGCCGCGGCGGCGGCATGGAGTCCTATCTCGCCGATCTGGTGCGCGGCTTTCGCGCCGCCGGCGACAGCGTCGACGTCTGGGCCCGCGAGGTGGATGGCGACTGGGCGCGGACGCTCGGCGCCAATGCCTATCGCCTGCTGCCGCTGCCCCTGCCGCGGGCCTGGCGCAACGCGGTGTTCGCTTCGCGCATCGCCCGGCTGGAGCTGACCGCGCGCTATCCGCTGGTGATTTCGCTGGCGCGGACCCGCGGCCAGCACGTCGCCGTCAACGGCGGCACTCATCCGGGCTTCTGCGCGGCGATGCAGCGGCCGGATTCTGCGCACGACCGTCGCGAAATGCGACTGGAGCGGGCGATGCTCGATGCTTCGGAAACCGTGGTCGCCCACTCCGCCAGCCTGGCGGCGCAGATCCGCGAGCACTATCCGGAAGCTGCGGCGAAGCTGCGAGTGATCTATCCGCCTGTCGATGGCCAGCGCTACACGCCGCGCGACGAGCGCGCCCGCGCGGTCGCCCGTCAGGCGCTCGGGCTGAAGGCCGACGACCTCGCCTTCGTGTTCCCGTCGATGGATCACGCGCGCAAGGGTCTGGCCCCGCTGCTCGATGCCTTCGCCCAGCTCGACGAGCCGCGCGCGCGGCTGCTGGTCGCCGGCCGCGCCGCGCGCCGCGAACTGCCGCCGCGGGTGACGCCGCTCGGCTATGTCGACGACATGCCGGCGCTGTACGCCGCCGCCGACTGGACGGTGCTGCCGTCGCGCTACGAGCCGTTCGGCCTGGTGATCGCCGAATCGCTGGCCTGCGGCACGCCGGCGATAGTTCCGCGCGCAGCCGGAGTCGCCGAACTGATGGACGCCGACGACGGTCTGCTGCTCGACGAGATCAGCGCGCCGGCGATCCTCGCCGCGCTGCGTCTGGCCTGCGCCGCGCCACGCCGGCTCGCGCCCGGGTTCATCGCTCGCCACGGCCTCGATCTCGCCGCCCACGTCGCGGCGTTGAAACAGTGCCGGAGCAGCCGATGAAGCCTGCGCCGCGGGAGCAGCTGCGCGCCGCGCGGCGCGTGGTGGTGCTCGATTTCGGCGGCCTCGGCGATCACATCCACAGCCTGCCGACCCTGTGGCTGATCCGTCAGCACGCACCGGCGGCCGAGCTGCACGTGGTCGGCACCGCCGGTTTCTACGGGCCGCTGACGCCGTGGATCGACCACAGCCATCGATATCTGAAGCACGGTCTGCGCGGCGATCTCGCCTTCCTCGCCTGGCTGCGCGGCCTGAACGCCGACGCGGTGATTGCGATCACCGGCAGCAACCACGCCTGTGCGTTCGCTGGCCTGAGCGGCGCACCGCTGCGCGTCGCCCGCAAGGCCGATGCGAACAAGCGCTGGCGCTGGCAGCCCTGGCTGCTGAGCACAGTCGTCGACGCGCCGTTCCACGAAATGCCGATGTACCGCAGCCGCTGGAACGCTTTCCGCCAGCTCGGGCTCGACGGCGAAGCGCCGGAGTTCCCGGTGACGATCGATGCCGGCCTGCGCCGCGCCGCCGGCGTCGACGACGATGGCTATCTGCACTTCAGCGCCAGCGCCTCCGACGACCGTCGCGATCTGCCGGCGGCGCAGATGATCGCGCTGTGGAACCAGCTGCGCGCGCGTCTGCCGGCGCGGCGGATCGTCGTCTCCGGCAATGCCACGGCGCGCGGCCGGGCGCGGCTGGCGGCGATCGTCGCCGGAATCGACTTCCAGCCCTGGCGGGTTTTCGATGGCACGCTCGATGTGCCGGCCTTCCTGTCGGTGATGCAGGGCGCCGCCCTGCACGTCGGCCCGGATTCCGGTGGCCTGCATGTCGCCCGGGTCGCCGGGGTGCCCTCGGTGTCCTGGTTCCGGCCCAATCACCATCTGCGCAACTGGTTCCCGGACGATCCCGAGCGGCACCTCGCCTTCGTGGCGCCGGAGTCGCGCGACGACGGCCTCCACGGCCTGGCCACTGAAACTCTGGTCGAAGCGGCGCTGCGTCTGCTGCCGCCGGCATGAGCACGCAGCGCTTCGTGCTGTTCGTGCCCCAGCATCAGGGCGGTGGCACCGGCGAATTCTTCCGGCTGCTGACCTTGGCGACGGCGCTGCGCGCGGCCGATGCCTCGCTGCGCATCGAGTTCCTGATGCCCAGGGCTTGCCGGCTACTGTCGCTGCTGCCGTTTCCGTATACCGAGAGCGATCTGCCCGACGAGCAGCGCGGCGCCTTCCAAGCCCGCGAACTGGCGCGGCTGCAGCCGGCGGTCGCGGTGTTCGACAAGACCTGCCGCGGCAGCCTGCTGCGTTGCTGCCGGCGGCTGAAGATCCACAGCGTCTGCATCACCGACGAGCCCGGCACCTGTGGCAAGACCTTTCGCGCCGACTGGCTGTGGTCGCTCGACGAACACTGGCACCAGCGCTATCTGCTCGGCCGGCCGGCGTTCAACCGCTGGCAGCGGCTGCTGGCCCGGATCAGCACCACGCGGCGCCTGGTCTTCGACGCCTGTCAGCTCGAAGACACCGTCGCCGCAGCGGCGCCGGCAGCGCCCTACCTGCTGTTCGTGCCCGGCGGTGGCGGTTACCGGATCGAGGGCCGGCCGGTCATCGAGCTGTACCTCGAGGCAGCGGAGAAAGTCGCCCGGGCCAGCGGGCTTGCCGTGCTGGCGATCGGCACGCTGGCCACGGATGGTGGCGCCGAATCGTCGCCGGTGACAGTGATCCCGCCACAGTCGCAGTCTCAGCTGATCGCGTTGATGCGGCGGGCGACGCTCGTCGTCACCGGCGGCGGTCATCTGCTCAACCAGACGATCAGTGTCGCCACGCCGTCGGTTTCGATGCCGCTGGGCGGCAGCGATCAGGGGCTGAGGGTCGACGATTTCGCCAGCCGCGGCTGGACCGTCGCGGCACGGGCTGAGGTCGAGGACATCGCCGGCAAGACCCTGCAGTTGCTCGGCGACGAGGCCGCGCTGCAGGCGATGCGCCAGCACCTGCAGCAGGTGGAGATCGTCCAGGCCGTGCCGCTGATGGTCGCGTCTCTGCTGCAGCGGCTCCGAGTCGCCGCCGGCTGACTCGTTCCGTTCAGCCCAGCTCCGCGCGCAGCGGTCGCTCGGCCAGTCGCTTCAGCGCTTCGATCGGCGACACCTGGCCGGCGATCACCGCGCCGGCCATTTCCAGCAGCGGCATGTCGACGCCGAGCCGGTGCGCCAGGCGCAGTACTTCCGGTGCCGCCCGCACGCCTTCGACGACGCCTTCGATCGCGGCCCTGGCCTGTTCCGGCGTCGCGCCCTGGCCCAGCTGGATGCCATAGCGACGGTTGCGCGACTGGTTGTCGGTACAGGTCAGCACCAGGTCGCCGAGGCCGGCCATGCCCATCAGGGTTTCGCCTTCGGCGCCGAGCGCGATCGCCAGCCGGGTGATCTCGTTCAGGCCGCGGGTGATCATCGCCGCGCGGGTATTGGCGCCGAGGCCGAGGCCGTCGGCGATGCCGACGGCGATCGCCAGCACGTTCTTCGCCGCGCCGCCGATCTCCACACCGACCAGATCAGCCGAGGTGTAGGCGCGGAAGCCGTCGCCGTGGAAGCGCAGCGCCATCCGCTCGGCGAACGCCGGATCGTTGGAGGCAACCGTCACCGCGGTCGGCAAGCCGAGGCCCAGTTCCTTGGCGAAGGTTGGTCCGGAGATCACCGCGATGCTGCGCGCGACGCCGATGCCGGTGCCCAGGATTTCGCCGATCACGTCGTGGGCCAGCTTGCCGGTTCCGGGCTCGAGACCTTTCGCGGCGCAGGCCACGCCCTGGTCCGCGCGCAGCAGGCCGCGCAGCCGCTCGCAGGTCTCGCGCAGGGAGTGGCTGGGCGTGGCGATGACGATGTCGCCGGATTGGGCGACGACGCGGGCGAGATCGCTGGTCGCGATCAGCGGCGCCGGCAGCGCGCAGCCTTTCAGATAGCGCGTGTTCTCGCGGCTTTCCTGCATTGTCGCCATGGTCGTCGCATCGCGTCCCCAGAGGAACGCAGGCGCGCCACGACGCGACAGCTGAATCGCCAGCGCCGTGCCGAAAGCACCAGCGCCCAGCACGCCGACCGGCATCTGCTCAGCCATGGATTACCCCCGCGCTGGCCTGAACGCCACTCGCCTTGGCGGCTGGCTGCGCCGGCCGCGGGGCTCGGGCGTTCCTCGCCGAGCTAAACGCACCAGCCCCGAGTGCGCCACCCCGAATCTGCTCAGCCATGCTTTCTCCCCGCATCGAGCATCGCGGTGCTCCGCGTCGATGAGCGACGCGGGCACCGTCTGGACCGCTGTTTGCCGCTTACTGGACCGTGGTCGGCGCGGCTGCGTTCGCCCCGTTCTGCTGGGCCTGGGCGAGGTGCTGGGCGTACAGGGCATCGAAGTTGATCGGCTGCAGCATCACCGGCGGGTAGCCGGTGCGGCTGATCAGGTTGGCGATCGCTTCGCGGGCGAACGGCAGGATCACGCCCGGGCAGTAGGCGGCGAGCACGTGCTGCAGCTCGCCGTTGTCCGGGAAGTTGGCCAGCTGGAAGATGCCGGCCTGATGCACCTCGGCCAGGAAAGCCACTTCCTCGCCGATCTTCGCGGTCACCGTCACCTGCAGCATCACCTGGAAGATGCCGGGGTTGAGCATGTCGATCGCGGTGCCGACCTGCACGTCGATCGCCGGCGGCGTCTCGTTGGTCAGGATGCGCGGCGCGTTCGGCATTTCCAGCGACGCGTCCTTGAGGAACAGGCGCTGCAGGAAGACCTGGCGCGCGGGGACGTTGTCGACGGTGGGGACGGACGGCGGAACCGGATTCGGAGTGCTCATGGACGAGAAGATGCTGTCGGTGGATGCGGGTGGCGGAAGTTGGGTCGTTGCGGTGCGGCTCGTTGCGAAGCTCAGGCCTCGCGCAGCAGCGGGTCCAGCTGGCCGGCGCGATCGAGCGCGGCGAGGTCGTCGAAGCCGCCAACATGACGGTCGCCGATGAAGATCTGAGGAACGGTGCGGCGGCCCGAGCGCTGCATCATCTCGGCGCGCAGCTGGTCGTCGCTGTCGACCATGATCTCGTTGTAGCTGACGCCTTTGCTGCCGAGCAGACGCTTGGCGAGCATGCAGTAAGGACAGACGCGGGTCGAGTAGACGGTGACCGGCTTCATCGGGCAAACCTCGCGCCGGCTGGCGGCGGTTGTCGGGGAATTGGGCGGGACTACTTCGCGGTCACCGGCAGACTCGCGCTGAGCCAGCCGTTCAGGCCGCCGCGAAGCAGGTAGACCTCGCTGTGGCCGAGCTTGCGCAGGCGGGCGGCGGCTTCGGTCTGGCTGGAGCCGAGCGCGCAATAGACGATCACCGGCCGCGCCTTGTCCTTGCCGATCTCGGCGGCCCGCTCGGCGAACTTCGCCAGCGGCAGGTTCAGGGCGTTGAGCAGGTGGCCCTTCTTGAAGTCGGCCTGGGTGCGGACGTCGACGACCAAGGCGTCGCGGTCGTTGATCAGGCGCACGGCATCCTTCGGCGCCAGGCGCTTGCCGCCCTGGATGATGCCGTGAATCTCGTTGGCGATCATCGCCGTGCTGGCGAGAGCAAGGGCGATGAACAGGAGCGGATGGGCCTGTACGAAGATCAGCAGTTGGTCAGTCAAGGGGAGCCGTGCATTTGAACAAGGGGGCGTTGCTCTGGGATTATCGCACCCGATGCCACCCCCGGAAAGCCGAACCCCTTTGAAGGTCCCCGTAAAGGCAGATCCCTGCTCGCCCCGTCTCCGTGCCTTCGCCGCCGGGCTGCTGCTCGCCATTTCCATGTCGGCGCCGCTCGAAGCGGCCAACGACGCCGCCAGCAAGCTCAAAGCTGGTGCCGAGGATCTGGAGCGGGTACGCGCCAAGATCAGCGCCGCCAACCAGCGCATCGATCGTGATCGCGCGTCCCAGGGCGAGCAACGCGCGGCGGTCGAAGCGGCGGAACGCAAGATCGCCGATTCCCAGCAGCAGCTGAGAAAGCTTGCGACCCAGCTCGACGAGCAGGACGCCCGGGTGCGCGCCGCGCAGGCGAGTCGGGCCGCCGCCGAGACGCGGCTGGTCGCCGCCCGCGAGCGGCTGGCGCGGCAGCTGCGCTCGGCCTACGTCGCCGGCCAGGGAGGGTCGACGGCGCTGCTGCTGAGCCAGCAGGAGCCGGATCGCATCGGTCGCCTGCTGACCTATTTCGACTACCTGAACCGGGCTAGCGCCCGGAACCTCGACGAGATCAATGCCGAGATCGCCGCGGTCAGCGCCGAGCAGGCCAAGGTCGAAACCGAGCTGGCCACGCTGCAGGACCTGCAGGCGACCCGCAAGCGAGCGCTGGCCGCACTCGAAGTCGACCGTGTCGGACGCCAGCGCGCGGTCGCGGCCCTCGATGCGAAGATCGCCGACGAAGGCGAAAAGCTGAAGGCCCTGCAGGGCAGCGAGAAAGACATCCAGAACCTGCTGCGCAAGCTCAAGGAAGCACTGGACGCGGTGCCGCGGCCGGCGCGCCCGGCTGGACCGAAGAAGCCGTTTCCGAAGATGCGCGGAGTCATGGCCTGGCCGCTGCGCGGCAGCATCCTGGCCAACTATGGCGATACCAAGAGCGACAGCCGCCTGCTCTGGAAGGGACTGTGGATCGCCGCGCCGGAAGGCTCGGCGGTACGCGCCAGTGCGGCCGGGCGCATCGCCTACGTCGGCTGGCTGTCGAGCTACGGCCTGATCGTGGTGGTCGAGCACGACAAGGGTTTCTTCACCCTGTACGGCCACAATTCGACGGTGGCCCGGGCTGCCGGCGACGAGGTCGATGCCGGCGAGGTGATCGCCGCGGTCGGCAATACCGGTGGCTACGAGCGCAGCGGTCTGTACTTCGAGGTGCGGCGCGGCACCGAGCCGATGGACCCGCGCGACTGGCTCGGACCCTAGGGCCTGCTAAACAGGCCCTAAGCCTTTCCGACGTCCGGGAGGCAGCCGGCGCCGAACGATATGCCGCCGCCGGGGTCTGTCCGGGGTGCTGTGATACATTCAAAACGACGTTCAGAACCCTCCAATTAGAAGCAAATCCATGTCCTCTTCGACTCGCGTTTCCCTGGCCCTGCTGGCGGGTGTCGTCTTCGGTGTCAGCGCTACGCTGACCCATAGCGTGTTCGCCGAGAAGCAGTCGCCGGTCGAGACCTTGCCGCTGAAGGACCTGCAGACCTTCGTCGAGATCCTCAATCGGGTGAAGAGCGATTACGTCGAACCGGTCAAGGACGAGACGCTGCTCGAGAACGCCGTGCGCGGCATGCTGTCCGGCCTCGATCCGCATTCCTCCTACCTCGACAAGGAGGAGTACAAGGACCTGAACGCCTCGACCACCGGCAAGTTCGGCGGCCTCGGCATCGAAGTGCAGCTGAAGGATGGTCTGGTCAAGGTGGTGTCGCCGATCGACGACACGCCGGCTGCCAAGGCCGGCGTCAAGGCTGGCGACCTGATCGTCAAGATCGACGAAACCCCGGTCAAGGGCCTGACCCTGCAGGATGCGGTGTCGAAGATGCGCGGCGATCCGGGCACCAAGATCGTGCTGACCCTGGTCCGCGAGAACGCGCCGGCACCGCTGGTACTGGAACTGAAGCGCGACTACATCAAGGTTGCCTCGGTGCGCGGCCGCTCGATCGAACCGGGCTTTGGCTACATCCGCATTTCCCAGTTCACCTCGACGACCGGCAAGAACCTGTCCGACGAACTCGCCAAGCTGAAGAAGGAAGGCGAGCTGAAGGGCCTGGTGCTCGATCTGCGCAACAACCCGGGCGGCCTGCTGACCGCCGCCGTCGATGTCTCCGACGAATTCCTCAACAAGGGCGGCATCGTCAGCATCAAGGGTCGCGATCCGGATTCGACCCGCGCCTTCGACGCCTCGGTCGGCGACGCGCTGGATGGCAAGCCGATCGTCGTGCTGGTCAACGGCGGCTCGGCCTCGGCGGCGGAAATCGTCGCCGGCGCGCTGCAGGATCAGAAGCGCGGCGTGCTGATCGGCTCGAAGACCTTCGGCAAGGGTTCGGTGCAGACCATCCTGCCGCTGAACAACGATTCCGCGATCAAGATCACCACGGCGCGCTACTACACGCCGAGCGGCCGTTCGATCCAGGCCGAAGGCATCGTCCCGGACGTCACCATCCAGCCGGTCAAGGTCAGCAAGCTCGATCCTTCGGAAGTCGGCGAAGGTGTGCACGAGGCCGACCTCAAGGGCCGTCTCGACAACCCGAATGCCAAGCCGGAAGACGGCAAGACCAAGGATGTGAAGGCCGACGACAACAAGGGCAAGGACAAGGAAAAGGACACCAAGAAGGATAGCCAGGAGCCGATCAACGTCGCCGACCTCGCGGTCAACGACTACGAGCTGTATGAAGCACTGACCCTGCTGAAGGGCCTGAGCATCACCCAGAACCGCTGAGGCAGTTCTTCGCTTTCAAGAAAAACGCCGGCTCGCAGCCGGCTTTTTTTTGGCGCGCTCAGTTCGCCAGCCAGCGCCAAAGGCCGTAGCCGATCGCGGCGATCGCCAGCGCACCGGCCAGCCGCAGCCACGGCGGCGCCTGACGTCGCGGTTCGGACGGGGCCAGCATCGGCGCGTACTCCTTGCGCAGCAGTTCGAAGTTGCGCCGGTGCGACTTGAATACCGCGTCGAAAACGTCGCCGAGGCCGGGAATCAGACCGCCGGCGAAATCGATCGCGACATTGCGGCCCATCCGGAACAGGACGCCGCGTGGTACGCCGATGCGCGCCGCGCGGCCGATGGTCAGCAGCGAAACGCCAGCCGCCAGCGCGTCGCCGGCAAACGGGATCAGTCCGGCGATGGCATCGAGCCCGAAGCGGAAGCGGGTGCCCGGGATGGTCAGGCAGTCGTCCAGCCACCAGGCGGTTTTGTCGACGAAGGCGACCAGCGCCCGAATCTCGTCCTGCGTCGGCGTCGATGGGCTCATCGCCTGATGCGCCTGCTCAGCGGAACGCTCTGATCCAGGCCCAGCAGCCGGTCGCGACCAGCAGCGAGCAGGCCACTTCGATCGCCGTCGATGGAATCGCGCCATTCAGCGAGCCGAGGCCGTAGAGCAGCGCGGCGGCGACCACCGTGGTGCCGCCGACCGCTGCATGCAGAGTGCGGCGAGTCGAGGCGCGCAGCTCGCCGCGCAGGGCGTCGACGTTCGAGGCGTCCATCGAATGACTCGGCAGCGCGCCGCCCTTGGCGAGGAACTTCATCGCGTTCTGCGCCAGTTCCGGCAGCGCTTCGGCGAGCTGCGGGCCTTCCTTGCGCAGGCGAGCGAAAGTGGCAGCCGGGTTGATCCGGTTCCACATCCACTGCTCCATGATCGGCTTCGCGGTCTTCCACAGATCGAGATCCGGATAGAGCTGGCGGCCGAGGCCTTCGGTGGTCAGCAGGGTCTTCTGCAGCAGCACCAGCTGCGGCTGCACCTGATAGTTGAAGCGGCGGGCGATCTCGAACAGGCGGAGCAGGAAGAAGCCGAAGGAAATGTCCTTGATCGGTTTGCCGAAGATCGGCTCCGAGACCGTGCGGATCGCGCTTTCGAAATCTTCGGCACGGACATCGGCCGGAATCCAGCCGGACTCCAGATGCAGCTCGGCGATGCGCCGGTAGTCGCGATTGAAGAACGCGAGGAAGTTCTCGGCGAGGTAGCGCAGGTCGGCCGGGGACAGCTGGCCGACGATGCCGAAATCGACCGCCAGGTAGCTCGGCTTCCGGACGTCGGAGACGTCGACGAAGATGTTGCCCGGGTGCATGTCGGCGTGGAAGAAGTTGTCGCGGAACACCTGCTTGAAAAAAATCTCCACGCCGCGCTCGGCGAGCACCTGGAAGTTGACGCCCATCTCGTGCAGGCGGTCGATCTCGCGCAAGCTGACGCCGTGGATGCGCTCCATCACCAGCACGTCGCTGCGGGTGTAGTCCCAGAACACGATCGGGTGATAGATCAGCTCCGAACCCAGCCAGTTGCGGCGCAGGAGCGAACAGTTCGCGCCTTCGCGCATCAGGTCCAGCTCGTCGAAGATCACCCGCTCGTACTCGGCGACCACTTCGCGCGGCCGCAGGCGCTTGCCGAGCGGATGCCAGCGTTCGGCGAATTCGGCCATCGCGCGCAGCAGGGCGACGTCCTTCTCGACTCGCGCGTGCACGCCGGGACGCAGCACCTTGACCACCACTTCGAAGCCCGGGTCGCCTTCGTCCTGGGGTTTGAGCCGCGCGGTGTGCACCTGGGCGACCGAGGCAGCGGCGAGCGGGGTTTCATCGAACTCGTTGAAGAGCTCGGCAATCGGCTTACCGAGCGAACGCTCGACGATCTCCCGCGCTTCGCGGCCGGAGAACGGCTCGACCTTGTCCTGCAGCTGGGCGAGTTGGTTCGCCACGTCGGGCGGCAGGATGTCCGGTCGGGTCGACAGCGCCTGACCGAACTTGATGAACACCGGCCCCAGTTCCTGCAGCGCCAGGCGCAGGCGTTCGCCGCGCGGTCGCGGATCGTTCGAAGGCTTGCCGCCCCAGAACTCGGACAGGCCGTAGCGACGGGTGACTTTCCAGATTGCCCAGAGGCGCGGTGTCGCCTTGATCACGAGGCCTTGCTCCGCCGCTGTTCAAGCTGCGCGAGCCGCGCCTCGAACCGATCCACGCCTTCCCGCAGTTGGTCGACGCCGTCCATCCATTCCTCGACATCGGCCGCGCGGGCCAGGTCTTCGCTTTCTTCGGTGAGGTATTCGGCGGCATCGACGCTGAGCCGGTCGGCCGCGTTGCGGCCCCAGCCGAACAGGCCTGTCAGGCCACCGACCAGCCGGTGCGCGGCGCCGTCGCCGATCACCTTCGCGACCAGTTCCTCGGGATCGAAACCGACCTTGCGCAGCAGGCCGTTGAAGCGGTTCAGCAGTTCGGTATCGCCGACCACGTCCAGCCCGACCGGCAGGCCTTCGCGGCCGGAGACGGTGGTCAGCGCCAGCTTCATCAGGCGCAGGGTCGGCGCCGACACCAGCACGTCCGGCTCGTTCTCGGCGGCATTGCTGACTCTCACGCCGGAAGCCGTCGGCTCGATCACGAACATCCAGCCAAGGTCGGCGGCTTCGAGCGCGATGGCCTTGCCTTCGAGTGCCGCGCAGTCGTCGAGCACGCTGCGCTCGAGGCGCAGGTAGCGATTGAGGGCGACTTCGACGGTCGCGCAAACAAGGGCAGGAGCCGGCATTTCAGTCGAGACGATAACCGCGATGGACCGCGACGATGCCGCCAGTCAGGTTGTAGACCTGCACGCGGGTGAGGCCGGCGTCTTCCATCATGCCTTTCAGGGTCGCCTGGTCCGGATGCATGCGGATCGACTCGGCGAGGTATCTGTAGCTGTCGGCATCGTTGGCCACCAGCTTGCCCATCAGCGGCAACAGCTTGAATGAATACTGGTCGTAGACCTTGCTCAGCAGCTCGGTCTGCGGCTTGGAGAATTCCAGCACCAGCAGGCGGCCACCCGGCTTCAGCACCCGGCGCATCGAGGCCAGCGCCTTGTCCTTGTCGGTGACGTTGCGCAAGCCGAAAGCGATGGTGATGCAGTCGAAAGTGCCGTCCTCGAACGGCAGGCATTCGGCATTGGCCTGCACCAGCGGCACGTCGACCACGCCCTTGTCGGCGAGGCTGATGCGGCCCTGGCCGAGCATTTCCGCGTTGATATCGGCGAGCGTGACCAGGCCACGGGTGCCGGCCAGCTTGCGGAATTCGCGGGCCAGATCGCCGGTGCCACCAGCGAGGTCGAGCACCTTTTCGCCCGAGCGCACGCCGGCAAGATCGATGACGAAGCGCTTCCACAGGCGGTGGATGCCGAACGACATCAGGTCGTTCATCACGTCGTACTTGGTCGCGACGGACGAGAACACTTCGCGCACGCGCTTCTGCTTGTCGCCGACCGGCACCTGCTCGAAGCCGAAGTGGGTGGTGGATTGGCTGGATCCGGGGGGGTTGCCGCGCGGATTGCGTTCGTCTTGCTGGGCCATGGCGGCGGGGAAAGTCGGAGTGGCCGCGATTATCGCAGTTCGCTGCTGTCCCGCGCGTCGCCGGGACCGGACAGATTCAGTCGTCGGCGAGTTCCTCGCCGAAGATTTCCCGCGTGAAGCCGAACTGGGTCAGGTCACGGATCCTGCGCGGGTAGAGGATACCGTCGAGATGGTCGCATTCGTGCTGGACGACGCGGGCGTGGAAGCCGGATGCCTCGCGCTCGAGACGCTGGCCATTCTCGTCGACGCCGCGGTAGCGCAACCGGGTGAAGCGCTGCACCAGGCCGCGCAGGCCGGGTACCGACAGGCAGCCTTCCCAGCCGTCTTCCATCGCATCGTCCAGTGGCGTCAGGACCGGGTTGCAGAGGATGGTGAACGGCACCGCTTCGGCTTCCGGATAGCGCGGGTTGGCGCCGACGCCGAAGATCACCAGCCGCAGGTTGACACCGATCTGAGGAGCCGCGAGGCCGGCGCCGTTCAGCGAGGCCATGGTGTCCTGCATGTCGGTGATCAGGGCCTGCAATCCCAGCGTGCCGAACATCGCTTCCGGCACCGGTTCGGCAATGCGCAGCAAGCGGGCATCGCCCATCCGCAGCACGTCGCGAATCACGGCTTGATTCCTGTCGGCGTGGCCGGCTTGAACTTGCCGACACCCAGTGCGGACAGCTTGACCACGTCGCGGTCGCGGCTCATGCCGTGCTCGGCCAGGCGCTGTTCGTAACGTGCCCACCAGGCGGCATGGTTGTCGGCGAGTTCGCGCAGGGTCGGCCAGGAGTACAGGCCGCTGTCGTGGCCGTCGTCGAACTTGAGCCGCACGGCGTAGCGGCCGACCGGTTCGATCGCGGTGATGTTCACCTCGCGCTTGCCGGCCACCAGCACGGTTTCGCCGCCGCCGTGGCCGCGGACTTCCGCGCTCGGGCTGTAGACGCGCAGGTATTCGAGCGGCAGCGAATCGACTCTGCCATCCGGCCAGACCACTTCGAGCAGGCGGGACTTGCGGTGCAGTTTGATGTCGGTCGGAACGGCGACCATCGGTACGGCCTCGTCGGCAGGTGGGCGGGATCGGTCGCCGGAAACGGCGACGCGGCTTCGATCCTTGAGCGAAGCCGCGTCGATTATCGCTGCTGCGGAAGCGCCGCAGGCGGCAGCCGGTCAGCCCGGCAGCTGCGCCACGAAGTCCAGCTTTTCCCGTACCGCGCAGGCCGGACAGGCCCAGTCGTCCGGCACCTGCTCCCAGCGGGTGCCGGGCGGGAAGCCTTCGTGCGGATCGCCCTTCTGCTCATCGTAGACGTAGCCGCAGCCGGGACAGGTGAAACGGCGTAACTGGGTCATCAGGCACCTGCTGCGGCACTGCCGCCGCTACTGTTGCCCCAGCGCGCTTCGAGACGCTCGCGATAGCCGGGGCGGATGTTGATGCGGTCGAAATGGCCTTCGGCCCAGGCGACCACGCGGGGGTTCATCACGGCGAACCAGATCGGCGGGAACAGCGCGATCAGGAACATCAGCGGATAACCGCTCGGATATTCGGGCAAGTGCTCGAAGTTGCGCAAGCTCTGGTAGCGGCGGGTCGGATTGGCGTGATGATCCGAGTGACGCTGCAGGTTGAACAGGATCAGGTTCGACATCACGTGGTTCGAGTTCCACGAGTGGTAAGGCTGGCAGGCTTCGTAGCGGCCGTTGTCCCGCTTCTGGCGCAGCAGGCCGTAATGCTCGATGTAGTTGGCGCTGGTCAGCACGCCGAACCAGCCCCAGGCCATCTGGATCGCCAGGAATGGCAGCATTACCCAGCCGAAAGCCACAGTCAGCCCAACGTACAGTGGCACGGTGATCAGCAGTGGCTGCAGCACTTCGTTCTGCAGGGTCCACGGACCCTTGCCACTGCGAGCCAGGCGGCTCTTTTCCGAGGCCCAGGCGCGGCGCATCGCACCTGGAATTTCCCGGCAGGCGAAGCCGTAGATGTTCTCGCCCATGCGGGAGGAGGCCGGATCGTCCGGGGTCGCCACGTCCTTGTGGTGGCCTTTGTTGTGCTCGATGAAGAAGTGGCCGTAGCCGACGACGGCGAGCACGGTCTTGGCCAGCCAGCGTTCCAGATCGGTGGTCTTGTGGCCCAGTTCGTGGCCGGTGTTGATGGCGATGCCGTTGACCAGGCCGACCGACAGCGCCAGGCCGAGGATCGAATACCAGGCGAGGTCACCGGTACCGATCACCCAGGCCGTGTAGATCAGGGTGATGTAGTGGATCGGCACCGTCAGCATGGTCAGCAGGCGGTAGTAGCGGTCGCCATCGAGCTGCGGCACCACTTCCGGCGGCGGATTGCTGGCATCCGGCGGCAGCAGGTGGTCGATGACCGGAACGATCAGGTACCAGATCGCCCAGGTTGCCCAGTACCAGGCGGCCTGGCCGGTGCGTGCAGCGACCACGCAGGAAACGACTGGCAGCAGCGGCCAGACCAGGGACAGCGACCATAGCCAGCGTCGCCTGTCGGTGTAGCGGATGATCTGCCCTTCGGTGTTCAACGCCTGGATGCTCATGGTCTCGGTTCTCCTTCAGATGCCTTCGTGATGGCGACTGGACGGTGACAGAGCTGCGGCGCAGCATTCCAATTCATTGTTATTGCGGAATTGGTGAATTCTTGTCATGAGCGAATCGTTCCGGCAGCTGCGCCACGTGCTGGCGCTGTATGAGCACCGCAACTACCGGCGGGCTGCGGAAGCGCTACACCTGACCCAGTCGGCGCTATCGGTCAGCATCCGCCGCATCGAGGATGAATACGGTGTGCCGCTGTTCATCCGCGACCAGGCGGGTGTCCGGCCGACCGAATACGGCGAGGTGGTGGTTCGGCTGGCGCGGGAAACGACGTCAACGCTCGATCAGGGGCGGCGCGAGATCGAACTGCTGCGCAATCTTGATTCCGGCAAGGTGATCATCGGCTCCGATCCCTGGATGGCCGACATCATCGTGGCGCCAGCGCTGTCGAAGCTGCTGCGCAAGCACTCGAAGCTGCGCTTCCGCCTGCGCAGCCAGGGCTGGGATGAATTGCAGGGCGAGCTGCTGGCGCGGCGGGTCGACGTCTATGTCGGCTCGCCGTTCGACGCGCTCGATCCGGGTATCCGGGCCACTACCTACGAGCTGTCATCGCCGGTGATCCTGTGCCGGCGCGATCATCCGCTGACCCGGCTGCCGGAGATTCGCATCCGCGACGTGCTGCCGTACCCGCTGCTGGTGCCGAAGCTGCCGCGCTGGTACCTGTCCTGGCTGGCCGAGCAGTACGGCGGCGGCGCGGATTCCGAAGCGCTGCACGACCTGTATCTGCAGACCGAGGATTTCACCGTGATCCGCCACGTCGTCCACGAAACCGATGCGATCACTGCCGGCGTGATCCGCGCCTTTCCGGCCGAGCTGTCGCCGTCGGAGTTCGTGATGCTCGACATTGTCGACCTCGATCACGTCAAGGCACCGGTGGTGGTGGCGACGCTCGCGGAACGGCCGATTCCGGCGGCGGCGGCGGCATTCATCGCCGAAGTGACTGACGAGATCAAACGCCTGCGCACAGCACTTCAGGGTGTTCGCGCCAGCCGCGCGGCGGGCGCGAACACCGGTTAAGCCTTAGAGGATGAAGCGGCTCAGGTCCTCGTTGCCGGCCAGCTTTTCGAGCTTGCTGTCGACATAGGGCGCGTCGACGGTCAGGGTGGTGCCGGCCTTGTCCGGGGCGTCGAAGGCCGCTTCTTCCATCAGCCGCTCGAGCACCGTGTGCAAGCGGCGGGCGCCGATGTTCTCGGTGCGCTCGTTGACCTGCCAGGCGTATTCGGCGAGCCGGCGCAGCCCTTCCGACGTGAACTCCAGGCTCACGCCTTCGGTGGCCAGCAGGGCCTTGTACTGGTCGGTCAGCGAGTGGGTCGGCTCCGAAAGGATGCGCACGAAGTCCTCGGTCTTCAGCGCGTCCAGTTCGACGCGGATCGGCAGGCGGCCCTGGAGTTCCGGAATCATGTCGCTGGGCTTGGACATGTGGAACGCGCCGGAGGCGATGAACAGGATGTGGTCGGTCTTGATTGCGCCGTGCTTGGTCGACACCGTGCTGCCCTCGACCAGCGGCAGCAGGTCGCGCTGCACGCCTTCGCGGGAGACATCGGCGCCACCGTATTCACCGCGCTTGCAGACCTTGTCGATCTCGTCGATGAAAACGATGCCGTTGTCCTCGGCGTTCTTCAGCGCTTCGACGCGGATCGCTTCCTCGTCGACCAGCTTGCCGGCTTCCTCGTCGATCAACAGCTTCATCGCTTCACGGATCTTCAGCTTGCGGGTCTTCTGCTGCCCGCCACCGAGGTTCTTGAACATGGCTTGCAGCTGATTGCTCATGTCCTCCATGCCCGGCGGACCCATCACCTGCATCTGTGGCGGCGCGGCGGCGAGTTTCAGCTCGATCTCGGTGTCATCGAGCTTGCCCTCGCGCAGGCGCTTGCGGAACACCTGGCGGGCGGCGCCGTTCTCGTTCTCTCGCTGGGTGCTCGCTTCGCCGAAATTGCTCGGCGGCGGCAGCAGGACGTCGAGCACCCGCTCTTCGGCCGCATCGTGGGCTTTGGTCTGGACGCGCAGCATCGCCTTTTCGCGGGTCAACTTGACCGCGACATCGGCCAGCTCGCGAATGATCGAATCGACGTCGCGGCCCACGTAGCCAACTTCGGTGAACTTGGTCGCCTCGACCTTGACGAATGGCGCGTTGGCGAGCTTCGCCAGGCGGCGGGCGATCTCGGTCTTGCCGACACCGGTCGGGCCGATCATCAGGATGTTCTTCGGCGTGATCTCGGCGCGGATCGCTTCCGGCGCCTGCTGGCGGCGCCAGCGATTGCGCAGCGCGATGGCGACCGCTTTCTTGGCGGCGGACTGGCCGACGATATGGCGATCGAGTTCGGCGACGATCTCGCGTGGCGTCATCGCAGCGGCACCGGTGAGGCCGGTCTTCAGGGCATCGGGGGGAAGGGCGTCGTTCATGGCGGGGTCACTCACTGGCCGCCGCCGTTATCGGCCGTCAGGGCGGGCGGAAGGCGATCGATGGTTTCGATCGTCAGGTTGTGGTTGGTATAGATGCAGATGTCGGCGGCGATGTGCAGCGAGCGCTCGGCGATCTCGCGGGCCGACAGATCGGTGGACGCGACCAGGGCACGGGCGGCGGCGGTGGCGAACGAGCCGCCGGAGCCGATCGCCATCACCCCGTGGGCTTCCGGCTCCATGACGTCGCCGTTGCCGGAAATCATCAGCGTGGTGTCGGCGTCGGCGACCAGTAGCAGCGCTTCGAGACGTCGCAGGTAACGATCCGAGCGCCAGTCCTTGGCCATCTCGACGGCGGCGCGGGTCAGGTGGCCGGCGTGCTTGTCGAGCTTGCCTTCGAAGCGCTCGAACAAGGTGAACGCGTCGGCGGTACCGCCGGCGAAACCGGCGATCACCTTGTCGTTGTACAGGCGCCGCACCTTGCGGGCATTGCCCTTGACCATGGTGTTGCCCATCGACACCTGGCCGTCGCCGCAGACGCACACCTGACTGCCCCGGCGCACGGCGAGAATCGTCGTGCCATCAAACTGTTGCAAGGTTGTTCTCCATCAAGCTTGTTGAACAAGCATTTCACGATGGAGATTGAGTGGGGGCCGGGGGCGCCGATTCAAGCCAAGCGCCGGGCCGGTGCCGGCCGTCAGCCCGCGATGCCCAGCTCCTTGATCTTGCGGGTCAGCCCGCCGCGCCGGTTTCCCGGCGCGGGAAATTCAACGAACACGCTGACCGGGTCGAGGGTTCAGGACGGGCAGCCGTCAGTCTTCGATGCCCAGCTTCTTGATCTTGCGGGTCAGCCCAACGCGCCGGTTTCCCGGCGTGGGAAATTCAACGAATACGCTGACCGGGTCGAGGGTTCAGGACGGGCGGCCGTCAGTCTTCGATGCCCAGCTCCTTGATCTTGCGGGTCAGCGTATTGCGGCCCCAGCCCAGGCGTCGCGCTGCTTCCTGGCGCTGGCCTTTGCAGGCCACCAGCGCGACCTCGATCAGGGTGCGCTCGAACAGCGGCGCCGCGTGGCCGAGGAGGTCCTCATCGCCGCTGGCGAAGCGGCCTTCGGCCCAGAGGCGCAGGGCCTCGTGCCAATCGCCGCTGACCGCGGCTGCGCCGCCGGCGATCGGGGCGGGAGCCGTGTAAGCGGCCGGCGCCGCAGCGGTGACGGCGGTTGTGCTGGCGGCAACCGGTGTCGGCGACAGCACGGCAACCGAGGCTTCGCTGGACGGGCGACCGCGCAGTTCCGGCGGCAGGTCTTCGAGATGGACGTCCTGGCCCGGCGCCATCACGGTCAGCCAGCGGCAGGTGTTTTCCAGCTGGCGGACGTTGCCGTGCCAGTCGTAGCTGGTAAGCCTCGCCAGCACTTCCGGCAGCAGCTGTTTCGGTTCCGTCTTCAGCTCGCGCGCTGCGGCATCGAGGAAATGGCGCAACAGCAGCGGAATGTCCTCGCTGCGCTCGCGCAGCGGCGGAATGCGGATGCGGATGACGTTCAGGCGGTGATAGAGATCCTCGCGAAAGCGACCTTCGGCAACCGCCCTGTCGAGATCCTGGTGAGTCGCCGCGATGATCCGGACATCGACGCTGATCGGCGCCACGCCGCCGACCCGATAGAACTGGCCGTCCTGCAGCACGCGCAACAGGCGAGTCTGCAGATCGGCCGGCATGTCGCCGATTTCGTCGAGGAACAGCGAGCCGCCGTCGGCCTGCTCGAAGCGGCCCTTGCGCTGCATCGCAGCACCCGTAAACGAGCCGCGTTCGTGGCCGAAGAATTCCGATTCCAGCAGGTCCTTGGGGATCGCCGCAGTGTTGATCGCCAGGAACGGCTTGTTGGCGCGTGGCGAGTTGACGTGCAGGGCGCGGGCGATCAGCTCCTTGCCGGTGCCGGATTCGCCGGTGATCAGCACGGTGATCTGCGATTGGCTCAGGCGGCCGATGGCGCGGAACACGTCCTGCATTGCCGGTGCTTCGCCGATGATCGCGGCGCGCGGCTCCAGCGGCTTCAGTTCCGGTGCCGAGGCGATGCGCTTCTGGGCCGCCCGGCGGACCAGGCTGGCGACCGAGTCGACGTCGAAAGGTTTCGGCAGGTACTCGAAGGCGCCGCCCTTGAACGAGGCAACCGCCGCGTCGAGATCGGAATGGGCGGTGACGATGATCACCGGCAGCTCGGGCTTGGCGGCGCGCACCCGCTCCATCAGTTCCAGGCCGTCGAGGCCGGGCATGCGGATGTCGGAAATCATCACGTCGGGCATGGTGTCCGCCGTGGCGTCCTGCAGCGCATCGAGCAGTTCCGCCGCACCTGGGAAGCTGCCCACGCTCATGCCCTCGCGGGTCAGCGACTTCTCCAGCACCCAACGGATCGATTCGTCGTCGTCGACGATCCAGACCCTGATCGGCACTGCATCCTGCAGCTTCATCGCGTTCATGTTGCCCATACTTCGGGTGTTGCCTCCAACGGTTTCCGCCGTCGCGCCGATTTCGGCGCGATCACGCGGGCTGCTCCAGCGGCAGGAAGATCGAGAACACAGTTGAGCCGGGACGCGACTGGCATTCGATCAGGCCGCCGTGGGTATTGATCAGATACTGAGCAATCGGCAGGCCAAGACCGGTCCCTTCTGCGCGTGTCGTCACCATCGGATAAAAAATTTTCTCGATCATCGTCGGCGCAACCCCCGTGCCGTTGTCTTCGATGTCGATCTGCACGGCCAGCTTGTGGCGGACGCCGGCGATCGTGAATTGCCGGCGCATGCGTGTCCGCAGGGTGATCTGCGGCCGGTCGGGCGGCTGGGCGCCGGACAAGGCCTGCAGCGCATTGCGAGCGATGTTCAAGGAGGCCTGGATCAGCTGTTCGCGGTCGGCACGGATCTCCGGGATCGACGGGTCGTAGTCGCGGGTGACGCTGAAGCTGCCGCTGCCCTCGGCCTCGATCAGCTGACGGATGTGCTCGAGGACTTCGTGGACGTTGACCATCTCCTTCTGCGGCAGCCGGTTCGGACCGAGCAGGCGGTTGACCAGGTTCTGCAGGCGGTCGGCTTCGCGGATGATCACCCGGGTGTACTCGAGGTGTTCGGAGTCCGGGAACTCGCGTTCCAGCAACTGGGCCGCACCGCGGATGCCGCCGAGAGGATTCTTGATCTCGTGGGCGAGGCCGCGGATCAGCTCCCGGCTGGCGCGATGCTGGGCGAGCAACTGTTCGTCGCGCGAGATGCGCAGGTGGCGATCCAGCGGCAGCAGTTCCAGCACCAGGCCGGGCCCGCTGAATTGGGCCGGGGTCACGGTCAGGTCGACGGTCAGCAGTTCGGGGCCGACGTCGTCGCCGGGCCTGCGCAGCTTCAGTTCACGCTCGATGAAGCCGCTGCCGGTGTCGATCGATCGGCGCAGCCGCTCGCCCTGGTCGATCAGGTGTGGGATCGCCTGGGTCAGTGTCTGCCCCTGGACATGCCGGCGGCTGACGCTGAACAGCGTCTCGGTGGCGGAATTCAGGAAGGTGACGCGCAAAGCCGAATCCAGCGTGATGATCGCCGTCGTCAGGCCATCGAGAATGCTGGCCGGCTGAACACGGTTCAGCACGGGTAATTTCATCCGCATCGGGTAGCAAGATATGAGCCACCCCGCGGTGGCCGGTGATTCAGCGGGACGCCGGTCCCGGCTTCGGAGGTGGCGGTGAGTGTGGCGCGATCGGGGGTTTCATGTGCACGGTGACCGCTTCGCTGCGACTCAGCAGCTTGCCATCCGCCGACACCACGGCCGCTGTGATGCTGTGCTCGCCGCGTTCGACATTTTCCATCAGGTAAGCCATCGACACCGTGGGTAGCTTGTTCTGCTGGGTTCCGTCGAGGAAAATAGAGCAGGCCCTGGGTCGGCTTCAGTTCGACGTCGACGGAGACGCTGAGCCGCTGCCCGGCGTCGCGCACGGTTTCGTCCGGTGCCGGCGAGGCAATGCGGATCTTGGGCGGCACGCTGTCGATCGGCATTCCGGCGGCCGATGTCGCCGCTGTCGGGCGCTGCGGGGCGGACGGGCTGTAGGTTTGCAGCGGCGGCAGTTGCACCGGTTTGGCGTTATCGGCTGGCGGCTTGTCGCCGTAGTGGATCACGCCCTTGTCGTCGGTCCAGCGATAGACCTCGGCGGCGGCCGGGATCAGCGTCAACAGCAGCCACAGGCTCAGGATTGCGCGCATGTCTCGACGATAACGCCGCGGGGTGGCGGCGGCAAACGAGCGGAGCTGTCGAGTTGCCACAAAAAGAAAATGCCCCGGGAAACCGGGGCATTTTCTTCAAGCTCGACTGGATCGAAAGGCCGACGGAATGTCGAGACGTTCCGTCGCAAATCAGCCGCGTGCTAGTCGTTCTGAGCGTCGCTCAGAGCGAGTAGTACATCTCGAACTCGATCGGGTGCGTGGTCATGCGGAAACGCGTGACTTCCTGCATCTTCAGCTCGATGTAGGCGTCGATCAGTTCGTCGGTGAACACGCCGCCCTTGGTCAGGAACTCACGGTCCTTGTCGAGCGCGTCGAGCGCCATGTCGAGGCTGTGGCAGACGCGCGGGATCAGCTTGTCCTCTTCCGGCGGCAGGTGGTAGAGATCCTTGTCGGCCGGTTCGCCCGGATGGATCTTGTTCTGGATGCCGTCGAGGCCGGCCATCATCATCGCGGAGAACGCCAGATACGGGTTCGACGAGGAATCCGGGAAGCGCACCTCGATGCGGCGGCCCTTCGGGTTCGCCACGTACGGGATACGGATCGAGGCTGAACGGTTGCGCGCCGAGTAGGCGAGCATGACCGGCGCTTCGAAGCCCGGCACCAGACGCTTGTAGCTGTTGGTGCCCGGATTGGTGAAGGCGTTGATCGCCTGCGCGTGCTTGAGGATGCCGCCGATGTAGTACAGCGCGGTTTCCGACAGGCCGCCGTAACCGTCGCCCGAGAACAGGTTCTTGCCGCCGAGAGCCAGCGACTGGTGGACGTGCATGCCCGAGCCGTTGTCGCCGACGATCGGCTTCGGCATGAAGGTTGCGGTCTTGCCGAACTGGTCGGCGACGTTCTGGATCACGTACTTCAGGCGCAGCACTTCTTCCGCCTTCTGCACCAGGGTGCCGAACTTCACGCCGATTTCGCACTGGCCAGCGGTGGCGACTTCATGGTGATGCACTTCGACTTCGATGCCGACCGCTTCCAGCGTTTCGCACATCGCCGAACGGATGTCCTGCAGCTGGTCGACCGGTGGCACCGGGAAGTAGCCGCCCTTGATCGCCGGACGATGGCCGGTGTTGCCGTCCTCGTAGTCCTTGCCCGAGTTCCAGGCGGCGTTCTTGGCGTCGATGTAGACGTAGGAGCCCCACGGACCCGAATCCGAACGGATCGAGTCGAAGATGAAGAATTCGTTTTCCGGGCCGAAGAAGGCGGTATCGGCGATGCCGGTCGACTTCAGATAGGCCTCGGCACGGCGCGCGAGCGAACGCGGATCGCGCTCATAGCCCTGCATGGTGGCCGGTTCGATGACGTCGCAGGTCAGCACCAGCGTCGTTTCTTCGAAGAACGGGTCGATGAACGCGGTCTTCGGATCCGGCATCAGGATCATGTCGGATTCGTTGATGCCCTTCCAGCCAGCGATCGACGAGCCGTCGAACATCTTGCCTTCGGTGAACAGGCTTTCTTCGACGGTGTGAGCCGGCACGGACACGTGCTGCTCCTTGCCCTTGGTATCGCAGAAGCGGAAGTCGACAAACTTCACGCTCTTTTCGGTGATGGTCTTGAGTACGTCTTTACCCGACATGGGGGTCTCCTGGGGTGAAATGCGCTGGGGAAGCGGCGAATGGTGTAGCAGCAAATATGCCAGTTCGTCCGGCCGTGCGCCAAAACAGGGCACGGGGGACTTGGGAATCGCTCAGTTGGACTTGCAGCCTTTCAGGAAAGCCGCTTTCTGCTCGCCCTTGAAATGCTCGCGTTCGGCGATCGAGTCGCAGACCTTGGCGCGCTGCTCAGGCGTCACGGTAGCCGGTGCGTTCGCCGTCTCGCCGCCGAGGCAGGTTTTCAGGAAGCTTTCCTGCTGGTCCGCTGGCATCATCCTGGCCTGGTTGAAGCACTGGTCCGGCGACTCGCCGGCGGCCTGAGCGGCGGGTAGAAAGCCGAGCATCAGCAGCGACATGGTCAGCGTCCGCATCATCGGCGTCTCCTCGACGGTAGCGGGCGCGGATCGACGCCGCGCCTGTTGTTGGAATGGGCTTTCATCGGCTGCGCGGACAGCCTGGGCGGGCCATCCGGCGGGCGCCGAGCGTAGCACGGGGCCCGAAAGCGCCGCCGCCTTTGGCTATACTCGCGACCCTTCCGGCCCGGCCGGAACTCCTTGTTTTGAGCCGTCGAAGCGCCCGAAATCATGACTTTCCAGGATCTCATCTTTACCTTGCAGTCCTTCTGGGCGAGCAAAGGCTGCGTCATCGTCCAGCCGCTGGACATGGAAGTCGGTGCCGGCACCTTCCATCCGTCGACTTTCCTGCGCGCGATCGGCCCTGAGCCGTGGAACGCGGCCTACGTACAGCCCAGCCGCCGTCCCACCGATGGCCGCTACGGCGAGAATCCGAACCGCCTCCAGCACTACTACCAGTTCCAGGTGCTGATGAAGCCGAGCCCGCCCGACATCCAGAACCTGTACCTGGAATCCTTGAAATTGCTGGGCTTCGATCCACTGGTCCACGATATCCGCTTCGTCGAGGACAACTGGGAGAGCCCAACGCTCGGCGCCTGGGGCCTCGGCTGGGAAGTCTGGCTGAACGGCATGGAAGTCACCCAATTCACCTACTTTCAGCAGGTTGGCGGGCTGGAGTGCCGGCCGGTCGCTGGCGAGATCACCTACGGTCTCGAGCGCCTGGCGATGTACATCCAGGGCGTCGAATCGGTCTATGACCTCGTCTGGTCGAACGCGGGCGGCCGCATCGTCACCTACGGCGACGTCTACCACCAGAACGAAGTCGAGCAGAGCGCCTACAACTTCGAGCACGCTGACACCGCAGCCCTGTTCCGCCGCTTCGACGTCGCCGAAAGCGAGTGCAAGCACCTGATCGAGCAGGGTTTGCCGCTGCCGGCCTACGAGCGGGTGCTGCAGGCTTCGCACAGCTTCAACATGCTCGATGCCCGCTCGGCGATCAGCGTCACCGAACGCCAGGGCTACATCCTTCGCGTCCGTACCCTGGCCCGGCTGTGCGCCGAGACTTACTACGCCGCCCGTGAAAAACTGGGTTTTCCGATGGTTTCCCGCATCAACCAAGAAAAGGCAGCCTGAACATGAGCCAGACTGCTCCGCTGCTGATCGAGATCGGCTGTGAAGACTTGCCGGCGCGTTATGTCGTGCCGCTCGCCGAAGCGCTGTCCGCAGGCGTCACCAACGGCCTCGCCAAGCGAGGCGTGACCATCGGCAGCGCGCGCACGTTCGCGACTCCGCGGCGCATCGCCGTGCAGGTCGATGCTGTCGCCGTCCAGCAGCCCGACCAGGCGATCGAACTGGTCGGTCCGGCGACCAATGTCGCCGTGAAGGACGGTCAGCCGACTCCGGCGGCGCTCGGCTTCGCCAGGAAGTGCGGCGTCGAGTTCAGCCAGATCGGCGAGAAGAACGGCAAGCTGCACTTCGCTCGCCTCGAAGCCGGCAAGCCGACCGCGTCGCTGCTGGCCGAGATTTTCGAGGAAACCCTGAAATCGATGGACGAGCTAGTGCCCAAGCGCATGCGCTGGGGTGCCGGCGAGGAAACCTTCGTCCGTCCGGTGCAGTGGCTGACGGCGCTGCTCGGTGCCGACGTGATTCCGCTGCGTCGTTTCGGTCTGGACGCCGGACGCTTGACCTACGGCCACCGCTTCCATGCGCCGGCCGCGATCAGCCTTGCGACGCCCGAGAGCTATGTCGACAGCCTGACCAGGGCCAAGGTGTGGAGCGAGGTCGGGACGCGAAAGGCGGAAATCGAGCGCCAGATCAAGGCGGAGGCCGTGAAGCTGGGCGGCACTGCCCGGATCGACGCCGGCCTGCTCGAAGAAGTGACGGCGCTGGTCGAATGGCCGGTGGTCATTTCCGGTGGTATCGAGCCCCGTTTCCTGGAACTGCCGCCCGAGGTCATCGTCGCCACCGTCGAGACCAACCAGCGCTACTTCACCGTTTTTGATGCGGCCGGCAAGCTGCTGCCCTCGTTCATTACCATCTCGAACATCGAATCGAAGGACGTTGCCCAGGTGATCCAGGGCAACGAGCGCGTGGTCCGTCCGCGCCTGACCGACGCCCTGTTCTTCTGGCAGCAGGACCTGAAGCTGCCGTTTTCCGATGCCGCGCCGTATACCGAGAAGCTCGCCTCGGCGACCTTCCAGAAGGATCTCGGCACGGTCGCCGACAAGCTGAAGCGCATCCACACGCTGGCGACCTTCGGCATTGCCGAAAAGCTGGCCGAAAAGGGCGCGATCACCGCGATCCAACTCGATGGCGCCTCGCGGGCCGCGGCGCGCTGCAAGTTCGATCTCGTCACCAAGATGGTCTACGAGTTCCCGGAACTGCAGGGCGTGATGGGCGGCTACTACGCGCTCAAGGCCGGTGAATCGCAGGCGGTCGCCGACGCGATCCGCGAGCACTACCTGCCGACCCAGGCCGGCACCTCGATTCCGTCGGCCGTCGAAGGCCAGATCGTCGCCCTCGCCGACAAGCTCGACACGCTGGCCGGCATCTTCGCGATCGGCCAGAAGCCGACCGCCAGCAAGGACCCTTACGCGCTGCGCCGTGCCGCGCTGGGCATCCTGCGCATCCTGATCGAAGGCCGGCTGCCGCTGGACCTGCGCGAGCTGCTGAACGCCGCGCTGCAGGATCTGCCGGCCGGCAAGCGCGACGAAGCGACGCTCAAGGACCTGCTGGCGTTCGTCCAGGAGCGTCATCGCGCCTTGCGCGTCGGTAGCGAATTCGATGGTCGTCCGGTGACGGTCGAGATGTTCGAAGCGGTCGCAGCGCTTTCCATCACCCAACCACTGGATTTCGAGGCCCGTCTGCAGGCCATTCACGCCTTCTGGGCGCTGCCGGAAGCCGCCAGCCTGGCGGCTGCCCACAAGCGCGTCCGCAATGTGCTCAAGCAAGCCGGCGACTGGGGCCTCGACATCGATCCGACGAAGTTCGAATCCGATGCCGAATCAGGACTTTACGCGGCTCTGAAGGCGGTCAACGCGGCGCCGGCCGTGGTCTACACCGAGCGCCTGAAGCAGCTGGCCGGCCTGAAGGCGCCAGTCGACGCTTTCTTCTCTGGCGTCATGGTGATGGCCGACGACGAAGGTGTGCGCGCGAACCGTCTGGCGCTGCTCAGCCAGCTGGATCGAGTCTGCCGCGAAGTCGCCGACATTTCCTGCCTGCCTGGTTGAGAGGTTGCGCTCTGGCAATGCCTTGAATCGCACTGCCAGCGAGCCCGAACGCCCGTCCCGTCTGGGTGGGCAGGGAAGCCACAAGCGCCGGAAAAATCGGGGTCAGAAAAATCGGGGTCAGATACACATTCTTGAGTGTGGTTGCCCTTCAGGGCGACAGTGCTGCCGGGCGAGGCCCGACCTACAGGGAACTGAACGCATGAAGCTGGTGATCCTCGATCGCGACGGTGTCATCAACGAAGACTCCCCGGACTACATCAAGTCGCCGGCCGAGTGGCATCCGGTGCCGGGCAGCCTCGAAGCCATCGCCCTGCTGTGCCAGTCCGGTTTCCGAGTGTTCGTCGCCTCGAACCAGTCCGGCATCGGCCGCGGCTACTTCGATTTCGACGCGCTGTTCGCGATCCACGACAAGATGCAGCGGGCGCTGGCCGAAGTCGGTGGCCGGATCGAAGGCGTTTCCTATGCCCCGGAGCACCCGGAAGCTGCCAGCGAGATGCGCAAGCCGGCACCCGGCATGCTGCTCGACCTCGCTCGCCGTCTGAACATCAGCCTTGATGGTGTGCCGTTCGTCGGGGACTCCGGATCCGATCTCGATGCCGCCCGCGCCGCCGGTGCGCGCCCTGTTTTAGTGCTTTCCGGCAATGGAGAGAGCACCAAAAAGAAGCAAACAGAAAACGATTTCGAGGTCTACGACAACCTCCTGGCCTTTGCGCGCACCCATATAGAGCGCTCGGCGGCGGCAGTGCCGGCCTGAGGTCCTAGCTGCGCGCGCCGCCAATCCGGCCGGAACCAGAACGCCAGCAGCAGCAGCGCCAGCCCGCCCGGTATCCAGCGCAGATCGGTCTCGATCTGCGCTGGATGCGCCAGCTTGCGGTCGTGCAGCGCGACGTCCAGCGAAGCGGCGTCGCGCAGCCGCAGGTAGTCGAAACCGACGTTCTTGGCCAGCTGTTGCAGATGCGGTTCACGGAGTTCTGAAAGGTGCTCGTGGCTGGTGCCGCCGGTGTTCGAGGCAGCACCGCCCCACTGCAGCACTTCGGTCGCCCGCCAGTTGCCGATGCGCGCGCCGTCGGCGTCGGTCTTGGGGATCGGCTTCGGCTCGTCGTTGCCGACGCCGACCACCCAGCCGCGGACTTCGCCGAGCGGGCCGTCGTAGCTGCGGATCCGCTCCGGCGGCAGCGGCGGCGCTTCCTGGCCATCGGTCATGAAGATCACCGTAGGCAGCGGCTTCAGGTCGCGGACATTGCTCATCGTCCACAGCAGGCCTTCCTGGATTTCGCTGGACCGCTCGAAGGCCATGCGGCCGTCGATGTTGTCGAGCGCGCTCAGCAGGGCGCTGTAGTTGCGGCAGACCTCGACCGGGGCCAGCAGCATGACGATCTTGCGGCCTGCGAACACACCCCAGCCGATCCGGGTATCGCAGCGCGGATTGCGCAGCGCTTCGGCCACCGCGTGCTTGGCGAAGCTCAGGCGGCTGACCGGCTTGCCGCCGAGGTAGTAGTCCTCGACGTTCATGCTTTGCGAGACGTCGAAGATCACCAGATGGTCGTAGGCATCACGAGTCACCGGCAGTTTCGGCAGCCCGGCCGCCAGCGCCAGCAGTGCGACCACCGGCAGCAGCAGCCAGCCGCCGCCGCGCAGCGCGTTCAGCAGATAGGCGCGAAAGGAAGGCCTCACCTCAGGGCAGCTCGGGCTTGTCGCCGTTCGGGCGTTCGACGGCCGGCGGCGGCGTCACCTCGACATTGCCGTCGTCGGCCTCCGGTTCCAGCCACAGCGCGCGTTCGAGGTTGTAGCGCGCTTCCCAGTGCTGCGGGTCTTCGTCGAGCACCCGGCGATAGGCCTGCTTGCCGAGTTCAACCAGGGTCCGGCCCTTGGCCACCTGCTCGTCGCCGATCCGCTTCGCTTGCCGCAGATGCAGGTTGCCGAGGGCGTAGCGGGCCAGCAGGCGGATGTCGTCGCGCGGCGACTGGCTGAGCGTTTCCAGCGCTTTCAGCGCCCGCTCGTAGTCCTCGCCCTGGGCCAGTGCCAGCGCGAAGGCGAGCGCGGCTTCCGGGGTGTCGAGGCGCGGCGCGGCCAGTTCGCCGCCGGCGGCCTTCACCAATGCCGCTTCGCTGGCATAGGCGGAAGCTTCCGCGATCAAGGCATTGGCGCGTTCGGCCGCCTGCAGGCGCAGGCCCAGTGCGACCGAAGTGCCAGCGAGGCCGAGGGCGGCGACGCCGAAAGCGAGGTGGGCGGTTCGACGTTTCACGAGGTCTGGAAGCTCCGCACGCTCAGCCCGCGATGGATCAGCAGCGCCAGCGCCGCCGCCATCGCCAGCCCGTAGAACAGATGGGTGAAATCGCGGCGCGGAATCCGCTCGCGGTATTCCAGCGGTAGGTTCTGCTGGCGCTCGATCTCGGCCACGGCCTTCGACACCGCTTCCGGGCTTTCCGCCTCGTAGACCTTATAGGTGGTCGGCAGCGACTTGAAGAAGCGGTGCATCGCCACGTCCTTGATCAGGCCGACCGCTTCCGGCTCCTTCTCGGAATCGAGCCGTGGCCAGTTCACCGAACGCAGGTACAACCAGTTCAGCGCGATGCGATGCTTTGCGAGACCGTCGCGAATGCGCTGGCGCGTGTAGTCGTCGATCTCCGCCGCACCATCGGACACCAGCAGGATCACCCGGCTGCCGGAATAGGCGCGGCCTTCGAACTGGTCGATCGCCGCAAGCAGGCCGCGGCCGAGGTCGGTGCCCGGCAGGCCGTTGGAAATGCCGGCCGCGACGATGCCGGCCTGGATCACGTCCGGCGACTGCGAGAACGGCGTCACCCGGAACGGCGCGGCGCCGAACATCAGCAAGGAGAAGCGATCTTCCTTGCGTCGCTCGACATAGCGGGCCAGCGCTTCGCGAGCGACATTGCGCTTGCGCAGCGGGCTGTCGCGGCGGCGCTTTGGATGCGCGCCGCGGGCGACCATCTCGTCGTCCATGCTCAAGGAGCTGTCGAACAGCACGACGATCTCCGCACCGCGGCCGATGCGTTCGACCTCCCATTCCGGTCGTCCCGGCCTGGCCAGCGCCAGCACGGTGGCGAGGATCGCCAGCACGGCCGCCGCACGGCCGAGCCGCTCGATCCAGCGGCCCAGACCGTCCTCGGGCAGCCAGGGCAGCGAGGAAAACGTCAGTTCCTCGCGACGCCGGCGCAGCAGCGGCAGCAGCGCTAGCGGCAACAGCAACAGCGCCCAGGGCTGGGCGAAGTCGAGTGGCAGCGTCGGCGCGCCGTCGATCATGTTTCGTGGCGCTTTTCGATGCCGCGCAGCTGCGCGCACAGCGCCAGCGGCGTCAGGCTGGGCGCGCGGCCTGCGCCACCGAAGAAGCGGGCGGCCGATTCGGCATACCAGCGCTCGATCGCCGCGCGCGCCGGTTCCAGCTGCGGCGCGGAGCGGAACAGCCACGCCAGCGATGCCGGCTGGATCACCCGGCCGGCGGTTGCATCGAAAGCTTGGTGCAGGGTCCGCCAGGCGCCTTCGGAATCCGGCTCCAGGCCGCGCAGCCGGTGCAGGGCGCGCGCGAACGGCTGCTGCTGCGAGGCGCGCCACTCGCGCCAGCGCCACCAGCCGAACCAGCCGGCGAGCAGCAGTGCCAGCGCGGTCCATGCCTGCTGCAGACGATGGCGAATCGCCTCGGTGGCGATCGTCGGCGCCGGGCGATCCGGCTGCAGCGCCAGCAGCCCGCCCTGGTTACGCACCTGGCTGGCGGTGATCGCACCGACCGTGATCGGCCAGTCCGGCACCTCGATGAACAGCTCCTCGGTCGTCGTCCGCAGCTTCAGCTTCGGCAGGGCGATGACGTCGACGTCCTTCGAGGCATTGATGATCTGGTACTCCATCACCAGCCAGCGCCAGCCGTCGGCGCGCGTCTCGATGTGTGATGCCCGGCGTGCGATCCAGACGCCGAAGCGGTCGCGACGCGGCAGTTCGGCGAGTTCCACCGGCTGGCCGTCGACGCTGAGCCTCAGCTTCTGCACCAGCACGTCGCCAACCAGATAACCGAACGGTCGCGGGTTCTCGACTGGCGTGCGGATCGGCCCGCGCACTTCTTCCGGCGGCGCTGCGCCGGCGTGGCCGGCGATATCGGCCGGTGGCACATAGCCTTCGGCGGTTGGCATCGGTGCTGGTGCCGGCAGTTGCGGCTCTGCAGCAGCCGGCGGCGGGCTGTCGACCGGCACCGCCGCCGCCTCGATGGCGGCTTTCGCTTCCGCTTCCCGGCGTGCAGCTTCGGCTGCGGCGGCGGCCCGTTTCGCGGGCCGAGGATCGAACACCGCTTCGCCCTTGAACGGCGGCTGGTAGTCGCGGTTCGGCGGCTCCTGCGCGCCGAGCGCTGGCGCCAGTACCAGCAGGGCGACGAGCAGCCGCCTCATGCGTTGGCCTCGAAAAAATACTCGGACATCGCATCGGCGTCGAAGGCACCCTGCACCCAGAACGGTCGCAGGCCGCGATTCGAGAAAAAGGCCTGCAAGGTCGCGCGACGTTCGGCGACCGCGTCGCGCCACTGCTCGCGCAGCTTCGGTCGCAGCCACAGCGTGCGACGACTGGCCGATTCGGCGTCGCGCAGCGCGATCAGGCCATTGGCCGGCGGTGGCTCGGTCTCGGCCGGGTCCCAGAGGATCACCGGCACCACATAGGCCCGCGACAGCGTGTCGAGCGCTTCGTCGAGCTTCGCCAGCGGGAAGTGGAAATCGGAGGCGAGGAACACCAGGCACTGGCGGCCGGCGAGGCGCTGCAGCGCCTGCGTCAGGCCGTCGACCGGATCGCCGCGGTGGCGCTCGCCGACCTCGGCACGCGCGACCAGTGCCGGACTTTCCAGCTGGGCGGCCATCAGATGGCCGACTCCGCGGCTCAAGGACGCCGGCACGTACAGGTCCTCGCGCTCGGCGGTATCGAAGGCGACCATGCCGGCGGCATCGCCGACCCGGAAAGCGCTGGCGCCGATCGCTCTAGCCAAGTCGGCGAGCACCGCGAGCTTGGGTCGCGCGGCGCCGAAGACCATCGAGGCCGAGACATCGGCGACCAGTTGCACCGGCACGCCGACCCGCTGGCGCATCACTCGCACCAGCCAGTCGCCGCGGACGTCACGGAGACTTGCGCGGATATCGAGCCGGCGCGGATCGGGATTGCTGAGCAGCGACGCGTGGGTGACGAACTCCTGGCCGTTGCCGTGGCTGGTTCCCGGATGCGAACCCGGCCGCTGGCCGCCGGCGCGCATCGGCAGGCGGTAGAAGAAATCGGTGGCGGCGCTGGCCATGGCGATCAGGGCCCGCTCAGGGAGCGGGCACGCGCTCGAGAATCTGCGCGACCAGGGCGTCGGCGAGTTCCGCGCGGCGCAGCTCGTAGACCGGTGTGAAGAACACGCGATGGACCATCGTCGACGGGAATACCGCCTGGACGTCGTCCGGCACCAGATAGTCGCGGCCGGCCAGCCAGGCAACGACCCGGGCCGCACGCACCAGCGCCGACACGCCGCGCGGGCTGGCGCCAGCGAGGATCAGCCGGCGCATGTCGACGTTGTCGATCTGCACCCCGGCGGCGAGCGGATTGCGGGTCGCTTCCCAGAGCGCCAGCACGTATTTCTCCAGCGCGTTGCTGGCCCGCACCGAGGCCTGGATGCCGGCGCCGATCTCGTTCAGGCGCTCCCAGGGCAGCAGGCCGGCGGGCACGGTTTCGATCAGGCGATCGCTGTCGTGGAAATGCGGATCGAAGGCCAGCGCGCGGCGGATCGCAGGGTCGCTGGGCGTGGCCATGCGCAGCTCGAACATGAAGCGGTCGCGAGCGGCCGAGGCCAGCTCGAAGGTTTCCTCGCGTTCGATCTTGTTGCGATCGGCGAACACGGTCATGTGCGGAAACCGGTATTCGCGGTTGAACGCCGACACGGTGCGCTCGGCCATCGCGCGCAGCAGCAGCGATTGCACCTGCGGCCGGGCACGGTTGATCTCGTTGAAGAAGAAGGTCACCAGCCGTTCGCCGTGGCGCAGCAGCGGGCCGGGATCGATGCGCGGCTTGCCGAGTTCGTCCACGTAGGTGTGGTAGATCAGATCGCCCGGCAGCAGGTCGACCGTGCCTTCGACTCGCTCGAAGTCGCCGCCGATGGCGCGCGAGAACGCGCGCAGCACCGTGGTCTTGCCGACGCCGACATCGCCTTCGAGCAGCACGTGGCCGCGCGCGAACAGCGCGATGTTGATCAGCCGCACGGTGTCCGGCTGGCCGATCACCGCGCGACCGACCTCACGCTCGATCGTCAGCGCCTGGCTGCGCCAATCCTGCAACTGCTCATCGGCCATCTTCGGCATCGCGGGGTGCTCGGGGCAGATGCCGCGCGGCGACCGCGCGGCGGGCGGGTCAGGAATCCGGGTTCAAGGAAGGACGGCTGCAGGCGTCGCGAGCCGCGCGCAAGGGTCGATGGCGGACAGCCGGACAAGTGGCAACCGGGTCATGCGGATCTCCTCCAGACACAGCATGCGGGGCCCGTGCGCCCCGTCTTCTATGACACTGACGTTAACGCAGTTTCGCCTCGCCAACGCGCCGGGGCAGCCCCTGTGTCGACAGGCGTCTGCGATGTGCGCGGCTGTCCCGCTGGTGTCCCAGTCGGCGTCTTTTAGTGGCGCATCAGAGCAATGGCGACGAGGAGGCTGGCGCCATGTCGGGGCCCTTGATCCGGCCGTACGCGGCCAGCGCCCGATCGCGCGATTCGCTTAAGCACACGATCGGCTTCGGATAATCCTGGCCCGGCGAAAACTTGGCGGCCAGCCAGACCGAGGGCTTCGCTTCCCAGGGTGCGTGCAGGCTCGCATCGGGCAGGCGCGCGAGTTCCGGCACCCAGCGGCGCAGGTAGACGCCGGCACCATCGAACTTCGCCGACTGCAGCACCGGATTGAAGATCCGGAAGTAGGGCGCGGCGTCGGCGCCACAGCCGGCCGCCCATTGCCAACCCAGCGAGTTCTGCGCCAGGCTGGCGTCGACCAGCGTGTCCCAGAACCAGCGCGCCCCTTCCTGCCAGGGAATCAGCAGGTTCTTGGTCAGGAAGCTGGCGACGATCATCCGCACCCGGTTGTGCATCCAGCCGGTGGTCCACAGCTGGCGCATGCCGGCGTCGACGATCGGCACGCCGGTGCGACCGTGCTGCCAGGCACGCAGGTCGTCGGCGTAATCGGCGGGATCACGCCAGGGAAACGCCGCGAATTTCGGGTACATCGGCGTATCTGTTGTTAGCGGAAAGTGGAACAGCAGATGGTGCGAGAACTCGCGCCAGCCCAGTTCGCGGACAAAGTGCTCGACATTGCCGGTCAGTCCCGTCACCTGCCGCTCGCCGACCAGCCGCCGCATGCGATGAACCAGCTGCACCGGGCCGATCTCGCCGAAGTGCAGATGCGGCGACAGGCTGGATGTGGACGCTGCCGCCGGCAGGTCGCGCTGCTCGCGGTAGCGGGCGGCGCCGTCGTCGCAGAAGGCTTCCATCTGCGCCCAGGCGCCGGCTTCACCCGGGGTCCATGCGGCATGGAAGCCGTCGTCCCAGCGGATGGTCGGCAGCAGCTTCAGCGCATCGATGCTGGTGCTGGCCGGAATCCTGTCCGGCGCCGGGATGTGCGCCGGTGCGGCCAGCGCTGCACGAACCTGGCGCGTGCCGGCATTGCGCCAGAACGGCGTGAACACGCGGTAGGGATCGCCGCCACCGGTCTGTATTTCCCAGGGCTCGACCAGCAGCGCCGAGTTGTGGCTTTCGGCATCCAGCCCGTCGTCGCGGAGCGCGGCCTTGATGCGCTTGTCGCGGCCGACGATCGCCGGTTCGTACAGCCGGTTCCAGTGCACCGCCGTCGCCCCGGTTTCGGCGATCAGCCGGCGCAGTTCGGCCAGCGAATCGCTGCCCTCGCGGATCGTAAGCGGCGCGCCGAGGGCAGCCAGGCGGGCCGAGTGGGCGGTCAGCGAGTGATGCAGCCACCAGCGGCTGGCTGCGCCCGGCTGCCAGGGCGCTTCCTCGCCCGGCGCGTGGATATAGACCGGCAGTACTCGGTCGTGGGCATCGAGTGCGGCGGTCAGGGCGGGGTTGTCGGCGACGCGGAAATCGCGTCGGAACCAGACGAGGGCGGTACTCACAGGGGCGGTAGGGGAAGGTTCAGGAAGAAGTCGGGAGCGCCGGCAGACGGGTGCCGCACTGGCCGCAGAATACGGCGCCGGTATTGGCCGGGGTGCCGCACTGGGTGCAGAAGCGCGCGGCGGCCGCAGCCGACGTCACGGGCAGGCCCAGAGCCTGCTGCACGCTGCCGCCGAGTGCAGCGTTGCCGCCCTGCGGCGGGTTGATCTTGTCGAGCACCGCGAGGCGGGCGAGATCGGCCTGCGAGCTGGGCGCAACGATCGACGCCTGGCGCATGCCGAAATCGGCGAGGTGGGCGGACAGCCGTTCGGCCTCGTCCGGCAGGCCGCGGATCGACAGCAGCGAGCGCTCGGTGTCCGGCCCGAAGCTGACCGTGTCGACCTCGGCGACCCACAGCCGGAGGCTCATGTCCTCGACGTTGACGATCTCCTTCTGGGTCTTGACCCGGTCCTGCAGCAGGGTGCCGATCGAGGTCTGGGCGCGCTGGTAGTTGCCGTGGGTTTCCAGCCAGTAGATCCGCGAGGTGAACTCGAAACGCCGCCACAGCGCATTGCCGCCGTCGAAGCCGAAGCGGGCGATCAGCAGCAGCGACAGCCCGATCAGCAGCGCGCCCCACTGCTGCGCGATCTGCGCCGCATACAGGGTCATGCCGGCGCCGATCGCGGTGGCCAGCAGCGCGAAGGCATCGAGCGCCAGCAGCCAGCGGTAAGTGTCCAGCGCCAGGCAGCGCGACAGGCTCAGCGGCTGCAGATCGTTCGGCAGCGGCTGGGTTTCCTCGATCGCGTGGCCTTCGAAGCTGCCCGCCGGCGCGCTACCAAGCTTCGGCAGCTTGCGCAGGTAGATGCGGTTGGGCACGGTTTCGGTCCAGCTGCGCTGCATCTCGCGGTCGAACTCCAGGAAGATTTGCCCCGGTGGCGCGTTCATCGAAATCGTGTGCAGGCGCTGCGCCATCGCGATCTGGTTCGGCCGCACCACCTGGGCCACCGCCGCCTTCAGCAGCAGCGCTGCGGCGATCAGCGCCGCGACCAGGATCGCCACCGTCACCGGCACGAACTGCACGGCGCCGTTGAACGGCATGCCGGCCGAGCCGATCACGCGGCTGAGCAGCACCGGGCCGATCATCGCCGCGATGATGAAGGCGACGATGGCGCGGATCGACAGCTTGCGGCCGCCGAGCGCGCCCTGGCGCAGCGGCAGCAGCACCAGTGCGTTGACCAGCAGGAAGTACAGCGCGCCGACCCAGCCGCGCGTAGCACCGGAGCCGACGCCGATGATCGACACGCCGAAGCACAGCAGCAGGAAACCCAGGCCCAGCGCGTTGTGGAACTCGGCGCGTGCCAGGTACTGGGTGCGGTGCGGCGAGAACACCAGATCGCGGACCAGCGAATAGAGCAGGTTGTCGATCGCCCCGGTCGGCACCGAGTAGTTGATCGCGTTCTGGCGAATGGTTTCCCGCAGACCTTCACCGTCCGGGCTGCTGCCTTCGACGTCCTTGGGCAGCTGCGGCGCCAGCCCGGTCGGCTGGTTGCGGCCGAAGAAGAACCGCAACTGGCGCAGCGCCTTGACGCCGAACACTAGGCCGAACAGCAGCAGCACCGCGGCGACGATCACCGGCGTGACGGCGCTGCCGTCGGTGCCGGCCTGCAACGAATGGCGGGCGCCGAGCAGGGCGAACACCGCACAGACCAGGCAGATCAGCGATGCGGCGCCGAGAAACAGGTTCTCGACCCGGTGCGGATTGGGCACTTCGAAGCGCGACGACTCGGGGTTGTACTCGTAGCTCACGGCGGCCTCCCTCGGGGTTGGCGGCAGTGTAGCGGCCGGCGCGGGCGGCGCTGCCGGCGAGACGGCGGCGCGGCGATATAATCACTACATCCATGAACACTACCCCCACGGCCGCCCTGTCGATCAGCGGCGTCCGCAAAGCCTATGGCGCCGTCAAGGCCCTGAACGGCCTCAGTTTCGACATCCGTCAGGGCGAATTCTTCGGCCTGCTCGGCCCGAACGGCGCCGGCAAGTCGACCCTGATCAGCATCATTTCCGGTCTGGTCCGGGCCGACGAAGGCTCGGTCGCCGTGCTCGGCCACGACACCGTGCGCGACTGGCGCACCGCTCGCCGGCAGCTCGGCGTGGTACCTCAGGAACTGGTCTTCGACCCATTCTTCAACGTCGTCGACATGTTGCGTATCCAGGCCGGCTACTACGGCGCCGGCCGCGAAGTCTGGCCGTGGATCGACGAGATGCTCGAACGCCTTGACCTGTCGGGCAAGCGCACGGCGATGATGCGGTCACTCTCCGGCGGCATGAAGCGTCGCGTGCTGATCGCCCAGGCGCTGGTCCACAAGCCGCCGGTGGTGATCCTCGACGAGCCCACCGCCGGCGTCGACGTCGACCTGCGCCGCACCTTGTGGTCCTTCATGCGTGATCTGCACGCCAAGGGCACCACGGTGGTGCTGACCACCCACTACCTCGAAGAAGCGCAGGAGATGTGCGAGCGCATCGCGATCATCGACAAGGGCTCGGTGCGGGTCATCGAAACCACCGAGGCCCTGCTCAACCGCCATCCGTTCCGCTTCCTGACCCTGAAGCTGGTCGACGGCGCCGAGCTGCCGGCCGGCCTGCGCGAACTGGTGACCAGCGACAAGGCCGGCGCCGTCGAGCTGAAGCTGGAGCGCGAAAAGCACCCGATCGCCGGCGTCTTCGCCGCGCTGCGAGCGGCCGGCATCGGCATCGCCGATGTTTCGACCCGCGAGCCGGATCTCGAAGACATCTTCATCGAGCTGACCGGCCGGGCGCCGTCGCCGGCCAATGGCAACGGAGCCGCGAAATGAACGCCAACCAGCTCGGCTTCTACACGCTGCTGAAAAAGGAAGTGATGCGGTTCTGGTCGGTCCTGGGCCAGACGGTGATGGCGCCGGTGGTCACCGCGCTGCTCTACCTGCTGGTCTTCGCCCAGGCGATGAGCGGCCGGGCCGAAGTCTACGAGGGCGTCACCTATACGCAGTTCCTGCTGCCCGGCCTGGTGATGATGACCGTGCTGCAGAACGCGTTCGCGAACTCCTCGTCGAGCCTGGCGCAGTCGAAGATCATGGGCAGCCTGGTGTTCCTGCTGATGGCGCCGCTCGGCCATTGGGAATTCTTCTGCGCCCACATCCTCGCCGCGCTGATCCGCGCTGCGCTGGTCGCGATCGCGATGCTGGTGGTGGCGATTCCCTTCGTCGACCTGCCGCTGGCTCAGCCGCTGGCGCTGGTGGCGATGTTCCTGCTCGCTGGCGGCTCGCTGGCGGTGCTCGGCATCATTGCCGGCATCGTGTCCTCGAAGTTCGATCATCTGGCGGCGTTCTCGAACTTCATCATCACGCCACTGAGTTTTCTCTCCGGCGTGTTCTATTCGGTGCACTCGCTGCCGGCCATCTGGTTCAAGGCTTCGCACCTGAATCCCTTCTTCTACATGATCGACGGCTTCCGCTACGGCTTCTTCGGCCGCTCGGACGTGTCGATCTGGCAAAGCCTCGCCTGGACCTCCGGCTTCTTCATCGTGATCTCTGCGATCGCGCTGTGGATGCTGGTCACCGGCTACAAACTGAGAAAGTGACCACAACCATGTCGATGATGACCAAGGAACAGATCAAGGCCCTGCTCGATGCCGGCCTGCCCGGCGCGACCGTCGAGGTAAAGGGCGACGACGGTCAGCACTTCGAGGCCGAAGTGACCTGGAGCGGCTTCGCAGGCCTGAGCATGGTCAAGCAGCACCAGGCCGTCTACGCCGCCCTCGGCAGCAAGATGGGCCGCGAGATCCATGCGCTGGCGCTGAAGACCCGCGCCAGCTGAATCCCCGGGGGCGCCGCTTCCGGCGCGCTCCGTAGCCGAGAGTTGAATGGACAAGTTCCTGATTGAAGGCAATGGCCCGCTGTCCGGCGAAGTCGCCGCCAGCGGTGCCAAGAACGCCGCGCTGCCGATCCTCTGCGCCAGCCTGCTGATCGACGACGAACTGCGCCTGTCGAACGTGCCGGCGCTGCACGACGTGATCACCACCAAGAAGCTGCTCGCGCAGATGGGCGTCGCTGTCGCCAGTCCAGGGCCGGGTCTGTTCACGGCGAATGCCAGCGGCATCACCACTTGTATTGCGCCCTACGAGTTGGTGAAAACCATGCGCGCCTCGATCCTGGTGCTTGGCCCGCTGCTGGCCAGGCGAGGCCATGCCGAGGTGTCGCTGCCGGGTGGCTGCGCGATCGGCGCGCGGCCGGTCGATCTGCACCTGATGGGCCTCAAGGCCATGGGTGCGGAGATCGAACTCGAAGGCGGCTTCATCAAGGCCCGCGCCTCGAGGCTCAAGGCTGCGCGTATCTACTTCGACACGGTCACCGTCACCGGCACCGAAAACCTGCTGATGGCCGCGACCTTGGCTGACGGTGAAACGGTGCTGGAGAATGCGGCGCGCGAGCCGGAAATCGTCGACCTTGCCAACTGCCTGATTGCGATGGGTGCGAAGATCCGCGGCGCCGGCACCGGCACCATCGTCATCCAGGGTGTGGCCAATCTGCATGGCGCCGACCACGCGGTGATTCCGGATCGCATCGAGGGCGGCACCTTCCTGGTCGCAGCCGCGATCAGCCGCGGCAAGGTGCGGCTGATCAAGACCGATCCGAATGCGCTTGATCCGGTGCTGGTCAAGCTGCAGCAGGCCGGCGCGAAAGTGTCGACCGGCGAAGACTGGATCGAAGTCGACATGCAGGGCCGCCGGCCGACCTCGGTCAACCTGCACACGATGGCCCACCCCGGCTTCCCGACCGACATGCAGGCGCAGTTCATGGCGCTGGACTGCTACGCCGACGGCGTCGGCACGATCCGCGAAACCATTTTCGAGAATCGCTTCATGCACGCCCAGGAACTGCTGCGTCTCGGTGCCGATATCCGCATCGAAGGCAACACGGCGATCGTTACCGGTCGCGAGAAGCTCAAGGGTGCGCCGGTGATGGCGACCGATCTGCGCGCCTCTGCGGCGCTGGTGCTCGCCGCGATCGCCGCCGAAGGCACGACCACGATCGACCGCGTCTACCATATCGACCGCGGCTACGAGCACATCGAGACCAAGCTCGGTCAGCTCGGCGCGAAGATCCAGCGGATCAGATAACGAGGCCGGAAGGCATGTCCTTCGGCCCGCACACGGTCGGAGGACGAGGCATGAGCGTCGGTATCAACTGGCTGTTCGCCGTTGGCCTGATCGGGAGCGTGACGGCGCAGGCGGCGGCGCCCCGGGAGGCCGCTGTGACTGCACCGCTGAGCATCGCCACGCTGGGCGCGAAGCCTGCGACCGCCAGCAGCGAACTGCGCTTCCCGCTGGTCACCGACCGCAGCAATGCGGCGCGAGCGATCAATCTGTACCTGCAGGCCGTGGAGCTGAGGCAGCGCCCGGGCCGTGATGCCAAGGCCAAGTGGGCGCTGCCGGCTGACAGCACCATCACCGCGCTCGACTACGAGATCGCTGGCAACAGCGGCCGCGTGTTGTCGATCCGTCTGCGCGGCGTCCGCGACGGGGTCGCGTTCTCGCATCTGCACGCTTTCGACGTGGTCAGCGGCCTGCCGATCGGCCTTGCCGACCTGTTCTCGCCGAAAGGCTACGGCCGCCTGCGCAGCAGAGCCGCGACGCCTCGCGTGCAGCGCATCCGCGACTTCCAGCAGAAGCTTGATCTGAAGAGCGACGAGCAGTCCGAGCAGCGCGAGCTGTACGAGGACTGCCTGCCCGCAGTGCGCGGCGACACCCTGACCGACAACCAGATCGAACTCGCGCCAGCGTACGTCGCGCTGGAACGACCGGACTGCGCGACCCCGGACCTGATTGCGCTCGACGTGCTGCGGCCGCTGCGAGTCGAGCTACCGATCGGCAGCCTGCCGCCGGATCTCAGCGACTACGGGCGCTGCGCGCTGCTGCTGCCGGCGAGCTCGGCACTGCTCTGCGCGCTGCCGTCGAAGCAGGGCCTGCGCCTCGGCAGCTATGCCGGAACCATCGATGGCAAGGACAAGATCAATGTCGTCATCGAACGCCTCTACGACGGCGATCGAGTCGATGCCAGCTGGTCGCGCGAGGCCGACGGCCAGTACCACCGCCTGCAGGGCCGGGTGCAGCGCGACGGCAAGGCCAAGCTGTTCGAGACCGCAGCGGGCAGCGAGGAACTGCTGGTCGAATTTGCGCTGTTCGGCAAGGCCGATGGCAGCTTCGATGGTCAGTGGCGCAGCATCAGTGGTGGTGCCGCACTGAAATCCCTTGAACTGAAGCCGCTGTACTGACGTCGTAACGGATAAGCTGCCGCGCTTTCGTGCGTGCTCTGCGCCGACCAACAATCATGAGAACAACGATGGAAACTTCGCCGCAAGCCCAGCTTGCCGTCCTGATCGACGCCGACAACGCCAACGCCAAGCGCATCGACGGCCTGCTCGCCGAAGTCGCCAAGTACGGCCGCGCCACCACCAAGCGCGCCTACGGCGACTGGACCACGCAGAACCTCGGCAGCTGGAAGCAGACGCTGGCTCGCCACGCGATCCAGCCGATGCAGCAGTTCAGCAACACCAAGGGCAAGAACTCGACCGACAGCGCGCTGATCATCGACGCGATGGACCTGCTCTACACCGAGCGCTTCGATGGCTTCTGCATCGTTTCCTCGGACTCCGACTTCACCCGCCTGGCCTCACGGATCCGCGAGTCCGGCCTGACCGTCTACGGCTTCGGCGAGCGCAAGACCCCGCAGGCCTTCGTCCGCGCCTGCGACCGTTTCATCTTCGTCGAGGTGCTGCGCGACGGCGAGCCGGATGCACCGGCCGAAGTGACGCCGCCGCGCAATGCCGAGCGTGGCAATGCCCAGCCTGGGCGTGGCGGCAAGCCGGCCCAGCCGGCGGCACCGGCGCAGCCGAACAACGCCCGCCCGCCGGCCAAGCCCGCCGACGGCGCGCCGGCCAGCGAGGAGCGTCCGGCACGCGGCACGCCGATCGATGATCCAGCGCTGCTCGGCCCGCTGCGCGCAGCGGTCGCCGATGCCGCCGATGAAGACGGCTGGGTCGGCCTGGGCGCGGTCGGCAGCCTGCTCGGCAAGCGCATGCCCGAGTTCGATCCGCGCAACTACGGTCGCCGCAAGCTCAGCGACCTGATCGCCGCGATCCCCCTGTTCGAGGTCGAGGAGCGTGGCGAGCCCGGCCGTTCGCGTGCGCTGTTCATGCGCGAGAAGCGGGTTCGCGACGGTGCCGAGGCCAAGGTCGAGGCCCGCGTCGAGCCGAAGGCCGAAGCACGTGTCGATCCCCGGACTGACGCCAGGCCCGAAGCCAGGCCGGAAGCCAGGTCTGAAGTCCGATTCGAAGCCAAGCCCGAGGCGCGCGCCGAGCCCAAGCCCGAAGTCGCCACCGCCCCGCGCCAGTCGGACCGCCGGCCGCAGGCCGAGATCGCGCTGCACACGCCGCCGGCGCCGAAGCCGCCCCAGCAGCCTCGCCCGCTGCCGGCCGCGCCGCCGATCATGCCGCCGCTCGTGCCAGCAGCCGTGAGCCATGAAGGCGAGCGCGACTGGGCGCCGCGTCGCGACGACCGTCGCCCGTCCTGGGCGATTCCGAAGCCGGTGCTGATCGACGAGCCGGCCGCCGCCGCTGTTGCACCGGCACCCGTCGTGGCCAGCCCGGCACCGCCGGTCGTCATGCCGGCCGCCGTGACCCCGGTCGAAGCGAAAGCGCCGAAGGCTGCCGCCACGCCGGTGAAGGCGCCGCGCAAGCAGGCGGCGGCGAAGAAGGCGGTTGCGAAGGCAGCCGTCGTGGCGGAACCGGCAGTGCCGGCGCCGGAGCCGGCCGAAGCAGCGCAGCCGAAGCCGCGCCGTGCCCGCAGTCCGAAGGCCGCAGCTCAGCCCGAGGCTGGCAAGGCCGCCAAAGGCGAATAGGCCAGCGCCAGGCCGCTGATCCCGGCGGCCAGCGCCGCCCGGATCAGCCCGGCGATCTGGGCCGCGGCCTCCGCGTAGCCCAAGCCTTCCGGGCGGATGTTCGAGACGCAGTTGCGCTCGGCATCGGTCCTGCCGGTGCGCGGTGACGCGGTGACATAGGCGCCGAGGCTGTCTGGTGACGACAGCCCAGGCCGTTCGCCGATCAGGCAGACCACCAGCTTCGCGCCGAGCAGCTCGCCGATCTCGTCGGCCAACGCCACTCGCGCCTGGCTCGCGATCACCAGCGGGCCGACGCTCAGATCTTCGAGTTGTGGCAGCAGCACGGCGAGCAGCGGTGCGGCGTGACGCTGCGGCGCCAGCGCCGACAGGCCGTCGCCGATCATCAGCAGCAGGTCGGGGCCGGCGCTGCGCGCCAGCCGTTCCAGTTCCGCGCGCGACTCGCCCGCCAGGCGCCGCCCCCAGTCCGGTCGCGCGAGGTAGGCGGCGCGGGTCGGCGCGGCACTGGCGGCGCGGACCACCGGCAGGCCGAGCGGCGCGAGCGCGGCCACCAGTGCCGCCACATCGAGCCCGGCCTGGACGGCGTCGCGGGCCTGGGCGTGGGCGACGCCGAAGGCCAGCACTTCGCGTGTCGGCAGCGAAGCGCCGCTGCGACCGAGCGCGATGCGCGCCGGCGTCAGGCGGCGCAACTCGGCCCAGGGATCGGTCGGCGTGCCCTCGACGGGCCGTGGTGGCTCGCTCATCGGCCCAGCTCAGCCAGACGATCGCCGAACGGCAATGCCGCCAGCGCGCGCGGATCGCAGAGCCGGCCCTGGGCGTCGATCAGATCCAGGCGCTGCAGCCAGGCTTCGAACTCCGGCGCATGGCGCAGGCCCAGGGCTTCGCGCAGGTACAGACCGTCGTGGAAGCTGGTGCTCTGGTAGCCGAGCATCACGTCGTCGGCGCCCGGCACGCCCATCACGTAGTTGACGCCGGCGGCACCGAGCAGGGTCAGCAGGGTATCCATGTCGTCCTGATCGGCTTCGGCGTGGTTGGTGTAGCAGACGTCAACCCCCATCGGCAGGCCGAGCAGCTTGCCGCAGAAGTGATCCTCCAGGCCGGCACGGATGATCTGCTTGGCGTCGTACAGATACTCCGGGCCGATGAAGCCGACGACGCTGTTGACCAGCAGCGGCTGGAATGCGCGACAGACCGCGTAGGCGCGGGTTTCGGCGGTCTGCAGGTCGAGGCCGTGATGAGCGTTCGCCGACAGGGCCGCGCCCTGGCCGGTCTCGAAGTACATGACATGGTTGCCAACCGTGCCGCGCTTCAGGCTCAGCGCTGCGTCCCGGGCCTCCCGCAACAGCGCCAGGTTGATGCCGAAGCTGGTGTTCAGCGCCTCGGTCCCGCCGACCGACTGGAACAGCAGATCGACCGGCGCGCCGACGTTGATCGCCTCGATCTGCCGGGTGACGTGAGCCAGCACGCAGCTCTGGGTCGGAATCGCATAGCGGCTGATCAGCTGATCGAGCATCTCCCAGAGGGCACGCAGCCTGGCCGGATCGTCGCTCGCCGGATTGATGCCGATGCAGGCGTCGCCGGCGCCGTAGAGCAGGCCGTCGAGCGTCGCCGCGAGGATGCCGCGGGCGTCGTCGGTCGGATGGTTCGGCTGCAGGCGTATCGCCAACCGGCCGGGCAGGCCGATCGTCGTGCGGAACGCGGTGACCACCCGGATCTTCTTCGCCGCGAGGATCAAGTCCTGGTTGCGCATCAGCTTCGATACCGCGGCCGCCATCTCCGGCGTGATGCCGGGCGCAACCGCGGCCAGCACTTCGCTGCTCGCTGTGCTCGACAGCAGCCAGTCGCGGAAGGCGCCGACGGTCAGGGACCGCAGCGGCGCGAACGCGGCGGCGTCGTGGCTGTCGACGATCAGCCGGCTGACTTCGTCGGCTTCGTAGGCGATCAGCGCCTGATCGAGGAAAGCGCTCAGCGGCAGCTCGGCGAGTGCGATCCGCGCCGCCATCCGCTCCTCGGCGCTGGCAGCCGCGACTCCGGCCAGGGCATCGCCGGAGCGCATCGGCGAAGCCTTGGCCAGCAACTCGGCCAGCGAGCCGAAGCGGTAGCTGCGAATGCCGATCGCGGCGCGGTAGCTCATCGGCGTCAGCGCGTGGCCGGCAACACGGTGAGCATCCGCGTCTTGCCGTCCGTCTCGTCGAGCGGGAAGCGCTGTTCCTCGAAGGCGAGGCCAGCGACTCGCAGCGCCAGCCAGGCCCGCAGCGACCAGGGCAAGTCGTTGTTGTTGCCGATCACCAGTTTCATGCGCCGATCCGGAAAAGGCGGAACCCGTCGTCAGCCTGCGTGGCGCGGCGCCGGTGCGCAAGCGGGTGCCGGCAGCGGCCATTACAATGCCGCGCTCATTCCCCGGTCGTAATCGTTGCCATCGCTGCCATGACCTCCCTGACCTTGGCCCTGTCGAAAGGCCGCATCCTCGATGACTGCCTGCCGCTGCTGAACGCGGCCGGCATCGCGCCGGCCGTCGACGCCGGCCGCCTGCTGCGCATTCCGACCCAGGACCCGGGCGTGGAACTGCTCGAAGTGCGGCCGACCGACGTGCCGACCTATGTCGAATACGGCGCCGCCGATCTCGGCATCGTCGGCAAGGACATCCTGCTCGAGCACGGCGGCGGCGCTTTGTACGAGCCGCTAGATCTCGGCTTCGCGATCTGCCGGCTCAGCGTGGCGACCAAGAACGATTCGCCGCTGGTCAACAACCCGCGCCACAGCTTCGGCCGGCGCCTGCGAGTCGCGACCAAGTACCCGGAAACGACGCGCCGCTACTACGCGACACTCGGCGAACAGGTCGAAGTGATCAAGCTGTATGGCTCGATGGAACTGGCGCCGCTGGTCGGCCTTGCCGACGTCATCGTCGATCTGGTCGCCACTGGCGGCACCCTGCGCGCCAATGGCCTGGTTGAGATCGAAACCATCTATACGTCCACTGCGCGCCTGGTGGTCAACAAGGCGGCGATGAAGATGAAGCATGCGGCGATCCGTTCGCTGCTCGATCGCTTCTCGGGAGCAGTGGCCAATGCTTGAGCCAGTGCTTGAGATTGGAAGACTCGATTCCCGTGCCGCGGACTTCGACGCGAAGCTCGGTGCGCTGCTCGATCGTGCCCCGGAAGCCGATCCGAAAGTCACCGCGGTGGTCGCCGACATCATCGCGGCGATCCGTGCCCGCGGCGACGAGGCGCTGGTCGAATACACCAATCGCTTCGACCGCCGGAGCATTGCCTCGGCTGCCGAACTGGAAATCCCGAAGGCGGTGCGTGAAGCCGCCTGGCACTCGCTCGATCCGAAGCTGAAAGCCGCGCTGGAAGCGGCGGCCGAGCGCATCCGCGCCTACGCCGAGCGCCAGAAGCTCGAAGGCTGGGAGTTCAGCGATGCCCACGGCAACCGCCTCGGCCAGAAGGTGACGCCGATGGACCGCGCCGGCCTCTACGTTCCCGGCGGCAAGGCGGCCTATCCGTCGAGCGTGCTGATGAACGCGATACCGGCCAAGGTCGCCGGCGTCGGTGAACTGGTGATGGTCGTGCCCGCGGGCGGTGGCGACGTGAATCCGGTGGTGCTCGGTGCCGCCCACCTCGCCGGCGTCGATCGCGTGTTCACCATCGGCGGCGCCCAGGCGGTGGCGGCGCTCGCCTACGGTACGCGGACGATTCCGGCAGTCGACAAGATCGTCGGCCCCGGCAACTCCTACGTGGCGGCTGCCAAGCGCCTGGTGTTCGGCAAGGTCGGCATCGACTCGATCGCCGGTCCCAGCGAGATCGTCGTCATCGGCGATGGCCTCACCGATCCACGCTGGATCGCGATGGACCTGTTCAGCCAGGCCGAGCACGACGAAGTCGCGCAGAGCATCCTGATCTCGCCCGACGCGGCTTACCTCGACGCCGTGCTGGCGGCGATGAATGCCCGCCTCGCCGAACTGCCGCGCGCCGACATCGTTCGCCAGTCGATCGCCGGCCGCGGCGCGCTGATCTTGGTCCGTGACCTTGCCGAAGCGGCGGAAGTCTCCAATCGCATCGCCCCCGAGCATCTGGAACTGTCGGTCGCCGAGCCGCGTGCGCTGCTGGAGTCGATCCGCCACGCGGGCGCGGTTTTCCTTGGCCGCCACGCGCCGGAGGCCTTCGGCGACTACTGCGCCGGCCCGAATCACGTGCTGCCGACTTCGCGCGCGGCGCGCTTCAGCAACCCGCTCGGCGTCTACGAATTCCAGAAGCGTTCCAGCCTGATCGAGGTCTCGCCTGCGGGTGCGAAGTTGCTGGCCGACATCGCCGGCACCATTGCCGATGCCGAAGGCCTGCAGGCGCATGCGGCCAGTGCGCGGGATCGCGGCTGAGGCGATTGGCCCGATCGGACGATAGGCAAATTTTCTGTGGGTGAGAGCTTCCTACCGTGAACTGGTGCACGGCAGGCTCTGTTTCCGATCGACACGATCTGCGGGCGTTGAGCGGGTCATCCTGAAGTCGAACTGCATCGACGCAATCCGCTGTCAAACGTGGACACAGGAGCGTTGATCATGAAAATCCTCAAGGGAATTCTGGCTGGCGTGCTGCTCGCTGTTTCGTCGCTGGTCTGGGCGGCATCGATCGACATCAATACGGCTGATGCCAAAGCCCTGGAAACATTGAACGGGATCGGCCCGGCCAAGGCTGCGGCGATCGTCGAGTACCGAAGCAAGAACGGACCGTTCAAGAGCGTCGACGATCTGGAGAAGGTGCCGGGCATCGGCGCTTCGACGATCTCCAAGAATCGCGACAGCTTGTCGATCGGCGGCAAGGTGTCGGCGGCGGCCAAGCCCGCCGCGAAATAGGTCGCAAACCTTCGCGCAGCGATTCGGGCCTGTCAGGCGGGTCGCTGCGCTCCGACCGGCACAGCAGGGGACTGCGCATGTCCCAATCGAACGAAGCCTCGCCATCGGTCAGCATCGACTTGCTTGCGCGCTACGTGCCGATGGCGGCGATGTCGCTGGAGTCGCTGCGGCGCCTCGCGAAGCTGGCCGCAATCCACCAGCATCCATCCGGTAGCCTGCTGTTCAGGGCGGGCGATATCCCGAGCAAGGCCTGGTTCCTGTTGACTGGCCAGGTTCGGCTCAAGGATGCCAGCGGCTGGACCTTGCTCGATGTGAAGGCCGGTGACGTCCGGGCCCAGCAATGTCTGGCGGCGCCATCGGCGGTCGCGGCGTCGGCTCTGTGCCTGGGGCCGGTCGAGGTGCTGGTGGTCGATGCCGGTCTGCTCGACGTGCTGCTGACCTGGGAGCAGGCCAGTGCCTGCGAAGTCGCCTCGATCGCCGAGGCGGCGTCCGACGACTGGATGACCCGGCTGCTGCAGCGTCCTTCGTTCCAGCGCCTGCCGCCGGCGAACTTGCAGGCGTTGTTCCAGAGGCTCGATACGGTCGCGGTCGACGCCGGCGAGGTGGTGATCGAGCAGGGGGCAGCCGGCGATTACTTCTATGTGATCGTCGAGGGTCGCTGCCGGATCGCGCTGCGCGGCCCCGGCGCGCAGCCGCTGACCTTGGCCGAGTTCGGGCCCGGCGAGTGCTTCGGCGAGGAGGCACTGATCGCCGGCCTGCCACGCAACGCCAGCGCGACGATGCTTAGCGCCGGCACGCTCAAGCGTCTTGCCCGCCGTGACTTCGAGGAACTGCTCAACGAGCCGCTGCTGGTACGGCTCGATCGCTCGACGGCGCAGGCTCAGGTCGACGCCGGGGTTGGCCAGTGGCTCGATGTGCGCCTGCCCACGGAGTTCGAGGCCGGTCATCTGCCCGGCAGCCTGAACCTGCCGCTGAAGCTGCTGCGGCTGAAGGCTTCGAGCCTGGATCGCCAGCGCCTGCAGGTCTGTGTCTGCGATACCGGGCGCAGGGCGGCGGTCGCCGCTTTCCTGCTCGCCCAGCGGGGGATTTCTGCGGCGCTGCTGGCTGGTGGCCTGCGCGGCGACTGAGCGCCGACGGTCGCCGTGCGTCAGGCGCGGTGATAGGGGTGGTTGTTGAGCAGGCTCCAGGCCCGGTACAGCTGCTCGGCGACGATCACCCGGACCATCGCATGCGGAAAGGTCAGCTTCGACAGCGACCATTTGGCTTCGGCCTTCGCCAGCACTGCCGGCGCATGGCCATCCGGCCCGCCGATCAGCAGGGCGACATCGCGGCCGTCCTGCATCCAGGCTTTCAGTGATTTCGACCAGCCGACCGTATCCGGCTGGGTGCCGTGCTCGTCGAAGGCGATGATTCGCGCATCGCCGGCCGCCTTCAGCAGGCGTTCGCCTTCGGCATCGCGCAGGCGCGGGATGTCGGCGTTCTTGCCGCGATGCTCGACGGCCAGTTCGACCAGTTCCAGCTTCAACTCGCGCGGCAGGCGCGCGGCATAGTCGTCGTAGCCTTCGGTGATCCAGTCCGGCATCCGCGTGCCGATCGCGATCAGGCGGATGCGCATCGCCGGGAAACTCCGCGGGTGCGAATCAGGCGCTGCGCACGGCCGGTTCGCGCTGCGTGAAGTCCCAGAGCTTTTCCAACTGGTAGAAGGCGCGGGTCTGCGCCTGCATGACGTGGACGATGACGCCGCCGAGGTTGACCAGCACCCATTCGCCCTCGTTCAGGCCTTCGACGCCGACCGGGCGGTGGCCGCTTTCCTTGGCCTTGTCGATGACGCTGTGCGCCAGCGATGCCGCGTGGCGGTTCGAAGTGCCGGTGGCGATCACCATGATGTCGGTGATCGAGGTCAGCTTCGACACGTCGAGCACCTTGATGTCGACTGCCTTCAGGTCTTCGAGGGCGGCGACGGCCAGGGCGCCGAGCGCAGTCGACGAGGCGTGGGAATTGACAGCGGCTTTTTCAGTCATGAGCAGGGTCTTGGTCTTCATCAATGGTGAGTGCGCGAACGTCCTCGGGGGTCAGGGAACGGATGACGGCTTCCGGCAACAGGCCGCGAACGCTGCGACCTGCTTTCAGCAAGGCTCGAATACGGGTGGCCGAGATCGCCAGCGGTGGCAGGCGAACCGGCAGCCAGAGGCCGGCGGATTGCCCGCGCAGCGCATCGGCCGAGGCCACGATCCGGTCGTGCAGGAATTCGGCCACTTCCGGCGCCATGACGTCGGTGGGCTGAGGTCTCTGGACGACCACCAGATGGGCCAGCGAGAACAAGTCGCGCCAGCGATGCCAGGTGTGCAGGCGGTTGGCGGCGTCGTCGCCGAGCAGCAGGTGCAGGCGCGCGTCCGGCACTGCCGCTTTCATCGCCGCCAGCGTGTCGATGGTGTAGGAGGCGCGCTGCTGCTCGCGGGCGCGGCGCACTTCGCAGTCGTCGACCAGCAGGCCCGGCTCGTCGGCAATCGCCAACCGCGCCCACTCCAGGCGTCGCTCGGCGCTGACGCCGGGGGCGGCACGATGTGGCGGACGGGCACTGGGCACGACGTGGACGCAGTCCAGGCCGAGCAGTTCGCGCAGCTCGATGGCGAGCCGCAGATGACCGTTGTGTATCGGTGCGAAGGTGCCGCCGAACAAGCCGATCGCTGTCATTCGGGGCGCCGCGGCTTCAAGCGGAAGCCGTCATGCGGCCGTCTCAACGGACATTGCCGTCACCCAGCACCACCCATTTCACCGAGGTCAGGCCTTCGAGGCCCACGGGTCCGCGAGCGTGGAACTTGTCGGTGGAAATGCCGATCTCGGCGCCGAGGCCGTACTCGTAGCCATCGGCGAAGCGCGTCGAGGCATTGACCATCACCGAGCTGGAATCGACTTCGCGCAGGAAGCGGCGCGCCTTCGTGTAGTTCTCGGTGACGATGGCGTCGGTGTGCGCCGAGCCGTGGCGGGCGATATGGTCCATCGCTTCGTCGAGGCCGTCGACGATCTTCACGGCGAGGATCGGCGCCAGGTACTCGGTGTCCCAGTCGGCCGCCGTCGCCGCCTTGGCCTGCGGCAGCAGCTTGCGGGTGCGCTCGCAGCCGCGCAGCTCGACTTCGTGGCCGCTGTAGATCGGCGCCAGCAATTCCAGCAGCGGCGCCGCAATCGGTGCATCGATCAGCAGCGTTTCCATGGTGTTGCAGGTGCCGTAGCGCTGGGTCTTGGCGTTGACCGCGATCGCCACCGCCTTGTCGAGATCGGCTTCGCGATCGACATAGACGTGGCAATTGCCGTCGAGATGCTTGATCACCGGCACTCGGGCATGCTCGGAGACGAAGGCGACCAGGCCCTTGCCGCCGCGCGGGATCACCACGTCGATCGCTTCCGGCATCGCCAGCATCGCGGCGACGGCGGCGCGGTCGGTGGTGTCGACGACTTGCACGGCGTCGGCCGGCAGGCCGGCGGACTTCAGCGCCTTCGAGATGCAGCGGGCGATCGCCTGGTTGCTGTGCATCGCTTCCGAGCCGCCACGTAGCACGCAGGCATTGCCGGATTTCAGGCACAGGGCGGCGGCATCGGCGGTCACGTTGGGCCGCGATTCGTAGATGATGCCGACGACACCGAGCGGCACCCGCATCTTGCCGACCTGGATGCCGGAGGGCCGCAGCTTGAGGTCGGACATTTCGCCGACCGGGTCGGGAAGCGCGGCGACCTGGCGCACGCCGTCGGCCATCGCGGCGACCCGCGACGGGTTCAGTTCGAGGCGTTCAACCAGCGCTTCGTCGAGCTTGGCTTCACGGGCGGCGCGCAGGTCCTGGGCGTTGGCGCCGAGGATCGCGGCTGATTCGGCCATGATCACGTCGGCCAGCGCGAACAGCGCGGCATTCTTTTCACCGGTCGAGGCGCGGGCGATCAGGCGGGCGGCGGCGCGGGCGCGCGTGCCGACCTCCTTCATGTAGCGGTTGACCGCCTCGTTGCCGGGCGCGTCCTTCCTGAATTCCTTGTGGGTTGCCGCAGTCATCGCCTTGCCGTTGCCGCCCTTTTTCGTGCCGTGCCCGCCACGGCCATGATCAATGTTAACAACTCTTCCCAGGCCTGCGGCTGGCCGCCGCTGGACTTGGCCAGCGCGTCGACCTTCGCGCACTGGCGCAACCAGCCCAGCACCTGGTTTGCAGACGCGCGTTCCGCGGCCCTGGTGTAGGCCATTTGGTTGGCCTTGTGGATGCGCGCTGCCTCGACCGCGGCCGCGGCATTGCCGGTGCGCGCCATCAGATTGCTGACATTGGCGAGCTGGCGCAGACCGGTGGCCAGCAGCAGGGTGATCGGCACGATGTCCATGCCTTCGCCGCGCAGAGTGTCGAGTCCGCGCATGGCGCCACGACCGTCGCCGGCCATGATCTTGTTGATCCAGCCGAACACGTCGATGTGCGCGGAATCGGCGACCGCGCTGTCGATCGCATCGACATTCAGCCGTGCGCCCTTGCCGTGCAGCAGCACCAGCTTCTGCACTTCCTGCTGGGCGGCGAGCAGGTTGCCTTCGGTGCGTTCGGCGAGCAGCTGCAGCGCGTCCGGTTCGGCATCCAGCCCGGCGGCTTTCAGACGGCCGCCGATCCAGCCCGGCAACTCGGCCGGCTTCATCGCTTCGAAATACAGGCTGGCGCCAGCGGCTTCGAGTGCAGCGAACCAGCCGCCGCTGCGAGTGCGCCATTCCAGCTTGGCCGTGTGGACGAGCAGCAGCACGTCGCGCGGCGGCGCGGCGGCGAGCTGTTGCAGGATCTTGCCGCCAGCGGCATCCGGTGCATTGTTCAGGCGCAGTTCGACGATGCGCAGGGATGCGAACAGCGACATGGCATTGCAGGCGTCGAGCAGCAGGCCCCATTCGAAGCCTTTTTCGGCATCGAGCACTTCGCGCTCGGAGTAGCCGACGGCGCGCGCCTTGGCGCGGATAGAGTCGAGCGCTTCCTGGGCCAGCAGCGGCTCTTCGCCGCCGACCACATACAGCGGCGCCAAGCCTTTGGCGAGCGTGGCCGGCAGTTGCGGCAGATTCAGGCGGGCCATGGAGGCGTCTGGCTCAGGCGCCGAGAAACGCGGCGATCAGTGCCGCAGTCTCTTCCGGCGCATCGAAGTGCAGCATGTGGCCGGCTTCCGGCAGCAATTCGACGCGATGGCTGCGGAAGCAGCCGATCCGCGCCGCGCGCTGCTCGGGCGGCATCGCGACAGTCGACTTGCCGGCGTCTATGAACAGGGTGTCGGCGCTGATCTCGCGCCAGACGGCTTCGGAATCGGCGGCGTGATAGAGCGTTGGTCCGAATCGGTAGTGCTTGGGATCGGCGCACAGCGTGATCACCCCGCGGCCGTCCTCGCGGCCCCAGCAGCGGGCCACGAAACGTGAATGCGGTTCCGACAGCTGCGGATGCTGGCGACGGATGCGGCCGGCGAGATCGTCAAACGAGGCATAGCGGCGCTCGCGCAGCGGTTCGCGCTGTTCGTCCAACCAGTGCCGGTAGCGCTTCGGTGCCAGGGTTGACGGCATGTCGGGCAGGCTGACGCCGTCGAGCAGCACCAGCTTGTCGACCCGTGCCGGGCGCAGGCCGGCGTACAGACTCATGATTTGCGAACCCATGCTGTGGCCGACCAGGCGCAGCGGTCCGGTCGGGGCGCAGTGCGCGACGATCGCGTCGAGATCGGCGACGTAGTCTGGGAACCAGTAGCCCTCGGCCGGCCATTCCGTGTGACCGAAGCCACGCCAGTCCGGGGCGAGCACCTGCCAGCGATCGACCAGCGGCGCGACCAGTGGTTCGAAGGTGGCCGAGACATCGAGAAAGCCGTGGCCGAGGATCAGCAACGGCAGGCGTTCGTCACCCCAGCGGCGCAGGTGATAGCGCAGGCCGCGGATGCGCAGGAAATCGGAGCGGCTGGTCAGGGTCAGCGAAGTCATGCGCGATTATCGCAGCCGCGCTGCCCGCCGCGTTCCAGGGTGCGCTGCGATCTGCGAGCCGGCGTTCCGGCAGCACCTTGACCGGAGCAAGCTGACGATCCGCGCTCGACCCGACTCGTGCCGAGCCGGGCGCGAGAGCTGGCAGGGACCGGACATGGTTTCCCGGGATCAGGGGTGCCCCAGGGGCTGACGAGTGTGTCCGCCGCCTCAGTGCGGCACAAGTTATGCTTTCGTTCGCGAGCGGCCGCGTATTACGTCGTCAACTCACAAGAACAGGCCCGCACACTGCCATGACCTACTGCGTCGCGATCAAAGTCAATGACGGCATCGTATTCGCTGCCGATACCCGTACTGCTGCCGGCGTCGACGACGTCCGGACCTACAACAAACTGCACGTCCTCGAAGTGCCGGGCGAGCGCGTGTTCGTGATCCTGTCGGCCGGCAACCTCGCGACCACGCAGTACGTGCTCGCCTACGCCCGGCGCGAGATGAACGACCCTGACGTCAAGGTGTCGCTGCGCACCGTGCGCCATATGTTCGATGCCGCCGACTATCTCGGCCAGCTGTCGGTCCGCGCCCAGAAGCAGACCGCCGAATCGGGCATGAACGTCAATGTCGAAACGACCTTGATCCTCGGCGGCCAGATCATGGGCGAGGATCCGGCGATCTACCTGATCTATCCGCTCGGCAATTGCATCGCCGCGAGCCCGGAGATGCCTTTTCTGCAGATCGGCGAGATCAAGTACGGCAAGCCGATCCTCGATCGCTTCGTGCGTCCGGGGGCCAAGCTCGAGGATGCGGCGCGTTGTGCGCTGGTGTCGCTGGACTCGACGATGCGCTCGAACATTTCGGTCGGCCCGCCGGTCGACGTCGCGATCATGGAGCGCGACCGGCTGTCGATCGCTCATTCCTTCCGTCTCGATTACGACACGCCGTACTACGCCGCGCTGAAGGAAACCTGGGCGCGGCAGCTCGAGAACGCAGTGCGTTCGCTGCCCAAGTTCGACTGGGAGCAGCAACAGTCGCTGCCGCTGTCGATGCAGCACCAGCAGGCGGCACAGGCGCCGATGTCCCAGCAGGTGCAGCAGACCGCTCCCGCCTGGACTTCCCAGCAGGGGCCGAATGGCGCCTGGCTGATGTCCTCGGTGATTCCGGGTTCCGGCCAGAACCAGGGCCAGAATCAGGGCCAGAACCGCGGCCTCGATCCGTCCAGCGGCAACGACGACGACGGCAACGGCTACATCGGCGGCTGAAACGAAGAAGGCCGGTCGTTTTTCGCGACCGGCCTTCTTGCTGCCGTCTCGACTCGCCGCCGGCCTACTGGCTGAAGTAGGCGTCGGCCAGTGCGGCGTGGAGATCCTTCAGGCCGATCTGGATTTCATCCATCAGGTCCGGCACGCCATCCGCGGTCTTCAGCAGGTTCTCGATATTGGCGTCGCGCGCCAGCCCGCGAGTCCGGTCGATGGTCCGCTCGATGGTCCGATTGTTTGGCAGATGTGGCAGGGTCGACGCCATGTTGTCGAGACAGAACATCACGCTGCGCGGAAACTCGCGGTTCTGCAGCAGGAAGCGCAGCACGCCCTTGCCGTTGACGCGGGTACGCAGGTGGCGGCGATACATCTGGTAGGCGGTGAGGCTGCGCAGCACGCTCATCCAGACGATGTTCTCGAAAGGCGTCAGGTCGAGCTTCTCGTCGGTATGCATCAGGCGAGAGGTGCGGACGTCGAGAATGCGCGTGGTCATGTCGGCCTGTTCGATGTTCGTGCCGATGCGCAGGAACTGGAAACCGACATCGCGGCTCATGTTCGAGGTCAGCACGCTGTAGACCAGCAGCGCGCCGCTGATCACCTGCTGCACGAAGGCCTGCCGCGCGGTGCGCAGGATCGACGACTCGCCACGCTCCTGGACGTAGAAGTACAGGTCGTTGAGTCGCTCCCAGGTGTCACGCGGCATGGTATCGCGCGAGACGCGCAGGATCTCGCGGGCGTTGTTCAGCGAGGTGACGATCGAGCCCGGGTTGCGGGGATCGATCATCAGGAAGCGGACCACGTTCTCCTCGGTCGCTTCGTCGTACAACTCCTTGAAGCGCGCCTCGGCACCGACGATCTCGATCAGCGGTGCCCAGCCCAGCGGCATCCGCCGCGGCAGGTCGAGCATCAGGTTGGCGTTGACGTTGATCAGGCGCGCGGTGTTTTCGGCGCGCTGCACGTAACGGCCGAACCAGTAGAGATTATCTGCAACGCGGGACAGCATCAGAGGGTCCCCTTCTGCGATTGGGAGGCGGCGGACGAGGACACGATGGCGGGGACATCGTCGTCGATGTCGACGATCCAGGTGTCCTTCGAGCCTCCGCCCTGCGAGGAGTTGACGACCAGCGAACCCTTGACCAGAGCAACGCGGGTCAGGCCGCCGGTGGTGACATAGGTGCTTTCGCCGCGGCTGAGGATGAATGGCCGCAGGTCGAGATGGCGCGGCTCGATCCCGTCCTCGCAGATGGTCGGTGCCGTCGACAGGCTCAGGGTCGGCTGGGCCATGTAGTTGCGCGGATTGCCTTCGATCAGCGCCTTGAACTTGGCGTGCTCGTCCTTGCCGACGCGCGGGCCGATCATCATGCCGTAGCCGCCGGATTCGTTGGCCGGCTTGACCACCAGCTTGTCGAGGTTCTTCAGCACGTATTCGCGCTGCTTGGGGTCGAAGCACAGATAGCTCGGCACATTCGGCAGGATCGCGTCCTCGCCGAGGTAGTACTTGATCATCTGCGGCACGTAGGCGTAGACGACCTTGTCGTCGGCGACTCCGGCTCCCGGCGCATTGGCGAGGCCGACATTGCCCTGGATCCAGGCCCTCATCAGGCCCTTGGCGCCAAGGACCGATTCCGGATTGAAGGCTTCCGGATCGAGGAACAGATCATCGATGCGGCGATAGATGACGTCGACGCGCTTCGGGCCATCGATGGTGCGCATGTAGACGCAGTCGTCGTCGCCGACAGTGAGATCGCTGCCCTCGACCAGTTCCACGCCCATCTGCTGCGCGAGGTAGGCGTGCTCGAAGTAGGCCGAGTTGTAGATGCCGGGGGTCAGCAGCACGATATTCGGCGAATCGCCGGGCCGCGGGCTGATCGCTACCAGGGTGTCGTAGAGCTGGGCGGCGTAGTCGTCGACCGGCAGGATGTTGGTGGTCTGGAACAGCTCCGGCCAGATGCGCTTGATGACGCCGCGGTTCTCGAGCATGTACGACACGCCGGACGGCACCCGCAGATTGTCTTCGAGCACGTAGACCGTGCCGTCGCCATCGCGGACCAGATCCGAACCGCAGATGTGCGCCCAGATGCCGTGCTTGGGCTTCACGCCGATGCATTGCGGTCGGAAATTCACCGATTCGGCGAGGATCTCGGCCGGGAAGATGCCGTCCTTGACGATCTGCTGCTTGCCGTACAGATCCTGGATGAAATGGTTCAGCGCCGTGACCCGCTGCTTCAAGCCCTTTTCGGTCTTCTCCCATTCCTTTTTCGGAATGACGCGGGGAATGATGTCGAACGGCCAGGCGCGGTCGAGCATCTTGCCTTCGGAGTACACCGTGAAGGTGATGCCCATCACCTTGATCGCGAGATCGGCCGCGAGGCGGCGGTCGGCGAGGTCGTTGGGGGACAGGCTCTGCAGGTATTCGACGAGGCTGCGGGCCGCCGGACGCGGGGCGCCGGAAGGATCGAACAGTTCGTCGTAGGCGGCGTCGCAGCGGTAATTGCGCCAATCGAAAGCCATGCGTATTCCAGGTAATGAGCGGGACAGCGGTGGAGCGATTCCGGCTACCGCGGCCGGAACGTTGATCTTGCAAGGTTTGGTCTCTAACCTAGCAGCACATCTAAGCAAAACATAGGCCACACCTCGCCATTGCGGCATCGTGGCCAGACAGGTACCTGCCACTCGCTAATGACCCGCTCCCGCCCCGCCCTCGAACTGAAGGGCCGCATGCTGCCGATCACGCGCGTGCGGGTGCTTGAAGCCGATACCGCCGCGATCCGCGCCCAGCTCGCCGACCTGGTCCGGCAGATGCCGCAGGCCGTGAAAGGCATGGCTGTGGTGATCGACAGCGATATTGCCGCCGATCTCGACGCCCTGCTCGCAGCCCTTCGCGAGGTCGGCATCCAGCCGCTCGCGGTGTCCGAGGGGCCGCTTGCCGCAGCGGCGCGGGCCCTCGGACTGCCGGTGGTGTCGAAGGACAGCGGCAAGTCGCCGGCCGCTGCCGCGCCCGCACCGGTGGCCGCGCCCGTCGCTGCCCCGCCGCCAGCACCACCGGCAGCTTCGGCAGGCCGGCGACCGGCGCGGGTGGTCGAGGATCCGGTCCGCTCGGGCCAGCAGATCTACGCCGAAGGCTGCGATCTGATCGTGCTGAACACGGTCAGTCCAGGCGCGGAAGTGATCGCCGACGGCTGCATCCACGTCTACGGCAAGCTTGCCGGGCGGGCGCTCGCCGGCGTCAAGGGCGACGAATCGGCCCGGGTGTTCTGCCGCAAGCTGGACGCTGAACTGATCGCGATCGCCGGCATCTATGCAGTAGCCGAGCAGATCAAGGCCGGCCCGAAGGACGCGCCGGCCCAGGCTTATCTGGTCGACGGACGCTTGAAGATCGAGGCGCACAAAATTTAGGCTCTGGCATCGGCGCCCTGCGCCGCCTGCCAGCGCACCGTTCACGCAGCACCCGGACATGCGGGCGCTACACCTATTGGGGAGTTCCGTTGGCCAAGATCATCGTAGTCACCTCGGGCAAGGGCGGCGTCGGCAAGACGACCACCAGCGCCTCGTTCGCCACCGGCCTAGCACTCCGTGGCAAGAAGACCGCCGTCATCGATTTCGACGTCGGCCTGCGCAACCTCGATCTGATCATGGGTTGCGAACGTCGCGTGGTCTACGACTTCGTCAACGTCATCAACAAGGAAGCCACGTTGAAGCAGGCGCTGATCCGCGACAAGAACGTCGACACCCTGCACATCCTCGCCGCCAGCCAGACCCGCGACAAGGACGCGCTGACCGAAGAAGGCGTGGAGCGGGTGCTGACCGAACTGGCGCAGGACTTCGACTACATCATCTGCGATTCGCCGGCCGGCATCGAGCGCGGCGCCTTCCTGGCGATGTACTACGCCGACGAAGCCCTGGTGGTTACCAATCCGGAAGTGTCCTCGGTGCGCGACTCCGATCGCGTGCTCGGCATCCTCGCCTCGAAGTCGCAGCGGGCCGAGAAGGGCGACCAGCGGGTCAAGGAGCACCTGGTGCTGACCCGTTACAACCCGGCGCGGGTGACCAAGGGCGAGATGCTGAGCGTCGACGATGTCAAGGAAATCCTGGCGATTCCGCTGCTGGGCATCATTCCCGAATCGCCCACCGTGCTGACCAGCTCGAACTCGGGCGAGCCGGTGATCAAGGACCCGGCCAGCGAAGCCGGCCAGGCCTATACCGATCTGGTGGCGCGCTTCCTCGGCGAGGAACGCCCGATGCGCTTCATGACGGAACAGAAAAAGGGCTTCATGGCCAAGCTGTTCGGAGGCTGATCATGGATTGGCTCAAGATCTTCCGAAGCGAGAAGAAGAACACCGCGCAGGTGGCCAAGGACCGGCTGATGGTCGCGGTGGCGTATCAGCGCGAGGGTCGAATGAATGGCCCGAACTACCTGCCGCAGATGCGCGAGGAAATCCTCGCCGTGGTCCGCAAGTACATCCGTGTGCCGGACGATTCCGTGCACTTCAACGTCCAGCGCGAGGACGGCCTCGAAGTGCTGGAGCTGAACATCACGCTGCCGGAAGACCAGCCGCGCTAGCGCAAGGGCGGGTCTCGACCCGCCCTGCCTGCTGTGCTCAGCCGACCTCGCTCATCAGCGCGTCGAGCGCCTGCGAGTCGCCGGTTTCGAGCAGGGTCATCGCCTGCGCGCGCAAGGCGTGTACGTCGGATTCGATGATGATCCGCTTCACTTCGAGGACGCTGGCCGGATGCATCGAGAACTCGGTTAACCCCAAGCCGAGCAGCAGCCGCGTATAGCGCGGGTCGCCGGCCATTTCGCCGCACATCGCCACCGGAATCCGGCCGCGGTCGCCGGCTTCGATGGTCATCCGGATCAGGCGCAGCACCGCTGGGTGCAGCGGGTCGTAGAGGTAGTTGACCTCGTCGTCGACCCTGTCGATCGCCAGCGTGTACTGGATCAGGTCGTTGGTGCCGATCGAGAAGAAGCTGCACTGCCTGGCCAGCCACTGCGCCGCGAGGGCCGCCGCCGGCACCTCGATCATCGCGCCGACCGGCACCTGCCTGGCCATCGCCACACCCTCGCGTTCGAGCTGAGCGCGAGTCGCGTCGATGAAGCTCTTGGCCTGCCGGTACTCGGCGACGCTGGAAATCATCGGCAGCATGATCTGCACATCGCCGTGCGCCGAGGCGCGCAGCAGCGCCCGCACCTGGGTGCGGAACAGCTCCGGTTCCTTCAGGCACAGGCGGATCGCGCGCAGGCCGAGCGCGGGGTTGCTCGGCGTCGGGCCGGAGCGGGCGCCGGAATCGACCTGCTTGTCGGCGCCGAGATCCAGGGTGCGGATGGTGATCGGACCCTTCACCGAGGCGACCACGCGGGCATAGGCCTCGTACTGCTCGTCCTCGGTCGGCAGGCCCGATCCCTTGTCCTGGCGGTTCATGTACAAGAACTCGGTGCGATACAGGCCGACGCCTTCGGCGCCGAGATCGGCGGCGTGGGTGGCGTCCTCGCTCAGCTCGATGTTGGCCAGCAGCCGGATCTTGATACCGTCGCGGGAGATCGCCGGCTTGTCGCGCAGGCCGGACAGCGAGGCGCGGCGGGCCAGCTGGCCGGCGCGCTTGCTGCGGAAGAACGTCAGCGCCTGGTGGTCCGGGTCGGCCAGCGCGTGGCCGAGGTCGCCATCGACGATTACCGCTTCGCCATCCCTGAGCAGGCGCCGCGCGCCATGCAGGCCGACGATCGCCGGAATCGAGTAGGAGCGGGCCAGGATCGCCGTGTGCGACAGCGGGCCGCCGTACTCGGTGATGAAGGCGGCGACGCCGGCCTGGGCGAGCAGAATGATGTCGGCCGGTGTGATGTCATCGGCGACGATGATGTTCGGTTCGGGGGGGGGCTCGGCAGCCGGGGTGTCCGCCGCGTCGCCGCCGACCGGCAGGCTGCGCTCCTGTTTCAACAGGATGCGCAGGATGCGCGCCGACACATGCTGGACATCGTCCTTGCGGCTGCGCAGGTAGGCATCGTCCATCTGCTCGAACACCGAGACCAGGGTGTCGCGCTGCCGCTTCAGCGCCGTCTCGGCGTTGATCCTGCTGCTGCGGATCATCGCGACCACGGTGTCGGTCAGTGAGCGGTCGTCCATCATCAGCAGATGGGTGTCGATGAACGCGGCGATCTCGTTCTGCGCGCCGCCGAGGCCGGAAGGCACCTGGGCGCGGACCCGTTCGAGCTGCTCCTTGGCGCGCGCCTGGGCGGCGCAGAATCGCCTCACCTCGGCGTCGACATCGGCTTCTGCGATCGCGTACTCGGGAATCTCGAGGTCGCCGCCCGACAGCTTCTGCACGCGGCCGATGGCGATGCCGCGCGACACCCCGATGCCGTTGAGCCACAGGCTCATGGCCGCACCTCGTTCCTGATGTCCGGTACGCGGTTCATGCTTCCTCGTCGAAGCGGTTGGCGATCAGTGCCGCCAGTGCTTCCAGCGCCTCGATGGCGTCCTCGCCGGTGGCGCTCAGGGTGATCACGCTGCCCTGGGCGGCGGCCAGCATCATCACGCCCATGATGCTTTTGCCGCTGACCTGCTTGTCGCCCTTGGCAACCTTGACGTCGGATTGGTACTTCGCCGCCAGGGTCACCAGCTTGGCCGCCGCCCGGGCATGCAGGCCCAGGCGATTGACGATGGCCACGGTCTTTTCGGCGGTAACGCTCATGACTTCGGTTCCTGGTGCTTGCCGGCGGCGATGCACGGCTCGGGACGCGGGCAGATGATGACGCCGCGCTGCCCCGCTTCGACGGCCGCACGGCACATCGCAGCGAGATCGAGCCGCGGATAGTTGAAGACCTTCACCAGCATCGGCAGGTTGATGCCGGCGACCAGCTCGGTGTCCGGCGCTTCGCAGAGGCGGCTGGCGATGTTGCTGGGTGTCGAGCCGTAGACGTCGGTCAGCAGCAGCACGCCGGCACCGGAGTCGAGGCGCTCGATCATCCGCCGGCCCTGCAGCAGGAGCACGTCGGTGGCCTGGACGCGGCGCACTTCGAGCACGTCGGCCGACAGTGGCAACGGGCCGATCATGTCCTGCATCGTTTCGAGCAGGTGATGGCCGAGCTTGCCGTGGGTGACCAGCAACAGGCCGACCGTCACGATGCGCAGCTCATGCATTCAACTCCCGGTGTTTGACCACGACCTGCTCGAAGCGGCCGGCGAATGCCTGGCCAAGGCGCTCGGCCAGATAGACCGAGCGATGCTGACCGCCGGTGCAGCCGATGGCTACCGTGACATAGGCGCGGTCCTGCGCCTCGAAGGCTGGCAGCCAGCGTTCCAGATAGCCGCGGGTATCGTCGAGGAACTGGCCGACCAGCACCTGCGACTTGAAGTAGTCGATGACCGGCGCGTCGCGGCCGTTGAGCGCGCGCAGATCCGGGACCCAGTGCGGGTTCGGCAGCAGCCGGGCATCGAACAGGAAATCCGCGCCTTCCGGCCCGCCGTTCTTGAATCCGAACGACAGGAACAGCACCGACAGCCCGTGTGTGCCCTGTTCCGGCAGGCGTGCGCCGACCGCCGCGCGCAGCTCGTAAAGGTTGAGATGGGTGGTGTCGAGCGGCACGTCGGCGAGATCGGCAATCGGCTTCAGCAGCTTGCGTTCCAGGCGGATCGCATCGAGCAGCGACACTTCAGGATTGGCCAGCGGGTGTCGGCGCCGGGTCTCGTTGTAACGGCGCAGGATGACGCTGTCATCGGCGGTCAGGAACAGCACGCGGACGTCGATCGCCTGATCGCGCAGTGCGTCGAGCACGGCCGGGAAGCGTTCGATCTCCAGCGGATCGCAGCGGGCATCGATGCCGAGCGCCAGCTTGCGGTAACGCGGGCCGGGGTTGTCGACGGCGTGGGTCAGCAGCGGCTGGACCAGGTCGAGCGGGATGTTGTCGATGCAGTAGTAGCCGCGGTCCTCGTATTGCTTGAGGGCCACGGTCTTGCCGGCGCCGGACAGTCCACTGACGATGACGAGCCGCATGCGATCGTTTTCAGTTCGATTCGGTGGAAATTCGCCGCGCCTGTCTTTCGACAAGATCGGCGCAGGCATCGTAGCCGGCGCGGCGCTGTAGGTGGTCGCGGCAGGCTGCCTCGACCAGCACGGCCAGATTGTGACCGACCCGCCGCGGCAACGAGATCGTCGGTACGTCGATGCCGTGCAGCCGGGTCAGGCGGCGGCGACCGAACAGGCGCTCCTCCGGCGAAGCCTCGCCGCTGGCGTCGAGATCGATGACCAGATCGATATTCGCCTGCGCAGCCAGCGCTGCATCGCCGTACAGCCGGCGCAGGTTCAGGATGCCCAGACCACGAACCTCGATGAAGCCCTTCAGCAGCGGCGGGCAGCGACCTGTCAGTCGTCCGTCCTCAAGGTGAAATTCGATGGCATCGTCGGCCACCATGCGATGACCTCTGGACACCAGTTCCAGCCCGAGTTCGCTCTTGCCGGTACCGCTGGCGCCCTTCAGCCAGACGCCGAGGCCGTCGACCGCGACGAGTACGCCATGCGCGGTCAGTGGCGTGCCGGCGCTGTTCACGGAGTGGAGCTCAGGTGTGGTTTCGAGAGCTCAGGCGCTTAGCAGGGCGAAGACGGTGGCATCGTCCTTGGCCGCGTGCACCTGGGCGCAGAAATCGTCGTCGGAGAACTTTTCGGCGATTGCCGCGAGATGCTGCAGGTGTTCGCCGGTCGCGTTCTGCGGCACCAGCAGGCCGAATACCAGGTCGACCGGCTGGCCGTCGTGGGTGTCGTAATCGATCGGATGCTTCAGGCGTACGAAGGCACCGACACTGGTCGAGACGCCGGCCAAGCGGCCATGTGGAATCGCCACGCCGTGGCCGAGGCCGGTTGAGCCCAGCTTCTCGCGGCCGGCCAGGCTGGCAAGAATGTCCGCGGGGGCGACGCTAGGCGCGCCGAGCGCGAGCAGGCGGGCAATCTCTTCGAGTGCGCGCTTCTTGCTGGTGACCGCCACGCCGATGGCAATGCGGCCCGGATTGAGGATTTCGGCAAGTTTCATGAGGGTTCCGGAGTAATGATCGATGCAGCGCATGACGTCGAATCAGGGGGCCGTCCTCACCTCATGCATGCCCCGAAAAATGGCGATGCGGAAGCCGTCCCACAATAATAAATTCAATGGTTTCTTATTGTTGAGTCAGCATGCCCGGTTTATGGCGGCCGCGTTGTCGCGGCTTGCTCCGGCGCAGCCGCGCGGTTGATGTTCGCATGCTGCCGAAAACGAAAAGCCCCGCTTCGAAAAGCGGGGCTTTTTTGCGGCCCGGTTAGTGTAGCGCCGCGCCGTGCGGCGCCGGCCTAGCCATCGACGATCAAGGCTCAGTTGATTGTCTGCTTGTGAACCTCTCGGGCGTGGTGGTCGCGCAACTTGTCCTTGAATTTCCGGGTCTGCTGGTCGAGCTTGTCGATCAGGCTGTCGATCGCCGCGTACATATCACCGTTGATCGACTCGGCATGCAGGTTGGTGCCTCGTGCATGGAGCGTCGCTTCCGCCTTGTGCTGCAGCTTGTTGTCGACCGACAGGATCACGGCGGCATCGATCAGGTGATCGAAGTGCCGCTCGACGCGCTTCAGTTTGTCGGTGACGTAGGTGCGCAGGGCCGGCGTGAGATCGAGATGATGACCGGAGATGTTCAGGTTCATACACGCAACTCCTTTCGATATTCCTCCCCGGGCGTCCGTCCGGAATACGGAGAACGAGCAGGTCGGACAATTCGCTTTGCAGGTTTCAGGCCATGGAAAAGACGGGAATCCGGCGCCGTTCGGGGCTCAGCCGATCGGCTTGCGCTCGTGCGAGGGAGGAATGCGAAGGGCTTCGCGATACTTTGCGACCGTGCGGCGCGCGACCTGGATGCCTTCCTTCAGCAGCATCTCGGCGAGCGTCGAATCGGACAGCGGCTTGGCAGGATCTTCCGCGGCAATGAGTCGCTTGATCATGGCCTGGATGGCAGTGGCTGAGCAGGTGCCTCCTTCGGTGGTCTGGACGTGGCTGGAGAAGAAGTACTTGAGTTCGTAAAGGCCCCTCGGCGTCAGCATGTACTTGTTTGCTGTCGCGCGCGATACCGTTGATTCATGAATTCCCAGCTGTTCGGCGACATCGCGCAGCACCAGTGGCCGCATCGCTTCCTCGCCGTAGTCGAGGAAGGCCCGCTGTTCCTCGACGATACATTGGGCAACCTTGAGCAGGGTTTCGTTCCGTGCTTCGAGCGAATTGATGAAATAGCGCGCTTCCTGCAGGTGCTGCTTCATGGTCAGCTGATCGCGCGAGGTGTCGGCGCGCTTGACCATGCCTTGGTACAGCTGATTGATGCGCAGCTTCGGCGTGTGCTCAGGATTCAGCGATACCCGCCAGCGGCCATTTTTCTTGCCGACGAAGACGTCCGGGGCGATGTAGTCGCTCTCGTGCGCCTGATAGGGGCGGCCAGGATGCGGTTGCAGCGACTGCACCAGCGCCAGACCTTCGCGCAGCGCTTCCAGAGCCAGGCCGGTGGCCTTGATCAGCGCGGCCTCGTCGTGGCGCGCCAGCAGCGCCATCGGTGCTTCGAGGATCTTGAACGCCGAGGCCAGACCCGGCGTCTTCGCCGGGTACTGCTGCAACTGCAGGCGCAGGCATTCCGGCAGATCGCGGGCGGCCACACCCGAGGGGTCGAAATCCTGCACCGAATGCAGGATCTTCTCGACGCGCTCGAGCGGGATGTTCTGGCCGCCGACCAGGCGATCGCGCACCCCCTCCCAGTCTTCGAGATAGCCGTCGTCGTTGATCGCGTCGATGATGTGCAGCGCGATTTCGGCGTCGATCTCGTCGAACGGCGCGATGCTCGCCTGCCAGGTCAGATGGTCGCGGAGCGACTGCGAGCCGTGCAGATTGGCCTGCATGAAATCGTGCAGGCCGTCGTCGTCCTCGCCGTTGCCGCTGCCGGCGGAACCGGCGCTGTCATAGATGTCGCCCCAGTCGGCATCGACCGGCATCTCCTCGGGAATGACCGTCTCGCCGCCGATCTCGATCGCGGTCTCGGCCGCCGAGCCAGCCTGGGCGATGGCCGCATCGCTATCGGCCTCGGCCATCACTTCTTCGGCGGTCTGGATCTCGAGGTCGTCGCCGTCAGCCTCCAGCATCACGTTCGATTCCAGCGCCTGCCGGATCTCCAGCTGCAGATCGAGGCTGGACAACTGCAACAGGCGGATCGCCTGCTGCAGGGCAGGCGTCATGGTCAGGGCCAGACCGGTACGGAGCGACAGCGACTGCTTCATGCGGGCATTTTCACGATTTCCAGTGTTGGCATTGTACTTGCTCAGAATTCATTGCGATGGGCTATAGTTGGAAAGTAGATCAGGCTGCAAAGGGCATTTCCTGCCCCATGCCCCGCTCAGCGGCGCGACTCGAGCAGCCCTCTCAGAGGCGGAACTGTTCGCCCAGATAGACCTTCCGCACCGTTTCATTCTCCATCAGCTCGGCAGGCGTTCCCTCGGCGATCACCTTGCCGCCGGCGAGAATGTAACCACGGGTACAGATGCCCAGCGTCTCGCGGACATTGTGATCGGTGATCAACACGCCGATGCCGCGCTCCGACAGATGGCGGACGATGCCCTGGATATCGATCACGGCGATCGGATCAACGCCGGCGAATGGCTCGTCGAGCAGTACGAAGCGCGGGTTCGCAGCCAGGGCGCGGGCAATCTCGGCACGCCGGCGCTCGCCGCCGGACAGCGACATGCCGAGGCCGTCGCGGACATGGCTGATGTGCAGTTCCGCGAGCAGCCGTTCCAACTCCTGCAGGCGAGCCGCCTTGTCGAGATCCTCGCGCAGTTCGAGGATCGCCATCACGTTGTCGGCGACCGACAGCTTGCGGAACACCGAGGCTTCCTGCGGCAGGTAGCCGATGCCGGCCTTAGCGCGCGCGTGCATCGGCAGCTTGGTGATGTCGCGGCCATCGAGTTCGATGCTGCCGGCGTCGGCCGGCACCAGGCCGACGACCATGTAGAACGAGGTGGTCTTGCCGGCACCATTGGGTCCGAGCAGGCCGACGATCTCGCCAGCGCGCACGTTCAGCGATACGCCATTGACCACCGTGCGCTTCTTGTAGCGCTTGACCAGATCGCGGGCCTGCAGCACCGAGCGCGACTGATCGCCGCCGTGCACGGCGCTCACTTGACGCCGCCGCTGGTGGCGCCTGCGGGCGCTGGCGCTGGCGCGGCATCGTTGGTCGCCGGCTGGATGATGATCTTGACCTGGCCGCCGTCGCCGCCCGAGGCCTGGATACGGCGCTGGTTGACGTCGTACTTGATGGTGTCGCCGGTGATCTCGTCGTTACCGCGCATCACGTAGGCCTCGGTCAGCAGATCGAGGACGCCGCTCCGCGAGTCGTAGTTCAGGGTTTTCGCGCGCGCGGCGACGGCCGGGTTCTCGGTGCCGTTGCCGGCATGGTTCATCCGTGCCGGGCCGCCGGTGATCTTCGCCTCGTACTGGCCGCCCGGATATTGCTTGAGTTCGATGCGATCGCCTTCGAGCTTCAGGGTGTCCGAAGTCAGCACGACGTTGCCGGTATAGACGGCGGCATTGCCTTGCACCAGTTCAGCCTTGTCCGAAGTCAGCGTCACCGGGCCGGTCGGTTTGAGGTCGGCCGGTTTGGGCAGCTTGACCAAGTCGGCCTTGTCGACCGACGGCGCCTTGGGGGCGGACGGCGCGGCCAGCGCCGTGCCGCCGATCAGGGCGGCGATCAGGCTGCCGGCGAGCGGCCGGGCAAGTTCAGCGAGTGACTTCATAGCGCATCTTCACGTTGTTGATCAGGCGCAAATCCTGCTGCACCCAGTTGGCAGTCATGCCTATTGCGGAGCCCTGCCGGGTTCGACTGTCGGCGGTCACCGCGGCGTCGGTGCTGAGCAGGTGGCGATCGGGATCGACCAGCAGGCTCGGCGTCCGCAGGCTCACCGCTTCGCCGTTGTCGGGCCATTGGCCGTCGGCGGTCACGTTGCCGGACAGCGCCATCACGCGGCTGCCGGGAGCGAGGCTGCCGGTCGGTGCCTCGATGTGCCAGGGCGTCCGGGCGCCGGACAGCACGTCCAGTTTCAGGGTGCTGGCCTGCGCCGATTCGTCGTCGAAGTATTCGAGGCTGGTCGCCGTTGCGCGCAGCGCCGGCTGGCCGTCGGCATCGTAGCGGGTCAGCTCGGCGTTGCTCAGCGTGTAGCGCGGCAGGCGGTCGTCGGTGGTGGACGCGATGACGGCGACTTCGTCGAGGCGGTTCAGGGTGTACAGCAGCCCGGCCAGCGCCGCGACCGCGATCGCGGCAACCGCGACCCGTGTCATGCGCCAGCTCCCAGGCTGGCCTGCGCGTTCAGGATCAGGTCGGCGGCGTCGCGCACGGCGCCGCTGCCGCCGTTCAGACGGCTCGCCCAGTGGGCGACGGCGAGTACCTTCGGATGAGCATCGGCAACCGTCAGCGCCAGGCCGGCGCGCTGCATCAGCGGCAGGTCCGGGGTGTCGTCGCCCATCATCATCATCTGCTCGTCGGCGATGCCGAGCTGCGCCTTCAGCTGTTCCCAGGCCGGCAGCTTGTGCTCGACATTCAGCCAGACGCGGCGGATGCCGAGGTATTCGAAGCGCGCCTGCATCGCCGCCGATGGCCGTCCGGAAATCACTGCGACCTCGATACCGGCCTGCATCAGCAATTTGAGACCCAGGCCATCGCGGACATGCACGGCCTTCAGCTCGGTGCCATCCGGGGCCAGATAGAGCTTGCAGTCGGTCATCACGCCATCGACGTCGAACACCGCGCAGCGGATGTCGCGAGCCCGTTCGCTGAGCGTGCGCATCAGACCACTCCCGCGCGCAGCAGGTCGTGCATGTGCAGCACCCCTTCGATGTGCCGCTGCTCATCGAGGACCATCAGCACGGTGATGCGGTGCTTTTCCATCAGGTGCACGGCTTCCGCGGCCAGTTGCGTGGCCCGGATCGACTTGCCGCCCCGGGTCATCACTTCGGTGATGCGTGCTTTGCGGACGTCGAGATTGGCGTCGAGCACGCGGCGCAGGTCGCCGTCGGTGAAGATGCCGAGCGCCACACCGTCGGAGTCGACCACGGCGGTCATGCCCAGTCCTTTCTGCGTCATCTCCAGCAGGGCCGTCGACAGCGTCGCGTCTTCGGCGACTGCCGGCACCCGGTCGCCGCTGTGCATCAGGTCGGCGACTTTCAGCAGCAGGCGCCGGCCGAGCGTGCCGCCCGGATGGCTGAGTGCGAAATCTTCCGGCGTGAAACCGCGCGCTTCGAGGAGCGCCACGGCCAGCGCGTCGCCCATCGCCAGCGTCGCGGTAGTGCTCGCGGTCGGCGCCAGGTTCAGCGGGCAAGCTTCCTGCTCGACCGAGACATCGAGGTGCACGTCGGCGGACTTGGCCAGCGTCGAGCCCGGCCGGCCGGTCATCGACACCAGCGGCACGCCCATGCGCTTGATCAGCGGCAGGATAGTCAGCACCTCGGCGGTCTCGCCCGAGTTCGAGATGGCGATCACCGCATCGTCGCGGGTGATCATGCCGAGATCGCCGTGGCTGGCTTCGCCTGGATGGACGAAGAAAGCTGGCGTGCCGGTCGAAGCCAGCGTGGCCGCGACCTTGCCGCCAATGTGGCCGCTTTTACCCATGCCGGTGACGACCACTCGGCCGCGGCAACCGAGCAACAGCCGACAGGCGCGGGCGAAGCCGGCATCGATGCGCGGCAGCAGCGCCGAGACGGCGTCACGCTCGATAATGAGCACGCGGCGTGCGGTGCCGAGCAAGGCAAGGTCGTCGGCCAAGGGAATGGTGGGGGTGGAGTCAGCCATGATGCCGGTATCGTACCCGAGCGTCCCGACACGGTTCGGGTTCTGGCCACGGCGCGGCCGCGGTTCCGTCACTGAGCTGCCAGCTTCTCTATAATTGCGCGCTGCGTAGGTCCGTGCCTACGCAGAGTGCCGCCGTGACAAATTCCTGCGCCCTGTTTTGTTGCGGAGCCATCAGATTTTGCACCGTATCAGTGCATACACATGGCGGCATGCCCCAATTTTTCATCTGTCGTAAAGCCTTTTCCATCTGCCGGCCCCGGAGACCGTTGTGAGCAAAGACCAGGACAAGAAGTTCATGATTTCGTTCGCCGGTGTTCTGGCGCTGCTGTTCGGCATCACCTTCGGCATCATCGTGCTGGCGGCGATCATGGCTCCCAAGCACGATACGGCTGACGCCTCGGAACTGAAGAAGATCGCCGCTCGTACCGCGCCGGTCGGCACCGTGATCACCGACCCCGCGTTGCTGGTCAAGGCCAAGCCGGCGGTCAAGCGCGAGGCATATAGCGGCGAACAGGTGTACACGACTGTTTGCGGCGCCTGCCATGAAAGCGGTGTGCTCGGCGCGCCGAAATCGTCCGACAAGGCCGCCTGGGCAAGCCGCAAGGGCGCGGCTGGTGGTGCCGACGGCCTCGCGGCTTCGGCGATCAAGGGTAAGAACTCGATGCCGCCGCGCGGCGGCAATGCCGACCTCAGCGACGACGAGATCAAGGCGGCAGTCGAACATCTGCTGAAGCTTGCGGGCGCTTGAGACGCCGCACCAGCTGCGGCGGTCTGACAAGGCGGCACCGGTTCACCCGGTGCCGCCTTTTTTCATGGCCGCAATTCGGCAAAGTGTTTTGCCTCATTTTGGTGCGAAATCGTGCTCCGAATCTTTATCGTGGCTATTTCTTGATTGTGTTGCTGCTTCGTGGTGCGTGGGCTGCTGGTAAATAAAGCCAATGAAATCATAAGTATGATGCGAATGGCATGGTCCATGCTGTCTCGTGGCGCTGGCCAATTTCAGCGAAAATTCCAATCGAAGGAGAGTCATGAGCAAGTACAAGAAGCTGCTGTCAGTTGCGGGTCTGGCCTGCCTGCCCGGCATGGCGTTCGCAGACGCCCCCACCATCGGTTCGATCCTCGAAGCCTCAGGTATCACGGTCAGTGGCTACACCAGTGCCTCGTACTCGGTGAACCTCAACGATGGCAAGGCGCTCGCCTACCGTGCGTATGACGCCCAGACCGACACCTTCACGATCGACCAGGCCTCGCTGACGATCGGCTACGCCCCGGAATCCGGCTTCGGCGCCACCGTCAACATCCTTGCTGGTGAAGACTCGAACATCATCAACGCCAACTACGGCGATGGCGATTCGATCTTCAGCTTGCCGACCGCATACGTGTCGTATGCCGGTGGTGGTTTCACCGTGATCGCCGGCCGTTTCGGCTCGCTTGCCGGTTACGAAGTCACCGCCGACAACGCCGCGCCGTTCGTTTCGCGCTCGTGGCTGTTCCAGAACACCCAGCCGTTCTTCCATACCGGCCTGCGCGCCACGTACAAGTTCAGCGATCTGCTGTCGGCCACCCTCGGCGCCGTTAACAGCGCCCCGCAGGCTTCGACGATCGACGCCAACAAGCAGAAGACGCTTGAAGCGAACCTGCTGTTCACCCCGACCAAGACGCTGCTGGTCTCGCTGACCAACTATCTCGGCGTCGACGAGTTCGACGGCACGGTGTTGTTCCCGATCAATGGCCCAGGCTCGGGCGCTTTCACGACCCGTACCAATATCTCGGACGTCGTCGTGCAGTACACCGGCATCGACAAGCTGACCCTCGCCCTGAACGGCGACATTCAGGATGCGAAGGGCCTTTACATCAACAAGGGCGTTGCGTTCTACGGGATGTACCAGCTGACTGAGCAGTTTGCAGCCCGCGCCCGTGTCGAAATTGCGGAAGCTGCGCTGAAGGCAGAGCTCGGTGGCAACAGCGACTCGTTCAAGATCTACACCGTGGCCGGCGTTTATTCGCCGTCGTCGCACTTCGACATCATCGCCGAAGCGCGCTTCGACACATCCAACCACGACGTTTTCCCGGACGGCTCCACGACCATCTCGCAGGGTGAAGGCAGTTCGGTGGTGCCGGCGTTCAAGGACAACGGCGGCAACTTCGCGGTCAAGGCGATCTACAAGTTCTGATCGCAGTGATCTGAACGCCGCAGGCAGTACCCGAAAAGGCCGCTCACGCGGCCTTTTCCTTGGGGCCGCTCCGCTACAGTGCCGGGGTTCCGCCGCCGGCCCATTTCGCATGTCCATCCGCAAGTTCCTGCTGGTCGCTGCTGTGCTGCCAACGCATGCGGTCGGCGCTGCCGGACTCGATCTGCGAGCGACGGTGGCCAGCGACGAACTATTCCGCGGCATCTCCCAGAACAACGGTCTGACGCTCGCGCTGCGTGGCGACTACCGGTTCGACAATCGGCTCTATCTCGGCGCGCGGGTGCTGAACAACCGCAGCCAGGGCACAGTTCAGAGCGACGTCTATCTGGGTTACAGCCAGTCGCTGAACTTGTTCGGTCTGCTGCAGGCGACAGCCGATGGCGGCTTGTTGGCCAGCGTCTACGGCGGTCGAAGCGATGCAAAGCGGCTCGACAATCCGGACTACGTCGAAGGCTATGCCAGTCTCGGCGTCGGCCCGCTGCGGGTCAGCGGCAACTACGCGCCGGACTATTTCGGCACTGGCGCTGCTGGCTACCGCGTCGCCGGCCAGTTGAAACTGCCGCTGCCGCTACCCGGCTTGAGCGCAGCCGGCGTGCTCGGCTGGAACGGTGGTGCTGGCGTGGAGCATCTGGTCGCCAGTCGCAATGATGGCGGCAGCGGCAATTCCTACCTCGACTACAGCCTGATGCTCAACCAGGAACTGCCGCTGGAGTTCTCGTTGTTTGGTCAGATTGGTGGTGCCAGCGTCGAGGTCGATGGTTCGCGTGCGCCGGTTTTCCTGATCGGCCTGCGCTGGCGCTATGGCATCTGATCGACCGGCCGGTAGCGCAGCGCTTCGGCGATATGCGCGCCGCTGACATTGGCGCTGCCAGCCAGATCGGCGATCGTCCGCGCCACTTTCAGAACTCGGTGATAGGCGCGGGCCGACAGGCCGAGCCGGGTCATCGCCGTCTGCAGCAAGGCCCGGCCGGCTTCATCCGGCGCCGCATCGCGATCGATCTCCCGGACGCCGAGCGCCGCGTTGATCTTGCCGGCGCGCGCCAGTTGCCGCTCGCGAGCGGCGGCGACTCGTCGCCGCACTTCGGCGCTCGACTCTGCCTGTACCGGCTCGGCCGAGGTTAACGCCGCCGCTTCGAGCCGCGGCACGAAGACGTGCAGGTCGATGCGATCGAGCAGCGGCCCGGACAAACGGCCGCGATAGCGGGCGACCTGATCCGGCGTGCAGCGACAACGCGAATCCCGGCCACCGCTACCGACGCCGCCCCCGGCAGCGCTCCCCAAATCGCCTCCAAAATCGCCTAGATAGCCGCAGGGGCAGGGGTTCATTGCCGCCACCAGCTGGAAGCGGGCCGGAAAATCGACCTGGCGCGCGGCGCGGGAAATAGTGATCCGGCCGCTTTCCAGCGGTTCGCGCAGCACTTCGAGCACGGCGCGCTCGAACTCCGGCAATTCGTCCAGGAACAGCACGCCGCCGTGAGCCAAAGTGATCTCGCCGGGCCGCGGATTGCCGCCGCCGCCGACCAGCGCCACCGCCGAAGCCGTGTGGTGGGGACTGCGATACGGTCGCTGACCCCAGCGGGCCGGATCGAAGCCGCCGTGGCCGATGCTGGCGATCGCCGCCACTTCCAGAGCTTCGTCCTCGGCCAGAGACGGCAGCAGGCCGGGCAGTCGTTGCGCCAGCATGCTTTTGCCGCTACCCGGCGGCCCGGCCATCAGCAGCGAATGGCCGCCGGCGGCGGCGATTTCCAGCGCTCGCCGTGCCTGCAATTGGCCGCGCACGTCGGCGAGGTCGGGGCCGTGATCGGCGAGGTCGGCGCGTGGCGACCGGATCGCGGGGTTTAGCCGGTTTTCGTGCAATTCGGTGCACAGAGCACCAAGACTGAGCGCGGCATGAACTGTTGCCGCCGCGGCCAACGTCGCTTCGGCGACATTTGCCTCCGGAATGAGCAGGGAACGCCCTGATTTGGAGCATTGCAGAGCGGCTGGCAGCGCTCCGCGCACCGGGCGGATCTCGCCGGTCAGCGACAGTTCGCCGAGCACTTCGAGCCCGGCCAGCGGTTGCAGCGGGATCTGGCCCGAGGCGGCGAGCACTCCGAGCGCAATCGGCAGATCGAAGCGGCCGCCCTCCTTGGGCAGGTCGGCCGGTGCCAGATTGACGGTGATCCGACGGTTCGGGAACTGGTAGCCGGAATTGACGATGGCCGCGCGCACCCGGTCCCGCGATTCACGTACCGCAGCTTCCGGTAGGCCGACGATCGCCAGCCCGGGCAGGCCCGGCGCGAGGTGGACTTCCACCGTGACCGCTTCGGCTGTCAGCCCGTTCTGCGCGCGGCTGTGGACGACGGCGAGCATCAGCCGCCGACGCGGCCCGCTGGCCGCGGCAGCTGGGCGCCGGGGGCGTGATCGATGGTCATCGTCCCCCGGCCATGCTCGTCATCCGGTCTGGCCGGACGCCTGTTTTTCCAGCGTTTTCAGTCGTTTCTCGAGTAGGGCAAGGCGCGTCTGGGTGCGCGACAGCAGTTCTGCCTGGGTATCGAAGCGCTCCCGGCTGACCAATTCCAGGCGATCGAGATTGGCTCTCAGCACCGCCCGGAAATTGTCCTCCAGTTCGGCCCGCAGGCCGCGCAGGCCGGGCGGCAGCACGCGGCTGAGGCGTGAAGCGATTTCTTCAAGGGCGCGGGGGTCGATCATCGGAGTGCGGTGCGTGGAGCGTCAGAACAGCAGGAAAGCGAAGAACATCAACAGCGTAGGCGGCAGGGCGGCGATAAACAACCCACCGGCGCCGACGATCTGGTTCGGGAACAGCGGCTTCAGGATCGCCATGCCGGCCGGGTTCGGAGCATTGGCGATCACCGTCAGGCCGCCACCGGTGATCGCGCCGGCGACCACGAAGTACTTGAACTCGTCAGTCAGGTTCGGAACCTGGGCGGCGAGATAGGTGACGGCGGCGTTGTCGGTGATCGCGGTCAGCATCGTCGCGGCGACGAACACCTGAACCGGATCGAGGGCCTGGAGCACTGGCTTCAGCCACCATTGCTGCAGGCCGCCAATGATCACCAGGCCCGACAGGAAGCAGGCGACCAGCAGTGCCTCCTTGAGGATCAGGCGGTTCTGGTGGACCGGATAGGCATGTGCCCAGAGCAGGAACAGCAGCAGCACCCCGAGGAACAACGGCGGGTGGTGGGCGAACACCACGATCGCCGCCAGAAAGCCGAGATGCAGCAGGGCCTGGCCGACCGGCACCCGGTGGTCGTCGCCGGAGGCGTCCTCGGTCGGCAGCTTGCGCAGCGTGGTCATGAACAGCGCGGTGACCGCGGCGGCATTGATCACCACCACCGGCACCACCTTGACCGCGAAGGTGGTGAGCATGAAGTTCAGATCCCAGCCCCAGATGCTGGCGATCATCAGTACCGGCGGTGCGGCAAACGGCGTCAGCGCGCCGCCGACCGAGACGTTGACGAACAGCACGCCGAGTGTGGCGTAGCACATGCGCACCGGTAGCCGATGGCGAAAATGGCTTTCCCGCAGCAGCAGCGCGGCCAGAGTCATCGCGCCGGGCTCGGTGATCAGCGAGCCGAGCAGCGGAATCACCGTCAGCGCGGCGAAATAGGTGGCGGCTGCACTCGGCAGGGGTAGGCCGCGGGCAATGACCCGGGTGATGTTGCCCATCGCTGCCAGCACCGGCCGGCTGGCTGCGATCACCATGATCGCGAACACGAACATCGGCTCGGTGAAGTTGCGACCCTCGATGTACTCGGCCGCCGCTGCACGGCCTTCGATGGCCATGAACGCGGTGATCAGCGCGGCTGCCCACAGCGCAAAAACGATCTCCACCTCGGCCAGTGAATGGATCAACCCGGCGTGACGCGGCAAGCGGTGCGCCATCTTGGCGACCAGCGCGACCGAAAAGGTGTGCAACAAGGCCAGTGCGAACATCGCGGCGGCCAGAATCTGGAAGAACGTCGGCGTCATTGCGGGCGCGGGGCGGTCGGTTGAAACAGGTCACGACTATACGGATTCCGGCCCGCCCACGGGCTGTTGCGAAGAGTCGACGAGTGCTGCGGGTCTGCATTCACGGTTCTTTGACAGGCCGGCCGCGGCAGGCCGTTGATCGGCCGATGAATGGCACGCTCCGTGCTAAACCTGTCCGGCTGTTCGCAGACCCCAGCCTGCTGCAGTGCCAGGGCGGTTCGCCGCCGACGATAACCAGGAGTTGCTTGCATGAAACTGATCACAGCCATCATCAAGCCTTTCAAGCTTGACGAGGTGCGTGAAGCCCTGTCGGAGATCGGCGTGGCCGGCATCACCGTCACCGAAGTCAAGGGCTTCGGCCGCCAGAAAGGCCATACCGAGCTGTACCGGGGTGCGGAGTATGTCGTCGACTTCCTTCCGAAAGTGAAGATCGAAGTCGCTATCGACAACGACAAGCTCGAATCCGCGATTGAAGCGATCACCAAGTCGGCGCACACCGGAAAGATCGGTGACGGCAAGGTTTTCGTCACTTCGCTCGACCAGGCCATCCGCATCCGTACCGGCGAAACCGGGCGCGACGCGCTCTGAACGACGGCTCAACACTTTTTAGGGGACCCCCGATGATTTCTCTTGGCAAGCTTTCCAGAGCACTGCTGTTCGCCGGCCTGACGGCCGCGGGCGGCATTGCATTCGCCGAGGAGGCCGCCGCACCTGCGGCCCCCGTGGCTGAAGCAGCTGCTGCACCTGCGGCCGAAGCCGCACCCGCCGCCGACGCTGCGGCTCCTGTCGCCGCCGAAGCGGCCCCGGCCGAGGCTCCCGCTGCAGACGCTGCTCCGGCCGAAGCTGCCAAGCCGCCGGTCTTCAATGAGGGCAACATCGCCTGGATGCTGGTATCGACGGCCTTCGTGCTGCTGATGTCGCTGCCGGGTCTGGCGCTGTTCTACGGCGGCATGGTCCGCTCCAAGAACATGCTGTCGACGATGACCCAGACCTTCGCGATCTTCTGTCTGATCGGCGTGCTCTGGGTGGTCTACGGTTACTCGGTGGCGTTCAGTGGCACCGGACCGTTCTTCGGCACGCTCGACAAGATGTTCCTGAAGGGCGTGGTCTATGACGCCAACGGCTTCTTCACGGCGACCGCAACCTTCTCCAAGGGCGTGGTCATTCCGGAGCTGCTGTTCGCGGTGTTCCAGATGACCTTCGCCTGCATCACCGTGGCCCTGATCGCCGGCGCCTACGCCGAGCGCATGAAGTTCAAGGCCG